>VMHT01218084.1_pt1 | contig 27045 bp, 29 predicted proteins | sample 4693611 | NCBI WGS metagenome assembly VMHT01 (sample SAMN12280063, study PRJNA550983) | marine metagenome | isolation source: seawater sampled from same location over 5 years 0.02-0.2 micron viral filtrate | place: USA: collected off the coast of southern California halfway between the port... ...
AATATCTGACTCCTTATTCCGGCCAAAAACGACCTGCAAAACCTTGAAATATTGCTTTCAATTTGGCACTTACCCTAACGTAGATACCTGGGGTTTACCACTGTGCAGCGAAGGCGAGCACGGCACACCTTTTATCGTTGTCCTTTAGCACCGATAGCTGATAATACCTGAAGCTAGCCAACCTGATGTTTACCGGTTATTTTTTGGGCTCAGGCGATAGCCTGTTCCCGGTCGGTTACAAAACCGTAGGCTGTATAGCTAAAAATAGCCCGTTTCGCTATGTAGCTTCCGTTATGGTTGTAAGCGTGTAATCTGATGCTTGTCCAGGCTGATGCTTCGCATTCACCATGGTGGGTGTCCATCATTTTTATCCGCCCATAGAGTTGAAATACTCACTCGTAACCACGCTTCCTGCGCAATTCCATTGTTACCTACATTCCCTGATACGAAACAAGCCTCACTCACGTTGCCGCTTGAACAAAAAAGTGGATGTCCACTAAAATCCAAAAAAGTTGATGTCCATAGATCTCCGTTCTGACGTTGACGCCAAAGTAAAAACAGTGGGTGTCCATGAATTTTACTGTCGAATAAAGCGAGTGAGTGTCCATAAATTTTATGCAGGCCCCATTCAAGCCCTTAACTGTATAAAACCGCTGCTAACAGTGTTTTCAATTACTTATGCCACAAATTTTTTACCAATAACGAGTGGTACAACAGTGGGTGTCCATAAACGACTTCCCCCAGGCGGCACCCGTTTAACAGCTGCTTTATCCTGAAGTGAAGTTATTCGTCTACGGTGTTTGGTAAAGGAGCTCGCGGAAACTGGTGACTGTCCATTCTTGAAGCTCGTCCATTCTTGAAGCTCGCTGAAAAGATGACCGTACTGGTTTTAGAGAGCTTTTCGCATGGCGTTATGATTGTTTCAAAAGCCTGTAACGAAGCAAGCCATGGTCTAAACCACGGCTATGCAGCTACTTTAAAACAGCTTGTATCGGGTAAAGAGATTCAGCCGGTCTCACCATTTAAGCTGAACCGTGGTTCGCTTGGGTCATCGTTTTCAGCCAACAGATTCCGCATAGGCCGTGGTTAGTCGTAATGAAGCTGAGCATTGAGATCATCAATAATCATCACCCAGTCTGCATCTTCTTCGAGGGCTTGCTGCAAGAAAGCCCGCTGCGCATCATTCCAGAACGGCGCTTTTTCAATGTGCCGGGTATCGTTCATGCCCTGATGTTTCTTGATAAATTCGTCTATCGATTTTTCGTCAGAATCCAAACCTAACTGCTGAAATAAGTCTTTCATAGTGGGTTGTTCTGTATACATAATAAAACTCCTGAAGATGATTATCTGCAGTTTAAACGAGTTCTTAGATAGGCTAGATCAGCTTTTAGAGGGGATATTTGAAGAGGTTTAGCGAATATGGGTGACAGCCAGTGGGACGTACTGCCTGCCACTTTGTTTTACATCGTCTTACATGATTTTTTCAGCAAGGGCATCCGGGTCAATAACCTCCCCGTCTTCACCAGGAACCGGACATACCACTACCTCCAGATTGTCCTGCATCAGGCCTGGGGTCCATTTTTTCAGCCAATCTTTCAGACTTACTGCCATTGGCTCACAGTCGGCCCAGTCTTCGGTAGCCCATAATAAAGCCATTCCCGCGTCTGGCCATACGGGCACGCCGTCTTCATCATCGGTGGTTAGCATCACACAGCCATCACCGTCTTTTAAAATCCAGACTTCTTCATTGTCTTTAATGCTGCTGATGGTTTCGCTCATGCGTACATCAGCACCGGCATTCAGAAGGGGATGTTGATCTAAGGCCATAATACGATCCTTTTGTTTTGTCCTGATAAGTCTGTGTAAACAGCAAACGGGACTGATAAGTTATTTAACTCTGTCAATGGGCACGGTAAGTGAGAAATACAAGGGTGCAGGCGCCAATTGCCCGGGAAAGCCCTTAATTCATTACGCCAAACAAAGCGTCAATGACCGTATTAAGTGCAGGCCGTTTGATGGTCTTTAAATGGTTTAAAAAGACGGTGGTAGTCACCGGCTCAAAGGTATGAACCAGTGTAAGGTTCAAGGTATTGGCCGCTCCCTGACCCATAGTTGTGGGCAAAACCACAAAACCACCTTCATCATGCATGGACGCCATCGCCAGGCGCAACGAATTGGTTCGTAGTCGGGCATCGCGTAATTGTGGGAAGCGTGCTGATAACGCATCGCGAGCCTTACTTCCCCAGTCCAGGGCCACAAATTCCGACGCGGCAGGCTCCTCACGCGCGTCCTGACTAGCAAACAAGCCCAACGGCTGTTCAAACACTGGAACACTTACCACTTCTTCGGATTTTAAAGGTTCGGAGGAAAATGCTAAATCGATAACCCGTTCATGCAACTGGCGGGATAATCCTTCAAGCGTCAGAACTTCCGCTTTCACCGACCAGTCCGGAAAGTGTTCATAAATTTGTGCCAGGGTCTGAGTGAGTTGTAACTCACTGGCAAGCTGAGTGGCACCACATACCACGAACTCGCCTGACTCCAGCTGCAACTCCCGCTTTGCTTCTTTTAAAGTAGCGTTTAACTGATGAGCAAAGGGCAGAAGTTTTTCGCCAGCAGGCGTTAATTGAATACTGTTGCGGTGCCGAATAAATAAGGTGGTCTGAAAGTACTCTTCAAGCAGCTTGATACGGGCGCTCACTGCGGACTGTGTTAAAAACAGGTTCTCAGCGGCTTTGCCGAAATGACGGGTGTCGGCTACTTCAATAAAAGTAGATAGAAAGCGAATATCCATGAACAATAACTGTAGGCAATGTTATGCCGAACTTTGCACAGTTGTCAGGATTTGTAAACAAAAACAGGCTGAAAGCCCTAACCGAATGGCAGGGCTCGTCTCATACCTGAAAAAGTTACGCTCCTTCAGAATGTAAACGTCGCTGCTTTTCCCGGCGCATTAAATCACGCTGCTGTTTCGTTTTAACCTGATGACGGCGATCGGTTTTTTTCTTACCCTGTAACTCGCCCTCTTCTACCGAGTCCCATTCTTCGCGTTGGTAACGATAGTCTTTACTCATTGTCGTCTCTGTTGTAGATGCTTACCCTGTTATTATCTGTTTCCCTGTACAGATTTAAAACAAATTTTAATCATCGTAACGATGAAATAATTTTTTTGATCGTTTTACTTACCAATGCCTTTTTGTTCCCGGCATGAAACTTTGTTACCGGCAGTTTTTTTTATGGTTATGACGATTTTTTTTTGTTTTGAGATTGTCGCAATTTGCCTTAAAAAGCCACTTGGTTATGGCCACTATTTTGCGAGTATTTACTTATGACAACCTTTTCTATTCGTGAACCACACAAAGTTTTTACCGATCGGACTAAATTCCCCTATGGGTTTAAGAAATCGGGGGATTTTAGTATTACTGAAGCCGAACTACTCGGCCGTTACGGCCATACTCTGATGGCGCTGGAACAAGGCAGTCTATCCCCTGAAGGTGCCGACGAACATCAGTTTATGGCGGTTATTAAAGGTCAGACTCCACCAGTGAATGCGCTGGAAAAGGCATGGTTAAAATATGTACGCCTGGCACGCCAATACCGTCCATTTTTCACCCTCAACAGCGCCTCAAAAATTCAGTACTTTGATGATGTGGCTGAAAATGAAGACTACGATATTGCCGGTTAACCCAGCCAATTCCAGTCTTTGCTCCGATTTACTATTGCTAAGTTTTAACCAGCCTTAACAGGTTCTGTTTGCCTACACTGGCGGCCCTCCAGCCGCCATTTTTTCTGTTTTTTTCCGCTTCTCCTACCCCGCGTTTATTGATCCATAGGCCCTACCCTAACGAATTGAATATTAAATCGTCTTCACAGTTGAAGGCAGGACTTTCCAGGAGGATCGGAAAAGATGATTTCCCATAAGCAAATGAAGCAGTATTCCATTCATGCTACCGACGGTGATATCGGTGGTTGTAAAGATATTCTTTTTGACGATCAGGATTTTGTAGCTCGTTACCTGGTGGCCGACACCAACAGTTGGCTGCCTTTGAGTCGTAAAGTGGTTATTTCCCCAATTGCGGTTACCAAGGTGAACACTGAGGAACAGTGGCTATCGATAAACATGTCTTCCCAGTCTATAAAGGAAGGCCCGTCGATAGATGAACACAAACCGGTAAGCCGAGAATACGAAGAAACCTTATTTAAATACTTCGGCTATGGGTATTACTGGATTGGCCCGGGCGCCTGGGGGGACTTTTCCCACCCGACGCAGTTGGCCGACCAGGATCTTGAACGGGAAGTCGAGCGAGCCCCCGCTCAGCCAACAAATCACCTGCGCTCCTGTAACGAAGTTCATGGTTATGATGTGGAAACCCTGGACGATGATGTTGGCCATATTACCGACTTTATCTTTGATAACGAAGGCTGGACCCTACAGCTGTTTATTATCGATACGAACAACTGGTTACCGGGTGGCAAGAAGCTGGCGGTACGCCCCACCGATGTTAAAAACATAGACTGGTCGAGTCATAAAGTGCAGGTGAATTTATCTCACGATGCACTTTTGCAAAAGCCCGAGATCGATATGGATAGACTGGCAGATGCCGCCTATCTGGAATCCATTTTAGCTAAGGCCTGATTTTTTATGGATAATACGCTTTATCAAAAACAAACCGAGCTGGCACTTGAAAACTTTGCCATCGGCAACGAACCATTTCCGGCGACATTTATCCACGCGCTGGGGTATGTGAAAGCCGCATGTGCCACTGCTAACTTCGAGTTGGATAAGCTCGACAAAGCCCGCTGCGAAGCTATTTGCAATGCGGCGATGGAAGTTGCCGAAGGAAAACACGATTCCCAGTTCCCGGTCGATGTTTATCAGACCGGGTCTGGTACCAGCACGAACATGAATGCCAATGAAGTGATCGCCACTTTGGCCAGCGAACGGCTGGGGGAGACAGTGCACCCTAATGATGATGTCAATATGGGTCAAAGCTCCAATGATGTAATCCCTACTACTATTCATGTTAGTTCGGTAATGGTCTTAAAGCAGTCGCTTATACCTGCTCTTGAACACAGCCATAAAGTCTTGCACCAGAAAATGGACGAAGTGAATGGCATTATAAAAACCGGTCGCACTCATTTAATGGATGCCATGCCGGTAAAAATGAGTCAGGAGTTGTCTGGCTGGCAGGCTCAGCTTAAACAGTCCAAGTTGCGCATTGAAGATACGATGCAACGGCTGACCCGCCTTGCTATCGGCGGCACAGCGGTGGGCACCGGTATCAATACCGATAAGAAATTTGGCGGTACTGTGTGTGAAGTGCTGGGCCGGTATCTGGATACCACCTTCAGTGTCGCAGATAACCACTTTGCGGCCATTTCGGCACAAGATACGGCCCTGGAGCTGGCGGGTCAGCTGAATACCCTGGCAGCGGCATTGATGAAAATAAGCAATGACATCCGCTGGATGAACAGTGGCCCGCTTGCCGGTCTGGGCGAGATCAGCCTGCCTAAACTTCAGGCCGGCAGCAGCATTATGCCAGGCAAGGTGAATCCGGTGATCCCCGAGGCGGTAACCATGGCCTGCGCCCAGGTAATGGGATATCACACGGCGACTACCGTCGCCGGTCAGTCAGGTAATTTCCAGCTGAATGTCATGTTACCGCTGATTGGTCGTAACTTAATTAAATCATCAGAATTACTGGCAAACAGCATTATGCATCTGAGCGATAAAGCCATTGCCACATTTGAGGTCAATCAGGCAAAGCTGGATGAAGTTCTGGCCAAAAACCCGATTCTTGTGACGGCGTTAAACCAGCGTATTGGTTACGAAAAAGGGACTGAAATTGCCAAGAAGGCTTATGCAGATAAGCGGGATATTCTGGAAGTGGCGAAAGAGATGACCGATTTGGATGAAGCAGAGCTTAAAACCCTGCTCGATCCGGCCAAACTGGTTTAGTTGTTAACAGGTTCAGGGTAGAACGTGTGCATTAATCCCAGCACACGGTTTACCCGTTCGTCGGTGAGCCGGTAATAAATAACCTGGCCGGCACGACGGGTCGCCACCATCTTGGCATCACGAAGCAGTGCCAGGTGTTGTGATAAAACCGGTTGTGTGACATCGATTCGGGTAAGTAAGTCAGAAACCGAAAGCTCCTTGCCCATCAGCGACGTCAGCACCATTAACCGGGTTTTATTAGCCAGTTGTTTCAGAAATTGCTCTGCTTCGTTCGCATGTTCCAGAATGACTTCGGTCTTTTTTGGTTCGTTGGTAATGACAGACATTATACTAAAGTAGTAAGTGTTTCAGGGTTCTATTGAAACGCGAAGTCCAGTGTTCAGACAAGGTTGTTGGTCGCACAAATATGACCGTTAAAAGATAAACCATAGAAAAGAATTTAAGCCTTGATCATATTAGGGTTTTCTTATTATTTTCTTTTATTTTGTAAATCACAATTGGAGGCTGCATGCTCAAATCGATTCAGGAAAGAATTCAGGCCCTACCCCACGAGATTCGTAAGGTTTCGGCCGCTGAGGCGGCAGCCGAAATAGACAGCAACCAGGGCGTGCTTATTGACGTTCGGGAACCTTCAGAGTCTGCTGAAAAAACCATTCGCTCAGCATTTATAATTCCCCGCGGTGTTTTGGAAATGAAGACCCTGGAAAAATTTAAGGATCCTGATCGCCCTCTTTATCTGCATTGCGCCTCAGGCGTACGTGCCCAGCTTGGGGCTGAACAACTCCATTACATGGGCTATACCAATGTAACTGCTATTGTCAGTGACATAAAAGCGGTACAGCAGGCTTTTAATCCCCAGGAGTGATTTTGTTACGCTCATAGTGGCAGTGGGAAGTCGCCGGATTTCATGCGATACTTTTTGAAATTAAGCCTTTTTTGTGTAATCTGCCATGCCCAAAGCCACACTTGAACAATGGCGAATGTTTAAAGCCGTCGTCGATGCCGGCGGCTTTAACCAGGCCGCTGAACAAGTTCATAAAAGCCAATCCTCTATTCATCATGCTGTGCACAAACTCGAAGCCGCGCTGGGTCTGGCGCTGTTTGAAAACGCCGGCCGTCGGGTCAAACTGACCCCGGCCGGTGAATTAATGCTGCGCCGGGCCAGCTTTTTATTGGACGAAGCCCATAAGCTTGAAGCCGTGGCTGCCAGCTTGCAAAATGGCGTTGAATCGCAACTGCGTATCGCCGTTGATATTGTATTTCCAAGTCATATTTTATATTCAGTGCTTAGCCAAGTCTCGGATAAATATCCGCTTTTACATGTTGAGGTGATGGAAACCGTACTCAATGGCGCCAATGATTTGTTACAGCAAGGCAAGGCCGATATCGCTATTTCGCCGTTTGTGTACCCCAATGGGTTTAGCGAAGACTTATGCCAAATTGAGTTTGTGTTAGTGGCTCACCCCGGGCACCCGCTACATGCCCTGGAGCGAAGCTTGTCCCTGAACGATTTAAAGTCTCACCGGCAAATTGTAGTGCGCGACTCCTCTCCTGAACGCAAGGCGGAGTCCGGCTGGCTGGGCGCAGAACAACGCTGGACCGTAAGCCATGTTAAAACCTCCATCGATATTATTACTCAGGGCCTGGGTTATGCCTGGCTACCCAAAGCCCTGATCGAATCTCAGCTCAATCAGCGTACCTTGCTCCAGTTGCCCTTACCCGGCAGCAATCTGCGTCAGGCGTTGTTAAACCTGAGTTTTGAGGACGGCGACAAACTCGGCCCGGCTAGCCGTGAATTTATCGGTTTACTGCGTTTTGAAATGATGCAAAGCACTGGCTGCCACGTGACCGGCACCACAGATTCTGATTGAATCTACAGGCATTTGACGTTATAAGTAACCCGCGAAAAACAATAATAAAAATAACCCATATGGATGATTTAACATTAACCTGGATGCAGGTTGAACATCATGGTACGGCTGTTATCAGCATTTTTATTCCACAGGCACTGCTGACCGGTAATAATACTGAGCCGCCGGTAGCCGTATATTGTGACTATGTTTGATTTCGAACTTTGTTAATCACAGGCCGAAAACACTTATGCCCGATAAGCTAGAATTGATTAAAAGCGACAGCAATCTGCGCAAACGATTGTTGTTGGGCTCGGTGTTGCTGTCGTTACTAGTAATCACTATTTTTTGCTATGTGGGTTATAACCTTCTGCTTGAAATGGAAAAAGACCTGGAGCGGCAAGCGTTTGAAGAACAATACGCTGATGTAAAAACCCTGCTGGGTCCTGTTATCACCGGCTCAGCGGTAGATGAAGGGGTTTCTCTGGTCCCCCGGGATTTATCTATTCTTGCCGAAGACATTCTCATCATCGAATTTGATCAAAATGAGCTTTACCGTGACCCCCGGCTGGCCCCTCAGACCTTCCTGCAACCATTAAAACAGACCGGTTTCTTTACCTCAGGCGAAGATGAATATTATGTCCATAGCGATATCCTGGCTGACAACAAAAAACCACTGACGGTTATCTGGAAGTCGGCCGACATGTCTACTATTTCAGAGCATGTTATCAGTCGGCTGTCGGTGGCGGCGTTTCTGACATTTTGGTTGTCTATCTGGTCGGCGCTGATTATGTCAGCGTTTATTGCCCGGCGTTTCGAAAATGCCAACAAAAGTCTTGAAAAACTGGCGTTGATCGACAACCTCACCAAGCTATATAACCGTAACGCCCTGCTCTCCGGGCTGGACGTCAAAAACAAATCCGGGGCGCTGATGTTTCTGGATCTTGACCGCTTTCGTGATATTAACGATGCGTTAGGGCACGATATGGGCGATCGAATTCTAAAAGCCTTTGCTTTGCGTTTACGCCAGCTCATGCGTACGCAAACGAAGCTATATCGCTATCGAAGCGATGAGTTTGTGGTGTGGTTTCCTAATTTAAATCCTGACGATGTTATGAGTCGCGCCTTTAATCTGCTCTACGAATGTCGGGAGCCTCTGATTATTGGCAAAAGCGAATTTGAAATTGGCTGTAGCATTGGGGTGGCCTGTGCGCCAGAGCACGGCGAAGATACCGAAACCCTGGTGCAAAACGCTGAAAATGCGATGTTACGCGCCAAACGCATGCGCCTGGGCATTCAGGTGTACAACGACCGGTTAGCCCATAACAATACGGTTGAGGTGACCTTGCGTAGCCAGCTACGCACCGCCCTGCAGCAAAATCAGTTTGAATTGTATTATCAACCCAAAGTGAGTCTGCATAACGGTATGTTGTGTGGTGCCGAAGCAATTGTACGCTGGAATCACCCTGAAGAAGGACTGCTGTCTCCGGCCTACTTTATTGAACTGGTCGAGCAAAGCGGAATTGTTCATGCGTTCACCCGCTACACCATCGAAAGCGCGGTGAAACAGATAAAACAATGGGAAGACAATCAGACACCACTACCGGTGGCAGTAAATCTGTCAGCTTACAATCTGATGGACACCGCATTTGTAGCCTTTGTTGAAAAGACCTTAGCCGCCAGTGGCATTAACCCCGCGCGACTGGAGTTCGAGCTCACTGAAAGCGCTACCATGGTGGATATTGCGGTCAGTAAGCGCATGATCTCTGCGTTTAATTCGTTAGGTATCAGAACCTCCATCGATGATTTTGGTACAGGCATGAGCTCGTTTGCGTATTTACGGGAGCTCAATGTTCATACCATTAAACTCGATAGAGCCTTTATTACGGATGTTGCCACCAATGCCAAGGATGAAAAAATTGTGGAGGCGATGATTGCGCTTTGTCATAACCTGGGGATTCAGGTGGTTGCAGAAGGCATAGAACATCAAGGACAAGCGACCCTGCTTAAGCAGCTGGGCTGCGATGTAGGCCAGGGTTACTTTTTTGGAAAGCCGGCCCCTTACCGCGATATTGATGCCCTGTTGTCTACCACAGAAGATGTAAAAGCTAACCTATCAAGGATACCATCTGCTGGCCGCCCATAAAAAATCCTAAACACGCCAGGGAAAGCCCAAGAAGCGCTACTGCGCCATCATCCGTAGCCATACCGATGGCCATCACAAAGACGGCGGCAGCGGGAATTAATCCCAAAAAGGGTACCAGCTCTAAGGGCACCATCATTAATCCGCATAAGCCGCAGCTTATGGCGATCAGACTTCGAAAGATCACATTACGCATAAAAAACCAGCGGGGCATCAGTAATTTGTCCACCCAGGTGACAGCAGGCCTTATTTTATCAATGCCTTTGTTCAGCGAGTCACGTTCAATACCAATCTGAGTGATGGCCGCAGGCAGCCAGGGATGCGACTTGGCCAGTAAAACTTGCAGCGAAATAAGAAAAATAGTGATACCGGTAACGGTTGGAATCCCCGGGATCGCACCTACGGGAGTGGAGCAGACAAATGCAGGCACCGCCAGCATAGGGCCAAACCCCCGCTTTTCCATCATGGTAAGCAGCTCACCAAACGTAATTTTCTGTTCCCTTCCGGTGCTTTGCATACGACCAAGGAGTTCGTGCAAACTCATTGAACGTACTGCCGCCAAATCTAACATGGTCAGTCCTATCGTCTGCATTGAGACATCATGTTCAGGCTGATAGAGTTGTAAAGCTAGAAACGTGCCAGCTATCTCAAAAACTCATGGGCAAAAGTGATTATTTGTTCCTATTTCAGCACGTTAAGCGTAAACTTAATTAAATCTCAGTGATCCATTCTGTCTTACAGACAGTAAAGGATAAATTGGCAAAATAACGAAAAGTATAGGGAACAATCTGTGTTAACTGTTTTACTTGTTGACGACGATCCGGAATTTACTGATGTCGCGTGTACGATCATCGAATTTTTGGGTCACGAGGTGTTAACCGCAGCAAACCTGGATGAAGCGCGCGATTGGCTGACAAAAGAAACCTTCGACCATATCCTACTGGACTTTATGCTTCCCGATGGCAGTGGCGTACATTTGTTTGATGAGCTCGATGCCTTGCCTAAACGCCCCCGTGTTACTCTTATCACCGGTCATCCTTCGGTACGCGGTATCATTAAAGGATTGTGCGGACCTAATATTGACTATCTGGTTAAGCCTATCCAGCGTGAAGAAATTGAAGCGGTGCTTAGCGGCAAAAAAGATAAGGAGAATGAAGCCTCTGGAAAAGCCTCAATTAAAAAGTATTTTGGCCACTTAATTGGTGAGTCAGCGTCGATGAAAGAGCTGTACAAACTGATTGAGCGGGTTAGCCGCACCAGTGCCAATGTCATGTTACTGGGTGAAAGCGGTGTCGGTAAGGAAGTGGTCGCCGAAGCGATCCATGCCGCTTCAGATGTTGAAGGCCCCTATATCGCCACCAACTGCGGCGCATTTTCGAAAGAGCTTATTGGCAGCGAATTGTTTGGTCATGAGAAAGGTGCCTTTACCGGCGCGGTTGGTCGCAAAGCCGGGGTGTTTGAACAGGCAGAAAATGGCACCTTGTTTTTAGATGAAATCACTGAGATGCCCATCGATATGCAGCCAAACTTGCTGCGGGTGCTGGAAAACAAGGTGGTTATTCGCGTGGGTGGCACCAAAACCATTCCGATTAATTGTCGGGTAGTGTCTGCCACTAACCGGCAGATGGAAGAAATCGCCGAAAGTAAAGTGTTACGTGAGGATATATACTTCCGCCTGGCCGTTTTCCCGATCACTATCCCACCGCTGCGCGAACGTAAGGAAGACATACCGCTACTGGCCTCTTCATTTATCGCCGAGCTGAACAAAGAAAATGACACCAATTTTGTATGGAAGGATGCGCAGCTCGACACGCTTAAGGCCTATGACTGGCCGGGCAATGTCCGCGAATTGCGCCACTTTGTGCATCGTGCAGCCATTATGAGTGATCCTGACAAACAGGATATTGAGCTGCCAAAAACCATTGAATCCCCCTTTGCTAAAAAGCAATCGACCACCCCTGCCCTTCAGGCAGGTCGAACGATAGAGGATGTGGAAAAAGAGCTGATTTACGCCACGCTAGAAAAGGTGAATGGCAACAAAACGCTGGCCGCTGAAATGCTGGGTATCAGTACCAAAACGCTGTACAACCGTTTGCACGCTTACGGCGATCTGAGCAAAGAAGACTAGCAACACGAGGTTTGTCATGACGGAACAAGAACTTGCCATGGTGGCGAAACAGGTCCACGACGCCCGTAAGCCACTGAACCGAATTTCAATGCAGGCTGAACTGATCAAAATGGCTCTGGATGGGGATGTCCCGCCAGAGCGGGCCAAGCAGGCGCTGGATAAAATAATAACAAGTACGAAGGATTGCAGTGAGGCGCTGACTGAAATGATGGAAGCACTTAGCGATTCTCAGTCGGAATCATAAATTTATGTTTAACAAGCTGTTCCAATCTTTCTACAGTTGGATTTTTTTAGTTGGTGTTATTGTTCTCATCATTACCGGTAATTCGTTTTATGTGGTAAATACCCTGGATAAGCTGGCTTCTCTGGAAGCTCGCTTATTTACCACCACCCGGGTTATCACCGCCATTAATTCATTACATATGGCGGTCTTGCGGGCGGAGTCAGGCCAGCGAGGGTATCTGTTAACAAAAGATGAAGCCTATCTCGAGGATTACACCAAAACCCTGGACCGGCTCGAAGGTCTGATTGAAGAGGTTGAGCTCAGTGCCCAGGTGTCCGACTTGCCTGATCAGGACGAAAAAATCGAACATCTTCTGAATTTGAGCTTAGCGAAAGTTACAGAGATGAAGAAAACCGTTGATGTGGCGCTACAGGGCAACTTTTCCCAGGCGAACCGAATTATTGGCTCAGATCGGGGGCTGGTCCTGTACGACCGGTTTGAGCGGGTGTTTGAAGAAATCGACCGTTCAGAGCGTATGGTTCAGGGAGAGCACTTATCAAATTTGATGAAGCTGCGGCGCGACTCTGTTAACACGCTTATTATTTCGGGGATTACCACCGCGTTTTTAATCATCTCTATTTTTGTACTGATTAAAATGAACATGCGGGAGAATCTGCGTCATCAGCGCACGTTAGAAGGGGTCAACGAGGAGCTGGAGTTTAAAATTAGCCAGCGTACTCAGGAGCTGCAAATCTACTCCGAAGAATTGGCGCGAAGTAATCGTGAGCTTGAAGATTTTGCTTTTGTGGCCTCCCACGACCTTCAGGAGCCTTTACGCAAAATTCGGGCATTTGGAAATCGGATAGACGATGGTTACGCCGATGTTATTGATGAACGTGGCCGCGACTTTTTAAAGCGGATGCTAAATGCGGCAGAGCGTATGTCTATGCTCATCAGCGACTTGCTGTCGTTTTCACGGGTTTCTACCCGAGGCAAGGATTTTACCGAAGTCGATCTGGATGAAACGGTAAAATCGGTTCTGGATGACCTGGAAATTGCCATTGAAGAATCAAACGCCACCGTCGAAGTCGATAATATGCCGGTGATTCTGGCCGATAAATCGCAGGCCGAGCAGCTCTTTCTTAATTTGTTGTCAAATGCACTGAAATTTAAACACCCTGACACGCCGCCACACATCAAGGTAGTTAGCCGGCCCGCCGAAGCAGAAGAAATTTCGACATTTCATCACAAAGAAGACTTTGATTGGGTTACAATTTGTATACAAGACAACGGAATAGGCTTTGAACAATCTTTTGCCGAAAAGATCTTCGCACCTTTCCAGCGTTTACATGGCCGTAGTACCTATAAGGGTACGGGTATTGGCCTGGCGGTTTGTCGCCGTATTGTAGAGCGTCACAATGGTCAGATCCGCGCTTTCAGCGAACCCGGTAAAGGCGCGAAATTTGAAATCATATTACCGGTAAACGGCGAGCCGTTTGCCAACCTGTCGAGTCAAGGAGTTGTAGAAGATGACCGTTAAAGGGCCGTTACCCATTAATATTCTAATGGCAGACGACGATGAAGATGATCGTTTATTAACCTTAGATGCCTTAAAAGAAAGTCGGGTACTCAATAACCTATACTGTGTTGAAGATGGTGTAGAGTTACTGGAATACCTTCGTCGGGAGGGCAAGTTTGCCGATCCGAAAGACTCTCCCCGCCCCAGTCTGATATTACTGGATTTAAATATGCCGCGTATGGACGGACGCGAAGCACTGCAGGAAATTAAGGCGGATCCTGCGCTGCGAGGAATTCCGGTGGTAATTCTGACCACTTCCAAAGAAGAGGAAGACATGTTGCGTGGTTACGACCTGGGATGTGCTTCTTATATAACCAAACCAGTTAATTTTGAAGGTTTGGTTGATCTAATGCGGACGTTGGGCCGTTATTGGATCGAGTTTGTAGAACTTCCCCACGACTAACCAGCCGAACTGAGACGTACTGTGAGTGACCTTATCCGAGTATTACTTATCGAGGACGATGAGGACGATTATTTTTTAACAGCCGATTATCTTTCACAGTGCAAGGAGCCCAGGTTTGATATCACCTGGGTGACTAACAGTTCGGAAGCGGTTGCCGCTTTTCGCTGTAAAATTTTTGATATCTGCCTGCTGGATTATATTTTAGGCTCTGAGAATGCCCTGGATGTTCTCAATGTTATTAAGTCTAAAGGCATCAGCATTCCTGTGGTGATTTTAACCGGACAGACCGACACCAAGGTCGATGAAATGGTTATGCGCGCAGGCGCGGCGGATTATCTTAATAAAAGTGAAATTGAAACTCCCCGGTTTATGCGCACCATGCGTTATGCCATGGTACGGCGTGAGATTGAGAATGAACGTGTCGAACGCCATAAGGTCGAGCAGCAAAACAAAGCAAAAGACAAATTCCTGGCCCACCTGGGCCACGAGCTTCGTACTCCCCTCACCTCTATTTTAGGCTACACCGAGCTTTTGCTTGATGATCCTAATAATGAGCAAATTGATAACGAACTGTCCATCATTCATACCAATGGTAAGCATCTGTTAAGCCTCTTGAATGACCTTTTGGACATGTCGCGTATCATGGCCAATAAGCTGGAATTGGCTCCTAAAGATGTGGATCTGGCCGGTTTTATGACGGATGTTCATTCACTTATGAATCTGGCTGCTAAAGATAAGGGTTTGCGGCTGTCGATAGACTGCCAGACCCCGGTGCCAGAAGTGATTCGTGCCGATCCCACACGTTTGCGTCAGGTGTTGATTAACCTTATCAGTAATGCGGTGAAATTTACCGATGCAGGTAAGATTGAAATTGTTATCGACATGCTACCGGCGACGTCGCAGAAGAATCGCGAAATGCTGCGTTTCCAGGTTATTGACTCGGGCATTGGCATGCCACCTGATAAACTCGACGATATTTTTCATCCGTTCCAGCAAATCGAAGATGTGATGCGTGCCAATCATGGTGGCGCCGGCCTTGGATTGGCCATCTGTCGTGAGCTGGTCAGTAAGATGGAAGGCGACATTACGGTTGAGTCGTCTTTTGTTAAAGGCAGCACCTTCGCCTTTACCATAAACCCAGGCGATATTGCCAGTCAGCCCCGAGAGTTGCTTAACCTTTCAGCGCCGGCAGCACGCAATACTCCGGAGATGAATTTACATGTTTCCGGGCGGGTGCTGATTGTAGATGATTTACGAGAGCTGCGCCGTCTTACCGGCCATCTTGTCAGTCAGTGCCATGCCCAGGTGGCTTATGCCGAAAATGGGGTTAAGGCGCTGGAGGCAGTGTTAATAGCAGAGCAGGAAGGCCACCCCTTCCATTTAGTACTCATGGACATTCATATGCCGGTTATGAACGGTATTGATGCGTTAAAAGCGCTGCGTAAACATAACTGCCAAACCGCCGTGGTGGCTATTACGGCGGCCAGTCGCAAAGGCTTACGGCAGTCGCTGCTGGATGAAGGCTTTGATGGGGTTTTAGGTAAACCCATTGAAAAGAATGCGCTGATGGAAGTATTAGACCAGTATCTTATTCGGTCCGGAGGCGTGGAAGCCGACTTACTTTCTGCATCTGACGGAACCAGTGAAACGACCTCATCTGAGGATACAACACGCGATATCAGTGAGCATGAAGCCAGTGGACAAGAAGCCGCCAATCAAGAATTTATTGGCCGGAAACTCACTGAGCAGGACGCCGATGCCACCTCCCCGATACGCATACTGATTATCGAAGACGACACCGATGCGGCAGAGCTTATGCAGTTGTTGCTTATTCATCAGGGGCATGAAGTTGAAGTGGCTCAAAGTGGCGAGGATGCCCTGAAAAAGCTTGATAATAACGATTTTCAGCATGCTCTGCTCGATCTTAGCCTTCCTGATTATCACGGTTTAGATCTGGCCCCCAAGCTGCGGGAAATTACGCCCGGGCTGAACATTATAATCGTGAGCGGACGTGAGCCGGATGCCCAGAAACTGGAAGATGCTGACATTAGGCAATCTTTGCTAAAACCTGTAAGTAAAGCTGATCTTACAGCCTTATTTGCAAATTAGTTATTAGTTGCGAACCGACTTATATTTGCGAAAATCTTACAAGGACGTGCAGGAATTACCATTCCAATATCGCCGCTGACTTTTAAAATTAAAAATAATTAACTGTTTTCAGTAAGTTATATGATTGTAAGTAGTGGTATGTGACTTGCAAAACTTCTTGTGCACACATTTGTTAATCAAGGAGATAAGTATGGCTACACAAGCTCGCGCGACTACTGCAACGACAGCTAATACCGCGACGGACAAATCTAAGGCGGCCGACGACTCAACGCATCCTATGGTTGATAAAGTTCAGGAAACCTTGCATGCGTCGGTAGACAAACTGGCATCATCAGCAAGCCGCGCAGAAGAGAACCTTCGCACCACAGCCTCCGATTCGGCTGAAAATATGTCAGCACAGAAGCGTCTGGCACAGAAGAAATGGTTAGCATCCCCCCTTCGCAGATATGCGATTGAAAATCCGGTAGCAACAGCAGGTATTGCGTTTGCTGCAGGTATGTTAATTACTTCACTTATGCGTAAGAAGTAACGCTTATGCCGGGTAAAATGTCACCTTCTGACTTTGCCAGGGCATCCTTCAGGCCAGAGCGGCCTGTTTCGTTCTGCCCAACCAGTGATACTGGTTGGGTAAGCGATTGCTCCAAAGACGTCTCTATCCATGACGATCCCACCTTTAGCGAAACCAAAGCTGCCATTGAAAATATGTTCGCCCACAAACGCGATCAGTTTGATTCGTTTAAAACTGTATTGGGGGCCGAAACCGCACTAGTCAAAAAGTCGTATATAATTACCTCAGTAGGTTTGGCAGGGGTATTTGTCCTGGCTTGTTTTTGCTGGCTCATCATTAATGCTGCTGTGGGTATCGGTCTTGACCGTGCGGGTACTCCTTTATGGGGCACTACGCTTATTTTGCTTGCTATTAATGGCGTGGGTATAGCGGTCTGCGCTAAAGCTGTTAAAGAAAGCTATCGTCATGTCTCTTTTATGCCGATTCTGCAGGCCCTTACCGGTCATGCGGGAAAAAGCCAGAAGGAATAATTCATGAGTTTGTTTTTATCTAGTGAGCTACGTCAGGTAGATGCAGCTCATAAAGAATATGCACTGGTAAAACAGCGTGCTGATTACATGCAGACAAGCGCGAAACGAAGAGTTCAGCTATTATTTGGTAAACCTTCGGTATTGTTTGGTATTTTTGCTGCCGGCGCGTTCAAAGGACTTACCACCAACAATCCGAAATCTAAAAGAAAAACGGCCATCAATTCGTTCATTCGTACTGCGTTTTTCCAGCTAATTACTTAAGGATATTGCTATGGCTGCTTGCAGCAGAACTTTACGTCACATCGCGGTGGCTGCCACTGCACTGACGGCGGTCCTGGGCTTAACGGCCTGCGCCACCTCCTCACCTAATGAACCTACGCCTTATATTAAAGCCAAATCTGCCAATGCCTACGGCTACTCCAGTATGGAGCTGAGCGAAAACGAATACCGTATTATGTTTAAAGCTACAGAAGCCACTGATGCTGATAAGGTGCAGGAGTATTCTCTTTATCGTGCGGCAGAATTAGCTGATGCTCAGGGTTTTACCTGGGTGGCGGTAGTAAAAACCGACGTTGAGCGAAAGCTGCGTGATGGCAAAAGAATTGTTCGTGAAAGCAATAATACCGCACCGCCGGTGTTGCGCGAAGAACAATGTACGATGTCTGGTTGTAATGAGGTTGCTCAGCCCTTCGAGACCAGCGACGCCGATATGCGGGTAGAAAAAACCCGTACAAAAGATATTTATTATTCCATTGTAGCCCGAATGGCCAACAGCGAAAGTGCACTGGGCCAACGCGCTTTTCGCACGCAAGATGTCCTTTCCCGCCCTCCCGGCGAGCAGAACTGATGGAACCGGTAGCGGGCAAAGCCTACGTGCGGCCTGCTACCTTTTTACATCGATTTGGCAAAATGTTCGCAGTCTCCCACACATAAATTAAAAAAGCCTTCATTAGTTTATTGGAGTTTTTCTTAGGCGACTGTTTTCAAAGTATTTTATTTTTTATTTCAAGTTAGGATAATGCCTGGTATTGGAATACCCTTTGCAAACTCTTCCTGGTAACCGATGAACAGTTTGGCATAACTATCTGCAACAGGAGCGGTAAGATGAATCAGCTACCCGCTAATATCGATAAGATTTCCGATATTATCAAAGTTCTTAATGGTGGCATTGAGTTTTATAAAGACGGAATCAAGAAGGTAGCTGGTCATAATATCCAGGCTATGTTCAACCGCATGCTGAAGGAAAAGCAGCAGGCTGTGGTCACTTTACAGGCTTACCTGCCTGAACAAGAAAGTGCGAAGCTTAGTAGTAATACTGACTGGTCTATTAGTGTCAGAAACATGTATACCCGTTTACTGGGGGCGCTTAACCCGATAAATGATCATAATTATGTAAAACAGCTGGAAAGCGTGGAAGACAAAGTTCTGGCAAAAATAGATGATGCATTAGAAGAAAAGCCGCCCCAACAGTTTGCCTGTGAACTACGCCGTATACGCTCTCGTATGCAGCAATGTCGTGAAGAACTTGGTTCATTTCACCATGCGACAGCCATAGCGGGGTGATCCCCCGCTGGCGTGGTACCCTCTTAAAATCCCTACATTCGCTGTTTAAAGTTTTCAGACCTACCTCCTTTGTACCGCTTAAAAAGTGCTATAAAAAGACCCTCTGCACGTAAATATTCAAATCTACTGTATGTCTGGCCCCTTTATTTAGCCGCAATAGCACGTATCCTCTTTAATTAGTAATCAGATATGAAAGAACCTCCCCGCGTAGTAGGGTATTTATTTCCCTACTAAGTATTGCGGTCACACACTGATATATAATCTATTCTTTAAATTCAGTAGTATAGCTGTGTAAAAAGTGCAGAGTGTCTCAATCTGGCAGGCCATTTTTGCCATACTCATTCTTTTACGGTAGCAACCTTTATTAAAATTTGTTTAATAATCAATACATTGCGATATTGGCACAATAAACGCATTACTTATTATGAATTTAAGGAAGCAAGACGAGGATGAAATTATGTTAGGTTGGGCAGTTACATTTTTTATAATCGCCATTATTGCAGCAGTTTTTGGCTTTGGCGGCATTGCCGGTGCAGCGACAGGCATTGCCCAATTCTTATTTTTCGTGTTTGTAGCATTGTTGGTCATTTCGTTAATCGCCAACGCGCTTCGTGGTAAATCACCGAAAGTATAAAAAATTTTATTAAAGGAGCAAGAACTATGATGACGTACAAAAACTTACTGAAGACACTTTTGGTAGCTGGTTTTGCATTTTCTCTAAGCGCGTGTGATGACGGCGGTGCTGAAAATGCTGGTGAAAAAATTGATGAAGCAGTAAATGAAGCAGGTAACGCAGTAGAAGATACTTGTGAAGATGTGAAAGAAGGCATGAAAGCAGAAGACAAAGACTGCTAATCATACTTCTCTGTAGTTGGGCTTGAAGCCAATTATTAATGCCAGTCAGTTTGCTGACTGGCATTTTTTGTGTCTAACGGCCAGAATCCTCTGCTCCTGAATGTACTCTTCCCACTATCTGTGAATTTGTGGTTGCCTGCTTTTCCTTTCAGTTCATTTTTCTACTGTGTTACCCACGGCTGTTCGGCCCCTGGATTTTCTAAAGCTTACCGAAATCAATAACGATATTTGTTACCACCCACTCCCGTGCTGCCCGTTAGTTTTACCGCTATCATTGTGAAACTAAAGACCCCCTCGATTGAATCCACTTTGCGCCTGCGTTGTTAGTAATAACCTTTTGAAATCCTGGTCAACGTTATAACTATGGATTTACAGGCAACAACCTTTGCTGATTTTTAGCCATGTGCTGGATGTTCTATGGTTACCGCATGTCTTAATACCAACCTATGAATTATTGTCTGTAGAGAGGTCTGTGGGCGCTATGCCGGCATCTCTGCGTTACGATTAATGTAGGCTTACTTTCGCGACAGAAGGGGTTTGGGGGTGAGTAGGAAATAAAGGAAAGAATATTATAAGGGCGATATACACAACAGCAAGAGCCGGGTCGCTGTGGTGGATACCCTGCCATTCTTAAGCTGAAGTTGGATCCCTAGATACCGTAAAGATGAACACCTGAGAAGAACAACAAAGAGGAATAACAAAAAGTGTATTAAAACAGTACCCAGGATATTACCCCAGGGCTTTCACACCCGTTACTATCCTCGCCCATTGCTGATCAAATCTAACGCCAAGCGTACAATCTGCAAGCACCCGGTTTCCGAGCTCCTGATTTGCAGGCACACTGTCTCCCGCCCGTTTATCGCCTGCCCCTTATACCGGCCCGCTTATACCGGCCCGCTTATCATTGACGCCTTATCATTGGTCCACCTGGCCGCCCACCGCCAGGGTTATCACTTGTACTACTTTTGCTTTTGCCGGACATAGGTTGATGACTGATGCGTAAAACCTGGGGGGGCGCCTGCTTCAAAGCCCGGTACTTGTTTTAACCGGAGTAAGCCAGCAGCGGGCATCCGGGGTGAGCTTTGCAACGGCGATCATGTATAAGGACACGCCAATGTTCGGCGTGTCCGGTTGAGTACGGGTTTATGCACGGGGCTGGGCTTTAGGTTTAGCCACAAATTTATTGAGCAGCGCCGGCAGTAAGGTAATATCCGTGACCAATGCCATTATCATCGCGGTAGCAGTGAGCAGCCCGAAATTAACACTCGGGATAAAGTCGGAGAAGCCGAACAATGAGAAGCCAGCTGCAATGATAAACGTGGTGAACAAAATCGCGAGGCCGGTATGCCCAAATGCTAAGCGTCCTGCCCGCTCGGCCAGACTGGAACGACTGCCGTTATCGCGCGAAGTATCCTCCCCTTCAGCCGATCTCATGCCTTTTAAATAGGCATGCAAAAAATGTATGGTGTCATCCACGGCAATACCCATAGCAATAGCAGCGATGGTTATCGTCATGATATCCAGTGGGATCCCCAGCCAGCCGATAATGCCCAGTATGCCTAAAGTAGTCAGAATGTTCGGCAACAGCGCAATTAAAGCTATTTTAAAAGAACGGAAAATAGCCAGTAATACCAGTCCCAATACCACATAAACAATCCCAAGGGTTTTTATCTGCGAATCAAAAAGCCGGCTCAAAATATCCTGGTACAGCACAAACAAGCCGGTAAAGCTGACCTTATCGGCTGGCATTCCCACCGTCTGAATATCCTGTTTTAAATCTTTAAGGAACTGAGCGCGATCTAAACCCGGCGTAGTATCCTGAATGCGTACGGCAATTCGCATTTGCTCATCACTGGCAGAAAAATAAGAGCCAATCAGCTGATTAACTACTTTTTTGTCCAGTAAATGATAAATGGTGGTCAGTTCATACTCGGTAAGAGGCCGGTTATCATTTAACTGGCGGGCAAGTTCAGTGAAGTTCACAATGGAGGTTACGCTGCCGGTGGCTTCAAATGCTTTCGTCGCCGCCTGAACCAGCTGTAGCTGATTTACGCTACTGGCATCAAGCACCAGTTGCTCATCCTGCGTGCCGGCGTCGGATTGCAGAATAATATCCAGCGGCGTTGAACCTCCAAACTGTTTATCAATGAAAGCCAGCTCCTGATACACCTTGGTATCTTTGGCAAAGTAATCAATAAAGGAGTTTTCGACATTTAACCGGGTGATACCTGCGGCCAACCCTGCAAATAGCGCCAGCATCACCACACAGATAGTAACCGGACGTTTTAGATTCAGTCGGCGCATAGCATCGAAAAAACGGGTGACAAACTGGTATTCGCGGGTTTCTTCGCGGGCGCGCAACAGCGATAGCACCGCCGGAAACAACAGCAGGCTGACCAGCATGGTAATCACCATGGCTATGAGCATCATATAGCCAAACACCATGACCGGCTGTAAGCCACTAAAGATAAGTGCGCCAAAGCCTACCGATGTGGTCAGGGTGGCAAAAAAGCAGGGGGCCAGTTTATCGTTTAGAGTAGCGACGATTCGCTGATGTTTATCTAAAGACGGCTCACCCCGACTAATTTCCCGGTAGGCGCCAATAAGGTGAATCATCACCGCCAGGGTCAGAATAAGCTGTAAGGCCACAAAGTTCGCCGATATAACTGTGGTTCGTAAGTCCAGAAAGCCAAACAAGCCCATGGTTAACACCACACTGATGGCGCACGCGGCCAGAGGGAACACCACCCACCGGACGGTGCGATATAAAATCAGTAATAGCAGCGCAATGACGCCGGCTATCGCGCTACCGAAGGTTTGCAGATCCGATTTAATAATATCAATTAAATGCTGGCCCACCACATAGGAACCCCCCATATACGTCTTCGCCCGGCCATCTACCTGCGCGGCGATCGCACTCAACTGCTCAATTTCCTGCTGACGCTGCTGATTCAGTCGCTCTCGAAGGGGGTCTGCCTGCCGTTCTAATTGTGCCAGTTGTTGCTGCTGTTTTTCATTTAAATCGCCTTGCAACAAATTGGCCTGAATATCGGTTATCTGATTTTCCAGCGACCGTAATTCCGGATTATCCTTAAATACAATTTGTATGGCAGTGGCCGTATTCTCTTTATTAACCAATAAGTCGGTGAAAATAGGATGGCCCGAAATGAGGGACTCCATCTGCGCCGGCGAATAGCCTTGCGATTCCCAGGTGAGATTATTTACCTGGGTTCCTGACGTCAAAACACTTTTATCCTGAATCAGCGGTACGGTAAGAATTGAGGTTACCGCTCCCACCCGCTCCAATTGTCGGATGTCTTGTGATAAGCGCTGAAGATCATCGAAGGTCTGGTTTGAAAATAGCGAATGATTGGCAGGCTCATAGGCCAGCAAAATAAATTCATCGGGCGCAAATACCTGATTTGCCAGTTGGCTTTCAATATACAAGGCATTGTCTTTAACCAGCAGAGTATCGGCCGAAGCATCAATTTTAAACTTTGGTAACTGACTTATCGCTAATGCTAAGGCAATCGCAAACACGCCCATCACCGGCCAGCGTGCCCCTACAATCCAGTGAGCAATTTTATTCTTCATCTTGCTGCCCTTTATACTGGAAATATTCGTCGCGGCGCTGCCCCTGAATATACTGATTGCGGAAATATAAATAGGGATCGTCTGCCTGCTGATACAGGTTTTGATAGGTTTCTGCCTGCCCCGAGAAATCATCGAAGCCATCAAAGGCACGTAAAAAATAAGACTCAGGCGAATCGGTCAGCTGGTTTATCGGATGAATAACCCCCTCGGCGACCGTTGAAAAAGCGCCCCGGGAGTCGCTGGGCCCCAGAAACGGCAGCACCAGATACGGTCCCGAATCCACTTCGTAATGAAACAGGGTGTCGGCAATAGTCTGCTTCTGCGCGCCGATATTGAACCAGTGTGTCGCCGGATCAAATAACCCGAATAAGCCCAGCGTGCTATTGATAAAGAAACGGCTTAAGTTTGCCCCTGCCTGTCTGAACTCGCCTGCAACAACATTGTTTAGCAGATTTAATGGTTCACGAATATTATCAAATGCGTTGCCAATTTTATCCCGGGCCACGGCTGGTACTAACCATTTGTAGCCGTCTGCCGCCGGAATGAGCGCATACTGATACAGAGAGTGGTTAAAACTGAATATTTTTCGATTAACATTTTCCCAGGGGTCATTGTAGAAAACCTCACCAGCAGGCTGGTCCGGATTAGTGTTTGCCTGTGCATCGGTGATGGCCACAACCGTGGGCTCAACCTTGATCTCACCCTGACTGGTTTGCACCGATACCGACTCTCCGGCATTGAGCCGGTCAACATCAGAGGGTGTTTCAGACTGGGATTGTGCGGTATCAGAGGCGGTAACAGCTTGTTGTTGATCTGGCGCAGAACTGCTGCAGCCCGTTACCAGCGTGGCGCAAAGCCACAACAGACCGAAGCTGAATCGTGTCGAAGTCATCACTAACAAAATTCCCTATTTCAGATTTTGGTGATTGTCTGACATCATCAGTAACGTCAGACGAGTTTAACATCCTGATTCATACGCTAATTATTAATACTATGATCGATATTAACTTTCGGTTTTACGCACGTGCGGTATGACGTTGCGCAATCCCTGTCGGGGGAGGATTAATGAGTAACGTAGAGGAAGGTGTGAGGTAATGCCGACAATTCCTGGTAGAGGCTTTGCCTGGTCTGGTTACAGGGAGGGTGTAATACATAGTACGTCACACTGTAACCATAAACCAAAGCATCTTCCGGACTTGCGATAAGTTACTCGCCTACCCGCTTTGCAATCCAGCTGACATTGTTCACGGAGTCATCAGAAACAGCTGTATCGTAGGCTTTTTTGTCTTCATAACGATCGAACCAGTTAAATACTGGCTGATTTTGCAGGTATTGTTGAAAACGATTCTCTGGTTTAGTAAAGCGCTTGGTTCTTAACAATTTCATAGAATTTCCTTCAATACTTATTCTATCTATCCTTGAGCCGCTATACTGCTGTTCAGTACAGTTCGACTCTGGTCTACCCTTACCATTCAACTATTGAACCAAGTTTGCAAAATTTTAATAAAACCTCTAAGAGCCTTATGTATCAAGTCCTACAGAAAAAGTTGCAGTTTTATGACAACTGCTACTGCATAAGCAAGTGAGTATTATTCAATGATGCGTAGGGAAATTTTTACAGGATGCTATTACCGCCGGTAAGTTTTTCAAACCCCGACTTATCAAAAGTGTAGCAATCGACCACAAAAAAGCGGCGTGATTACGCCGCTCAAATATGTTTAAACCGGTTTATCCCCCCCAAGAGCAGGTCGTACCTGCTTAGTTCATGGTTTCCTGAGACTGAATTTCCAGGTTGTCTTCAACATTTTTTACATCAGTCGCATTTTGCGCAATTTCCACCGCTAGCTGACGTTCGGCATCGGATTTTACCTTTCCGGTCAACGTGACATTCCCTTCTTCCACATCTACATCGATATCGAAACCAGAAATGTCGGAGTCCATCAGTAGCCGGGTTTTGATTACCGTAGCAATTTTCGCATCGGTAAGCTCACTGGTGGCTTCTTTTGACTTGTTCTCCATGTCATTTTGCATATCGCCACTATTATCCTGCGCTGCCATCATGGCGTCTTTGCCAACCACAGTAAGCTGATTGTCTACTGCGGTCACTCCATCAATATCCACCACCAGTTCTTCGGCAAGCTTTTTGTCTACTGAGTTTTTAACTTTGCCGGTTAAAACCACCGTACCGTTTTTTACATCCGTATTAATATCAAAGGAATTAAGATTACCGTTGAATAACAGGGTGGCTTCTGCCTTGCCATCAATCCAGGCGTCTTTCGCCCCTTTCTCCCATTTATTTTCAGACTTCATGTCTGCCGCAACAGCGCCGGTACTTACCAGACCAGCCACCATCAATGATAGTAATGTGCGTTTCATACCATACTCTCCTATTAATCATACTATGTCACTGATGCCAGAGATGTGCCAAGGTTACGCTATTAAATTACATATCTAAGTTATTGCTTTTTATGTATTTAAAATCATATCAGTAATAATAAAGAATGACCGTTTTGCAAGGTTTACCAAAGTCTGGCAAAAAATTCACCTTTCATGCTCAGTTATTACTTAAGTGCTGCTTTCGGGTGAACCTAAGCTTTTCGGTGGCGTAAGGAGTATAACTATTAAGTATCCATACACTACATTCACCGCCGAGGCACGATTGCTGTTATAGGAAACGTTACATGTTTGAAGTATTAAGTTTACTGAGTTTGGCCATGATATTTACAACAATCGCCCCTCATCTCCCTGGCGAACACTGGCTGATCAGAGTTTGGGAGTTTCCTCGCGTACAGCAGATTTTCATTATAGGAGCCATTCAACTGGGTTGGGTTGCCTATATGATTGCTGTGGGGCCCACCACCGCCAGCGTTGTGTTTCTGGGCCTGTTAGTACTGGCGCTAGTTTATCAGGTTAGCTGGGTTTATCCTTACACTTCATTTGGCCCCAAAGAAGTCACCCGGGTAAAACAACCTCAGCAAGACCGTGTTTTCAGCATTATGACCAGCAATGTTTATATGTATAACGATAACTATCGGGGGCTGATTGATCTGGTCAGTAAGCACAAACCCGATATGCTGGTGACGCTGGAAAGCAACAAAGACTGGGAAGACGCCATGACCCCGATACATGACGACTATCCGTATCGGCTGGCGTGCCCGCTCGAGAATCTCTACGGCATGCACCTTTATAGCCGTTTACCTTTTAAAGAGGAAAAGATCCGGTACATTATAGAGGACGATGTGCCTTCGATGCAGGTTACTATTGAGATTGAAGGCGAGCCTGTAGTGGTTTATCTGCTGCATCCTAAGCCACCAAGTCCTACCGAAAATAAAAGTGCGGCTCCCCGTGATGAGGAGCTTACCCTGGTGGGTCAGGAAATTGTGAATGAAGATCGGCCGGTGGTTATTGCCGGGGATTTAAACGATGTGGCATGGTCACCCACCACCCGGAATTTCAGAAAGCAAAGTCGGGCCAGAGATCCGCGCCTGGGCCGCGGCTTTTTCAATACCTTTCACGCGAAATATCAGCTGGTGCGCTGGCCATTAGATCATGTCTTTCATTCTGACCACTTTGATTTGGTGAAGATTAAACGTCTGCCCGG
>VMHT01052396.1_pt1 | contig 27044 bp, 25 predicted proteins | sample 4693611 | NCBI WGS metagenome assembly VMHT01 (sample SAMN12280063, study PRJNA550983) | marine metagenome | isolation source: seawater sampled from same location over 5 years 0.02-0.2 micron viral filtrate | place: USA: collected off the coast of southern California halfway between the port... ...
ACTTCTTCCATAATTCTAATGATCTTATCTGCATCCTCAAGTGATGCAATGGATATATCAAGTTCGTCGTGAATTTGTACATGAGGTATAACTCCTTCTCGGTATAAGGCCAGCATAGCCATCTTTGTCATGTCAGCCGCTGATCCTTGTATTAGTTTGTTTAATGCTTTGTATGTGAATGCGCGTTTAATCCCCGGGCCATGTTCTCTCAGTGCGTCTGCATGGGGTAATGGTTTCTTAATACCAAAACCATGGGGCTCCCATAGATCAAAGTGACATAGGCGACCACCAATCGTGCGTATCTTACCGCTGTCATCTGCTCTACGCGATACAGCATCCGATAACATTTTAACAAATGGTGCACGTTGATGGTATGTCTTAATGAGTTTCTCTGCTGCCTCTTTCAACAGACCTAACTCAGCCATCAGCTTGTTCTTGCCCATGCCATACATTAATCCTAAGTTAATAGTTTTTGCTTGTTTACGTTCTATGCCGGCCATGTCCGCGATCATCTGATGGAAGTCAGCGTCGCCTGAATTGTAGCCGTCAACAATAGTTTGTGTTCCTTCTAGTCTTAACAAAGATGCAAAGTGTACAACAAGTCTTGGCTCTTGTTGACTGTAGTCAAAACAACCCCACTTACATTTTTCTTCTGGTATAAATAAACTTCTAATTAGCGGGCCGAGTTCCTTGTGCCTTGCTGGTATCTGCTGTAGGTTTGGATTACTATAACTGAATCGTCCTGTCACAGTTCCGCCATCATCTGACCTTATCTGATTGATATCACTATGTATTCTACCCTTATGGTTGTGCTTTAATATTGTGTCTATGAACGTGGTGCTAGCTTTATTTATCTCACGTGCTTGGTTAATTAGTTTTGGTAATTCATGTGGGTGAGTCGCCAGGAAATTTTTAGTAAACGATGGCGCACCTTTTTCTGTTCTGTCATATGGTAGCTTGACTATGTCGAATGCTTTTGCAATAGACGCTCCAGCCCATATCTCTACATCAAAACCTGCTATCTTTTTTATGTCCTGGTGCATTTGTTTTTCTGATACAAGCAGCGATTTTTTAGTTTGCTCTGCTTTATCAATGTCAACGCGTACACCTTTGAACTTCATGTCTACTAGACATGGAAATAAATTAGTTTCTAAATTAAATACATCCCACAGATCTTGTTTCTCTATCTCGTGTTGCATTGCTGCCCATAACTTTAATGTTATTACAGCGTCTTGTTCTGCATACTCACCAACTAATGGTGCTGGTAGTCTCCACATCTCTGCTTTTGGATTGATGCCCCATTCTTTTGCTGCCTCAACCAATAACTTTTCACTTTTGCCTACACCAATATATTCTTTTGCAACTGAGTCTAGTGTATAACTCCATCTGTTTTCATTACACAATGATGCTGCAATCATAGTATCTATGATACCACCATTGATATAAAAACCCATCGACCGTATCCAAGACACGTCATACATTGCGTTGTGAAATATTTTTGTAGCTGTTGTTTGTAAAACTTCTTCAAACCAATCTAATACTAATGCGCGATCCATGTTGCCACCACCTTCGTGATTGATCGGGAAGTAACCTGACCATCCTTCTACTGCAACTGCAATACCAATCACTTCACCATCGCGACGTACAGAACCAGAGCCCATTGTCATTAAGTTTGGATCTCTTGTTTCTAAATCTATTGCAATTTCTTTATGATCTTTTAAATCTGGTAGATGTGTTGGCGGTACCCATTCGGTTTCCGGTTTAAACATCGGCATCTGTAGAGGTTTATTCATAGTCTCTTTCTATAATCATATCTATATAGTGTTTGGCTTTCTCTAAATCTTGCTTACCGCTTCCCTTGTGAGGGTGTCTCATAATATACTTTATAGCATTTCCCTCGGCAAATAACAACTTGTTTTTATTGACGAATTCCGCCGGTTGTATCTTGTAGTGATTGTAATGACTACCACCAACTTGTTTATCGTATGCTGATTTTTTATTTTTAATAATTGCCACCAACTAATCCTCCTTGACTGTAACTCATTCTTATTCCTTTTTTAGTTTTTATTCTTGGCGCACCAATTGTATTTTGTTTGTTAAACTTTTTCATAAAAACAGAAAACAAACCTGGTTGAAATTTTAGAAGAAAATCAAAATCTTCTGGATAATTAGTTTCTAAATATCTTGCAACTACAATAAAACAATCTGCTGTAGTAAAATTATTTTTTCTGTTGTTAAAATCCCAACCTGAAAAAACAATATTACTTTTTGTATAGCCTAAACTAGAATCAAACCGTTCGATAGACATGGTGTTAGGTTCTTTTGCTTTGTATGTATAAGGTATGCGTTCATAAAAACAAACAGCACCATACTTTTTTTCATAGTCATCAACCATTTTAAAAAATGCATCTCTTGTAATAATATTAGGAATAAATCTAGGGTCTTTTTCTTTCAACCATTTTCTATTTCTTTTACCCATTGTATGATACAATGCTAAAATTCTACCATGCCTTGTATCTCTACGTTCTGCTTCTTTCTTATTATTTCTTTCTCTAACAGAAGGGTCTTTTTTATAAAGTTTTAGTTTTTCTTCTCTTCTTTTTTTAGCGTACTCTTGTTTTTTTTCTTTATCCCACACATGATATTTAGCTGTGCTTACGTTTATATCTAACTTTCTCGATATATCACACAACCTCATTCCTGTGTCGTATAATTCTTTTATTTGGTTACTAACTTGTTCGCTTATTCGTTGTCTCATAGGATGTATGCCCTTTCATAGTTTCTTGGTTCTAAAATATGTAAATTTTCTTTTGCTCTTGTTACTGCTACATAAAACAACCGATGCAGCTCGTCTGGGTCAACATCGTTATGATCAACAGCTGACTTAGTAATATCAGGAAGTAATAAAACATTGTCCGCCTCACCTCCCTTCGCTCCATGGATGGTTGACATTGTAATTCTTGGTGTCTGTGAAATCTTTTCTTTGTTTGCTAACATGTTTCGTATGTAGTTCTCTGTGTTTGTATCTATCTTTGTAAATGCTTCGTACCAAACTTTATTAGTTATTAAGCCGTGATCCGCGATGCAATCTTCTAGAATATAGCTAAAGTCATTATTAAACGTTTTACCTGTTCTGTATCCTCGCGTTACGTTGTCACCTAAATAAGAATAAATGTTTTTGATTTGCATGACATTTAATAAACTACCTTTTGTCCACTCTTGCCAGTTTTGTATAGCTAGCAACAGATCAATAGAAATAGAATTACGGCCTTTGTGTGAATAATACCAACCTTGCAACTCACATAAATCTTTTGCATCATCTAAAAAATAATTAGCAGACGCTAACACTAGCCATTCACCAGCGCTCATGTCAACTTGTGTAATGTCTGAATACCTGTTCAATTTACCAACAGCTTCTCGTGGCTTGTATGCTTTATCAAAACGATTATTTACACGTTCTATTATGTTTTGTGATAATTCATGTATGGGTCCACCAGGAATACGGTAGGATTGTTTTAGTGTGTCGATCTGATCTACTTCTTCTTTAAGAGCGATAAAAGAATCAACGTCAGCACCAGCCCATTTAAATATAGCCTGATCATCGTCCCCTGCAATGTAGGTTTTGTCAGCTTTCGACCAAAGAGACCTGACCATTCGCCACTGCAAAGGTGAGAGGTCCTGTGCCTCGTCAATAAATAATACGTCAAAAGATGGTGATACATCTTGTTCAACAAATCTTTGTAACATGTCAGCATAATCTATCATTCCTTTCTCTTGCTTATACCGCTTGAGTTCTCGGTCTAATAAATACAATGTATCTCGTTCAATATCAAGGTAATGATTGTTATCGTCATACAAATCCATCACAGCACGCTCTGTAACTCTAGCTTTGTTTATCAGTGATAGATACTCATTATCAGAATTAAATGTACCATCTGCATCAGAATTGTTTGCGTGTTTTAGTTTTATATTAATACCAACTTTTGATCCAAAGTCTTTGTAGTCACGTGTCTGCATAACCTGCTCACGTTTTATACCTAACGTTCTAAATGATAATGAATGTAGTGTTCTAAAAAAAGGTAAATCTTGTTCAACATCTAAGCTAAACTTCTCAGCAGCCCTGCTAGACGCCTCTTCAGCAGCCTTACGTGTAAAAGAAAAGTATCCTATTCTTTTAGAATCAACACCGGCTTTTAAAAACTGATCTACTAAATCTAATAGTGTAGTTGTTTTACCTGTACCCGGTGGTCCTAATATTATTGTTTTCATTTATCTATACACAATCCGTTGTCTAAAACTATTTTTTCATCTGTTTCAATCCAGACTCTTGCACCACAAGATAAAGGTTTGTCTTTAGCGTAAACCACTTTAGACGGGCCTTGTATGTCCACCTCGTGTGCATAGTTATTTGACTTGTAAGTTTTGACTGTCAATACAGGTTCGTTAGTGTTGTTCTTTTTATTGCTTCTTATCTTATGCATATTTACATGTATTATTTTTTTCATTTATCTACGTTCCCATGATAGACAATTACAACCGCTGTACAGTTAGGACATGATAGGTTTGTCATTATCATATGTTCCTCTTCATTGTTGTCTTCCCATTCAGTGTCGTGGTCACCACCCCATATTAATTCGTGATTGCAACTCCAACACTTCATTAGAATGGATTCTCCTGGTATGTTACATGAGATACATCCGGTTTGTATGTCTTCATTGCTTTAATCTTAACAACTCTTGGTGTCTGGTTCTTTAGAGTCATTCTAACTTCTTCAATAAATATATCTTTTAGTTGTTTTATTAGATTACCTGTTTTTATTTTATCTAACTCCCAGTTGTTTCGTTTTGCAAATGCATAGAAGTCTTCCATTCTAAAATATGTATGTCCTTCATCTGTCCATGCTGCTCTGTTTAAAATATCTTCTTTTGTACGCGCTATAGCTCTATGCACTGTAAAGTCATACAATAAATTTTCTATTTGGTTTTGTGGACTCAATGATTCGAGAGGTTCTATTTCTTGTAGATTACCCATCAAAGGTTTTACATATACTTCTCTCCAATCTTTTGCTTTTGGTATAGGGGATATGATATTCGCTTGATCTAATACTGCTATTGCAAACAGATTAGGGTTATGTAACTGTTCTGTTTTTAATTCTACTCTCTTACTATCTACATCTAGAAACCATTGTGGTGGATTAGAGTTTATTTTTGACAGTGTACCAAACTCTGGCATCTGCTCTTCTTCAAAACCTACACCAAACTTTTTAGTCCTGCATTTTGCAGGATTACATACGCCACATATTGGCTGATCTTTACATCTGTATTTATCGTAGCCACGTTTACCGATAGATGCCATTAACTGTTTTACTTCTTGAAAGCCTAGTGGTGGATCCATATATTTTTGATTAGACGTCATAACATCATCTTCCCATGTGTCTGGAGAAGATTGCTTGTGATATACTGCTATGTTAAATAAACCATTGTTACGTGAGCCATCACCAAAACCATCTGCTGCTAGTTTGTTAAGACAGGGTGGTCCATCTTTAAACGCTTCGTTAGCTTCAACTTTTTTTACAGCAATTATCGCTTCAACCTGTTCTTTTGTTTGCACCCATTCATCATAGATAGAATAGAACTGTTCTAAACTAGCCGCGTTACCTTCTGCATCAAAAGTGTATCGCAAACCCCTAATGCCACCATGGTATGGTAAGTTTAAAAAATTACCTGTATCTCCACGTTCAACTAATATTTCTGTTTGTTTCGGGAATATCTCACTGCCACCAAAACCCAATGCTTCTGACATCATTTTTAGTTTAGACTGCATCAATGCAGCAGGTATGAAATCTGTAGTAAATAAAAATAAATGTGCACCACCTGATTTTGATCTAAATGTGACTAATGGGAAATTATGGGACTTAATAGAAGCCGCTATTTTTTTGTGATCTAAACCTTTGTACTCATCAACATCAACACAACCCCAACGACACATATTGTCCTCATTAATAGGTATGACACCTAGTGCCGGATCCTTGCCGTCTAAATGATCTTGCCAAAAACTATCTGGTATTGGTTCACGTTTTATAAATGCTTTTCCTATAGCCTTACCTTTGTCTGTAGTTTCACCAGATAAAACTAGCTGGCCATAAGCACTCTTGTTGCCCTCAAATATTTTTTTAAAATGTTCCATAATGTAAATGATATTCTTTCTGATACTTTCTTATACTTTCTTTATTTTTACTGCGGTATTCTTTCTGATAATTTAAATTTAATCTTTTCTTATATTGTTTGCCCTCCGGGCTGTCCATAAATATTTTTTTCTCTTCTTTAAGTTTCTTAATTGTATTTCTCAAATTGTCCATCGTGTTTTTACGATAGTAACGCATTTGATATAGTGACTCTCTACTTCTAATCATATATAATCCTCTCACGTAGCCCCCAGTACGGGGGAGTTGACTAGGGGCTACACTAATGGTTAAAACGGTACTTGCTCTTTAGATTCGGTACTATCTTCACCATGTTTTGCATTCACATCTCCTTTGCGACATGTTTCAGCAAAATTCTTAGCGGCAGCATAGACTTCTTTGTCTTGTACTGGCCCTACTCTAGTCACTGCCCAACCAAACCAAGTTCCCTTGTCGTTCGACTGTTGCACTGCTTTAAGATTATATACATGACTGTAAGAAGCCGGTGTAAATAAACCACTCTTGCCTTTCAGCTTTATGCTCTTCATCATAGAGTTCCACGATCTACTAACTTTTAGTTGTGTAGATTTCATAGAAACCAAAGCGGTTTGTGCATCCTCAGTAAGTACAAAATATGATGCTGTGTTTTCTAAATAGTTACCACTAGGTAATCTATCTTTATAATCAGCACCTCTTGTAGCTTCTCTAAGAATGTTACTACTAGCCGAATGAATTGCAACAGGAGCACTTGTGCCCTGTCCTCTATCCGACCATTCAACATACTCGCGCTTGTAATGACACGGTATTATGTTGACACCTTCTTCACCGTCATACGTCTGCTTAGTTACAGTATTGAATATCATTCCTGCTTTAGCACCCTCTACGTATTTTGCATCCCTTTCATTAACTTCCGGGGATAATTGTGCCAATATTCTTAGAAAAGGTAACGCAAAGTCATCTGACCCCATGTTATCTAATCCAGTATCGGCGTCTTGTTCGAACATACCTGCTAGAACTACGTCCGTCTTCTTTTTTTCTGCTACTTGGTTCATGTTTCTCTTCTCCTTTTTCATGATTTCCGGCTTATTTTTGTTTGATCTTTCACAAAAGTGTGAAAGAAGTCAGAGGGCATATCGAGGCCGGCCTCGATACGCTCCCTAAAAAGTGCTTTCAGAGTCATAGGTTCTACCTTCTGTTTCTGAGAAGGCTCATAACCTTCTTGCACTGCAAGGTTAAGCAATTGCTCCGCCTTGTTATCTTCGCCCTTTCCGAATTGTACAGCAACCTCATTTTTAATAAGGTCACCCAACTCGTTTTCACGAAGCCAGTTATACGCTGATTCGACTGAGTCTTTTTTTACAGTACAGCTGTAGGTTTTCTTAACCTCCACACCGCTACCGTCAGCGAGTTTCAAAGATGACAACCCTTGCTCTGCTAGCAAATTAGGTATTATCTCTGAAGAAATCTTGTCTGCTTGTTCTTTTTTATATTTGATTGATTCTTCTAACCTCTCAATTTCTTCTTCATGTGCCTGTAATTCATGACAATATGAAGCCAATGTTTGAATGTCTGTTTGTTCTATTAAATGTTGTTGATCTTCTTCTAGATCATCTAATGTAAGTGTGCTCACTCCATTTCTCCTTTCTGATATATATCTATCCTTAATGGATAGTATGTTTGTTCTCGTTTGTCCCACTTCAATAGATTAAATTGTCCATTTGTATTGTCACTGACAATAGCAGTAGACAAACCTATAATTGCAGGATCACCTGTACACAAAATGTAATCATTTGGTGTAAAGTCTTTTAAGTTCTTTTTCATTTTAAAAATAAAAGGTCCAGAACTAAAAATCATTTGTGACAACTCTGGTAAACAAATTACTAAATTACCAAACTCCGACGCTCCCAGAATATTCATATTCCGAGGTGGATGTTGTAGCACGTATACTAAAGGATCGTTAGGTTCAGCTGCTTTATAATCTAAAAAATCTACTAAACTTCTACGATCGTATAGCTCAAATATCTTGTTCCTTTGTTTCACCATTATTACTTTCTTCTTTCTGTGTACTTTCGTTAACTTGTTTTGTCAACCCATCGATCTTAACTTGCATTCCAATTTTTTCACTGTTGCTTTTTTGTAGTTGTGCAACTAATGAATCTATTATTTCTTGCGCTGTTTGTTCTGCCATAACTTTCTCCGTTTTTTGATTGACTTTATATATAACAATGATTATATAAATGTCAAGAAAGAAAATATGATAAAACATTATAAGTTTAAGACTAAGCCTTATGAGCACCAACTCAAGGCATTAGAAAAGTCGTGGGCGCAGAAAACCTACGCTTTATTTATGGAAATGGGTACCGGCAAATCCAAGGTCCTCGTTGATAATATAGCTATGCTGTATGATAGAGGCGCTATTCGCGGTGCATTAATAGTGGCTCCTAAGGGTGTGTACAAAAACTGGCATGACATAGAATTTCCTGTGCATCTACCAGAACATGTAGATCACACAAAAGTATTGTGGGAACCAAACTTAACTAAGAAAAAACAAGCAGAATTAGGTACTTTGTTTGATGACAAAGGTGATCTTAAGATACTGATAATGAACGTAGAAGCTTTTTCTACGTCGAAAGGACTGGACTTTGCTCACAGTTTCCTTAACATATTCCTAGGGAAAGCCCTACTAGGAATTGACGAATCAACGACAATCAAGAGTCCGACAGCTAAAAGAACAAAAAATATATTAAAATTAGGGGATCTCGCGTCGTATCGTAGAATACTAACAGGTTCTCCTGTAACTAAATCACCTCTTGACTTGTTTAGTCAATGTAAATTCCTGGACCCTTATCATTTAGGTTATGACTCTTACTACGCGTATCGTTCTAGGTATGCACATATGTTAGATAGAAATTTTGGTGGACGACGTGTACAAATTGTAGGTAGCTACCGCAGGTTAGATGAGTTAGCTAAAAAACTAGAAAACTTTTCGTATCGTGTGTTAAAAGAAGATTGCTTAGACTTACCAGAAAAAGTATTTACAAAACGTGTCGTAGAATTAACAGACGAACAACAAAAACTATATGCAACTATGAAGTCAGCAGCTATTGCAATGATAGAAGGTAAGGTTATGTCAACTGTAAATGTTATGACACAACTTATGCGCCTGCATCAAATCACATGTGGCACATTTAAAGCTGACGATGGCACAATCAAACATCTTAAAAATAACAGACTCACAACTTTAATGGATTGTCTAGAAGAAACTGAGGGCAAGGTCATAATCTGGGCAACTTACCGTGAGGACATCAAAAAAATAGTCGAATCTTTAAAAAAAGCTTACGGAGAAGCCTCTACAGTCGAATATCACGGTGGGGTGGATGCTACCCTTCGCCAGGAGCACATTGCTCAGTTTCAAGACGTTAAGGGCCCTACACGCTATTTTGTCGGAAACCCACAAACTGGAGGGTATGGAATTACCCTTACTGCTGCAAACACAGTTATCTACTATTCCAACAGCTATGATCTAGAAAAAAGATTACAATCAGAAGACCGAGCACATCGTATCGGCCAGACTGGCAGTGTATTGTACATAGATTTAATTGCGGAAAAGACTATAGATGAACGCATAGTCAAAGCACTTAAACAAAAAATAAATATAGCTAATGAAATCATGGGAGAAGATCTTAAGAATTGGATCTAAAGAATTATCGGTTCGTACGCTGTTCGGCCTTCTATCTTCTTTGCTTGCAATACTTGTTTGCGCCCTGTTCCTGGTTCTCTTTTCGCTGAGCAATGCACCCATCCAGAATTTGGATCAATACCATCATAGAACTCTAATATCAATTGATCAAACTCACAGTTTTTTGTAATCCAAGCTGCTAACTCTTTGTTGTCAACACCAGGTATCTCAAAGTCTGCTGCCTCACCCTGGGCATGCTGTGACTTAGCCGAAGATCCGATAGCCTCGCACAACTCTGGGCTTCTATAGCCTGAAGATATCATAACCGGTTTACCAAAATGCTCGCGCACTGGTTGCAGGATGGACTCCGCTAGGTGAATAAGATTATTAATCTCTGCAGTTCCAGGTTCATTTTTTATATTCTTACGAACTGCTGTTTGAGATTTAACTAGCTCTGCTAGTGTAAAATTATTTGATAGGTTCATTATATCATTCCTAATAATGTTTCAATAACAATTAAACCAACGGCCCCCACCGTAGTTAAAACAACCCAATAGATTTTGTCTATCTTGCCACCCAATTTCTCTACGTCCTTGTGCACATGTGATACATCACTTTTTAAATTATCTAAATCTCTTTTCACCCCGGTTATATGTCCTTGTATTGAAATTATGTGTTCGCGTTCTGTTTCTGGTTCCATTTCCATTTATACTATCCCCCTTTGTCTTTGTCTAATAAGTTGTTCGTCTCTATTTAATAAAGCTGTTTCGTTCCCTGTTAAGCCAGTAGCTTCATTCACGGGCCCCGTTGCTGGCTGAGTCTCAGCGACTTGCACTGCTCCTGATGCTGGCAGCGGTGCTACTGGTGGCGCTGCTTGCGCTGTTTGATTGACCTGTGGTGTTTCTACAGCTGTTTGATTTTTACGTCTTTCGTCTAATCTTTTTTGCTGTTCTTCCATATATGCTTTTTCATATTCTTCAAAAGTTTTTACACTCCATTCAGATTTAAGAGTCTCTAATTCACCTATAGGCATAAAGTAATCGTAGTCATAAACTTTTTCTACTTTAGGATTGTTTCTATATATTTCATTCATACGTGTGGTTAATCCTTTTTCACCAGTTGATAGTGGTGTAAAGTATCCTTCCATAATACCCATGGCTCTTGTCTCACCTAAACGATTTATTAAAACTTCTTGTATAACGTCGTCTTGCATTAACCTATCGTCATTTTGTAATAAAACAAAAATTCTACCTTTGCTTTTACCTTTAAACCTATCTTCTCTTTCGTCGTCTGGAAGATTTGCAATTCTTTCAGCTTCAATTCTTTTTTCTGGTAAATTATTTCTACCTTGAGCTGCTCTTACTGCTTTGTAAAACTCATATTGTTCAGCAAACGCTTCTCTATTTTGTTGGTTATAGGATGCTACCAACCATTCAGGTCCTCTATTCATATAGTCTTGGGTGCTAAAATAATTTTCTGTAGCTCTAGATGCTGGAAAAGTATCTTTAAAATCAGCTATTTTATAGCGCAAAGAACTTGGTAGATCTACAGTCACAGTAGACCCTCCAAACAATTTAAACAGTTCGTCCTTAAGAACAAGGGGAACTCCAGAACCTTTTTGAACATCACCTTGTAAAGCGTTAAATACTTTTTGAGCACTACTAAACCCACCAGGTTCTACAGTATTAAACCAGTGAGCCATAAACTTATCTATTTTTGTAGAAAGCCTATCTTGATTAGTAAAAATTGTTTTACCATTTTTGTCTTTACCCTTAGTTATTAAAGGCAATAAAGGTTCAAAACCAATGGACGTTCCAAAAAAAGTACCTCCTGCTAAATCATATAAAGGTCCTGCTGTGTTAAAAAAAGATTTTAAAACTAAATCATCAACCATAGAAGGATCTAGTGTTTCTCTTTTTGGACCAGAATAAGTATTTAATAAACTACGTGCTACAGAAGAAACTAAATCATAAGGAAGGTATCTAGACAAATCGAACACTTTAAATTGACCATCTACATAAATAGGTTCTTTTACAATATTTCCATTTTTGTCATAAACAAAATTACCAGACTCGTCTTTAACTTTTCTTTTTATAATCTGACCTTTAGAGTTTTTCTTAGGAATTTTTGCAATAGGCATTAACTGGCTGTATTTCATAAAATCAGGAGCAAAGTTTTTTTGATAGTTTCTAACTTGTCCTTCAGTAATACCTGTGTATGTGTGACCCAAACCACTAAACACCGCACCTGCACCACCTACAGCAGTGGCTTGTCCCATCAGTGTTCTGTATCCCATTTGTCTTAACATAGGATTATCGTCAGCTATGTGTTTGAGTGCATAACCTGTAGTTGCCATACTTGTTCTAAGTATTTCAGCAGGGAAAGATACAAAGTTTCCAATAAAAGGAACACGTCTAAAAAATTTAACTAGATCAGGTACCTTACTATACGTTGGATAAGTTTCTCTAATAGTGTATGCAGCAGCTTCTTCTATAGCTTGTTTTACTGTTTTAGCTCTACCAGTCATGGCACTAATTTCGTCAATATTAACACCAAACATTTTTCTCATATATTCCCCAACTTCAGCAACTGATCTAAATCCTACATCTCTTAACTGAGATTTAACAAACTCAGAACCATATAATTTCCATACGTTATCACCACCAGCATATAACTTAGTAGCTCCTTTAACTAATTCAGATTTGTTTATTCTTTCTGCTAGACCACCAATAGTTTTTAATTGACCAGCTTTTATATCTTGAAGCACAGCCTGTAGTTCTGAAACAACAATGTTCTCGTCAATAACGCCAAGTTCTTTTTGTCTAGTTAAATATTTTATTAATTGTTCTTCGTCTGCTACTCTTCCTGCACCAAAAATATCATCCATTACCATTTTAAAAGCATCGGTTACAGAAGCGTTTCCTCCAATGTGTCCCATGTTTAAAGGAAAGAATGCTGCACTACCAAAGTTACGTGCTTGTGTAGCAGGAGAGAATACAGTTTTCATAGTTTGAACACCTGCTTTGTATGCTATAAGATTTTGCACAACAAAATTTTGATATAAGCTATCAAACAAACCACCCTGGCTTTGTCCTATAGAGTGAGCAATATCAGGTGATGCAAAATATTTAGTTATCTCTGGATTTAGTTCTCCTGTAATACCTGACATACGACCATCTGTTTTTGAAGCTATTCGTTGTGGGTTTAGTATACCGGCTGCACGTGCTTCTTCCCTGCTTTTAAATATCCAACCGTTTTCTAAACCATCATCAAGCATTCTTTTATACATCCTCATGTTCGAGGCTTGCGTTAGTAAGCTGGCTGTAGTTGTTACAACACTATCTCTTAAACCACGTTGTTCTCCTAAAAATTTTCTAATGGCTTCTGGTAATTCTTCCCCTGTTCTTATTACAAGATCATCTAAAAATAAATTTTCTCTAGCAATATTAGACATAATATCTAATGGATCTCTACCTTCAATCCTAGTCTTCATCATAATTTCTTTTAAGTGTTGTTGAGCTTGAGCTTTAATACCGCCTGGATTGCTTTTAGCAACTTCTAATAGTGATTCATTTTTTTGAATTTGTTTCATAATAAAACTTAAGGCGTTTTCGTATATTTCTTTTTCTTGAGCGTTGACAAGTCTTCCGCCTACTTTAGTTGTGTCTTCAAGCGCCGCTTCTATAATATTATATTTAGGATTATTAAAAACAGCAAAAGATTGTCTAATATATTGTTTAAGATTACTATTTAATAAAGCTTTTAAATCATTATCATCAGGTAAGATATCTCTAAAAGAAACTTTAATTTCGTCCAACACTTTACCAAGTTGTTTTGCAGGTCCTTGTAATGCTTCGTCGAGTTGATTAATTTTTACATTACCTTTTATATAATCTAACACTTGCTCTAACATAGCCTGTTCTCCAGCCGGAGATGTTGTATTTTGATTGCTACGTTTTAAAAAACCAGTTGCTAAATCATGTGCTCTTACCTCTATCATTCGTAAAAGATCTTCTACTTGTGCTGTTCTAGCTTTTATAAATCTGTCTGTTTCACCTGAAATTCTAAAACGATCAGAGGATTGTCTAGCACTGTCTCTAAAATAAGCTAAAAAATTATCAAATCTTTTTAAACCAACTTCAAGAGCGTTGTCAGAAGTAACTTCAAACAAACGCCAGTCTTCATATGAAGGTAATTCTCCTTTAAATTTATCTTTCATAGATTTTTCAAATTGTTTACTACCACCTTTAGTAGAGCCAGTAATAGATGTAGCAAAAGCTTTTCCAAACATTTCAGGAGTAGTAACATTAGCCGCTAGTCTTGATATAACATCACTACCTAAAAAATCAGAAAATATTTTAACACCACTGCCAATTCCAGAAAAAGCCTCACCCATTAAAGGCACATCAACTTCTAGGTTGCCCGCCTTACTAAAAGGTGCTTTTAATTTACCTGCTGCTAAATAAGACACAGGTTTAATAGCAAGTTCATCAGCAAGAGTTAATCCAATTCCGAGTACAGGAGCACCAATTTCTTTAACAACAGGAACAGCACCAAATTTAAAAGCAGCTCCAATTAAAGGAAACATTCCTCCTATAATTGCACCATCTGCACCAAACCTTAATCTATTTCTAAAGTTTGCTAGTGCTAAATCTTTTCCTGTTAATTTACTTGTGTCCTCAAGTTCGTAGTTTAGAGGACCATCAAACAACAAAGGGTTGTCACCAAAATATTCATTAACTGAATTGTAAGGACCACCTGCAACAATGTCAGTCATTCCAAAAGCAAGCGCATTGGTTCCTGCAGCTTTTGAAATATTACTAATAACAGTAGATGCATATTTTGTACCTTTTAAACCTAGTGTAGATTCTGCAAACAAGTTTACACCAAACGCACCACCTAATAATTTTCTAAAACGATTTACTAGTTTATACGCTGTTCCAGCAGGTACTCCAAATTCTGTAGCAATTGTAGCTATCTTACCAAGAAATGTTTCAGGTTCACTTTTGTCCATTTCTTCAAAAGATTTCTTTAGTGCTTTTTGAAAACCAACGTCTTTATCAAATGCAGAGCCACCTAGATCTAAACCCATAGTTGCTATATCCATTATATCATAAGAGAGATTAACCAAACCCCTATCCATTCCTCTGTTTAATTCATCAATTGCGGAAATGTATGTTTGTTCTTCAGGTGTTTCAGGTAAGGGAGCTATCATTTGTTCGTACGCTTTATGCATTTGAGGAAAATATTCTTCAAACTGTATTCTGTCTACCTCGCCTTGATCTGTTTTAAAACCATTAGCTATGGTTTCAGCTAGCTCCATTAAATAAACACCACCACCATAAAAATTAGCATTGATACCTTTTCGTATTAATGGGTTTTCTAACATTTTTTTAGGATTTAATAGTTCAGTAAACCTAAATTCTAATGGTTTTTTAGAAGATAAAAAATCTTGCGCATCTCTTTCTAATTGTTCTAAGTCTATAAGTTCTCGTTCTGCATCAAACTGTTCTTGTTCTACTGCAATAGACAAAGGATCATTTGATCTCTGTCCTGAAGATACAAAACGATCAGCCATAACTTCTGGGTCTAAAGAAAATATTTTTTTGTTTGTACCTGGTTCTCCTATAGCAAATTTTTTTCTCTCTATAGGTATGCCGCCCATCGCATTGCCTGTATTTAAATTAATGTTTCTTAGATCAGCTCCAGGAGAATATTGTTTAATTATATTTTCTGTTTGCATTACATAAGGTATTTGACCTACTTCAGTTGCAAGTTGATTATAAGGTGCGCCAACAAGTTTATTGTTGTAACCAAATTTAGCTGGTTCATCTATGTACAAAGTTACATTTAATTTTTTAGCTTGATCAACTATCTCTCTAATATTATCAATATCTTTCTGATCTATACTTTTTTGTTTTAAAAGTTTAGCAACATATCTATCAAAAGGTTTTTTAAAATCATTATTTAATGTTTTAGGTAATGTTTGTAAATTACGTAAAGCGTTAACTCCTGATGTATTAGCTAATTCTACAGGCATTATGTGATCTGTTTCGTAAAAAGTTTGTGTGTAACTTTTTTCATTAAATTCGGTATTTTTTAATCTAGTTTTAGTAACATTAGGACTGCTTTTTGCCAATTTTCCACTGTTTAAAACTCTGTAAGACAAATTATTTATTATATTTTCATTTTCTAATATAGAGTTTTGTAAATTTTTATTGTTTTTTATTGCAACGCTTGTATCTGTTTTCCAAACAAAATTAACTTGATCAAAAATACTTTGTTCTCTCTCACTTAATTTTATTCCATAGTCTTTTAGCCCAAGAACACGAGCTTCTTGTTTTGATCCGCTGTAATTTGTTGATCTATATCCTGCTTGTTTTGCACGATAAGCTGCATAGTCTTCTGGTGAATAAGAATATATTTTTTGATTTTGTGCGGCGTTTTTAAAATCTTTTTTAGAATAACCTTGTTCTTCTAAATTTTTTCTAGCTTGTTTTAAGTTCGGTATTTGTCTTCTAGTATTATCGTAAGCTTTAAAACCTGAGAGTCCTGCTGGAAACTCTTCACGTTTAAGACCCGCATAAAAATTTTTAGGTAAATCAACTCTACCTTTATCATTTATCAAAGCTTTGTAATAATCTTCATATTCTTTAACTGACAATTGATTTTGTTTAAAATATTCTTTTTGTACTGCTTGTCTAAAATACTCTGACTCGGAACTAAAAGGTTGCAGTGATTCACCTGGTTTACTACCATGCACCATTTTACCTTCTAACTGTTGAGCTATGTCTGTTAAGTTTTCTGAATAACTTTTACTTCCATCAACTAAAGGAGTTGTAAGATTTTTAGTGGTTGGCAATAAGTTAGACATGTTTCTTACCTTGCTTGCATCTTTGTCCCTAAAAGCATATTTTGCATCTTTTTCTAAACCATAGTCTGTAGATTTTTTTCCAAACATATCTACTAATTCTTTACCCGCTTTATCTGCTTTAATACCAAAGGTGATTCTTTTAGTTGCTAGTTCTATTATTTCTTTCTCGCTTAGTATCTCACCAGTTTCTGCTATTTCTTTTCTTACTTCTGCAATAGCTGCATCCATGTTTGCGTTTACTTTATTAGATTCTTTAACTATATTTTTTTTAATAAATTTTTTAGGATTAGCTTTTGCATATAACACAGCGTTGTTTTGAATTTTTTTAATATCTTTTTTAGAAACACCTTCATCTATTAGTTTTTTCATTTCTCCTTTAGATAACTGTCCTGTTTTAATATCATCAAACGAACCTGTTATTAATTTGCCGCCTTTACCAATAAGTTTAAAACCTGCTCTAGCAACATTATCAAACATCCCTATTACAGGTATAAATTCTATAGCTAGCTGAGCAGCCTGACCCCCACCATAACTAGCGTCAACATCTGCAGCCATGCCCATGTTCATTTCATATATTTCTGGATCTAAAGAATCTATATTTAAAGGAACTAGTTTTGTTCCTTTGTCAGCATTGTATATTACACCTTTATCAATCATGGTGTTTGCCATTTCCATAGTAGAAATATCCTTTGAAGACATTAGCTCGTTGTAAGTGTCCATAGTTTGAAACCTAAATTTTTTAAACGTTTTATTGTTTTTTAGTTTTTCATCTATCGGAACTTCTATATACATAACTGTATTGTTTTCATCATAAACAGTTTTTTGTTTATCAATCCAATCTACTTCTTTTGCTTCTGTGAACTTTGGTATAAGATATGGGTTTACTCCGCCAAGACCCATAAAAAAATTAGCTACAGAAGGATCGACTAAATTATCTCTAGCATAGTTATAACGGTCTGTTTCTAAAGATGTTATTTGTTCTGCAGCCTGGTTGTAACCAATGTCTCCTGCCGGCATATATACACCAGGGTTTAACTGTTTTCTTTTAAACTGTTCTCTATACCACTGCTCATGATTAAAACTGTTTTCTCTTTTGTCAAAAGGATTAATTAATCTGTCTCCCGATCTTGCTGTTCCTAAACCATCTGGATCAGTAACCATTCCGCGATCAATCATTTCGTTAAATTGTGTGGGTGTTGAAAAATTTATCTCTTCTTGTCGAGTGCTAGCTTCTTTAACACCTGGAGCCCTGTCTAATACCAAACCTTCAGACTGAGCAAAAGAACTATATAAATTTTGATCAGTTGAAGTTTCTCCTTCAAAAGCTTTTCCAAATGAACTTGTAGAAAATCTAGGGTTTTCTACACCAAATTTTTGCATTCCAATATTAGCAATAGATAAGTCACCAATTGAAGTGCCAACGAAAGGTTTATAGCCTTCCATAACAGGTTCTAAAAAAGGTTTTTCTCTGTCTAGTAATTCTTGTGTGGTTAAATTGGTCACGTTAGACCGCCGTTTGTGCAGGCATCCTTAAATCTGCGTTAAATCTTTGATTAAAGTTTGCTATGTCTTGTTGTGTTTCAATGTTAGCAAAAACAAATAAAGCTTCTTCGCTGTTAGCAAGTAAACGAACAACTTTATCTGAAACTTCTTGTGGTAATCTTGATCTTAACTCTTGGTATGAAAGTTTGGTTGTAGGTTGTTGTGCTGTCATACTAGCAACCGGATCCATTGTAGGCTGAGTTCCATTAGCATAGCCGATACGTCCGCCATCTGCATTATTGTCTCGTGCTATTGCTAGTCTATCTTGTAACGTATCTAAATAAATACCTAAACTTTCAAGAGCTTCTTTATTTTTACCTGCGGTTACATATGTATTTAATAATGCTTCATAGCCTTCTTCACCTTCTTGAGGTGCAGTTGAATCATTCATAATTTTATTTGCTGCTTCTTTTTTTATTCTATTTTCTGTTTGTAAGGTCATTTTAGAAATAATTGGAGACGTAACTTTAGACATAGCTATGCCAATAGAATTGTAAGCTGCTATTATTTCAGCGTCATCATCAGATGTTAATATAGTATCAGCATGTTTTTGATATGCATCAGTCATTTTTTCAAATTCAGTCTTGTCTAATTTAGCTGTTTCTCTTATCTGTGCTAATTTATTTATGTTTTCTTTATTTATTAACTCAACAGCATTTTCTTGTGTTACTGCAATCTGACCTAATTTAGCTTGATCTTCTAAAGATATTTGTTGGTTTTTATATATATTTGATAAATCAATTTGACCTTCTTTTTGTATAGCTTCTATGTCCATAGCTGTTAAACCACGTTTAGCGTCTCTCATTTCTTTTGCATACTCATCTATACGAGCTCTTTTTATAGCTTGGTTTCTTTGCATATCTGTTGCAAAATCACTTATAGCAGGAGAAGCAGAGGCAGCAAAACCTTTAAGACCCGATCCTCGATTAGGTGCGCCAGCAATACCAGCACCAAGTTTTACTAACGCCATGTAATCATTAAAACCAAAACCTTTTTTCTGTGCAGGTGCACCTGATGTATATGAGTCCATTAAATCTTGTCTGAGACCAGAAACTCTATCCGCAGTGTCTTGTTTTACATTCATTATTTGAGATATAACATTAGAGTTATCTAATTCTTGTTGTTGTAAATTAGCCAATACTTCTTCTTCTTCGGCAGTTCCAAAGACGCCTTGAGTACCAGCGGCAAAGTTTTCTCTAGGTTTTTCAAACCCAGATACAATTCCACTATTGCTGTTAGGTGTACCACCCATTCTAAACATTGGTCTATTTAACGGTCTACTCATACTAACCCATCAAACTCCCTATACCACCTAGTAATCCACCAGCCATAGTACCAACACCAAGTATAGTGTTAAGTGTGCTAGGAGGTGGAGTAGTATTAGTTGTAAATTGTGATGCTGCACCAAAGCCACCTGTAAACGGTGCAAATTGCGAACCAAAGAAACCTAGTCTTTGTTGCTCTTCATAAGCTGCTTCACGTGCGTTAGCTGCTGTTACGTCTAGTTGTGCTTGTCCAAGTGCTTGTTGTCCTGCACCAAGTGATTGTAATGTGCTAATATTTTGTGATGCAAGTTGTGGTTGTAATTGTGCTAGACCTGATTGTGCAGTTAGACTTTGTTGTGTTAAACCTTGGTTTTGCGCAGCTTGGTTTTGTAAAGCTGAAGCAAGTGTGCCTTGGTTTTGGAAACCTTGTTGAGCTGCTACTTGAGCTTGTGCAAAATTTTGTGCTCGTAAGTCAGCTTCTAGTTGTGTTGCTCCTAGTGTTGTTTGTGCGTCGTATACACCACGTTGTACACCTTCACGACCACCACCATACGCACCTGCGGCTACTGCAGAATCCATAATAGATTGTCTACCTTGTGCTCGCTGGTTTTGATAAGATGCTCGCGTAGCGTCAATAACTTGTTGTTGAAACGGTGACATGTAAGCTGTACCTGCACCAGGTCCTGTTAAACCTGCTGCTGCTCGTAAATTTGCAGCCCCTACATTTTGCCCGGCAACGCCTTGCGCTTGTAATTGAGTAGCTGCAGTTGTAGCGTCTTTTAGAAAAGGTTGAAACCCTGCAACACCCGTACCACTTATACCACTAACTGTTCCACCAGGTCCTGAAAACTGTAAAGTGCCAAGACCACCTTGTGTGGCTGCTTGTTGTAATGCTTGTTGTTGTAATTTATTTTGACCCTGTACTTTTTGTGCAAATGCTCCAGTATTAACTGCATTTGCAGGATTTAATAAAGGTGTTAATCGCCCTGTAAAGGCTGTACCCGCCGCTTCAATAAACGGGTCGACTCTGTTGACAACCGTCTGTCTGGTGTCAAATTCTGATGGTGCTGCCATTAAACTATTGCCTCCATTTGATTCTGTAAGTCATACAATGCGCGGGCCCCGGCTCTAGCATCTGCCTTACCGGTCAGTACTTTACCTATACCAGAAACTGCTCTATCGTTCAACACAAACTCATCTTTACCTACCATTGCTGGCACGTCATCGGCTCTTGGCTGAGTGCCAAGTTCTATAAAACCGCCTGGTCTTAGATCCATTTGTTTTCCTGGTGGTACATTCGGGGCAATAGGATCGCCGCCCGGTGTCATTCTACCACTACCATAATTCATGTTAGGTCTATCTTGTGAACCCATGGCAAAACCCATACGGCTATTCATCATACCGCCCATAGCTCTACCTGTTCTATTCATTCTATATTCTTTAGCTGCTTCCATTGCTTCTTTTTGAGCTAACTGTTCTGCTAATCGTTCTGCTTCCATTGAATCTCTTTGCATTGCTGTAGGAATGCCCTTTGAATATCTTTCATGAAATTGTTTTTGCACTTCTAATGCTTCTAGCATTTCTTCTAGTCTTTTTCTTTCACGTTTTTGTTTTTCAGAAATTCTTAAATTATCGTTTTCACGTTCCATGTATAGATTACTTATTTCTTGATCTACTACTTTTTCTAACATTCCTTTTTCTGGAATATACTCGCCTTTTCTTTTGTCTAGACGCATGTTTTTAAAATCATTTACTTTCTGTTCTAGCTTTTCTATCTTTTCACTTTTGTATCTATTTTCATTTATATATGTACCAACCTGTGCTTCTGGATAGTCATCATAAAAACGATTATAGTTTAAACTTAGACCTGCTATACCGTCACCTGAACCATCAGCAAAACCAATACGACCACCATCAGCAGCGTAAGCTGTTTGCCCTTCACCAATATAACCTGCTAGTCTTAATGCATCATCTATTTCTTCTTCACTGTATCCTGCTAAACCCATGTATTCTTTATAAGCAGCTATCCTTGCGTTGTTATCTGCTTCAAGACTTGCACGAGATCTTTCATCAAGTCCAGCTATATAATTAGCGTATTCTGTTTCTGCAGCTTTTAACGCGTCTCTTGCATCTCTAACCTGTGATGGTGCGTTAGCTAGTTCTAGTCCTGTTAGACCAGAAGTTACACTACCAAGTGTAACATTACCTACTTCATCAGTAAAACTTGTGTAAGGATCTGCAAAATCCATAGTTGAATCAAAAGCATTAAACATGCTTTCTCCAAAACCTATTTTTCCTCCTTCTGGTATTCTATAGTCACTTGCCAATAAAGATTCTTGTACACTAGGACCAGTGTTTTTTGCTCCAAGACTTTCAAAAAAGTTTGATGATGTTGGATCGGTGTATTTAGCAGCAGCGTTTGGATCTGCGATTAATTTTGTAGGATCATTGGGGTCTACCATAACACCACGCCCTTCTCCTACATAACGATTAGCCTCACCTTCTCCAATAAAACCACCACCGTCGGTTTTGTTATAACCTTTAATACCACCAAGAACACCTGACATACCAGCTTTTAAATAGTCAGTTTCTTTACCCGAATCATCGTCATACAATAAACTTTGCATAAGTAAGTCTGTAAAAAAAGAACCTGCACCGCCACCAAACATACCACCAGGCATTAATCCACCTACATAAGTTGCTGCAGCCGTTCCAAGTATGCCTTTAAGCTCATTAGGCACTGCTTTATCTACTGCTCTTCTTAATTCGTTGGGTATAAGTTTATCAAACATAGGTTTCCTATTTATTTACATGCATGTTGAGCAAGGTGCCTAATCTTGAATGAAGACGATTATTGAATTTACCTTGTTTTGTCATAGATTACAAGTCAGAATCTGCTCCCATTGTAGGCATTTTAGCCACTTTCACAAGCACACTACGTGAGATATGCTCTCTCTTTGTTTCAGTATTCGGGTCATCTACATCAGCGTCTCCGTGATTATCTGACTCATACTCTTGTCCTGTTACGGTATTCTTTAAAGTCACAACCGTATCTACTTTAATTTGAGCTATTTTCTTATCCCCCTCGTATAAATAGCCTACACTTCCTGGTTCGTTAAATGGCATAAGACCTCCTTAGTCTCTTGTTATTTCCAAAAAAGACATAACAACATGTAATCTGTCTGCTGTTGTTGCCTGACATTTTATAATCTCACCTTCATCAATAACTAATGGCATAGATAAAAGTTCTTCTGTACTAAGTGCACCTACAGATGCTAGCTTAGCTAAACTAAATACAGCATCGTTTGCATTAGTAATTGTAAAACTAACTGTATCTTGTGCAGAAGAGTCATTTGATACTCGTATTGACTTTGCAATAGTTACAGTTTCAGCCGGAGCTGTATACAACACTGTGTCGTTTGTAGTAGTTAAATCTACTTTTGCATTTTTATATCTATTTGCCATCTAAAATAAAAACCACGATACTTGTTCTTGTTCTTCTTTAACCTGTTGTTGATATGTTGTATTCAACTGACTAATAAGTTCTGCTATAGATCTATTGATCTGTCTTTGGTTTCCTACTTCATATTCAGTTCTTGGTTCAGGTACACGTAAAAGTATTTTAGCCATTATCTACCACCATCCTGTTTAACATCTAACGACAACGTGCCGTATCGCCATGATTGTTCCACACCTGTGTTCTCAACTTTAATATTAATATATCGTCCACGAGCTCTAGTGTCTATCTTATCAGTTGTAGAAGTAATTGTAAAAGGACTATATGTAGAACTTGTATCACTTTCTGATGGATAACGTTTTAAAGCTAGTGTTACATCTGCAGTTCCTATCAATGTTTTAAAGTCAGGTATAAAACGACTTACAGATAAAAAGAAATCACCCTCAGAACCTTGTCCTTGTAGATCAAAGTCATAAGATTGTATATAAGACAACACTGTTGTAACGCTACCATCTTCGTTTGTTTGATCTGTACCAATCTCGTGTTCAAAGTATTTTGTTTGTCCTAAACCAGACTCACCTAATATAACAGGAAAAGTGCCTGTTTGACTGGTGTCAAATTTTGTTGCGTATGGTTTAGTATATACGTTTGCATCTGTCCAAGAAGTTCTAGCTTCTGTATGTAATGCCCAAATACCACCTGGCACTTGTGTTGATTCTGCATAGTTATAAGTAACACCTTTATTGTTAAAATCACTATTTGTAGGATACCACCAAGTTATCTCAGAAAATAAATTGTTTAGTCCAGCTGTAATCTGTTGTCCTTTGGTTGTGTCTATGTTGTCATAGACCTCATCTTCTACAGAACACGGTAGTGTTTTAACAGTACCATCATAATACAAGAATCCTTTTGCACTCATCCAGTATGCAACACCGTCAACCTCAATAGCTGCTGTACTACCAACCAGTCCGCAGTTAGTACCAACTTGTTCAATACCAAATATAAACGGTGCACCAACAAAACGTAAAGAGTACAAAGCATTGTCTGTCCATACTAATATTGCTTCTTTTGTTTTTAACGCACCCATAATTTTAGTTCCGTCTTGCACACGTAATGTACCTGCAGTGTTAGTAGAAGTAGGTGTAAATGTATTTATGTCTTCACTAGCTGAGAAACGAATAAACATGTCATCTTGTGTAGAAGGTGTTCCAATAGTTGTTTCTGTACCTAAATGTATTAAGTGACGAGTTGTAGGTGAAATAAGCGTGAGCCGCGATGCAGTAGGATTGCTGGTTGTTGCAAAACCCGATGTTGTAAGAGACGCTCTTACTGTCAAAGGTGTCGTGGCCCCGGCGTTCCATGTAAATGTTTTACCGTTGTTTGAAGTTGCAACTAACACTTCACCAAAATTATCTAGTGACCATTTACCAGGTTCTAGTTCTACTTGACTTGCAGAAATAGCATTACCCCAAGCGGTATAATCACTGGCGTTAATAGCTGCTGTAGCATCATTGTGCGCTGATCTTGTAGAACCTAAAGCTCCACGAGTTATGCCTGTAAGTGTGTTACTAGATTTACCTGTATATGTTATAAGTTCTGTACCACCAACTAAAACAGTACCTGATGTTGGAAAGCCAGTAGCACTTGTCAGCACAAGACTAGTTCCTGATCCACCTGTACCGCTAGTGTTGTCAGATAAAGAACCATCTAGGTCTGTAGTTGCAGCAGAGGACAAAGTTCCGCCCCATGTGCTTACACCCCAACCATAACCGTATGTTTGTTTTTGTGGTCCAACTACAAAATAAAACTCAACAGTTGTTGAACCGCCTGCTGCTACGGTTGCAGTCGCTGCTGCCGAAGATGTAATTGTAAAAGTAGTTGTGCTTGGAACAGTGTTTACCATAAACAATTTATCTTCAAAATTAGATGCACTTAATCCTGTACCACTTGGTAACGTAACACTATCTAGTAATATAATGTCTCCAACTTCAGCACCATGTGCTGATCCAGTTGTAATTGTAATTGATGTTGATTGATCTGTTGTTTTTATAGTTGCACTTGTTTGTTGTTTTGTGCTATCGTACGGAGTTATATCATATAACTGCCCTTCAAAATATAAAAGTAAAAATTTGTCTGTGCCTAAAGCAATATATTTATTACCGTCTTTATCAACAAAAGCGTGTTGATTTCTAACAACACCGACAATACTATCAGATAATAAAGAAGACCAGCCACCTACTTTTTCAGGAAGCCCATAACGAAAACGAATATTATCGCTATCGATCCAACGATCTTCAGCACCTTTAGTTGTGTTTTGCTTATCTATCCCTGGTAAGATTTTAAAATTAAGAAGAGACATAATCTATTAATTTTAACCTCTCTTAGTTTTATAAATCCAACCTTTAGCCGAGTTAGCATAAACTAAAGTAAACGATTCTGCATTTGTGTTTACTGTTAAATTAGCAGCACTACCATTTATGTTAGAACCATTACGACCTATAGTTAAATTGTTTGAACCAAAATTTATTTTTGAGTCTATAAAATGCACTTCGTTTCCAACGCTAGGACTTGCTGGTAATGTTATAGTTACCGCTGCGGAAGAAGTGTCTACGAATATTTGATCACCGTTTACTGCTGTATATGCAGTAGTAGTTGTTTTGTATCCTTTTTCAAGCAGAGCACTAACTATGTTAGTACCGTCTGCGAATAATACAGAAGTAGAGCCAACAGGTAAAACAACCCCGGTTCCCGATGCTGTCTTAAATGTTAAAGTATAATGATTAGATGAACGATCAGTAGCATCAATTACTATATATGCTTTTTCTAAAGAATCTGGAACAGTTACATTTCTGTTAGCAGCTAGTGTTCCTGTTAGTTTAATTACAAAATTACGGCCGTTAGAAGAAGCGCCATCGGATATGGTTGTAGTTATATCAGAACTAGTAACCGCAATTGATATATACCCGCCTATTGCTTCTTGTATTAAATCTAGATTAGTATTGGTAACTGTACCCCATAAACCAGCCTTTTCACCGGTTACCATTTTTTCTAGTTTTAGTGATGTTGAATAAGATGATGCCATAATTATTTATATCCTATGCTGCTACGTCTGTCCACGTGTTAGTTGCGCCTGAGGTGTCTACGTCATTCCACGTAATAACACCAGCTTCTGTTGTTGTTATTGTTAATCCGCTTCCAGTTGGTGTGACAACTGCTTTTGCTACAATTGTAACAGAACCAGAACCAACAGTTCCCATTAAGCTTCCGCTTGGTTGAGCTGTTGCTCCCGCTTTTGCGACTACAGTACCATCAGATAATGTAAGTCCATTTCCAGTTAGTGTTACAACTGCTTTACCGACTTCAGTAGTGTCACCGACACCACTTGTTAAAACGTTACCAGTTACATTTATAACTGCTCCAGCAGTTATTACTACTGATCCACTTGCAGAAGTAACTTGGTTACCTCCAGCTGTTACGTCAACATAGCCTTCAATTGTTGTATTTCCTACTGATGCAGTTAAGGCGTTCCCGGTAACTAAAACAAAACTTTCAGTATCCCCGTCGGAAGCAAAACTTAAATCAGCAAAAGATGCAAAACCAAAAGCCATTTTACTACTAGCTTAAAGTTGAAACGTCAAAACTATTATCAACTGTATCTACTGCTGGTGGGTTCTTGTGAACATTATGTTTTTTATTAAACATATCATCCCAATGTGCCTCATCCATAAGTGCTAGTATCTCAGCTTTAGTATAGCTACCCGGTGCTTTTGATGGTGCATCTATCTTTTCAGATTTACTAAATGTATGAGAAAAATCATCTTCAGTATATTTATACTCAACTGACCATTCTGTTACATTCCCATCAGCATTTACTTTAGGTTTAGCTGATACCCATGTTTTAGTTACTGCCATATTATTCTCCTTTTATGGTTTTTATTTCTTGTTGTAGAGTTGTTACTTGAGCCGACAACTCTTGCACGGCTTTTATTAATGGTATAGTCAATGTAGAATATTCAATAGATTGTTTGCTTGAGTATGCAACTTTG
>VMHT01065124.1_pt1 | contig 27027 bp, 40 predicted proteins | sample 4693611 | NCBI WGS metagenome assembly VMHT01 (sample SAMN12280063, study PRJNA550983) | marine metagenome | isolation source: seawater sampled from same location over 5 years 0.02-0.2 micron viral filtrate | place: USA: collected off the coast of southern California halfway between the port... ...
GCTAATTATAAAGCATTTAGAGAAACACAAGACAACTAATGGAAGTAAACCCAATACTATTTTGGAATGGACTACTAACGCTCGTCATAGCACCTGCTATATGGGTGTTTCGTGGTATGTTTAATGAGATAAAACGCTTGGATATACTCCTCAATAAAACACGAGAGGAGTATGCCAAACGTGATGATGTTAAAGAAGATATGCACGTAGTAATGGATGCACTACAAAGACTAGAAGATAAATTAGATAAGATATTAATAGGTAAATAATTATGGCTATGTTTAAGGGGTTTAAACCTCAAGCAATGCAAAAAATTGCAGGTAAAATGGGTTATCAAGGTAGTATGGAAAACTTTGATAATTACTTAGAACAAAATCCTGATAAACAAAGAGAGATGATTGTATATCAAGATGCTGCAAAACAAATGGCTAAAGGTGGTGTTGTAAAACTACAGACAGGTGGACAGGTACAACCAAGACAATTGTCACAAAGTTATGTGCCACCACAACAAAGTGCTCAAGGTAAACAAATAGGTCAGGTAGCTGCAGAAAGAATGCAAACACCGGGTTTACCTACAGGTGCAACAATAACTCCTGTTGGCACTAAAATAGAACAAGGACAGATTGTTGATCCACGAGCAGGTCAGATGCAAGGTAATATAGCTGTTGATCCTGCACTAGCCACAACAACAATAACTACACAGCCTACTGTTACACAAGCAAATGTAATGGATGCTGATCAAAGAGCACAACAAGTAGATACAACATTAGATGCTGTACAAACAGCACAAACAAATGAAGATGATCCTCGTGCTAAAGTTATAGCTGCACAACAAACTGCATCAAGTATAGGCAATTTAAATGCGGCACAAGGTAATGCTATTAAGATGGATAATCCTGTACAGAGAAGTATACAGGATGGTGAACTTATTACAGGTGTAGCAAATGCACAAACGGCATCACAGTTTGCTGAACAGATACAAGCTGCAGAAACAACACCATCAGAACAGGCAACAGTACAAGGACAATTAGCACAACTTACATCTAACTTTGATGCTACAAATCCTCCTGCTTGGGCTGCAGGTGCACTGAGAGGTGTACAAACAGTAATGGCACAGAGAGGTTTAGGTGCATCTAGTATTGCAGGACAGGCAATGGTTCAAGCTGCGATGGAGTCAGCTTTACCTATAGCGTCTGCTGATGCACAAACACAGGCACAATTTGAAGCACAGAATTTAAGTAACAGACAACAAAGAGCAATGTTGGCTGCACAGCAACGTGCTACATTTATGGGTCAAGAGTTTGACCAAGCATTTCAAGCAAGGGTACAGAATGCTAGTCGTATATCTGACATAGCTAATATGAACTTTACAGCAGAGCAACAAGTAGCTTTAGAAAACTCTCGTGCTGCAAATACAATGAATTTAAATAACTTGTCTAATAAACAAGCTATGGTTATAGCAGAAGCATCTGCTCTAGCAAATATGGATATGTCTAATTTAAATAATAGACAACAAGCTAGTGTACAGAATGCACAAAATTTCTTACAGATGGATATGACTAATCTATCTAATCAACAACAAACTGAATTGTTTAAAGGACAACAAAGGGTGCAATCTTTATTTACAGATCAAGCTGCTACAAATGCAGCAAGACAATTTAATGCAACATCACAAAATCAAACAGATCAATTCTTTGCTAACCTTTCACAACAGGCATCGCAATATAATGCATCACAGTCTAATGCACAGGCACAGTTTAATGCAGGACAAGTTAATACTGTAGAAAGATTTAATGCTGAACTAAACAATCAACGTGATCAGTTTAATGCACAGAATGAACTAGTAATAGCACAGAACAATGCACAATGGCGAAGACAGATTGCTACTGCAGATACTGTAGCTGTTAACAGAGCAAATGAACTTAATGCTAGTGCTGTATTAGGTATATCAAAACAATCATATGATAACTTATGGCAGATGTATTCAGATACAATGGAGTTTGCATGGAAGAGTGCAGAAAATGAATTAGATAGAATTGTAACAATGGCTGAAGCACAGTTAGATGCAGAAGCTACTCAATACGCTGCTGATGCTCAAAGTAAATCTGCCGCAGGTAAATCAATAGGTAATTTAATTACTACATTAGGTGGAACATATTTAAAATATAGATTGTTTGGTACAATAGACGATGATGATGATGACTAAACTAAAAAAGGATTAATATGAAAACAAACTATGCAAGAGATATATTTTTATTATTTGATAACTTTAAAATTTCTGAAAAAATAAAAGGAAATAAAAATAGTTTATTAAAAAGAAATTCAGGTTTTTCTAAAATGAATATTGATGCAAAAAGTCAACCTATATTTAAAGTAGCAAGATATAAAGATACAATTAAAAAGAAACGAATGGAATTTTTAAATGCAAGAAACAGCACAACATAAATTTAATGCTCCTATTCCGGGTGAGTCTTTAACACACGAATTAGGTGCAAGACCTTGGCAAAAACCTGCTCAATATTCTGATGTAAATGAAGTTGTTAATTACTATACTTCTCGTATGGATTCAGATGAATTTTCTATGATGTTAGCAGATGTAATGGAAATGGGTGTTCCTTTAACTACATTAGCTAATACAATACAGATGTCAGGTGTTATGGAAGGTAAACATAGTATTGACACAGGTATATTAGTAATGCCTATTATTATAGAAAATATGATGGCTATTGGTGATGCTCTTAATATTAAATACAACAGTGGTTTAGAAGATAATGCAAAGCTAATGTCTGATAGAGATAGTTTAGCTAATAAAAGTATGATGAAACTTAGACAAGAAAAGGATATGCCTACTAAATCTGTAGAAAAAGAACCTATACCTATGAAAGAAGAAAAACCAATGGGATTAATGTCTAGGAGAGAAGAATGAGTATATTTGATAGCATAGCAAAAGTAATAGGTCTTGGTGATAAACATGCAGGTTATGGTGTTATAGAAGGTAGTGCAGATGCAGCTACACAAATGATACAAGACGATGATGAAAGATTAAATGATAATATAAGTCGTTTAACAGAAATAAGACAGAGAAGACTTTTAAATGAAGAAACAAAATATAATAAAGAATATAATAGTAATTTTGAAGAAGTAAAGGCATTAGCTGCTTCTTTAGGTCCTAATGGAACTGACATATTACATAGTTTAATTATACAAGACAACAGAGGATATGCAGGTGCTAAAGCACTTGTTCCTACAATAGTTACTAAGGCAACTTCGGAAAATAGAACAGTAGAGGATATTTTAAATTACACTCAAAGAAAAGAAGGAAAAAATATAACAGCAAAACAATTAACAGATATAGTTACAACACCTATGAATGTACCTGATTTTGATATGGGAACTGTATTACAGGGAACAGGAAGTGATCTTTTAAATTTGATAGCAGGTGCAGGTTCAGTAGAAAAAGGTGCAGGTTCAGTAGAAAAATATACAGAAAAACAAGTAAAACAACAAATGGCTATTGCAGGTTTTGGAGAAGATTTTGGTAAAACAGAAAAATCTGATTTAGCTATTGAACCTATTACTGTAGATTTATTTGAGTTAAATCTTGTTGGAACTATAGAGCAAAAAATAAAGATGCTTAATGATGCTTTTATGAATACATCAGATGAAAATAAAAAGAAAATGTATTCTAATAGAATATCAGAATTAATGATTAGAAAAAATATATTAGGTGAAAGTAAACTTTTAAATGAATTTCAAAAAAACAAACAAATACAAGTGGCTCTAGCAGACATAGCTAAATCACAAAATTTAAGTGGAACATTTGATGCAAGTGCTGGTAGGTGGATTAATCAAGGCACAGAAATAGAAAGAGTAAATGAAGGAACTAGACTTGCAACAAATATAATAAGTGTGGTAGAGTCTTCAAAAATGATTAAGTCAAGATCAGACGGAAGACCTCCTCAAGGATATTTAGAAGCAAGTGTTTCAAGTGAAATACAAGATATTGCAGATTCTCTTGGTATAGCAATTGCTTCAGATATATCTGTAACACAATTAAAAGGACTAGCTACAACTTTAGGATATAATTTAAAACTTGTTTCTGCAAAAGATTCTAGTACTGGTGAACCTTACCTTACTCTAGGTTCTAAATTTGTATTTACACCACCATCAAATACTGGTTCAACAGGTGGTAGCAGTGGTAGCACTGGTAATAATCCATTTCCTAAAGGTATGTCTAATGTAATAAACCAACATAAAAATACAATATCAAAAATTAGTCCTCAAGCAGGAATGAATGCAAATCAAAATGCTGCAAGAAAAGCACTTATAATAATAGCGATACAAAACAATCATCCAAATGCTCCTACAGCAAATAACATAACACAAAACTATGTAAACAGCATACCACTAAAGCAACTAGAAAGATACTGGAAAGATAACGTAGGTTATGATTATGATCGTAGTATGTTTAATAACAAAACTATTAACGATTTATCATAGATTAAAGGTAAACATATAAATGAGTTCATACACTACTTACAGTCAAGAAGATTTAACAAAAGAAGTTCTTATTGACAATGAAGATTTTTTAACTGATGCAACAAGTTTTTTAAATAAACGTAGAAAAGCAGGATTAAAAACTAACATAGACGAAATGAGCCTAGAAGATAAAACTGAGGTTTATGATGAGTTTATGCAACATTTTCGTATGCAAAATGTAAATGAAGGAACTGCAACTTTCGATTTATTTCATGCACAAAAAGAAGATGCTGCAGGTAAAACGCAAATGGGTAATCTTATGGATACCTACGATAGAATGGATAGTGACTTTGGTTTTAAAGCTGCAGGTGATTATCTTCAAGGTATAGTTACTGCACCTTCTACGTATGCAGGTGTATTTTCTTTTGGTGCGGCAAAAGCAGGTGCAATAGCAGCTCAACAAGGAATAAAATTAGGCATAAGAGAAGTTATAAAAAGAGGTGCTGTAAAAGCATTAGAAAAACAAGGTGTTGCTCTAACTCAAAAAAATATTGCTAAAGAAGCAGGAGAACAAGCCATTAGAGGTATAGGTTATAAAGAAGCAATAAAAAGCCCTTTAAAAACTATAGGTCAACAGGCAATGAATTATAAAGATGGTTTTATACACGGTGGTTATAAAACAGCTATAGGTGCAGGTCTTGTTGAAGGTGTAGGTGCAGGAGTAACTGTTTATCAACAGGAAAGACTAAGAGCAGAGCAGTTAGGTCTAAAAGAAAATATAAATTTATTTGATGTATCTTTAGCAACAGGTTTAGCTACAGTAACAGGTGGTGTGCTAGGTGGTATTACAGGTAGTAGTAGAACACTAAGTGCCAATGTAGCTGAACAAATTAGAATGATTGCAATAGCAAAAGAAACAAGAGGTATTGAAAGAGTAAATAAAACACTAGCAAAAAAAGCATTTACAGATTCTACAAAAGGTGATTTAATTAAAGTTAATAGTAAAGGTGAAGAGGTAATATTAAAAGGTAAAGGAGAATCTATAGCAGATAATGCAAAAACAATATATAGTGATTTAAAAGCATCATTAGAAGAGTCTGTACCTAAACTTAAAAAGGCAGGTCAAAAACTTAAAGAAAGAGTAGGTATTTCAGGGGATGTTGATTTTGGTCAAGTAGGTTATGATTTATCTTTAGATAGAAAGTTACATGAAAACATTGCTACTGCTGCGGCAAAAGTATTACATTTAATACCTGCTCAAGACGTAGCTGTATTATCAAAAGATGGTCTTACTAAAACGCTAAAAAAAGAAAGAATAGCATCTAGAATAGCTAGAGGATTAACATCAGGAGTTATTAGTGATGTTAGATTTATAAAAATATTAGATGAACACGGTTTAAGTTTACAACAATTTTCTGGACTTTTAGTTGAAGATTATAGTTTAGCAGGTAAAACTCTACAAACAGCTGCACAATTATCTAAAGCAGAAAGGAAAGCTAAACAAAATTTATTATTGTCTGAATTAACAGAAATAGATCAAAGACTATTAAATTTAGTTGATATTGTTACACCTGCTACAAAAGCTATAAAAGAATCAGGTTCAGAAAGTAGAGGTGCTAAATTATTTACTTTGTGGAAAAACTGGTTTGGTTTAGGTGCTGCAAATAAAGCACGTATTGGAATGATGACAATACAAACTGCTACTACAATGCGTAACACTTCTAGTGGTTATATGCGTAATTATGCATATGCTCTTGATACTTTTGGTGAGGGTTTATTAACTACTATAAAAGGTAAAGTGCAAGGTGGTAGTTTAAAAAAAGCAATAAAAGGATTGACTGATGAAGAAATAAAAGAAGCAGGAAATTTAAATGTTCGTTTAGGTCTTGGAATGATGAGAAATGGTTGGCACTCAGCTTTAGGAAAAGATTTATGGCTAGGAACTAGAAGTTGGGAAACAGAAGCACTAGAACTATTACTAAGAGATGAAAGATTTTCTAAGTCAGATTTAGGTAAAAAACTATTTAAAGAGTTAGGAGATATAGGTAGTATAACAGGACAAGAAGCAGGAATTGTTAGACTTGCAAGAAAAATGAATTACTTAAATACTTTAAGTGATAATATGTTTAAACGTGCTATTTTTTCAAGAGAGGTAGATAAGTGGTTATATACATCAGGACAAAGAGGTGGTTTAAGAGGATTTTTTGAAGATGCTTATTTAGACCCTATCAACGCAGCTAGTTCAACAGGAAAGTTTAGTAGTTTACCTGATAAAGTAATAGCAGAGTCTATGGAAAAAGCACTTGAGTTTACTTATCAAACAGGAAATTTTACAGACAAAGAAGGTGCTTTTAATATTGGAGCAAATGCTTTTATAAAAACATTTGAAAGAATTATACCTCTATCTTTTGCTGCACCTTTTCCACGATACTTAGTTAATCAACTTATATTTCAATGGGAACATATGCCGATACTTGCTCTTGTAAATGCAGGTGGCATACTTAATAAAAAAGGTGGTAAAAAAGGTGTTAGAGGAATAGAAATAGCACCAGAACTTAGATTAAAATTAGATGCTGAATCTTTTGCAAAACAAACAACAGGACTTGCAACATTAGCTACTTTTTTTGCTATTAGGGCACATTTTGGAGATGAAGATACAGGTCCTTACACAATTAATAATCCCTTTGGTGAAGGACAATATAATTTACAAGCATTATTAGGACCTTTTATGGGTTTTGCTATGGTTGCAGATATATTATATAGAATGACTGGACCTAATAGAAAAAGAAAAAAGATACTTGGAGTACCAATACCTCAATTACACGATAATGATAAAGTAGCTGTAGATATACCTGTGCCAACAAGAGAAATATTACAAGCAATAGCAGGTGGTCAAGGTCGTGCAGGTACAGGTTTGCATATAATTGATGCCACTGTTGATATTGTAGTTAATGGTGCTGAAAAAGGTGTTGGTGGAGAATTTATTCAGGAATCTATTGCAAGAGTTTTAGGAGATGCTTTTAATTCTGCAACAGTTGGAATGGGTCAACTTAAAGATATAGCAGGTACATTTCTTGATCCTGAATATAGAATAATATCAGACAGTACATCTGTTGATTTTTTTGAATATATGTTAAAACAAGCTGTAAGATCATTTCCAAATAGATATGATGCTAACGAGGGTAATATTCTTTTAGACAAGGAAGACGTGCCTGTATATACACCCTATAAGAAAAAACCTTTAACTAACGTAAATCCATTTTTAAAAATGACTACAGGTATCACAATAGAAGAAGAAAAAACTGTAGCAGAAAATGAGTTAGATAGATTAAGATTTGATTGGTTTGAAGTTTCACCTCAAACAATTAAAGGAGATAGACCTGCAACAAATCTAGCTAGATTAAAAATGGGCACTTATATGGATGATCAAATAACAGGGTTTATTTTAAGTGACGATTATAAAAATTTAAAAAGTGATTTAGTTAAAAGATTTTTTTTAAAGTCCTTAATAAATCAAAAAAGAACTGCATCTAGAGGTAAGATAATGGCTCTTGTTGGCAATGAAACTCTAGAAGAACAACATCAAAAATTTAAAAATATATTTTTCTCATTACCAAAATCAAAAATAAATATAGTTGCCGAAGCCTACAAAGAAGTTTCTGGAGGTGTTTCTATATATGAAGAAGTATTACCCGGTAAACTTAAAGGCAACTATGAATACGGAATGTTTTTGTATACAGATTACTTTGGTCAAGAAGATGAAGATTTAGTAAAACTAAAACTTAAAGATATGTTTAAAGGTAAAAGACCAAAATAACTAACGCTTATCACCACTACCACCTAACACACCTCTACTCTTTCTAGATTGTAGTTTATTAATATTATCATTCATTATTTTACCTAAGTTAACATCAAAGTAATCAGCCAACATAGCACAGTACCATAGTACATCGCCTATCTCACCTGCTACATCTACATCTGTTTTTTTATCACGTATAATCTTTTTAACTTTATTAGCAACTTCTCCTGCTTCACCTACTAACCCTAGAGATAAATACTCTAGGGCTTTGTTAGCAGGGAAGATAGCAGTTTTCTTTGCTTCTATTTGATACTCATTGGCAGTTATCATACTTTTATTTTTATCTTGCATATACTTCTTTACCTCTTCTTCTAGTTTCATTTACTTGTACCTTTTTATATTGTTTGCTATAAGCATCATTCCAACCACGTAACCATTCTCTATAAGCCATAGAGTTTAAATGGTAAGGTGATTTTTCATTTCTCTTAAAAGCATTGTAACCTTTATTATACTGTATAACTAAAGGTGCATCATATTTAGAAAGACCTCTTTCTTTTCTACTTCTTATTTTTTTCAACATCCTTATTCTCCTCTTGTTGTTGTTGAGGTTTAATAAAAAACTTTTGTAACATTTCTAACTTATCATGATAGTCTGCTATCTTACCTAGCTCTACTTCAATAACTGCTTGTATATCTTGATGAGCATCTTCACCAATACCAACAGGATTTGTTAGTAATATTTCCACATTTGCTATATGTTTGTTAATTATACCCATATAGTAGGTTCTTGCTGCTCCAATTAACATTTCTCTCATAATTTTTCTCCTTTTTTAAAATTTATCTTCATATAAAGACCGTCAGAGGGGTGAAACACACCCTCCGAAGGGTAACATACCTGATTATGTAGATTGTATGTCTACGACCTCACAGACTCCAGCACTACAGGCTAACTCTTTTGACCCTGCAGTATTGTCTTCTTTCTCGTAATTTTGTAGTAATTTCCAATCTATACTCTTAGGCATCTTATTTTTTAGTGTTTCATACTCTTTCTTACCAATTTCTTGATAAGGTGCTTGTGCATACGTATGATCACTATGGGGTAGAAAACTAATTCCTGATATAGCATCAAAGTTTTTATAGACCCATGCACCTACTTCCATCCATTCATCTTCTTTTACAGAGATAGTTACAGACGGCTTATGTTCACACCAATACTTCTGATATGTTTGCCACAATCTTAGTTGGTCTATTGCCGACATATCATTTCTTGTTGTTGCACCTTTAGGTGATTTCATAGGAAAACTAAATACAGTTGTGCTATCAGGTTTCATAACATCAGGTTCATTAGGTATACTACTCTCTTTCATAAACTGTGTTAGTGGGTCTTTGTTATCACCACGTACAGTACGAATATAATAGTCGCTATGTCTAGTATGTATGCCACTTGCACTGTCTACAAGTTGGGATACTGTACCACTTGGTTTAACACAAGTAATAGCAGTTGACTGAGGTATACCTAACATCTCTGAATATTTTTTATTTGTTTCAATTGCTTTTTCTTTTAATCTTGTAAGTATTAAACCAACTCTTGAATCATCAAACACTTGTTGACCATCTTCAAGAAAGATTGTATTATCATCATTAAATAACTTACTGTCCATAATACCTGTTAAAGATACACCTAGTAATCTTTCTTCTTCTGTATTGTCTTTCCAAACTTTACGTAAGTATTTAAAATCAGTAAGTGTAGCTTGAAATGTACCTAATATAGTAGCCATCTCAACCTTATGTAAAAGGTCTTCTTCTGTGTCATTTTCTCTAATAACTACTTCAGATAAATTACAGAATTGGTATGGTCTAAGTATAATCTCACTACAAGGATTACAACCAAAAGCATAATCAGTTTTACGTCTTCCATTTCTTGCTGCCTGTTCGACTGCAGACTTACGATTAAAGATACCACGTTCTCCTGATTTACTTTCTACTAAAGCTAACCATTCACGCATAAATGTTTCCATATTTATTTTACCTTTGTAGGCTACACTATTATTGGCTAAGGCTCTCTGTCCTTCATTCTCCCACCATTGACCTGACTTTGCGTGTCTCATTTGGTCATCACCAAGATTAGATAAACTTATAAGAGCAGAACGTCTTACTCCACCAACAACTACAACTTCACCTATCTTGCACATAAGATCGTGACACTCTATAGGGTAGAGTCTTCTACCTGCTGCACCTTTAAACATACTAATACAGAATCTATATAAGTCAACTAAAGGTTCAGGACCTGATGCTCTACCACCAAATGTTTTAAGTCTAGCACCTGCAGGTCTTACATCTTCTACGTCAAACTCAGGAACTTGTCCTACATACAACATAGCAATTAATTCACGTAATGCTTTAGCCCAACCTGAACGTGAGTCACCTACTTTAATAGTTGTAGTGCTGTCTTCAAAGTGTTCATTAACAATAGGAAGTTTATCTACATTTTCTCTTTCAACTGAGAACCCTACACCTGTGCCACACATAAGTATATACATACATTCGTCAAAGGCACGAGGGCTGTCTACAGGTAGGTATGAGCAGTTGTATCCTGCTACGTGACACTTATCTAGTGCCTTACCTGCAGTCATCAATGCTCTCATACTTGGCATTATATCTAAATTTGTAATATCGTTAAATAATCTATCTCTTAGTTCATAAAAAACTTTCTCATCAAAATTATATTTCTGTACTAAATGTTCTTGCATATAATTTAAATATCTATCGACAGTTTCAGACCACTCTTCTCTTCTACTTTCTTCAGGAATCCATCTAGCATATCTAGAAAGTGCTATAAAGTTTTGATAGTCTGTAGGTAACTTACTTGCTACATTTGATTTCATTTGTGTATCTCCTCGCTTGTTATTCTAAAATTTTTTACTTCAGCACCTTCTAAATCATAAAATGCTTCTCTGACAAAATCTTCTATTTCATCATTAACTTTACCATCAGCAGGTACAGTATACTCTTCTGTATCTATATCTACTGTAATCATCATCTTAACTCGTATTGTCATTTCTAATCTCTATTAATTTAGATAAGTACCATTGTGCTTTTTTCAAGTCCTCTACTCCATTTTTATAATCATATCTCCAAAGATACTTTAGTATATTACCTTGTAAGTATGCTTCAAATCCTTTACCTGTACAGGCTTTTATTGCATCAATACATTCTATGCCGTATTGATTATAGTGAGGTGGATGATTTACCATATCTCCAACAAACTCTCTATTTACCATTTTAGACTTTTTATCTGTTGGTATAACATCTTCAAAGTCTACCATTTCTTTTATACTAGCAGCCATTATGCATTCCCTTCTGTTTTAAAATTAAAGTGTATTACGTTACCTTTGATAACAGGTTTTTCTTCAGGTTCTTTTATAAACTCTTCTAACTTATCTGCATAGTCTACATTCTTTTCCATAAAGGCTATAGAACTTGCAACAAGCTGACTTAAATGTGTTAAGTCTCTTCTGCTTTCTACAGGCATAGGATTATCTTTTGATGTAATAATATTTACTTGTAGTCCACCCTGCCAATTGTTGTCATCATCAAGCTCAGGCAAAAGTTCTATGTAAAAAGCAGATGGATATTTAGTTGTAATGTCTATTGTCATAATTAACTCCCTAGTTTTTTTCCTAAAAACTTTATGAATTTAGGATATTTGTTTATTCCTTTTTCTTTTAGCCAATCTTCAGGTATAATTCTAGTGTTATACCTAAAGCCATGCTTGATGCACCACTGTGCATATGTTGACTTTGCATTTTTATATAGTTTTCTGTTACTGTTTTCAAAAACAAATCGTATATCTAACTTTGGATGTTGTTTCTTTACACATAAATGTTTTCGTCTATCAGCAGTAGTAAACATACCTTTTGTTTCTATTATAATACCATTATCAAGAACAAAGTCAGGAGTATAGGTGCGATATGCAAGGTCTTCCCATTCTATTTTAACTTTTTCATACAGAAAGTTTATTGAATGCTCTGCTAAATACTCAGCAACCTTATCTTCTAGACCACTCCTATACCCATTTTTACGTGCTATCTGTCTAGCACTATACGCTGACATAATTAGAAGTTATACCAACGTATACTAGAACCAAATCCATCAGAGTATCCAAGTGCCTTCATCTCATCACGTACTAGCTTTTCAGCTTCTTTACGTTGTTCTATAGCACTACGCAGCCCTTCTGTTCTACGTTCTCTGTACTCTTTTTTTATTTCGAGAAGTTCTTTTTCTTTTTCTCTAATTAGTTCTGCCATATCATCTATATTTTTCATATACTCTCTCTCCATATTTTCTTTGCTTCTTTTTTTAATTTTGCACTCCAAGTCCACGAATCAAAGTTTGGATACACTAAAGAAGCTAACTCATGTCTATCATTACTAATAGACAAAAATTTCTGTATACTAAAAGCTACTTTTTTAAGTTGTTTTTTGTACACAGATAAATTACTTAATGTAAACTTTTTAAAGTCTTTAGGTGTAGCAAAGAATAAATCTACACTGCTACTTGGGTATGCCATAGAATAAAATGCCATCTGTCTCTTTTGAGCTTCCGTAGGTTTAGACGGCATTCTTGTTGATGTTTTTAAGTCTACTATTTTATCTTTAAATCTAAAATCTATATATCCCATAACAGGTACAGGCATATCATCAAATTGAACTTCAACTCTTTCTTGATAGTCTTCTAAGTTTTCATAGTCAAAGTTTTCATCAATAACTTTACCAAAGTTTGGTAGTAGGTTTCTTTCTTTTTCTACTTTAACATCTCCTAAATCAATGTTAGACTCTACACACAAATTCATAAATTTCATTTGTAATGTATCAAAGTCAAACTTACCTGTCTTGTATTTATCAGCTAGTGCAGCTTCTTGAACAATACCTCTAACTGCTCCTGCTCCACTACCTGACTTAATACCAAACAGATACCTAGCTACCCACATAGGCATATCACTTATGTAGGTATTCATATTGCTAGGTGATAAGTAATTAATATCATGCACTTCAAATGGGTTATTACTTTTCATTCAAGTCCACATCTACAAAGTCATTAATTGTAGTTACATCTTCATCTGTAACTTCACTCTGTCTTTCTTGAACTATTTTTTCCCACGCTGTGTAGACACCATCATTATAATTTTTAATCCAATCAAGGAAGTTAGAAAATGTTTTATGGTCTTCTTCACCTATACCTATTGTGCCTGATAAATCTACAAGTGCTACAGGTGTATAGAAACTAGAACCATTTTGCATTGGATTTTCTTTACTTTCTTTTAACATCATATAATGATTTAAAGGTAGCTTTTCTTTCTTAGCATAGATATTAAATTGATCACCTATAGTTTTGTAGGCATCTCTATTATCTACTTCCCATATAAAAGGAACTTCATCTAACTCTACCTCATTGCCCTTATCGTCTGTAGGATTATTTAATTTGATTGTTCCAAAAACGACACGTACACGTTTAGTCTGTTTTATAAGGTCTTGCATTTCAACAGGAAGTGCCTTGAAGTCTTTGATATATCCTGCAGGTTTGCCACAATTAAAATGTCCTTTGTTATCTTTTAAATCTGTATTTAAATTATCAGACATAATTGTTTTATGGAATGTACCCTTAGGGTCTCCATCTTTTACATTACTAAAAGACTCATATCTTTTTAACATATAGCGTTGCATAAAAGGTCTTACTCTAGCTGTCTTTGCATAGTAGTATGTAGATGTATCATCGTCTACTAGTTCTAATCTATAGACACCACCTTCTACTACTTCTACTTTCTTTAGCTTACCACCAACCTTTTCTTCACCCATAATAGGTGAATGCCATATTCTTAATCTATTTAAATTATTAGATGTCTTTGTGCCTACAGTAGCACCTGCTATGCCCATAGCCTTTGCCATAACTGCATAATTGTCTGTATTTATTGTTACTAAATCACTCATAGTTTCTCCTTTTTTTCTATTGGTTTAGACGTTATATCACATTACGTCTTTCATGTCAAGCCAATTCTTACCTATTTTTGCTTCTAATAATAATGGAACATTTAAATCTATATCAAAATGTTTATTAATAGTGCTTGTCATATCATCATTAGTATATTTTATTATACTCTTTACTACTTCTACTTCATTAGGGTGTACATCAATTACTATTGAATCGTGTACAGTATTTACTACACAAGATTTGTATTTATTTAGTCTTCTGTCTATGTCCATTAATATTAACGGAACTATATCAGCAGTAGCAAAAGATTGAACAGGGTAGTTTTTAATTTGTGTAAAGTAAGTTACACCACCCTTTGTTCTTCTAGCCACATCAGGAAATGAAAACTCTCTACCTGATGGTGTTTTTATTTTAAAGTGTGTTACAGCTTCCTTAGCCAATCTGGAATGCCATAGTGCGATTCCTTCGTACTTTTTTGTAAACTGCTCGTAGTACGCTGCTTCTGCTTTTGACCTTCCAAATCCTGTTGCTCCAAAGAGTGGTGCAAAGGTGTGTCCTTTTGCTTCTTGCCTAGTAATCTTTTGACCTGCTTCTGAAATAACTTTTGCAGTGTAACTATGTACGTCAAAACCATTTTCAATCTCCTTTATTGCTGTTTTGTCTTGCGATAAGTATGCAGCAGTTCTAAACTCTAATTGTGCAAAGTCTGCTTCAAGTATCATACCACCTTCCCATCTAGATATGAATACTTTCTTTACAGGAAAAGTACCACCTCTAGGCATATTTTGCATATTAGGTTCTGCTCCACTAAATCTACCTGTAGCTGTTCTATGTTGTAACAGTCTAACGTGTAGCTTTCCATCATCTTTAACATACGTATTAATACCCTCTACAAAAGAAGATAAGTAAGTATCTAGTGCAGATAGTCTTTGTAGGTCATTTAAAAAATTATATGCTTCTATTGAATTGTTTCTTTTTGCTACACTCTGTAATATACCTAACATATTTTTATTTACACTAAACCCATTTGCACTAACCCACTTAGCTGTAGGTGCATTAAACTTTAATCCTGCTATAGATTTAGTTGGTCTAAATAGATAACCTGAACCATCACAGTTAGAACACTTTGTATCATTCTTATAGGGTGTTCCATCTTTCTTTATCTTCTTTATAAAACCTGAACCGTAACATACAGTGCATTTAGTAGCTACTGTTTTATATACTATATTACTAAGCTCTCCTACTTTCTTTTTTAAGTCTGTCTTACTCATATAGGGTGTAAAGTTATTTAGCCAAGTGCTTTTATCTTTAGGCTTTCTACTATAGATGACCCACGACATTTGCTCAGGACTATTTAAATTTATCTGTGTATCTCCCATAAGTTTTTTGACTTGAGTAGAAAGTCTCTTCTCGATATCTGCTTTCTCTTTTTCAAACTCTGACTGTACTTGTTTAAGAGATTCTGTATCCACATTAAACCCACGCTTGTATATATTAGCAAGAGTAATGGCAACACGATTGGTATGATTAACAGTGCTAATAAGACCACGATGCTCATCACTATCAAGTTGTTTATATAATTCATCTGATAACTCCTTTGTAGCATTTAAATCTGCTGACAGATACTCTGATAACTCTTCTTTTGGAACATCATCTACACCTAAACCTTTCTTAAAATACTCTTTAAGTGTATCTTTCTTCTGTGTGTGTAAGCTGTATCTTGCAGCACAGGCTTCTAGAGACAGTGGCTTCTTCTGTCCACGTAACAGAATATACTCTACTAGCATAGTGTCAAATACATCACCGTCATACTTAAATCCACATTCCCAAAGCCACATCAAGTCATAAGATATGTTGTGTCCGATTAGGATAGTAGTGCTGTCAAGTAACTCTTGTACACCTTCAAACCCTGTCTCGTGATGAAACAGATGCTCCTTACCATCTTCTGTAATGCAACCTACCATAATAAGTTGGTTGTCTTTTTCAAATGGGTCAAGATGCATTTTGTCATCTCTTTTTGTTACTGTGTTTTCTACGTCAAGTATTAGTTTCATTTATCTTCTCCATATGTCTCTCTAAATATATAATAGCTTTTTTTAAAATGTCAACACTATCTGAAAATCCACCTAATGCTCTATTACAACTATGGCATAGCCAACCTCTAAAAGTACTTGTGTCGTGACAATGGTCTAATACCCACGCACCATTTCTTTGACCACCTTTACCTGCTACCTCTGTTTCTCCTCTGTTACATACAGGACAGTTGTAATCTTTATCAGGCATACCGTGTTTTTCTCTCAACTGATTTCTAACTTTAGTTAGTTCATTATTACACTTCTTACACTCAGGTCTAAGAAAGTTTGCACCTGATGAAACACTAAATGCAACTAAGGGTAATCTTTTATTACACTTACTACATGTTTTTGTTTCACCATCAATGTGTAGTAGTTCAATGTCAAACAGTTCTCTTTGGGTCATGCTTCGTATCTACCAATCTGATAATTAAGTTGACAGTTTACCATACCGTGCCATCCTGTTAATTTATTCTTAACAATATTTAGATGTCTTTCTATATCTTCTCCTTCACCATCATCCTGCTTTGGTGGATTCTTGGCAATCAATATCATAAGGTCAGCTTCTGCTGCCTTACCTGTCCTACTGCCTTCCATCATACTTTGATTAAGTAGAACTTTACCTTCTGCATCTGCAGATAGCTGTGACATATAAAACATAGCACACTTATGTTGCTTTGCAATCTGTCTAGCGTGTATGGCATTTGCTTTGAGTGCTTCGTCAGGTCTAGCAAAGCCACCTGTACGTGCAAACTTATCACCCATATCAAGTAATACTATATCAGGTTTGTAAGACTTGCAGACTGATTCTACCCAAGCCATATCACGACCTGTAGCATCTTTTATCTTAACTCTATCTTTAATAGGTTCATATAAGTCACGAGCCTTTGATGGGTTACTCTTTATCTCTTTCATTGTCATACCTGTAGCTGCAGTAAGATATCTAGCACCAACTCTATGACTACCTTCTTCATTACATAATACGATGCAATCTGCACCTTGATGTGCAAACCCATCAGGTGATGCAATCATACTTGCATGAAAAGATGTCTTACCTGTGTTTGGTCTAGCACCTACCTCTATCAAGTGTCCTTCATTAACACCACTAATCTGTCTTGTTAGTGCAGGTATATTAAAATGCCATCTTGCTTCTAGTGCATTCTTAGCTAACAGTGTTTCGATATCCATATCATCCCACTCTACATTTAAGTCAGGTGTAAAGTCATCATTGTACTGCTCTAATAATAATCTAAGAGGTTCTAGACTAGTCTGTGACCCATTTACATAATCAAATCCTAAGTTGGCAATGTCTTCTCCAACAACCTGCTGAAACAACTTAGACAATACTTCTTGTGCAATGTCACTGCCAAGAGGTTTCTCATTCTTAATCTGTCTAAACAAATGAGAGTATGCCTGTTTTTGTGCTGTCGTAAGTGCAGGATTGTCAGACATAAACAGTGCTTCTATTTCATCAGGCAGTACAGACCTTTCGTATCTGTCCATTGCCTTATCAATAGCTTGTTTTATTTTTCTTGTATCTTTACTAAATAATCTGTCAGGACATCTAGCACCACGATGGTCTTCGTAGAATGCTTTGTCCATAAGACTACGTACTAATGAAAGTTCCATGTCTGTATCTCCTTTGGGGTTAGGTTATGTAGATTTTTAAAGTCTACGCTGTTATTATATTTTAAATCGTCTTTTAATTTAAGTACACGTACATCTCTTACGTGTCCTCGTAGTTCTTTAGCAAAAGAAAGTGTTTTGGGTAGTGCGTCAGGGTCTAATGCTATGATGGCTGTTGAAAATTGTGCTATATGCTTCTTGTGTATTTCAGATAGAGATGTACCCAACACAGCTACCCCAACAAATACATCGCTACCTACAACTGCAGCACTAACACAATCTTCAACAACTACTGCCACCTTACCACATCCGAAAGAAAAAGGCAACCCACTATTACCATATTTCTTCCATTTGGGTAATCTTTTTCCAAGTGATCTACCAATTGCATCTACAATCTTATTGTCTTTATATACAGGAAAGACAACTCGGTGTTCCTTTACATCATAATGCAAATCTAAATCAGTTGCATTGATTGACCACTTGTTACACCACGATACTATATCAGGTGTATTCTTTCTATCAACTACATATTCAGGCAACACAAAATCATTTTCTTTATTTGATTCTATAGTCTTACTGAATGTAGTTTGTATATCCTCTACAGATAAATGTACACGTTTCTTGCCACTAACATTACAAGATGCTTTGTAACAATTCCACAGTAGAGAACCCATATTGTTTGTTACTGTAAATGTTTTATAACCTTTACAGATAGGACAATCTACTCTACGTGTATCACCTACAGTGATATTTAAACTATATATGTAATCTAACACTGTATGTGTTCCCCTATGTAATGATAATATGTATTTATCATAGTTTTAAACATCTGTCAAGCCTTTTCTTTTATTTAATGCTAAATTAGCACTTGTGAATGTGTTTTTCATGTACGGTTTAACACTTTGTGGGTTAGCATGTCCTGTAACTGACATAATATTACCCATAGATACACCTGCATCTACCATTTCAACCGTTCCTGTGCGTCTTAGGTCAGACAAACGTAGCTCGTCAGGTAGGTTGGCATCTCTCATCACCTTTCTAGCCACCTTAGGCAGCCTATAGAGAGAATATGGCTTATAAATACCACCGACAGGTTTAACTTGAGGTGCTACATACTTCTGAAAACCAAAATCTTCTTTCTGTTGTACTAACATCTCGCCTAAACTGTCATCAATAGGTAAAAATACCTCTGCTCTACGTTTAGATTGTTCTATATGCATTCTTTGTTCAGACAAATCTAAATTAGACCATTGCAATAAACGCATATCACCTAATCTTTGACACCAATCATATGCCATATGTGCTATGAGACCTATGCTACGTGTTTTAAAATCAGAGTAGGCTACATCTAGAAATGCTGTTACATTTTCTTTTGTCCACACTGTTTTTCTCCTATCAGGCACTCGTTTCTTTACATTTCTAAATGGGTTCTGCCCTATTTTCTCCATAGTTATGCCGTAATTAAAAACGACTCGTGCTACAGACATAATATGATTTGCTAGATGCACACCACGATTACACCAATCGTTGTATGCATGTTTAGCCATCAGAGTTGTTACATTATTTATTGTAATGTTACCTAACTTTTTATCTTGGTCAGCTAACATTGTGTCCAAGAGTACGTTCAGAAAGTATTGATATTGTTGTTTAGTTTCGTCACGTAAACTCTTGAACTCAAAGCATAAGTAATACTCTTTAACTAAATTTTTAAGAGTAAGGTATCCCATTAGGCAGCTACCAATTTCTTAAACTCAGGTGTAGAAATCCACTTAGTAACTTCATTCTCTCTAGCCCACATAGACTGTGGTGCAGTATCTCTACCTGTGTTACGTAGATTAAAACCATTTCTCTCGTCAGCATAAGATGCATAGTTAGTGAAGGCACTATACAATGCAAACACATTTCTGCCACGTTTACGTACTTCTTGTTGTACAAGTGGTATCATTTTCTCTGCCTTTCTATCTGACTTCATAATAGATGACAGATACTCTTTCCAAGACTTCATAGAATATGTAGGTAAATCTATGTTAGCCCATTGTTGTAGTTCATTTGTTTGTCCTACAAAGTCTACACTGCTTTGATTAAGTTCTTGTATAAATCTATCCATACAGAAGTTAGCTGTGTTCTTACGTCTAACTTTATCATAGTCTCCTGTAATCATTCCGTTAGTGCAGAAAAAATCTATAGCACCAAAGAATACTTGATTAGAACAAGACCCATCTACACCGTGTAAGGCTATCACTCTTCTGCCTATCTTGGTGCTATGTTTCTCTGTCTCTACTGTAGTAAACACATTAGGCATAACAATATCCATCATAGCCCAAGCATTGTTTCTAGCAGTAGACCATCTTACAGTAGAGTCTATCATAGCATCAGGTATGTTATCAACCATAATATTTTGGACACCATCAAAGAACTTCTTGTGACTAGCACAGTTAAACCCTGTACCTACGACACCAAGATAATCTCCTGTCTTCTCATTGATAACATATTTCTTCTCATCAAACTTTGTAGTTTCAAAGCCTACAGAGAAATCTAAATTTTCAGGTACTTCGTGTACCGTTGGTAAAACATCATATGGCATAATATATCTCCTATTGGTTAAGTGATGTTGTGTTATATAACAAATCTAACTAAATGTCAAGTCTTATCTTCCCATTACTAGAAGATTTTTAGTAAGCACGTTGCCATGCTCTATCGTCAGAGTCTAATACATAGTCTGAATAAAACATAGGCGAATCATCATTTTTATCCTTCTGTGGTGCAAAGTGTAAAGAACTATGCAGCTCGTGAATTAAATCTTCTAATAATCTAATATGACTTAATTCAATATCCCTTGCTTCATCTATGTGGTGAAGCATACGTTGTAATCTATTGTGATAATTAAGAAACACTCTTCTTGTACCACCTGCTACAAGAACATCTTCACTATTCATATTTACTTTAAATGGACTTTCTTTTTTCTTTGTCATTATCTTTCTCCTTTTGTTTATTAAGTTCGTTACGTATTTTTTGTAGTCGCTTTTTATTTTTAAGACTTCTCTCGTTCTTTTTTCTTATCCACTCTTTGAAGAAGTGTATGTCGTTATTATTCATAGTGTACCTCTTTAAACCACGTTGGTCTATCTGTATACTTATACCTTGCAAATCTTGCTTTGTCAACATTATAAAATGCTCGGTATGCTTTTATTGGGTAGAACTCATCCGTCTTGAGGTCATCTAGCCCACTAAAACATTGTGGGTGCTGTGTTATTTGACCCTCAGGTATTAAAGATACACCATTTAACAGAGAGTTATAATGTTTTTTTGCTCCGTGTATCTTACCATATCTACGTGTGTATTCTTCTAACATATGATGATACAATCTAAAAGCAAACTTATAGTTCGTGTTACTCTCCATAGCCCATAGTGTACAAGGATGTTTCTGATGCACAGGTTTGTACAGGTTACAGGCTTCTGCATAGTCAGGTGCAATATGCCATAGTGCAGTGCATAACATCTGTGCTTCTTCTAATGGCATTTTGACTACGTGTTGGTCACATAAAGACTTTGCTATTAAATATGGATTGTCTTCTATAATAAATCTATTCATGCTCTCCTCCATTTCCTCTACCTAAACCTCGTTCTCTATACCAATGGTTGAAGTAAGTTGATTTACGTTTTGATATTTCAAATACTGCTACTGTCATTACGATAGCAAAGATAAGTATAAGGTGTACTATAGCAGTAAAGCCAAACACCCACATACTACCTACCCACATAGAGAATGCTATGCACCACATCCAAGCAAGTAGTTGCATAACCATATGCCTAACGTGTAGGTCTTGTATGTTACTTAATGGATTACGTTCATAATTCATAACAACATTCCAACAATCGTATATAAATTTATTCATTGTCTGTTAACTCCGTTGATGTTTGTAATAAGACTTCCCTAAATGCACCATCTATTGTTGGGTTTTCTTCAGGATAGTGCTTTAAATTATATAAATACATATCTGTAACTCTTTCTATAAAATCAGATAATTTTAATTCATTTATGTCATCAATCATAACTAATATCCCATCTATAAAATATGTGGTCATCTATTCGTGCTATGTATGTCTTGGTACTAGCCCAAGATGGTGTTACATAGTATGCGTGGTAGTGTGTTGCACCCTCTACAAAGTCATCAAGGTTGCCATAGTACACTCCGTGTGCAACTGTAACTGCCTGTTCCCAAGCAAACTCCTCTCTAGGTTTGTCACTCTTGCCATCACAGTACCAACTAAACTGACACCTATTACGTACAGGAAAGTCTGTCTTCCAACTGTAGGTAGGTCCTTGTTTAACTACTTCACATACTGTGTTGGGGTATCTCTCGTCACGTACTCTGTTCATCACGACTTGTGCTACTGCTATCTGTCCAATCAATGATTGGTTCTTAGCTTCGTGATATACATTGAGTGCTAGACATACTAGTGCTTCAGCTATCATATTTATCTCCCATTGTTTATGTATCTAAGTTGTTGTTGTTGTTTACGTTTTCTTTCTAATCTATACTGTTGCTTTGCCCATTTATTCTTTGGTTTCTTTTTGATTGGTATTTTCTCTAATCGAGTCAGCATAATTCTTCTCCTTCTTTCTGTTATATTTTTTCTTAGACGGAACTACTTGTGTCCTACGTCTAGATTCTAGCATAGCTTTTGCTATAGGGTTTATCTTTCTAATCATTTATACCTCTTAATATATGTGCTATGACATCTATTGTCCACCCATTACCTAACATTTTATATCTCTGACTATTAGATACGTGATTGGTATAGTTGTCAGGAACTGTTTGTAGTCGCTCACATTCTATAGGTGTCAGCTTTCTCCATTGCATACCTTCTACTACTACATTGTCTTTATTTACAGTTGTAAGACAGTTGGACTTATCGCTATCACTTACTTCTAGTTGTTTAGTAAAAGGTAGGTCTAGTTGATTGTCTTTACGTACACCATTCTCATCTAGTCTACGATTAACAATCCTACCTATAGATTGAAGTGCTAGTGTCTTCTTCTTAACACTACGTAAATACTCAGAACTACTACCACCTCTGCCTATAGCTTCAGTAAGACAGTTGGCTTTGTCAGTTGTAACATTCATCTTCTGTATCTTAGCTTCTTGGTTAGGATTAAATGTTACAATATCTGTAGCTACCTTAGGTTCTCTATGCCCACCTTGCATTGTGGTAAGTGTGGGTGCTTTCCCATTGGGTGAGTAGATACGTTTGATACTGTCAAAGCCTTTGATGTTATCAGCTTCACCTACTTGTACCATAGTCCGTTGCTTACGTTGGATACTGTTCCACCATACTGCTCCATTGTATCGTGCTGTAATGCAATGCGACTTGCTATCTTTGTTAGTCATAACATCATTAGCAATGCCATCTTCTAGTATGTCCTGCAACACTATGCCCTTGTCTTCTGTAGGTATGTCAAAGGGTATGTTAGTCCAATACAATCTCTTTCTATTCTGTGCAGAAAATAAGCTACTGTTTATAGTGACAGGTTGTACACCAAGATACTTGGATATAATATCCTGACACTCTTGCTTCATAGGTACATTCTCCATAAGAAAGTATTTAGGTTGCAACTCATCTTTTAATCTAACAAACTCAAAGAATAACTTGCTACGTGGGTCATCAAAGTCTAACTGTTTACCTGCCACACTAAAGCCTTGACAAGGTGAGCCACCCATTAGTAAGTCAATGTTATCAGAAGATGGTCTACCTATCTGTGTTACATCTCCTATGTGTATAGTCTTTGGGTAGTTAGCTTGTGCAACTTTGATAGCATACTTGTCTATCTCAGATGCAAAGTATTGGTCATACTTTACACCTGCTCTGTTGAGTGCTATCTGTCCACAAGACATACCATCAAATAAACTTAATACATTCATAACTACTTCTCCTCTATATACACTCGTAAGTGTGTTGATTGTTCTATGCTCTGCCCATATGCCGTAGCACCTGTGCCTTTGTATTCATCTTTAATGTGTTGACCTCTAACACGCATCTTATACTTGTTGGTGTTGAGATACTTCTTTACATTGTCTATAAACTCCTGTCCTTCACAATCGTTAGGCACTTCACAGAAGTCATACTTAGGGTATGCTTTGACAGGTATCAGTTCCTCTACACGTTCCTTGAGATAGGCATTATGTTCTCTTAGTCGTGACACCTCTTGCTCTAGCTTAGTTATCTGATTAGTCTGTGATACAGATACCTCTAGTTGTTTGTCATAGTTGATTGCTCTTTTAAATGCTCTCATAACGTGAACAAAGTCCATCTCCTTAATGTTTACACAAGAGTCATTCTCCCTTATGTATGTACCTAAATGATATACATCATTGGGTAGTTTACCTTCTGTATTACCCTCAATACATTCTAGTAGTTTAATTAGTTTCTTGATTTTCATAATAGTCTCCTTGTAATATTTCTCTTTCAATTAATTCACATTCTAAACTTTGATAGTCATTGTCACAAATCTGACCTTCTCCATCACACACAGGACATACATATATCTCTGCCTTATCGGCTTTTCTTACCTTCTCTAAAAACGTGTTGTATAACCACTTCACTTTCATTGTCATATCTCCTATACTAGTAACAGTTAATTCCCTATACTAAGAACAGTTAAGTGTCAACTCAGTTGACGGTTTAATGTATAACAAAACCACTCGTGTCTTGTTTACCTTTACCCTTTGCAGTAAGCCATACAGCTACACCTTTTGGGTCTAGAAATCGTAGGTCATCTTTATCTCCATCAATACAATCTAACCCCTTAAACTTTTTAGGCATAGGTAGTGTAGACACAACTGCCATATTGATACCTGTGTCTAATACTGCTTGATATACTTTGTCTGCATAATCTTTGTTAGCTTCACTGTATGACAAAGTAAGATGATAATTAGAGGGTAGCTTTGTGTAAGCCCTCTTGACTACTTTGGTATAGTCATAAAATTGTACGTCATAAAACGTAGAGTGTATGTTTGTACGTTCCCAAAGTATGTCGCTTGTACCATTAAGCCTAACACAAGGTGTTGCACCTTTGGCTTTTGTCCTACGTCTAAATGTTGTTAGGTCTACGTGTAGATAATCCATATAAGCAATCCTATCATAAAGATACATATCTGTTTTTCTTTCTCTAGCAGTTTGCACGTTGTTAAACTTACCCCTACCTGCTGTATCTAAGCAAGGTGCTTTGCACATAGCCACATTTTGAAAAGGGCATATCTTTGTGTTTCTTGGTTTTAGATGTTGTATAGCAGTTTGAAACTCTGCACCATCACCTTTAATAATTTTAGTGTTACTACCAACACCTATTAATTTATATGTCATAACATATCTCCTTGTTAAAGTGTCAATTGAATTGACGGTTATATTTTATCAAAGCCAAAAGATGCTACTCTGTAGTATAAGTATTGCCCATCTTCTGTGTGTAATGCAATCGTATCACCTACAGATGTAGACCTATGACCTTTACCATTCATAGGAGTTTTATAGCAAATAACTCTGTCATTGTCAATCCATCTACCGTTGATGTTATTAGTTTGCTTATAGATATCCTCAAGTGTGATATCAATAAACTCATCTGTAAAATGAGACGCACTCCTATCAACCTTTAGGTCTGCTACCCAATGCATCTGATTATCTGCGTTAGGGTCTCTCCAAGCAAACATATCTTCTGCGTGGTGTATTACTGCTTTTGTAATTTTAGTCATTGTCTTCTCCTAAGTTTATGTTACTAATAAATTCGTCAATTAATTCTTGAGTTCCCTCATCAAACTCATCTTCTAATAGTTCTACTTCATCTTCATTCATTACTTTACTCCACATAGTTCTCTTATATGATTAAAGGCATACATCTCAATAACATCTGCCTTGTCTACGTCATCTACTTCCCAAATAAATTCTTTTGTAATGGTTTTAGATATTTCTCTAGCAGACCACCCACGAATAGGTGACTCCTTGCCTTCTCGCATTAATTCCTCAATACGTTCTTCAATCTCATTACCAAATTGGTCTTTTATACTGATAGTCATATATATTCTCCATAGTTAGGGGTGACACAGAAGTGTGCCACCCAAAGTGTCAATCGAATTGACGGTTTACAATACTGCATAAGATATCTTATTAAGGTCAATCTCTTGCACTATCTCCTTAGGCATAACTTGTCCACCCTTGTAGAACTTGTCATTGACAGTACTAACTGCACCACCCTTCTTAGCTCTTGATAAGTGTATAAAGATTGGATTCCTTGCAGGATTACCCTTTGCAGTAATATAAGTTACATTCTTAACATCTATTGCATCAGATGATACGAAATTGCTTTGTGCTTTAACTGTGTTGTTTGACATAATATAATCTCCTGTTGGTTAATGTCGGTTTTTGATTGTGACTAAACTCTAGCATAAGACTATGCCGTTGTCAAGCCCTTCTACACATCACACTATCGTGATGTATTCCTTAAATCTTTTAATAGTTCATATCCCATATAGAACCCTCCAAAGATTGCTAATGTAAAAAATATAGGTTCGCCCATTACTAGTGATACAAATAGCATACATACGATACCCACTAATACTATAAAATCTAATAATACTTTAATCATACTTATTCCCCCTCATCTAAAGTGTCAACTGAATTGACGGTTTGTTGTAACTCATCATACATACGCATAGTATCTGCCCACAATTCATTGTCCTTCTTCTCCCTTTGCTCTTGTAGGTACATTTGCATCTGTAGTTTATTATGGTATGCGTGATTAATAATAATATTATTACCCTCATCTCGCCTTTGCTCATTGACGATATGCCTACCACTATGTGATTTCAAGTTCTTGCCTATGGGTATAATGTTTCCATTATCCCAACCGACTCCGTGCTTTCTACTCATAAATAACTCCTTAACTGATTATGCCTATATTAGAGCATATATCTCTACCGTTGTCAACCCCCTAGACCTTTTTGTAGCCCTCACCCAAAGTGTCAATTGAGTTGACGGTTTGCTCTTCCCCCTCATTTACTATCCTAGTTC
>VMHT01016521.1_pt1 | contig 27007 bp, 25 predicted proteins | sample 4693611 | NCBI WGS metagenome assembly VMHT01 (sample SAMN12280063, study PRJNA550983) | marine metagenome | isolation source: seawater sampled from same location over 5 years 0.02-0.2 micron viral filtrate | place: USA: collected off the coast of southern California halfway between the port... ...
GCGGAGATGGAGCGGCGCGAGGTGGGAAAGCCGCCGAGACTACATCTCGGCATGAGCGGCGGCGGATACTGTTCGCGTCGGCAGTGGTACGGCTGGCTATGGGCTGCACCGCGCAGCATACCAGCGCGCGGATTGTGCGCGATCGATGACGGCAACCGCGGCGAAGACGTGATTGCAGCGCGGCTGCAAGCGGCGCCAGGTTCGTCGTTGCTGACGCGCGATCCAGAAACCGGGCGACAGTTTGAGGTCGTTGATGCCGGCGGGCATGTGGCGGGCCACATGGACGGCGTCGTTTACGGCCATCCGGCGGCACCAAAGACGCCGCATGTGTGGGAATGCAAGGTGGTCAACCAGCGCAAGTTTGACGCCTTCCGCAAGCTCAAAGCAAAGGATGGCGAGAAGGCGACACTGCGGCAATGGGATTACGTCTACTGGGTCCAGGCGCAGCTTTATATGCTGCACGGCGGCTACACGCGGCACTGGACGACCGTTGCGTCGGCAGGGTGCCGCGATTGGGACAGCTGCCGCACCGAGTTCGTGCGCGACGAGGCTGAGTATTTGGCTGAGCGGATGCGGTCGATGGTCGAGAATGTCGGCGAGTTGCCGGAGCGCGTGGCGGAAACGCCGAAGGCGCCCGACTGCATGTGGTGCGACTACAAGGACATTTGCCACGAAGGCGCGCCCGTCGCTTTGAACTGCCGCACCTGTTCGTTCGCCAAGCCGGTCGATGGGCCGCAATGGCTTTGCACAAAGCACAAAAAATATCTGGATGCCGGCGAGCAAGCGGCGGGCTGCGGTGATTATTCCAAGCGTGAGGCGATGGCGTGATCTGCCCCGACTGCGATGGCGAGGGCGAGGTCGAGCGCGAGCGCGTGGTCGGCGGCTACAGCCACGGCAACCCCTGGCAGGGGTACGACGTTTATTGGGTTGAGTGCGAGCGGTGCGGTGGATGGGGCGAGGTTGAGGATGACGAATGTTGAATGTGATTAGCCTTGGCGCGGGTGTGCAAAGCACAGTGATGGCGCTGATGGCGGCACACGGTGAACTGCCGATGCCCGACTGCGCGATCTTTGCTGATACGCAGTGGGAGCCGCCAGAAGTTTATGCGCATTTAGATTGGCTTGAGGCGCAGCTACCGTTTCCCGTTCACCGGGTGACAATGGGCGATTTGCGCGCGGACACGATTGCTGGCGGTTCTCCATCGCTGGGAGATTTTCAACCAATTCCGTTCTTTACGTTGGAAAATGAGACAGAGGGGATCGGTCGGCGTGAATGCACCAGCCATTACAAAATCAAACCAATCCGATTGAAGATGCGCGAAATGCTGGGTCTAAAAAAAGGCCAGCGCAGTAAAGGCGTAGTCGCCCGCACATGGATTGGCATCAGCACCGACGAAGCGATGCGGATGAAACCAGCGCGGGACGCTTGGATTGAAAATGTTTGGCCGCTTATAGACGCTGAAATGTCGCGCCAAGATTGTTTGCGGTGGTTTGAGAAGCGATACCCGCTGCGGCCACTAGCAAAATCTGCTTGCATTGGTTGTCCGTTTCACAACGCTCGCGAGTGGCGAGACATGAAACTGAACGACCCTTCGTCATTCGCTGATGCTGTGGCTTTTGACAAAGCCATCCGAAAAAGCACGCGCGGTAACAAGCAGCAATTTTTACACCCGCAACGTAAGCCGCTGGACGAAGTGGACTTTCGCAACCTGGAAGACATGGGGCAACTCAACTTCTTTAACGAGGAGTGCGAGGGCATGTGTGGGGTGTGACGCACGGCCTGTGCGCGGTGTGCTGGAAACCAGATCGTGGGTTTGGCTGGTCGCCGCGACTGATTGGTTCGAGCCGGCCTGATCGCTGGTGCTGTACGAGGGAACATTTGAGATGGTGGAGAGAGAGGAAGATGGATTGGACGGACGAAGAGAACGAAATGATTTTGGAAGCCGGCAAGTCTGGCGGGCAGTATCTGGAGTCGATCGGGATCACTGATCTGCGGGCGCTCGACAAGGGCCAGTGGCTGATGTTCTTGCGGTCGGTCATCGGGCGGTCGGCTGAGTTGAACGCTGGCCGGCGGGCGGCTGAGTTAAACGACGATATTCCATTTTGATGGCTCAAAAAAAAACTTCTCCGTCCTTGACCTGTTCTCAGGCATCGGAGGGTTCAGTCTCGGACTTGAGGCAGCAGGAGCTTTTCGGACAGTCGCATTCTGTGAGCAAGACGCCTTCTGCCAAGCTGTTCTGCGAAAGCATTGGCCCGACGTCCCGATCTACGATGATGTCAGAACCATCGACGCAGATCGACTTGGAAGAGTTGACCTCATCTGCGGCGGGTTCCCATGCCAGCCGTGGTCCGTTGCCGGGGAGCAGCGAGGCGCAGAAGATGACCGAGATCTCTGGCCGGAAATGCTGCGAGTTATTGAAGCTGTACAAAGTCGGTGGGTCATTGGCGAAAATGTCCGAGGCTTTGTTAACGAACCGCTGGGCCTCCAGCGCAGCCTTTCTGACTTGGAAAGCATCGGATACCAAGCCGTCCCATTTGTTATTCCAGCTTGCGCCGTCGATGCCCCCCACCGACGAGACCGGGTCTGGATCATCGCCGCGAAAGATGGCACCAACGCCGACAGCAAGCGATCACATAGAACGGACATCAACGAGCAGCGAGAAAGTAAACCCGCTGACGGGGAAGAGCGTATCGCTGGACAGGTTCGTGCGGTTCTGGCCGGACGCGGAGACGCAGGAAAGCGGCAAACCGAAAATGTGGCCGACGCCGAGAGCCTCCGAGTGGAAAGGGACAGGGCCGCTTGGCAGCAAAAGCCACAAACACCACCTGACCAAAGGCTACCTAGACGCGACAGTGCAGGAAGCGGAGCAGGTCACTGGGCAACTGAACCCGACGTGGGTCGAGTGGCTCATGGGATTTCCAACCGGGCACACCGACTTAAAGCCCTCGGAAATGCCGTCGTCCCGCAAGTCGTTACGCAAATCGGCAAAGCAATCATCGAAGCGGAGGGCTGATGGTCGCGATACCTGAGATAATCATCCGACCGCAGGTGAGCGGCTTGGAATCTGTGCGCGACTTCACCGACGCGGCGTCCGCGTTCGGTCTGCGCCTGGCTGGCGTGGCGGTGGCAGATGACCAAATCCATCGTGTGCCGGATGGCGAAGCGCGCGGCAAGAACACGTCGGGCTGGTACGTTCTGTCCGAGTTGGACGGCATCTTGTACGGGTCGTTCGGATCGTGGAAGGCGGGACGCGGTCAGCAGACATGGTGCAGCCGTGAGGCTGGCGCGCTAACCATTGTTGAGAAGCACAACATCCAGCTTGCGCGTGAGCGGCAGGCGGCAGAGATTGAGGCGCGGCGCCTTGAGGCAGCGGCACAGGCGGAGCAAGACATTGCCGCGGCAGAGTTCGCGGTCGATCATCCTTACCTGGTAGCCAAGCAGGTCGGATCGCACGGGTTGCTGCTGGACGGCGACAAGCTGCTGATCCCGATCGTGGATAGTACCGGACAGGTGATCTCGCACCAGACCATTGGGCCTGATGGCGAAAAGCGGTTTCTGGCCGGCGGACGCAAGAAGGGAGGCTTCTTCATGCTGGGGCGCCCATCCGGCGTGATCTATGTGGCGGAAGGCTATTCCACGGCAGCGTCTGTATCTGAGGCGACCGGACAGTGCGCGGTGTGTGCGTTCGATGCGGGCAACCTGGCGCCGGTGGTGGAAGGATTGCGGGCTGCGTGGCCGCGCGCCGAGATCGTGATTGCGGCCGATAACGACGCCAGCGGTGCGGGCATGGACGGTGCGAGGAAGGCGAAGCCCGACTACATCGTCATGCCGGACGAGGTTGGTGCCGATTGGAACGACGTGTGGGTGTCTGATGGCCGTCAGGCGGTCTTGGATGGCGTCCAGAGTCGCATTGTGCGCGTTATGGCATCAGGCTTCAGTGCTGCCGACATGCGCGGCGTGGAGCCGCGGCGGTGGCTATATGGCAAGCATCTGATCCGTGGATATGTGTCGGCTACCGTGTCGCCGGGTGGCGTGGGCAAAACCACGCTGGAACTGACCGAAGCCATCGCGTTGGCGACGGGGCGCGACCTGCTGGGCGTTCCAGTGCGCGAGCGGGTTCGAGTGTGGCATTACAACTTGGAAGATCCGCGCGACGAGCTTCTGCGGCGGGCGTGGGCTATCTGTGAGCATTATAGGATTGATCCCAGTGAGCTTGAGGGCTGGCTGTTCTTGGATTCGGGCCGCGACTGCAAGATGATTGTCGCCGAACCAGTGGACGGCATTGTGGCGCCGACAGTGGCCGCGGAGCAGGTAATTGAGCAGATGCAGCGGCTGAACATCGGGCTGCTCCAGGTCGATCCGTTGGTGAAGGCCCACTACGCCGAAGAGAACGACAACAAGCAGATCGATGCGGTGCTGGACGTGTTCGCTGATGTAGCAAAGCGGTGCGGTGCGGCGATCGATCTTGTCCATCACACCCGCAAGCCGCCGTCTGGGTTTGTTGCTACTGCCGGCGACATAAACACCGCGCGAGGCGCCGGCGCTTTGGCCGGTGCCGTGCGATCGGCGCGGACCATTACACCAATGTCAGACAAAGAGGCTGAAGGCTTCGACATCCTGCCCGCGCGGCGGTCGTGGTACGTCCGCGTGGACGACGCGAAGGGCAATATGAGCGCACCCAGCGCGGATGCGGTGTGGTTCGAGCGTCATTCGGTTGAGTTAATGCAGGGCGATTATGTGGGCGTTCTGGCGCCCTGGTCGCCGCCTGATCCATTTGACGGGCTGGGCGTTGATGGTGCGCGGCGTGCTTTGCTGCTGATTGGCGAGGGGTTGGACGACGGCCAACGCTACACTTGGACCCAAAGGTCGGCCGCACGTTGGGCCGGCACAGTGCTGGTGCAAATGGGCATCGCAGACGGCGCAGCAAAAACCATCATTCGAGCGTGGCAACAGTCCGGCGTCCTGTATTCAGATGAATACAAGAACCCAGTTCGCCGGCGATCTGATGAAGGATTATTCGTTGATTTTGACAAGCTGCCGGGGGTGAACAATGGGTGAACATTGGGGTGTCTGTTTTTGGTCTGTTACTGCGCGCTTACTGCGCACTAGCTGCGCAAAAAGTGCGCGCGCAGAAAAATTCCGTACTAGTTTACTGCGCACGCGCACGCCAATGCGCTTGCTGCGCATTTGGCGCGCACTTGGTGCGCAGTAAACGTGGCTAGTACGTTGGCGAAAGGTGCGCAATGATGGGTGAGTTTGAAGCCTTGCGGCAGCGTGTCGGCGATGTCGATGGGTTGGTTGGTTTGTTCTTTGAAGCCGCTGAGACTGAGCGGAAGATGCCGGGAGTTATGCGGAAGAAGTATCGCGTGGCTTGGCCGACTTATCTGCCTGATCCGGGGCTGGCTTATGGGTATGGAGAGTTTGAGGTGCGACCGAGTCCGGCTGATGCGGGTGAGGTCGATCGCTGGGATGCTGCGCTGCGGCTTACAAGGCTGCTGGAGGCCGATGACGCTCGTTTGGTATGGGCAGTAGCCCATTCGGCCGTGAGGCGGCAGAGAGGGCCGGCATGGCGCCGTGTGGCGGGTTTGGTGGGCTGTCACCCGGCGACGGCCAAGCGGCGGTTTGAGCGGGCTATTTTGGAGTTGTGGTACAAGATATAGTGTTTGGTGTTGACGATGCACACCAAATGTGGGTATTTTTCTGTATGGTGGCGTTCTGACGCCAATCACCCGCTTCGGCGGGTTTTTTTATGGGTGGATGATGACCAAGCGGTTCAAGGTCACGAAGTCGAAGATGCAGGAAGTCTGCGACGAACTCGCGAAGGGCAAGTCGCTGCGTTCGGTGTGTGACAAGGGCGAGAACATGCCGCATTGGGTCACGGTGCTGAAGGCGGTGCAGCGTGATGAAGACCTGTTTGATATGTACAGCCGGGCGAGAGCGATCGGTGCCGAGGTTCTGAGCGACGAGATGCACGATCTGGCGGCGTCTCCGCTGCCGACAGACATGGACCCGCGATACATGAACGCAGAGGTGCAGCGGCGTCGGCTTGAGGTTGACACCAAGAAGTGGACGTTCGCGAAGATGCAGCCCCGTGGTGTGCGTCACAAGAAGGAAGACATTGAGCAGCAGAACGGACCTGTGACATTGGTCTGGGGTGCGGTGCCTGATGAGCAGGAGCAAGGCAAGTCTGAGCCGGCCGATGTCATCAAGCTGGTGGCTGACGACACGTCGAAACAATAGTTTTTTTAAGTAGACGGAGGCGGCTATCGATACGCGCGCGATGCCGCAATTGCAACGCATTCGCAGCGGCCACGGATAGATAATCAGTAGGTCAGCGCAATGTTTTCAATGGGTTAGCGTCCGCTGGCGATGGGGGGGTGCCATTTTTTTTTCGATTTCGGCAAATGCCTACCCCTCCCCCCCCAAGACCGCCCGCCGCTTCCCTAGACGATAATACATCGAAGAATGAGGCTCAGACGCTCTGAGCCTGAACCGGAGCAGCGCCACATGGCATCACCCGCCTGGACCCGCAAAGAAGGCAAGAACCCGAAAGGCGGCTTAAACGCCAAAGGCCGCGCCAGCTACAAGTCCGGCACGCTCAAGCCGCCGGTCAAGAAAGGCGACAATCCTCGCCGCGCCAGTTTCCTCGCCCGCATGGGCAACATGAAGGGGCCAGAGCGCGATGCGAAGGGACGCCCCACGCGTCTCTCTCTTTCTCTCCGCGCGTGGGGCGCTTCATCCAAGGCCGACGCGAAGAGCAAAGCGGCGGCAATCTCGAAACGAAACAAGGCGAAAAAAGCATGAGCCTCTACGCAAACATGAACGCTCGCAAAAAAGCCGGCACCAGCCGGCCGAAAAGCAAATCCACCGTAAGTTCGAAAGCCTACGCCAACATGAAGGCCGGGTTTCCGAAGAAGAAAAAGAAGTCTGTGATGGGCCGCGGCTAATGCACTATTCCGCCTACTGCGTCCCTGACATGGAGGGCAAGGTAGGCTTGTGCGTGATGCTTGAGGGCTTTGACACCCAGGAGGCCGCTGAATGGTTCCTGCAACAGCTTATGGGGCCGTTTGAGGGCTGGGAAGACTCTGCCGGCGAGCTTGTGCATTGAAGACGATAGAGATCGATTACACGCCGCGCCCGTTGCAGCGGGAACTGCATCAGATGCTGGATCAGAACCGCTTCAACGTGCTGGTCATGCATCGCCGGTTCGGCAAGACGGTCTGTGCCATCAATCATCTGCTCAAGCGCGCGATCGAAGAACAGAAGCCCAACCCGCGGCTGGCGTACATAGCGCCGACGTATCGCCAGGCAAAGAACGTCGCATGGGACTATCTCAAGCAGTTCAGCGGAAAGATTCCCGGCACGAAGTACCATGAGACGGAACTGCGCTGCGATCTGCCTAACGGCGCCAGAATAAGCCTTCTGGGATCAGAAAACCCCTCAAGTCTGAGAGGCATCTATCTCGATTTTGCCGTGATGGACGAGGTCGCGGATATGCCGGAAAGCATATTCCCCGAAGTCATCCGCCCGGCACTGTCTGACAGAAAAGGCGGTTGCACGTTTATAGGCACGCCGCAGGGCCACAACTACTTTCACGATTTGTGGGAAGCCGCCGCCAGCACAAAGGGCTGGGCGCGCCAGATGTACAAGGCATCTGAAACCAATCTGCTGGATGCGGAAGAACTGGAAGCCGCGAAGGCAACCATGACGATCGACCAGTACAATCAGGAGTTCGAATGCAGCTGGGTTGCGAACGTACCCGGCAGCATTTTTGGCAAAGAGTTACAGGATCTTGATGACAAAAAACGTATTACGAGCGTTCCGCACGATCCGGCTAATAAGGTCGATACGTTCTGGGATATCGGGATGCATGACTACACTGCGATCTGGTTTACGCAAAGCGTGGGCCGCGGTGAGGTGCAGGTTATCGACTACTACGAAAACCGTGGCGAAGGTCTGCCGCACTATGTGCGGCATCTGCATAGCCTGGGTTACACATACGGCTCGCACTACGGGCCGCATGATCTGGAAGTGCGTGAGATGGGCAGCGGTAAAAGCCGTCGAGAAACTGCATATGATTTGGGGCTGAACTTTCGCGTCGTCCCACGCCTTCCAGTTGAAGATGGCATCCATGCCGCGAGACTTTTGATTCCGCGCTGTTACATCGATCGCGACAATTGCCGCCAGGGTCTTGAGTCTTTGCGTCACTACCATCGCAAATATAACGACCGCACAAGAAAATTTCGCGACCAGCCAGTACACGATTGGTCAAGCCATGCCGCTGATGCGTTTCGCTATATGGCTGTTGGCATGAAAACCGTCACCGACAACGCACGACCGCCCCAGGCGGTTGCGCAGAATAAATACGATCCATTTGGAGCAGCTGCATGAGTGGTCTTTTTTCCAGTAAAGCACCGGCACCGCCGCCGATACCGCCTGTCCCCCCGCCCGCGCCGATCAAAGATCCCAGCACTGCGGTGGAGGATGAAGTGCGTGCAGATCTCAAACGCCGCAAAGGTCGGACCAGCACGATCGCGACCAGCGGATCAGGACTAACCACCGAAGCAGAAGTCAGCAAAACGTCTTTGCTGGGGAGTAAATAATGAGCGGTATTTTTTCAAGCCCAGCCCCTACGCCACCGCCACCGCCGCCCGTGCAGCCCGCGCCTGTGGTGCGCCCTAGTGCTGTCGTTAACGTAGGCGACAAGGACGGCGAGGATAAAAAGCGTCTGGCAAAGGTCCGCACCGGCGCCGGCACTGGCGCACGCATGACTACCAGCGTTTTGGGTAGCGCCTCGACTGACACCAAAGAAAAGCTGGGCGCCTAGTATGGCGGAGGACGATCGCGCCCGCGTTCTGCTGAAGCGGCTGGACAAGCTGCGCGTACAGCGCGCGACGTGGGAGCAGCACTGGCAAGAGGTCGCCGAGTACGTTGTGCCGCGTAAGGCGGACGTGACGAAGAAGCGTTCTGCCGGCGACAAGCGCATGGAGCAGATTTACGACGGCACCGCGATCCAAGCCGCTGAAATGCTTTCCGCCTCACTGCATGGGATGCTGACCAACCCGTCAATGAACTGGTTTGATCTGGCATACCTTGATGAGGAATTGAACAACGACGACGAGGCGAAGGAGTTTCTGGAAGCCGTTACGGGTATCATGCAGCGAGAGTTTCAGCGCAGTAACTTTGCGGAACAGATACACGAATTGTACAGCGACCTGGTGACGTTTGGCACCGGCGTGATGATGATTGATTCCGCACCCGAAGGCGAAGGGGTCCGGTTCGGTACACGCCATATCAGCGAGTGCTACCTGTCCGAAGATCAGTTTGGCCGCGTAGACACGGTTTTCCGTGAGTTCAAAATGTCTGTGCGATCGGTCGCGCAGATGTTTGGTGCTGAGAAACTTAGCGAAAAGATGCAGCGCAAGTTGGAGCGTGACCCATACGAAGATGTCAAGCTGGTGCATGTGGTGATGCCGCGCACTGAGCGCGACGCACAACGCATTGACGCGAACAACAAACCGTTTGCCAGTATTTACATGGACCCCGGCGAGAAGATTGTTTTGCGCGAAGCCGGCTATGACGAGTTTCCCTACGTTGCACCCCGCTGGCTCAAAAGCAGCTTCGAACAAAACTACGGACGTTCGCCCGCGATGACCAGTTTGCCTGATGCAAAAATGATTAACGCCATGTCGCGCGTTACAATCATGGCCGCACAGAAGCAGGTAGACCCGCCCCTGATGGTGCCGGACGATGGGTTCATGTTGCCGATCCGCACCACGCCAGGCGGCTTGAACTTCTACCGCGGCGGTACGCGCGATCGCATTGAGCCTTTGCAGATTGGCGCTAATAATCCGCTTGGCCTTAATCTTGAAGAACAGCGCCGCCAGGCGATCCGATCGGCGTTTTACGTTGATCAGCTTACACTTGGCACCGGGCCGCAGATGACTGCGACCGAGGTAGTCAGCCGCACTGAAGAGAAGATGCGGCTACTTGGGCCAGTGCTGGGTCGTCTCCAGGCTGAACTTCTTCAGCCCATGATCAGCCGCGTATACGAAATATTGAACCGGCAGAATAAATTGCCGGCCGCGCCAGAAACGCTGCTCAATAATGATCTGGATATTGAGTACGTCAGCCCGCTTGCGAAAGCGCAGCGTCAGTCCGACGTGCAGGGCATCGTGCGGTTGTTCGAACTTCTCAGCCCGCTTGCTGGAATAGACCCGACAGTGTTTGACCATCTTGATACCGATGGCTTGGTCCGCTACATGCTGCATACGCTATCGATCCCGGCCCGCGTGACAAAGGGTGAAGGTGAGATCATGCGCGAGCGAGCGCAGCGCCAAGAACAGGCGCAGGTGCAGCAGCAGCTGAACGAGGCGACACAAACCGCCGAGGCTTTGGGTTCGGTAGCGCCAGCGATCAAGGTGCTACAGCAAGGCACGCCATAGATGATTGAAGAGCTACGGCAGGACGCAAAGCAGATCCTCGACACCAATGAAGGTGAACGGCTGCTTGAAGACCTCAAGCGTCGGTATGGGTTCTATCAACCAACATTCCGCGGTGATCCATATGAAACCGCATATGCCGAAGGGCAGCGCAGCGTGCTGCTTTTCATCCTGTCGCTAATCAGCGACGACCAGCCACCACAAGGAGAAGAGAACAGTGTCTGAAGAAGAACAGGTAGCGGAGGTCTCCGAAGCGGAGGTAGCCCCGTCTGGCGATTGGAAAGACAACCTGCCCGAAGACATTCGCGGGCATACAGCCCTTGGTCCGATCAATGATGTTGAAAATCTTGCGAAGGCATATGTCAACGCAAGCAGCATGATCGGCCGGGATAAAATACCGCTGCCGGGTGAGCATAGCAGTCCAGACGATTGGAACGAGGTATTCACGCGGTTAGGCCGGCCAGAGTCGGCCGAAGGGTATGAGGTCGATGCTGGTGAAGGCGCCGAGAGTGAACTTGTGGATTGGTTCAAAAATACGGCGCACGATATTGGTCTGAACAACAAACAGGCCCAGCAGCTGATGTCCGCTTATAACGACATGGCGCAAGGACAAGCCGAAGCCGGGTTTGATGTTGAGGAAATACGCAATCAGGTAAACTCTGATCTGCGCGCAGAATACGGTTCTGCTTTAGATGATCGCTTGTCCCTGGCTAATGGGCTGGTGCAGAATTTCGGTGGCGAAGAAATGACCGAAATCCAGCTGGCTGATGGCACGCTTCTGGGTGACAACCCGGAGTTTATCAAGGCGATGATTAACGTTGGCGAGTACATCCGCGAACGTGTCAGCGAAGATGATTTTGCGGGCATCGACAAGTCCGACATGTCAATGACGCCATCGGAGTTGAACGAAAAAATTAAAGAGGTGGAAGCGCCTGACGGTCCCTTGTGGAACTCGGCGCATCCGCAGCACGCGCACTTTTTGGAAGAGCGCAATCGCCTCTACGAAATGCTCTACGGCAACGAAGCTGCCTAGAGATGTCGGGGTAGCCGGTAACGGTCCCGTGCTTGCGTAAAAGTCACGCCGTCGATCGCAGCGAATGCGAAGGTAAGGTCCGCGTCTGCGGGGAGCCGGCCGATTTTTCATAAACCTAACTAAGGAGTAACGCTTATGAGCGTTCAGATTACTACTGCGTTTTCGCAGCAGTTCTCGACGAACGTCGCTCTGCTTTCGCAGCAGCGCGGCAGCGCACTCCGTGGCGCGGTACGCGAAGAATCCGTAACTGGCGAAAAGGCATTTTTCGACCAGGTTGGTTCCGTAGCAGCCGTTAAACGGACGTCGAGACACGGGGATACCCCCCTTGTTGAAACCCCCCATTCCAGGCGTCAGGTGACACTTGAAACCTACGAATGGGCAGATCTTATTGACGATGCTGACAAAGTCCGCATGTTGATTGATCCAACCAGCACTTATGCCCAGGCGGCCGCTGCCGCTATGAACCGGGCTGTCGATGATGAAATCATCGCGGCAGCGACGGGTTCCTCTAAGACGGGGAAATCGGGCAGCACGTCCACGTCTCTGCCAGCTGGCAACATCATTGCCCACGGTAGTGCAGACATGACCGTAGCTAAGTTGCTGTCCGCGAAAGAGATCATGGACTCGGCAGATATTGATCCGTCGATTCCGCGGCATATCGCAGTTGGCCCCGCGCAGATCAGCGCGTTGCTGAATACGACTGAAGTAAAAAGTTCGGATTTCAATACGGTCCGTGCTTTAGCTCGCGGTGAGCTAAATTCCTTTTTGGGATTCACCTTCCATATGACCAATCGCTTGGCGGTTGCATCAAACATCCGCACCTGCTTCGCGTGGGCGCAGGACGGTGTGATGCTTGCCGTTGGCAAGGACGTCATGTCTCGCATCGAAGAACGGGCTGACAAGTCTTATTCCACTCAGGTGTACTATTGCCAATCGATCGGCAGCACCCGTATGGAAGAGAGCAAAGTCGTTTCTGTTCTTTGCGATGAATCGGCATAAGGAGGACTGAACAATGGGTACTGCTAATTCAACCCTGGTCAGCAACTTCGAAGCTGATCCGCAAGTCTTCAACGACGTTTCCAACCTGCATGGCGTTATGCGTGTGGCTCAAGGAACGGTCGTTGTGGCAGCGGGCGACTCAGATAATGACGACATTCTGATGCTCGCTCCGATTCCGTCAAACGCGACTGTGCCGCACATCTTCGTCGGCTCAGACACGTTGGGTGGAAGCAACACTTTTAACGTAGGCATCTACACGGACGCCGGTGTTGTCAAAGACGAAGACGTCTTTGCCACTGCTGTCGCCGACGCAGGTGCTATGGCTGACGTGCGTTTCGAAGCCGCAAACATCAATACATGCGGTCAGAAGATGTACGAGCTTGCCGGCGATTCTGCTGATCCCGGCGGGTACTACTACATCGCGGTCACGATGGCCGCCGCGGGTGGAACTGAGGGCGACCTGTCCTTCATCATCCACTACGTCGTTAGTTAAGTGAGAGGGGCGGCTTATGCCGCCCCTTTTCTTTTTAGGAAATCTGAATGGCTTCTGCGGTTGATATTTGTAACAGCGCGCTCAACAACATTGGTGCGTCCAACATCATAGCGTTGACTGAGGACAGCCGCGCCGGCCGTCTGTGCAATCAGCGTTATGAATTTGTACGGGACAGTGTGTTCCGTTCACATCCGTGGAACTGTTTAATCAAGCGCGCCTCGCTCGCACAAGATACCGATGCGCCCGCTTGGGAGTATGCATACAGCTACCAGTTGCCGGCAGACCCGTACTGTCTTCGCATACTGGAAGTAGAGGGTGAGCAGGATGGCGTTGAATACGTCATTGAAGGACGCAAGCTGCTGACCGACGAAGGCACGATAAAAATCCGGTACATCGCCCGCGTTACTGATCCAAACGAATATGACGTACTGTTGATAGAAGCGATCGCGGCGGCGCTCGCCGCTGATTTGTCTTATCCGGTCGCTAACAGCGTCGGGCTGCAACAAAATATGTATAGCGTATACCAGGCGAAGCTGTCTGAAGCGCGTTTCGTTGACGCTACTGAAGGCACGCCAGACGTGATCGGCGCCACCGACTTCATCAACGCGAGGCTCTAATGGCGCGACTGAGCTACGCGTTTGCCAATTTTACAGCCGGGGAACTAAGCCCGCGGCTTGATGGACGGTTCGATCTGTCCAAGTATCGCAACGGATGCTCGACGCTTGAAAACCTTTTAGTCCATCCACACGGCGGCGCAACGCGGAGGCCCGGCAGTTATTATGTTGCTGGTGTAAAAACAAACAGCGCAAAAACGACTTTAATTCCGTTCGAATTTAACACCGAGCAGACTTACATAATCGAGGCGGGGAACGAATATTTTCGTTTCTACAAAGACAACGGGCAGATAACGTCTGGCGGTAGCGCATACGAAATAGCAACGCCATATGCGACGGCAGATTTGTTTGAATTGCGCTATGCGCAATCCGCCGACACGATGTTTATCGTGCATCCCAATTATGCTCCGCGCAAGCTAACCCGCACCGCACACACTGCATGGACGCTGACAGAAGTCGCGTTTGAGTTCGGGCCGTTTCTGGATGAGAACACGACGGACACGACGCTGACCGCAAACGGCCGCGACGGGAGCATCACGCTAACCGCCAGCGCAGATTTATTTGCAGCGTCCGATGTCGGACGGTTGGTCAAAATACACGACGGTTTTGCAAAAATTACGGGCCACACAAATGCAACGCTTGTAGCCGCAACAGTGCAGAAAAATCTGAAAGGTGATGCGGAGTTACTGCCCACCTACGCGGCTTCGACAATTTCGTTTAAGGAGGGCGACCCGTCGTCTACTGGCGCTGAACATAACGATCGGATCGTTGACACTGGTAAAAACTTTGTTGACCAAGGTTTCACTGTTGGGATGACGATCACGGTCAGCGGCACGTCGAGTAATAATGGCGACTACCTGATTGTTGATCTGACTGAAGACACTATTCTTGTGTCCCCTTCGGACGATCTTGTTAATGAAAGCGCCGGCAGTTCGTTCACAATTGTCGGCAAGCTAGAAGCAACCGACGAGTGGAGGCTTGGCGCCTTTTCAGTAACAACGGGCTTTCCTGGCGCAATTTGTTTCTTTGAGGAGCGCCTAGTTTTCGCCGGTACAACTAGCCAGCCGCAGACGGTTTTCTTCTCAGAAGCTGGTGGGTTTGAGCAGTTCAACAGCGGCGCTGATGACGCCGACGCGATGATCTACACCCTAGCGTCGAGCCAAGTGAATGTTATCCGTTACCTTGCGTCTGGCCGCGCTTTGGTGATCGGCACAAGCGGCGGTGAATTTATCGCTAGTTCTGGCAGTACGGCAGATCCGATTACACCGACGACGATCCAGATAAAACGGCAGACGCGATACGGCACGGCAAATGTTGACCCGGTCGCGACCGGCAACGTGGTGCTGTTTCTGCAACGTGCTAAACGCAAGGTTCGCGAACTGGTCTTCAACTACGATGTAGATGGATATGTGGCGCCAGACATGACGCTGCTTGCCGAGCATGTTAGCGAAGGCGGGTTTGAGCAGCTTGCAGTGCAGCAAGAGCCTGACAATGTGATATGGGCTGCACGCGCGGATGGACAGTTGTGCGGGCTAACTTATCGGCGAGAGGAAGATGTTGTCGCCTGGCACCGCCACATCATCGGTGGATCAGCGGGCAGCTGCACAATCACTGTGACTGACTACGCAAACATTGCTGTTGGCACGCGGCTTGTTCTCACTAAGGCAGACGGCTCGACAGTAACATTCACGTCAGAAACGGCCGGCGCTTCGTCGCCCGCCAGCACGACGGGCTTTAGGCCGAATACAAATAACAACACAACCGCCGATAATATTTTTACAGCCATTAACGCACACGCAGATTTTACTGTTGCCAACCCTGCCGCAAACGTTGTGACCGTCAACGAAACAAGTCCTGCTGGCAGTGGGTTCCTGACCATTACCACGGAAGACGCCACGCGCCTTGCGGTAACATCAGAAACGCAGCCGATCGTTGAAAGTGTTGCGGTTATTCCTGGGGATTTGAACGAAGATCAAGTTTGGATGATCGTGCAACGCACGATTAACGGAAGCACTGTCAGGTACGTTGAGTATTTAACGTCAGTCGATTTTGGTGGCGTTACGAACGACGCTTTTTATGTAGATAGTGGCCTGACGTACAGCGGGTCACCAGCCACAAGCATCAGCGGTCTGAACCATTTGGAGGGCGAGACTGTCACCATTCTTGCTGATGGCGCCGCCCACTCAAATAAGATTGTAAGCAGCGGCGCGATCACACTTGATCGATCAGCAAGCAAGGTTCACGTCGGGCTGGGTTACACCTCGACCCTGCGGACGATGCGCATCGAAGGTGGTTCTGTTGACGGTGTTAGCCAGGGCAAAGTCAAACGCATCCACGATGTCACTGTACGGCTCTATGAAACAGTCGGTGCAAAGGTTGGTGCGAGTGCATCAGCGACCGACGTCATACCTTTCCGCAGTAGCGCAGATCCGATGGATCAGGCGCTGGGTCTGTACACTGGCGACAAGACGATTGAATTTGATAACGGCTACGATACAGACGGCTTCGTTACGGTAGTGCAGGATCAGCCGCTGCCGCTGACGTTGCTTGGCATCTATGCGAGGCTTGAAGTCTTTGATCGGTAATTGGGTCAATTTCGAAGCAGATCATATCGCCTACATTATGAACGACACTGTGCAGCAATACTGGCGCGACAACGCCGAGGCGTTGATGGAGCGGCCGGGTTACACATTATTGGTTGATGACAAACCGATGCTGTCTTGCGGCGTGTTTGAGCTTTGGCCTGGCGTGGGCGAAACGTGGCTGGTGACAAGTTCAAACGTTGATAAACATCCGGTTGCGGTTGCGCGTTCAGTGCGATGGGGGCTTCGCCATTTGATTGAGCGTGAGGGGTTTTGGCGGGTGCAAGCCAACGTGCAAGTGGGATGGCCCGCGGCTGAACGTTTTGCTTACTGGATGGGCATGAAGGCGGAGGGGCTGATGCCCAAATTTGGAATAGATGGCGCTGATCACTGGCGCTTTGCATGGGTTAAAGAATAATGGCTGCACCATATATCGCCGCGGGGGCCGCTGTCGTTGGCGGGATGGTTTCCGCCAGTGGCGCGATGAAAAGCGGAAAGGCAGCGAAGGCGACTGCTGAGTACAACGCCAAAATCCAAGAACGCAACGCCAAGGTCGCTGAACAAGCAGCCGAGCAAACTATGCTCCAGGCTGACCGCGATGCTTTGCGCACGCAAGAACTCGGCGTAAATTTCATAATGGAGCAACAGGCGCGTTATGGCGCCAGCGGTGTGGTTGCCGGGACGGGTACGGCTTTGGACGTGGCGCTTGATAGCGCAAATAATATCGAAGAGTCGATCGCGCAGAGATATTACAAATCGGAGGTCGAGGCGATTGCGATGCGCGAACAAGCGGTTGATTCCCGATTGAGCGCGAACCTAAACAGAATGGAAGGTCGCGCCAGAATGCAAGCAGCCCGTACTCAAGCGATGAGTTCGATATTGGGCAGTGTTAACAGTGCGGCGATGGCGTTCGTATGAAAATTACAAAAATTGAACAGCCCCAAACTGGTTTTGTTGCGGGGTCCGGCGCGCGACCGCTTTCCGCACGGCTTAATGCTAGCGCGATGGCAGCACCCGGCCAAGCGGTTGCGCAGTTGGGCAATACGATTTCAAACATCGGTCAGCAATGGCTCGAAAAAGAAGTCGCCATTCGCAACCAGGCAGAGGTTTCGAAAGCTAAAAGCCACATGTCATCAGCCGTAGAGACAGCGCGCGAGATGGTGAAAACTATTCCTGATCCATTAGAAGCCGAACGTGTTTTTAATCGCTACGTTACCTCAGAACGTCAGCGGGTAGACAAGGGCGGGATCGAAGGTTTGTCGTTTACGACAGGCAGCGGCAAAAGAACTTGGCGCGCTGAAACATCAGCGATCATTGCGAACGGCGCCAAAAACGTGCGCACCACTGCGCGTGCTTTAATGGCCGAGACAGCAGTCACGGATAGCTACCGTACTCTTGACAAAATAGCGGTCGAGATGTCTACGGCGTCAACCGCCAGTGACCGCGCTCGCCTCGAAAGTGAAGTCCGAAAAGAGGCAATGAATCTAAAGCTGATGGGACACATCGGCCCCAAAGACGAATTTAACTTAGTCAAAAAGTATTTAGGCAAAGCGGACGTTTTGCAGGTTGAAGCGCAACTGCTTCAAGCAGAAAAAGAGGATAATCCGGAGGCCGCGGAAAATGTGTTTAGTGCGATACAAAGCCCAGAATCCTATCCAAATCTGGAGCCAGAAGATCGCCAAAATTTAAGCGAGCGGTCACTGCGATTAGCCAACCGATTGGAAAGCAAGGCACTGGCTACGGACGATCGCAAACAACGAAAAGCGAAAACACAATTAGAAGAACGACAGAACAAAAGATATCGGACGTATGCAGCGCAAATACAAAAATATCGCTTGAATAGCGGCAACGAACGACCGTCGCTGACCGCAATCCAAGACGATTTTGCAACAGGTGAAATCAGTGACAAGCAACGTACAACGTTGGAACGGATGCTTCAGTCGAGCGATGACCCGATCATTGTAGATAACATAGAACTGAACAATTTTTTCAAGGAAATACGCGCTGCTAATAGTGAGTCAGATCTTAACGCAATTGTAGACAGAGCCTATGGACAGGTCGGACTAACGCAGACGCTTGATACCGCGGAGCGCATTGAAAACCGAGCGCGGTCGCAGATAGCAAGAACGCCACAAGCGCAGCAAGAAAAGATATTTGGCAGCGTGCTGGATCAGGTCGCGCAGTCCGGTGGCATACTGGACAGCATTCTTCCTGGCGCAAAAGAAAAAGCAGCTGTTATTCGCGCACAATTTGAAGCCGACATCGATGACGGTGTGGCGGTTCCGCAAGCGTTCCGCAATGCCGTTGACGCATTACAGCAGGGGCAACGAACAAACCTGCGCAGTCTGGTGCCGCCACGATTGGGGGCAGCAAAAGATAAGCCGATGACTGAGTGGACTGTTGAGGATGTGAAGGAATCGCGCACGGAGACGAAGCGAGCCTTCCAAGGCAAAGCATCAAGCCTGGCTTTGGAACTGTTCAAGCTGCGCATTCTTGAAAATTACATCACAACGAAAACCCAGGTTAATAAAGACGCAGTAGATGAATTGAACAAGTTGAACCCAGAGAAATGATTTTTCCAACGTCAGTTTATAACGACTTCATCCCCAACTCTGGTGCCGAAGAAGAAGCGGCGCGGCTGTTGGAGGAAAAGGGATATGACGCGGAATATGTCGCGGAGAAAGACAAGAACGTAGATCTCAACTCCGACAATCCTGTCATAGATGAACTCCGGGGATTCAGCGACAACGAACGTGCGCTATGGATAGATTCATCACGCGAGCTTTATTCGCTGTTTGTTCGGCCGCAGGAACGGCGTAAGACCGGCAACCCAAGAGCAGATATGGCGCAGGATCGATTTTATAAAGAAGACGACTTTGGTGGCGACCTGACAATGCCGCCCCAGTTGAACGACGACGAAATCGGTCAGTGGGGCTTGGAGTTGATGGGCCGCTACAATTATCGCCCTGAGACGCAGCTGAGTTTTTTTGACGAAGTCGAAAACATGACTGAGCGCCAGCAAGCTGCGTTTTTCTCGTTGTTGCAAGGTTACGACAAACTGCCTGATGGCACTTGGTCTGGCACGAAACGCATGTTGGGAAACCTAGCAACCAGCCCAAGCACCTATCTAAGTCTTGGTACTTTGGGTACGGGGTTCCTTGCGCGTCTGGCTTTTAAGTCTGCTGGCAAGGCGGGCGTAATGAATTACATCCGCAGCTTAATACCGACGGCGATAGCAACAGGCGTCGAGAGTGGTGGTTACGCAAGCCTAGACGACGCAATGCGTCAGCAAGCGGCTATTGCCGCAGAGCAGCAAAAAGAATTTGATCTCGGCCGAAACCTGGTTGCAACCGGCGTCGGCACGGTAGCCGGGGCTGGGTTAGCCATGGGCCTTCCGGCAGCGGTGCAAGGCGGAGTGGCGCTTGCCAGAGGCGCAAACAACGCGCTTGGCGCAGCCGTTGACCGCATGGGCGGCGGTCAGGTTCTCAGTTCTGGGGTCGGGCCTGTAGACATACCTATGGCACCGGAAGGCGCGCGCGCGCACAAGGTTCCTCATCAGCTGCTGTCAGTCGGTACTGGCGCCCAACCACAATTCAAAGTCACCCAAGCATTTTCAGCCGCCAACAAGCCGGCTAATTTTTTAGCTATTGATGAAGCCAAGGCCGCGCACCCGCAAGCGTTAACATCGATCGAAAATTGGAACGCATTTCAGCAAGACACGTTTGGTGGCGATCTTTTGCCGGTCCCACCAATGCAAGCGATTAACTACGCGCAATCTTCTGAAGCGATGGCTGACAAACTGCAACAACTGTCGCCGGAAATGAAAGCGGGCGTGGACGAGGGGTTTGCTAATGTTTCGATATTGCGAGACATGTATTCGTCTGGCGAAGCTGACGCTGAAACCACCGCAAATCTTTTTGTCTGGGGCATTTTATCCCGCGGTGCCGGGCCTGTGCAGCAAGAGAGTGCCTACATCGACATTATTGCAGACGCGGGCGACCTGATTCAAAAAGCTGTAGACGGTACGTTTGACGACGTAGACTTGGCGCAATGGCAAAACATGATGCGCGAAAAATTGCCAGAAGGCTCGCCCGGTAAACAAGTTACGATGAACGTCAACGCAGCGGGCAAGCTGTTGCAAGAGCTTGCCAAAAAACCTGATGGAAGTGACCAAACAGTTCTGCAAACGCTTCATGCCATGATGGGCGACACTAATATGTCTGCGGGTCAAATTCGGCGCACGTTTATGGATCTGACAGACGGCGCTGGCATCGATAACAAGGTGGTTTCTTTTATCTTGCTGGTTGGCGGTCGCGACGACGTGCTGGTAATGGATCGAATCCAAAGTAGGCACTTGTGGGACGACGGCCGTTTTGAGGGCGCAAATATTTACGATGGCTTTGGCAAGGAAGGCACCACTGTCAAAGAAGGCTTGCAGGGCGTTATGCGTGGTCCGCGTGGGTTGTTGTTGACCGAGGCTTTAGAGGATGGACTTCGCGGAAATGTTGCTGAAGCATACCGTATGATTGGTCGCGAACAGGACGCAAGCCTCGGACGATTCCATTGGGAAAGCTGGGTTATTGATGGCGAGCAAGTTGTCGATCACGAAACCCTAAAGGCGGTGGCTAGTAAAAATCCAGTGGGCGTCGGTGTGCGGGAAGGTAAGCCTGGCACATTCTCATCGGGTATGCGGTACAAGCGTGGTGAAAGCGGTCAGGTTGTTGAGTACCCATTATCTGATGGGTCCGATGTTTACATGTCGCCACCACGCATGAAAGAATTTGAAAAGTATGTTAAAAATCCAAAGAATGGTATCATACCGAAAGGCTTTAAGGTAACGGAGCGAAAAGATGTCAGATGGTTCGAACGACCAGAAGTTGACCGAGAAAAACTCGACGCGGCAGCGCGAGAGTTCGCAAACGCAGACGCCCAAGGCAAAGTTGTTTCAAGCACTGCGCAACCTTGAGAAGGTTCCAACGCCTCTCAACGAGGCCGTTGAAGAATAAACGGCGTTCATAACGCGACCAACAGGCACCCTTTTGGGTGCCTTTTTTTATGAGGCAATATGGCTGTTAATCCGCAAAGCGGTTCCCTTCTGGGGACCGCTAATACACCGCCGCAACCTGACGGCACGCAAGTAGCCGGTATGCGTTTGCCGCCAGCAGTTACGCGCCGCGTGACGCAGGGCATCGATAAACTCTTTGACTCAGGCGCCGCTGTTGCTGATCAAACCGGCGACAACGTGCTGTCACGCGCTCGCAAAAAGTCGCAGGAATTGCAGGAGCGAAGAGCGGCAGAGACAGAGGTAAACACAACGGAACCGGCGCCCGCTGAAGCGGCCCCGGCGCCAGAAACAAATCCAATACCCACAGAGCCGGCGCCTGTCGCATCTGACGAGGTTGACCTCAACGCTAACCCGATCGATGAGACGTCTGCCCTGGAAGCGCCCAATGCGCGGGCAGCAGTATTGGAAACGCCGGACCCCTACGCGCGCTATATCAATGTCACTGATGAGGAAGGCCAAATCCTTATCGCGGCACCAAAGGAACGCGAGGCACTGCTTGAAGGCGGGCTGACTGATTTCAATAGCGAAAAAATGGTGGACGAGGCTGGCGTCCTTGAACGCGTTGAGACAATCAGCCAGCTGTACGCCGGCAAAATCAATGAAGACAAGCGCGGCGTCATAACGCTGCAAACCACCCGGCAAATGGCCGACTTGATCGGCGCCAGTGAAAAGCGGGTTGAAGAAGTGGCGCGGGCCTTACTCGGTCGTGAAGTCGGGCAAGGCATTGAGGTCAAAGGGCTGGGCATGGCAGAAACCATGCTGGCCGCAAAAGATATTCTGATGGGCGAGCTTGGCAAACTCGACAAACTGGCCGAGGCAGCGGAGGTAGGCGGGCCGGAACAGTTGGCGGCGTTTTTATACCAGCAGGAATTTGTCGCTAATTTGCAACGGCAATACAAAGGCGCGCAGACAGAATACGCTCGCACCGTATCAGCGATGCGTGCGCCGGCGCGTGCGCGGCCAGTAAGTGAAGACGTCAACGAATTGGTTAACGCTGATCGTATGCGTGGCCGTGATCTCACTAAATTGCTGGACGATTTTGGCGGCATGGAAGAGGTGCGCCGCCGCGCGGCTAATCATCTAAAGCTAGAAGATCCGACGCAGAAACTTGGTTTTGCGCGCGGCTTGTCCAAATGGAAACGTGTCAGCAACGCCGCATATGAAGTGTGGCATCACTTCCTGCTGACCAATCCAATCACACAATCCAAGAATATTCTGGGCGGCGTTATAAACACGCTGATACTGCCCAATGCTGAAATGCTTGGCGGCGCTATGGTCGGTGGCATCCGGCGTAGCATGGGCGCAAACGCGGCAGAGACAGCGACGTTCTCTGATTTGAACGCACAAATGTTCGGTCAAATCATGGCGCTGCGCGAGGCATTCGGTGCATCCGGCCGCGCGTTTATGAGCATGAGCGATGACATTGGCGGGTCTAAACTGGACCGGCCGCAATCAGAACTGGCGGCACCGTTCAGTGCGCGCGGTCTGGGTATTGACGCTGAAAATAACCCTATCCTGGCAACCGGCGCTGATGTGCTGGGAAACATATTAACGCTTGGCCGCGTGAGCTATCGCACGCTGCAAGGCGGCGATACGTTTTTCAAAGTGATTGCCGCTCGCGGAGAAATGTACAAACAAGCCATGATGGGCGGAGAGGCCCGCGGATTAAAGGGCGACGACCTGGTTGATTATGTCGCCGAATTTATGGCCGATCCCCCCGTGATTGCATTGGAAAAAGTTGAGGCGGTTGCCAAATACCAGACCCTACAGAGCGAGTTGGACAAGTATGGAAAATCAATCCAGACCATAACGCGCGCACCAATGATGCGCATTATGTTTCCATTTATCAAAACGCCTTACAACAGTGCCAAATACACTTTTGTTGATCGCACACCGCTGGGTATTTGGTGGGGTAATACCGGCGCAATGATCCGTGCTGGCGGCAAGCAAAAAGATGAGGCCGTTGCCCGCATCGCACTGGGTACGAGTGTGGGAATGACCGCTTTTAGTTTAGCCCTGACCGGCGACATCACCGGCGGCGGTCCATCAGATCCGCGTGCGAGAGAGGCGTTGCGCCTCAAAAATTGGCAACCGTATAGCATCAGGGTCGGTGGCGTTTATGTTAGCTATGCCGGGGTCGAACCGTTGTCCTCAATTCTTGGTGCGTGGGCTGACGCCGCAACAATCGGGGTCGCAACCAGTGGCGAAGACCCAACGTTCAATGATGTCGTCGGGGCTGCGTTAGGCGCTACCGTTTACAATCTTTCCAATAAAACCTTCATGCAGGGGTTTGCCAATCTCGGTCGCTCAATCGCTGACCCACAACGCTACGGCGTAAAAACTGTGGAAGATATGTTGCAGTCGCTCGTACCTCGCGTCCTTGGCTACGCAGAACGTTTGAATGATCCGCTGTTGAACGACGCCAAAGGCTTTATTGAAAATGCCAAAAAACAGATACCGGGCCTGTCGGCTGATTTGAAGCCGAAGGTCGATATGTTGGGTAATGACATCTACCTCGGCGTGCTTGAGGAAGATGGCAAACGCAACCTGGCACTGGGACCGGATTTTATATCGCCGGCGTATTTGAGCCGCGAAAAAACTTCGCCGGTGATCCGTGCCATTAATGCCGCGAAGGGCATCGCGTCCCGAAACTTTAGTCGGGAAATCAACATTCCTGGCTTGGACGAGCCTATCCAATTGCCCGATGAAATGCGCTACCAGCTGCAAAAGCGAACAGGAAAATTGGCCGAAAAAATGATTGGTGAACAGATCAAACAACCCGAAATCAAAATGATGATTGAAGCGGCGGAAAAGGGAAACAACGATATCCGCGATCTGCTCCGCAACAAGTTGGGCGGCGCCTACCTCAAAGCAAAACGACTTGCACTAGCAGAGACGATCGGCAGCAGCGGGGCTTTGCAACAATTTATTCAGAAACGCGCTGCGCAGGAAACGGCGGAAAAGGAAGCCCTCGGTGAAGGATTACAACAATGACGATTAGCTCAACGACAACCAAAAATAGCTACTCCGGTACAGGTAGCCAAACTGCGTTTGCTTACACATTCAAAATCTTCGCGGACAGCGAAATGCAGGTCATCATCCGCGCATCTACCGGCGTGGAGACAATCAAGACGCTTTCTACTCACTACAACGTCAGCGGGGCCGGCGCTGATGCTGGTGGCACGGTCACGTTTACTAGCGGCAACATTCCGGCAAGCGGCGAGACGGTGGTGCTGCGGCGTAACCTGGCGCTGACGCAAGGGACTGACTACGTAGAGAACGACCCGTTCCCGGCAGAGAGCCACGAAGACGGTCTTGATCGGCTGACAATGATTACCCAGGGGTTGCAGGAGCAGCTAGACCGCTCATTTAAGGTTAGCCGCACGAACTCAATTACCACGCCAGAGTTCACCGACGCTGCCGCCGCGCGCGCATCAAAGGCGCTAGGCTTTTCGTCAGACGGTAACTCGCTGGCAGTAGTAGACACAATCATCCTGCCGACTAGCATTGCATCTGCTGCTGGCAAAATGATCAGGGTCAACAGCGGCGAGACTGCCTACGAGTTCCAAACACCGGCGCAGGTGTTTACCAATTTGCTGGCGACGGAATCAAACGGCATGATCGCGCACGCCGGGTCTGGCAGCGCAGAGCCAAGGACCATCACCGGCACGTCTAATCAGATCACTGTGACAAACGGCGACGGCGTTAGCGGCAACCCGACGCTGTCGATCCCTGACGCAATCACGTTCACAGGCAAGACGGTCACGGCTGGCACATTCTCCGGCATGGTTGCCACCAGCACGATGGCTGGCGATCCGACATCGGCCCTGCATATTGCCACAAAACAGTATGTGGATGGCCTGCTGGCTGGCCTTGCCAAGCGCAGCACCGTCCGCGCTGCGACCACCGCAAATATTACGATTGCGACGGCGCTGAACAATGGTGACACGCTTGACGGCGTTACCCTGGCAAACGGAAATCTGGTGCTGGTCAAAGACCAAAGCACCGCCAGCCAAAACGGCATCTATGTCGTCGGTGCCAGCCCAGCGCGTGACGACCTGTTCGACAGTTACGACGAGCATCCCGGCGCGTTGATACACGTCGAAGAAGGCAGCGCAAACGCTGATAAATTGTTCCATTGCACATCGAACACGGGCGGCACGCTGGACACTACCGCAATCACGTTTGCAAACATTGTTCCCGGCAGCGGCGGCACGGTCACAAACATTGCCACGGCTGGTCTGGCAAGTGGTGGTGCCATCACGTCCACCGGGACAATTACTGTCAGCATTAACGGACAGTCCGGTTTAAGCGCCAGCCCGGTCGCGGCAGACGAGTTCGCGATCTACGACGCATCGGCAACCGCGCATAAGAAAATCACGACTACTGAACTGTTCGCCAGCGACGTGCTGACTGCGACGGCGCGTGAGTACACGAAAACGCAAAACTTCAACATGACCACGCTTTCCGATGGCGCAAACATTTCGTGGGACTTGTCCGCAAATCAGGTCGCGACCGTCACGCTGGCAGGCAATCGCACGTTGGATGCGCCTAGCAATCAGGTCGCGGGTGCAACCTACATCCTGATCGTGAAACAAGACGGCACGGGGTCACGGACGCTGAACACCAGCGCGTCCGCATACAAATTCCCAGGCGGCACGGAGCCGACGTTGTCCACTGGTGCCAACGCGGTGGACATCCTCACCTTTGTCAGCGACGGGTCTTCGATGCTTGGCGTAGCGCAACTGAACTTTAGCTAGGAAACAGCAATGTTTACTTTTCCGGTTGCTCACTTCGGCGGTGGCGTGGGTTTCACTATTGACCAAGCGATCCGTTTCAACGACGACGACAGCGCATACCTGAGCCGCACACCCGGCAGCGCAGGCAATCGTCGGACATTTACCTTTAGCTGTTGGGTTAAACGAGCAAATATTACCAGCGCGAACGCGCCGATATTCTCAGCCGGTGGTGATGACTGGCTTATGTTTCTCAGCGCCAACACGCTAGGCTTCAACACTGACGGGACAGGCAATTATCGCATAGTTACAAGTCAGGTTTTCCGTGATCCCAGTGCGTGGTTTCATCTCGTACTGCGTGTTGACACAACTAATTCGACCGCCGGAGACAGGCTGCGCCTTTACATAAACGGCTCAGAAATCACTTCTTTTGGAACGGACACGAACCCGACGTTGAACCTGGACACTGCGTTCAACAACACCGGCGAACACAACATCGGAAAACTCGTCGGTGCGTCACAGTATTTTGACGGCTACCTTGCCGAGATCCACCACGTTGACGCCAGCAGTCTCGGTCCAGACACCTTTGGGGAGCTGAACAGCGATGGCGTGTGGATACCCAAAAAGCCGAGCAATCTGTCATATGGAACGACGGGCTTTCACGTCAACGGTGCGGACAGTTCTGACCTTGGAGCAGATCAGGTTGGCTCAAATGATTGGACGTCAAATAACCTAGCCACCACAGACCAGATGCCGGATACGCCGACTCTAAACCATTGGACACTAAATCCCTTAGATAGTGGGGGGACATTAGCAAATGGTAATCTTCAAAACAAAGGTGGCAGTAGCACGAATACCCATGCCCCTGCCTTCCCAAAAACTGGCAAATGGTATGTCGAGATTGACTGTATTGACATCAATACTGGAACCACTGGCGCACATTTCTTCGGCATCTGCGATGCGTCAGTACCGTTTTCAGCAAGTTTCTCCGATCATGCAGCTACTAGCGCAGATCAAGAACGTGGTGGACAACTTCAGAAAAA
>VMHT01080323.1_pt1 | contig 26995 bp, 24 predicted proteins | sample 4693611 | NCBI WGS metagenome assembly VMHT01 (sample SAMN12280063, study PRJNA550983) | marine metagenome | isolation source: seawater sampled from same location over 5 years 0.02-0.2 micron viral filtrate | place: USA: collected off the coast of southern California halfway between the port... ...
GCCTTATTTTGCGACCGGCTTTGAATTAGCTACCACGGCCGCGGGCTATGCTACGCTTCAGAATCTTACCAGTACCCAAGTCCATATTACCGATGTCAGCGTACCGAACCATATTGCCCGGGGTGCCTCGTTACACCGAAGCGTATCGCAAGACAATATGGTGAAAATGCAGGGGCTACCCGATGGCATAACCTTAAAACCTAATACTCAGCTGGTGCTGGAAACCGGTGGCTACCATATCATGCTGCACCAGCTGAGCCGGCCATTGAAAGTAGGTACTGAAGTGCCGGTCACCTTTCATTTTGAGCAGCAGCGCGAGCAGCAGGTAACTTTTAGTGTGCGTGCGCTTGATAACGGTGCTCATCAGCACCATCATAACTAAAGCCGGGATAGGACAGGTAGTATGGTGAAGTAATCCAAATTCTTACTAGGCCAGTATCTACAACTAAGATGATAAACCATGTTATTCATCATAAAAATCGATAAAGGAGCGTATAATGAGTAAGATTGATATCGGTATTTCAGAAGATGACCGTAATACAGTAGCAGAAGGCTTAAAGAAACTGCTGGCTGACTCTTACACCCTGTATTTGCAGACCCACAATTTCCACTGGAATGTTACAGGCCCGCAATTTCGTGAACTGCATCTGATGTTCGAAGAGCATTACACCGAATTGGCTGAAGCCGTGGACGATATTGCAGAACGTATTCGTACGCTGGATGTGGTAGCACCAGGAACCTATAAAACGCTGTCTGAGCTTAGCTCTATTGAAGAAGTAGAAGGGGTGCCAGAAGCTAGTGAGATGGTAGGCTTACTTACTCACGGCCATGAACAGGTAGTTAAGACCTGTCGTGATGCCCTGAAGAAAGCCCAGGATGCTGATGATGAGTCATCGATTGCTCTGATTTCTGATCGTATGCGGGTCCATGAAAAAACCGCATGGATGCTACGTGCTCTTTTACCTAAATAAAGTTGACGACTAAACATAATGACTATGCGTAAAAATTCGCTAACCAAACGCCTGGCAACCTTGTTGCCGGGCGTTTTTGTGCTATTAGGGGCCCAAGCGGCTGAGCAAAAGCCCTCTGAAGATACTCAGATTCAGGTGAAACAGCTTGCTGAAGGATTGGCTAACCCCTGGGGGATGACCTTTCTGCCCGATGGCAATATGCTGATAACCGAACGTGCTGGGGATATTCGCCGTTACTCTTTTGACCAGGGTCTGAGCAAACCTTTGACTAATGTTCCCAAAGTCGATGCGGTTAACCAGGGCGGGATGCTTGATGTGGTGCTGGATCCGGAGTTTGCGGATAATCAGACTATCTACTTTTGTTATGCCAAAGCCGGTGACCAGGGCCGTAGCAGTGCGGTGTCCAAAGCGACATTGAAAAACGACAGCCTGAGCAATGTGGAAACTATTTTCGTTGCCGAACCTTTGGTGGACAATGGTTTTCATTTTGGCTGTCGCTTAGCCTTCGACAGTGAGCAACATTTGTATGTATCGCTGGGCGATCGCAACAAATATATGGATGAGGCTCAAAATACGGATAACCATTTCGGCAAAGTGGTTCGCATTAACAAAGATGGTTCGGTTCCCGAGTCAAACCCCTTTGTTGATGGTAACGCGCCAGAAATTTATACCTATGGGCATCGCAATGTACAGGGGCTTACTGTACATCCACAAACCGGCGAAATCTGGGCAATGGAACATGGCCCCAGAGGCGGTGATGAAGTTAATGTGCTTAGTAAAGGGAATAACTACGGCTGGCCGGTGATCACCTATGGTATTGATTACGACGGCAGCGTGATTTCCGATAAAACGCATCAGGAAGGTATGGAACAACCCTGGGTTTACTGGGATCCGTCCATCGCTCCTAGTGGCATGGCGTTTTATACCGGCGATGCTTTTAAGGACTGGGAAGGCGACCTGCTGGTAGGATCGCTTAAGTTCACCCATTTACGTCGCATCGATATTGAAGATGGTAAACCTGGTGAACAACATGAATACCTGCGTGAGAACAGTGCTCGTATCCGCGATGTTGAAGTTGGGCCAGATGGATTTATTTACTTGCTGACTGACGCTCCCGACGGAAAACTTTTGCAGCTATCGCCAGCAAACTGAGTTTGTTGCTGTACCGAATAAAAGCCAGTGTCCACACTGGCTTTTTTGTGTCCGGTGCCCGTGACGCTGATCTGACCCCAATTACTCTCAGTAGCAATAAAGACGCGGCCAGCAATTGTGGTCTGCAGGCAAATAGAACATGTCAGCATAACTATACTGGCCATGTACTGTCCCTTGACAAGGCAAAAGGAGAAAGACGTATGCGTAAACTACTGATTGGTGCCACCACCGCCATGCTGGCCCTGAGTTCACACAGTGCGATAGCAGAGAGCATTAAAGTAACGATGAACGAAGCGGGGACCCAGACGTCCGCCGGCTCGGTAATGATTGAAGAGCATGATGATGGGTTGGTTTTTCGGCCGTCACTGGAAGGACTAAGCTCTGGCGGTCATGGTTTTCATGTGCATGAAAATGGCTCGTGCGACAGTGCTATGAAAAAGGGTGAAAAGGTCCCGGCCGGGGCGGCAGGAAGCCATCTGGATCCGCACAAAACTGATTCCCACGGTTATCCCTGGAGTGATCAAAGCCACCTGGGCGACTTGCCCTTATTGTATGTAGGCGAAGACGGTGAGGCAAAGCATCCGGTCCTGGCCACACGGTTAAGTTTAAGTGATGTGCAGGGTAAAGCACTGATGGTTCACGAAGGTGGGGATAACTATTCTGATTCGCCGGAAAAACTGGGCGGCGGTGGCCCCCGGGTATTGTGCGGCGTTATTCAGCAGGCTGATTAGCCGCAAAGGTGAAGATAATCAATTATTAAGGTATCTGACCACACTATGTATCAAGGCGGCCCCTGCCGCCCTGATACCAAGAATGGTTATTTATTTTTGTAGCGTTCAAACCACGCCAGAATATTTCCGGTTTTCTGTATCAACCGGGAAGGTCGGCCGGCAATACCATGGGGCGCACCCGGGATCCTGACCATAGCAGCATCTACCTGTTGCAGGCGCAGAGCCTGGTAAAACTGTTCCGACTCGCTGATAGGCGTGCGATAGTCAGCTTCCCCGGTTAGCAGCATGGTAGGGGTGGTCACATTACCTACCAGTGACAATGGGGAGTGTTCCCATAAATGATCGGGAACTTCCCAGGGCTTGCCGGGCATCCAGTATTGTGAAAAGTAGGGATAGGCATCGGCGGTTAGCGCGAAGCTCATCCAATTAATCACCGGCTTAGCCACCACTGCGGCGGCAAAACGATCGGTTTTACCAATGGACCAGGCGGTAAGTACCCCCCCGCCGGAACCGCCGGTGATAAACAGGTTATTGCTGTCTACTGCGCCTTCTGCCACCACCGCATCAACCACATCCATCAGATCCTGATAATCCTCAGACGGGTAATTATGATGAATCAAATTACCAAACTCAGCGCCATAGGAGGAGCTGCCCCGGGGGTTGGACCACACCACCACATAACCTTTCGCTGCCATCAACTGAATTTCCATGGCAAAGTGGGGGCCATAGGCCGCGTGGGGACCACCATGAATTTCCAGAATCATGGGATACTTTTTATTGCGGTCAAAGCCTGGCGGATAGGCTACCCAGGCATCAATTTTGCGCTCATCTACCGTAGAAGTGACCGGCAAATGTTTGACTTCAGCCAGAGTCAGGTGCCCTAACGCGTCTTCATTGAGATTAGTTAATAATTGCTGCTCACCCTTTTGAGTCAGCAGACTCAGGTCGGCTGGCCGGTTGTCACTGGCCTGCGTGTAGGCAATCTGGCCTTGAGCACTCAGCGCAAATTCCCCAGAGGTATAGGGCCGGCCTAAGGATTGACCTCCCAGACTTACCTCATACTTTTGTATTTCCCCTTTAAGACTGACCCGGGCGAGGCGGTGGTGGCCCTTATCCAGGTAGGAAAATACCAGAGACCGGCTGTTATCAGCCCATTTGAAGCTACCCAGAGAGCGATCCAATGAGTCGGTTAACCGGGTCACCTTGTTGGACCCCAGTTCCATCACCACCAGGCCCGGGGTTTGGTATGACTGTTTGTTATCCTGCAACTGCGTAAACGCCAGATATTTGCCGTCGGGACTAAGTTGCGGGCGTGCTTCCGGCCCCGGCATATCGCTAACCTGCTCCACCTCGGCGGTGGCGGTATTGATACGAAAAATATCACCGCGCACCGGATGCAGCGCAAAATCTTTGCTTCGATCCGCGGCAAAGTACAGCCATTTACCCTCTGCCGAAAAGCTAAGCTCACTGCTGTTAGGATAGGCGCCGGTGGTCAGTTGTCGTGGTGTCCCGCCTTCGGCAGGCAGAATATAGATTTGGCGGTGACCGCTTTCCAGGTAACCCTGGCCGTCAGCCCGATAGTCGGTCTTTTCGATGTATTTTGCAGGTTTAGCCCATTTCGCTCCATCTGGTTTGCCTGGCATAGAAGTAAACAGAGGCTGCTGCTTAGTGGCGGTAAACAGGGTAAAAGCCAGTTGCTTACCATCAGGGGACCAGGTCAGCTGCGACGGGCTTTCGGTAAGCTTGGTCAGGCGCGCGGTCAGGCCTTCTTCCAGATAATGCATGTAAATCTGAGCACTGCCATTTTCATCGCTGACATAAGCCAGCCGTGTACCATCAGGAGATAGTGTCGGTTGATGAATGTTACCGCCATCCGCCAGCATGGGGCGATGACGCTGGTCTTTCAGGTCAATCTGCCATAACGCGCTGGTGGTCCGGTCATTCATGATGTCCATACTGCGGCGCACGTAATAGACAGTATCGCCCTGATGACTGAAAAATGGCGAAGCGGCATATTCCAGATTAAACACATCCTGATACTGCAGGGTATCTGACAACGCATCTTGCGCCACTGCGGGGGCGCTAAGACAACCTGCCAGCGCGAGGGGCAGGTAACGCCGGTAAACAGAAGTAAACTTCATGAATTATCCTTGTTGAGAATGAAACTTGTCATAACGATGGCCTTTCAGCGAGATGCGCTGCAGCAAAATGTCTTTAAACATTACCCAATCCCCGGCCAGGCTATAGAAGGGGTAGGAAAACGTGGCCGGCCGGTTTTTTTCAAAAAAGAAATGGCCCAGCCAGGCAAAACCATAACCGATAACAGGCAACAGGAGTAACAGCCCGAAAGATTGCACCGTCACCGCCCACGCTATTACCGCCAGCACGAACCAGGATCCGATAAAATGCAAAATACGGCAGGTGGCGTTCTGATGCTCGCTTAAATAGTAGGGGTAAAACTCTTTGAATGAGGTAAAGCGTGGCGCTTCCATGGCAGCTTACTCTGGCATTGTAAAGAAGATGTAAACTGTAAAGCGCGGCCGTGGAGATTGCAACCCATCGCTACCTGACGGTGATACCCAGGTCGCAGCATAATAAGAGTGTTGCTTGCTTTTTTTAGCGGGATCCCCCATATCAGGAAACAAATACATCATTCACGGGCATAGATAATGGAAACAATGGGACAGACAAATGTCGTTGATATTACCGTTGAAAATTTTCAGCAGGTAATTTTACAGCAGTCGCAGGAAAAACTGGTAATGGTCGATTTCTGGGCCGCCTGGTGCGAACCCTGTAAAGACCTGATGCCCATGCTGGAGCGTATTGCGGGGGAGTACCCCAATGATATGATTCTGGCCCGGGTCGACTGCGAACAACAACAGGAAATCGCCGCGCAATTCGGAATTCGTAATCTGCCAACAGTGATGCTGGTCAAAGATGGTCAGCCGGTAGACGGTTTTGCCGGTATGCAGACCGAAGGCCATATTCGTGAACTGTTAGCTAAATATTTACCCCAGCCGGGTGATGAAGAATTGCAAAAAGCCGCGCAACTGGTTCAGCAGGGTGATTATCAGAGTGCTTTTCCGCTGGCTAAGCAGGCAGTAGATTTAAGCCCGGACAACATTGATGCCCGGTATATGTATATTGATTGTTTAATAGAAACCGGTTCTATCGCGCAGGCAAAAACCGAGTTGAGCCAGATTCGGATGGTCGATCAGGATGCGCGTTATCAAAGCATGATGAGTAAAGTGGAGCTGGCTGAGCAGGCCGCCGAATCGCCGGAACTAAAGCAGTTACAGCAGGAAGTGGCGCAAAACCCGGATGATTTACAGCTTAAAATCGATTTAGCGGTACAGCTGCAACAGGCGCACAAGGCCGATGAAGCGTTAGAATTGCTGCATACCGTGTTATTAACCGATTTGAATTTTGGCGATGCTAAAAAGCGTATGCTGGATATGATCAATGCGCTGGCCGATGGCGACCCTCTCAAATCTTTGTATCGGCGCAAGGTGTATAGCTTACTGTACTGATATATCTGGCCGGGTTGCAACCATATTTAGCGGCGGGTCCCGGTCTGCCAGAGGCCGTTGACCCGGGACTACCATCGGTCGTCCGGGGGCGCATCGAGGCTGCAATAGGGTGAAAACCCTTCGTCATTAAGCCAGTTCAGCGCGCTGAAATAGCTTTGAAAATAGTGGCGCTGATAGTTCCCTGTGGTACAGGGGTAGGTTCGCTCAAGCTGGGCCCGCTTTACCATGCCTGCATCAAGCACATAAGCGGCCCGGGTGAGCCCATGGTCGATGCAGTGTATAATTGACTCAGCCATGCGGTTTTGGCACTCCGGGGTGGTGAGCACCCATCGTCGCCCATCTAACAAGGCGCCCCAGGGCTGTTGTTCAAATTTTGGGATCAGCGCATGAATTTCTTCAATTGCTGCTTCTGTGGTGGCCCGAGTCCATGCGCCCGTAGCGTAAACTTCCAGCATGTTTCCCGAGACATCCAGCGCATATTGCCCATAGGTGGGAAATCTCATTGCTATGTATACCTGGCTGTATCCTTAAGCTTCCTTTATAGCAGAAAAAAAGCGCCGACGGCATTCACTTATCACTGGTCGTAGTTGTCCCTGAGAATGCTTTTTGGTCGTCGCGTCTACTCACCTGAGACAGACTCTGCTACATTGGCACAAAAATTAAGCACAGAATCACTGCCCGCATGTATCAACAGTTTTATCAGCGTTATCTGAACGCGCATTCAGGAAAACAACATTTTGCGTGTCATAGCCATTATTTTTGGCCCGATGTGACGCGTGACGCGATGTTAGCTTACTGGGATGATAGCGCCAGACTTGCCGATGAAAAGTGGTCGTATTTCTTTCAGGATGTGGTGCCGCAAACCCAGCATTTTATTAGTCAGACTCTCAATACCAACGCCCCGGAACAAATTGTCTTTGCACCTAATACCCATGAACTGGTGACGCGACTGTTAAGTTGTCTGGATTTTAGTAAACCGGTCAGGATCCTGACCACCGACAGTGAGTTTCACAGCGTCAGCCGTCAGCTAACTCGTCTGGAAGAAACCGGTCAGTTGCATTGTCACCGTGAGCCGGCACAGCCCTTTGCCAGTTTTACCGATCGTTTTATCAGGCAAATACAGCACCAGCACTGGGACATGATTGTAGTGAGCCAGGTTTTCTTTAACTCTGGATGGGTGGTGCAAAATCTGGCAGAAATTGTAACAGCGGTGACCACGACTGACACCATTATTGTCATTGATGGCTATCATGGTTTTATGGCGTTGCCCACAGATCTGGCGCCCATTGCCCATCGTGTATTCTATCTGGCGGGGGCGTACAAGTATGCCCAGGCCGGCGAGGGGGCCTGTTTTGCCCATGTACCGGCGGGTAATAGTTTACGGCCTGTGTATACCGGCTGGTTTGCTGAGTTTGGCGAACTGGCGAGTGCGCGGGGTAGTGAAGTTACCTATGCTAAAAACGGGATGCAGTTTGCCGGTGCCACCATGGATTTTTGTGCACTGTATCGGTTGCGGGCGGTGTTCAAACTGTTTGAAGAGCATGGGCTAGATGTGGAGCGCATCAATACGTATATCAAACAACTGCAACATCGTTTTTTAGAATTACTGGATGCCCAGCATCATCCGCAATTGAACCGTTCTTCATTGCTCATTAAAGATGAACATAGTCGCGGTCATTTTTTAACTTTTGAGTTGGCAGATACTCAAAGCGCCAAAACACTTTCAGAGCATCTGCGCAGTAAGGGGATTCTGACCGATTACCGGGGCTGCCGGTTGCGCTTTGGGTTTGGTTTATATCATAGCCTTGACACTTTAACTCTGGATTTACGCTAATTTGGATACTCTCACCCCGCTTCATTTACTGGCCTTGGTAATGGCTCTGGTATTCGTACTGGAAGGTTTAGGCCCGTTAATTATGCCCAACCGCTGGCGTTTATTTTTACTGCAGTTGAGTCAGCAGCGCTCGGCATCGCTGCAAAAATACGGTGGTATTATGGTTATTATCGGTCTGGTAAGCCTGTATTATTTGTGGCCCTGAAAGTCTTTTAACACAATGAATTTGCGTCATTTTAATAGACAAGTAAAACGCCTGGGCCCGGCAGCAGGGCAGGTCTGTCTATAAATTGCGCATAAAAAGAGATGATCAGCGATAGCGATCTTTGATAGAATCCCCGCCTAATTTTCTTACACATTCGATTCATGGCAAAGAACGTAGTGGTACTTGGCACCCAATGGGGTGACGAGGGTAAAGGTAAAGTAGTTGATCTGTTAACTGATCGGGCAAAATATGTGGTGCGCTATCAGGGCGGCCATAACGCAGGTCATACGCTGGTGATTAACGGCGAAAAGACCGTATTGCATCTTATCCCCTCTGGTATTCTTCGTGACAATGTTACCTGCATTATCGGTAATGGTGTGGTGTTAAGCCCGGAAGCATTGATGACTGAAATGAAAATGCTGGAGGATCGCAATGTGCCGGTTCGCGAGCGTTTGAAAATCAGTGAAGCCTGTCCTTTGATCCTGCCTTACCACATTGCGCTGGATGTGGCGCGTGAAAAGGCCCGTGGTGCAAAAGCGATTGGCACTACCGGCCGCGGCATCGGGCCGGCCTACGAAGATAAAGTTTCTCGTCGCGGTTTGCGGGTAGGCGATCTGTTTAATGCCGAAGACTTCAAAGTGAAGCTTAAAGAAGTTCTGGATATCCATAACTTTACGCTGACTCAGTATTACCACGAAGAAGCTGTGGATTTTGATACCGTGTATGACCAGGCAATGGCTGTGGCGGATATCTTAAAGTCTATGGTAGTGGATGTGACCGATGAGTTGGATAAAGCCCATCGTGCCGGTTTACCGATCATGTTTGAAGGCGCCCAGGGCACCTTGCTGGATATCGATCATGGTACCTATCCTTATGTTACCTCTTCAAACACCACAGTGGGCGGGGTTGCCACCGGCGCAGGCTTTGGTCCGCTGAACCTGGATTATGTCCTGGGTATTGTGAAAGCGTATACTACCCGTGTGGGTTCAGGCCCGTTTCCTACCGAGCTGGACTGCGAGGTAGGTCAGCATTTAGGGGTTAAAGGTCACGAGTTTGGTGCCACCACGGGTCGCAAACGTCGTACTGGCTGGTTTGACGCGGTAGCGATGAAGCGAGCAGTGCAAATCAACTCTATCACGGGCTTCTGTCTGACTAAGCTGGATGTGCTGGATGGTCTGGATACACTGCGTATTTGTGTAGGCTATAAAGATGCTGAAGGCAATGTGAAAGATGTGCCGCCTATGGCTGCTGACGGTTATGAAAAGATCCGGCCGGTGTACGAGGAAATGCCAGGCTGGTCTGAAAACACTTTCGGTGTCCAGGATTTCGAAGCACTGCCACAGCAGGCGAAAGATTACATCAGCCGTTTGGAACAGATCACCGGCGTTCCGGTCGACATCGTTTCTACCGGCCCGGATCGCAACGAAACGATCGTTTTGCGTAATCCTTACGACGTCTGATCACACTTTATCCAAAAAGTTATCCACAGCCTGCTACCTGCAGGCTGTGTTATTTTGGGCTTATTGATGCCCAACCCTTCTTTGCTGACGCCCCTTTGATATACTGCTGAAAAATACTTTATTGGCGGCGCCCCACTATGTCTTATGCTTCAGCAGATTCTGCTTCTTTAGATAATCAGGAGAGCTTTTCAGCGCCACAGATATTCGCGCAACTCCAACAAAGTTTTGCCAGTGACCGGACCCGCTCTCTGCGGTGGCGACAGGCGCAGTTAAATGCGCTGCAAAGCTTATTAAAGCAGCACACTGAAGAGCTAATAAGTGCGTTATATCAAGACCTTGGAAAGTCAAAAACCGAAGCATGGACTTCTGAAATCGGGTTTTTGCTTACCGATATTAAACACACCTTACGGCACCTTAAAAAGTGGATGCGCCCACATAAAGTCCCCACGCCCCTTATCGCTCAGCCAGGCAGTAGTGCGATTTTTTACGAACCGTTAGGTTGTGTGCTGGTGATAGGAGCCTGGAATTATCCCTTGCAGCTGACACTGGCACCCTGCATTGCGGCGATAGCCGCCGGCAACTGTGTATTATTGAAACCGTCGGAGTTAGCTCCGGCGACTTCCGCCCTGATAAAAAAACTTATCCCCAGGTATCTTGACAACACGGCGATCGCCGTGATCGAAGGCGGAAAAGCAGAAACGACGGATCTGCTGGCCCAAACTTGGGATCATATTTTTTATACTGGTGGTGAAACAGTGGGCAAAATAGTGATGCAGGCCGCCAGCCAGAATCTGACCCCGGTTACCCTTGAGTTAGGCGGTAAAAGTCCCTGCCTGGTAGAACGCTCTGCCGATGTGGAAATCGCCGCGCGTCGTATTGTATGGGGCAAGTGGATGAACGCCGGGCAGACCTGTGTTGCCCCTGATTACGTTATTGTGGAAGAATGTGTTAAAGACGCATTGCTCAAAGCAATGAAACAGGAAATCCGCGCGCAGTACACCCGGCAGCCATTACAAAGCCCGGATTACGGGAAGATTATCAATCGCCACCACTTTGATCGATTATGTGGCTATCTGGAAAATCAGCACCTGTATTTTGGTGGCGAGACCGACCCGCAGGAACACAAGATCGGCCCTACCATCGTGCTGGATCCCGACGCCGACAGCCCGATAATGCAGGAAGAAATTTTTGGTCCCTTGTTACCGGTGCTGACCACCACTCAAATTTCTGAAAGTCTGGACTTTATCCGCCAGCGAGCCAAACCCCTGGCACTGTACTTATTTACTAACGATAAGAAGCTGGAGCACCGGGTTATCAGGAAGGTGAGCGCAGGCAGTGTATGTGTCAATGACGTGATGATGTTTATGACCAATGCGAATTTACCCTTTGGTGGGGTGGGCGCCAGTGGCATGGGGCAATATCACGGACACGCCGGGTTTGCCCAGCTAAGTCACAAAAAATCGGTGATGATCAGAAAATTCTGGCTGGATGTAGCCGTGCGCTACGCGCCGTTTTCGTCATTCAAACTGGCATTATTGAAAAAGCTATTATAGGAGAAAGTATATGGTTCAGCCGTTTCATCTGGCAATTCCGGTAGACGATCTTGCTGCGGCTCAGCAGTTTTACGGCGATCTTTTTGGGTGCGAGCAGGGGCGCAGCGATACTGACTGGATAGACTGGAATTTTTTTGGCCACCAGTTGGTAACCCATAAAGTTGCCTGTATGCCAGCCCGTTTAAACCCTAACGAGGTGGACGCCCAGGCGGTACCGGTGCCTCACTTTGGGGTAGTGCTGACCATGGCGCAGTGGCAACAGCTGGCAGCCCGTTTAGAAGCGGCCGGCCAGCGCTTTATTATCGAACCCTATCTTCGTTTTAAAGGCCAGCCGGGGGAACAGGCCACCATGTTTTTGCTAGACCCGGCCGGTAATGCATTAGAATTTAAAGCCTTCGCCGATGCCCGGCAGCTATTTGCCCGCTAAGCGGGCTTAGCCATTATCTGGACTGAGCCGGCGCTTCCACCAGACTCAGGCCCCGGCCGCTTTGCTGTGAGGCGGCTTCCAACCCCTGAGAGGTGCGCTTAATCAGCTGCAAATCGCCAAAGGTTTGCTGTTTAAGCGTGTACCCCAGCTGTATTAATTGCTGCTGTTTGTCAGTAGCAATGCCGGTATGCATCCGAATCGTGTTTTCAGGCCATAACTGATGATGAAAACGTGGGGCATTAACGGCCTGTTCAGCACTCATATCAAAATGTAGTGCGTTGAGAACCGACTGGGTTACAGAAGAGATAATGGTGGTGCCGCCAGGCGACCCGGTCACCAGCGCGACTTCCTCAGCCGCGTTTAATACCACCGTGGGGCTCATCGAAGACAGCATACGTTTGTAAGGCTGAATTTCGTTGGCCTTACCGCCTACGGCCCCAAAGAAGTTGGGTACCCCGGCTTTGGCGCTGAAATCGTCCATTTCATCATTAAGCAGAAAGCCGGCGTCGGTTACTACCATGCCGTTACCAAAGCCCAGGTTCAGGGTAGTGGTGATAGCCACCGCATTGCCCCACTGATCCACAATACTAAAATGAGTAGTCTGCTCGCTTTCATACAGACCGGGTTTGATCTTATCACTATCCGAAATGCTGGCAGGATTTACCTGACTGGCGCGCCGGGCAATATATTGCTTATCAATAAGCTCGGCCATGGGCACATCAATAAAATCCGGGTCGCCCAGATATTTAGCCCGATCGGCAAAAACCCGCTTGCCAATTTCTGACAACAAATGAATGTATTTCACGCTGTTATGTGCGGCCGGCTCCATACCTTGCTCAGCCTGCTCAAACATGCCCAGCCACTGTGCCACGGCAATGCCACCGGAACTGGGAGGGGGGGCGGTTACCAGCGTATAATCTTGCCAGCGGAAGGTTACCGGTTCACGCCAGATAGCCTCATAGCGGCTCAGGTCATCCTTGGTAATAAGCCCATCATGCTGCTGCATAAAGTCCGCCAGCATCCGGGCGGTCTCGCCCTGGTAGAAGCCGGCTTTACCTTCGTCACGAATGCGTTTTAACGTCGCGGCAAGCTCCGGCTGTACCAGGGTCGAGCCGGCTGCAGCATGGCCAAAGTATTGATTAAAATTGTTGTTTAAATTCTTTTCGCGGCTTTTTTGGATAAACTGGTTGATGTTACGTGCCAGTTTTTCGGGAACCACAAAACCCTGTTCAGCCAAATCGACGGCGGGCTGCACCAGACGCTTCCAGGGCAGACTGCCGTATTTTTGATGCGCGGCCCACATGCCTGCCACTGAGCCTGGTACCCCCGAAGCGCGAACTCCATATAAAGAGTCCTGAGGTTTCACCTTGCCATTTTCATCCAGGTACATATCCCGAGTAGCCTTGCCGGGCGCCATTTCCCTAAAATCCAGAAAATCAGTCTCACCTTCATGAACCAGGGTCATAAAGCCGCCGCCACCAATATTACCTGCTTCAGGTAGGGTTACCGCCAATACAAACTGGGTGGCGATGGCAGCATCCACCGCGTTACCCCCGTCCTGTAATACCGCCATAGCCGCGTTGGCACTAAAGGTATCAGGAGCCGCTACCGCCTGAGCGTTATCCGGGTCAGCGGAAGTATCAGTCTGCTGGGCACAGCCACTGACAAAAACAAATACGACTATCCATAATAAATGACGCATAAACCTATCCAATCATAACAATACTGGCAATCACATAGGCCACCAGAGTCAACGAACCGGCAACCAATGCGTAGGGTAGCTGAGTACGGACGTGAGTTAGCAGGTCGCACCCAGCGGCGATGGATGATACCGCTGAGGTATCAGAGATGGGTGAACAATGGTCACCAAAAATCCCACCTCCCAGAATCGCGGCAATAACCAACGATGGTGGCAGGCCCAGGGTTTCTATTAAAGGCACCCCGATTGGGATCAGAATAGCAAAGGTTCCCCACGATGTGCCGGTCGTAAACGACATTACCGCCCCGGCTAAAAATAACATTGGCACAATCAGCACCAGGGGCAGGTACTCACCCACAATACCTGATACAAATACACCGGTGCCCAGGATCTTTAAACTGCTGCCTAAGGTCAGCGACAACAACACAATGGTAACCAGCGGCAGTAACTCGCCCATGCCTTTAAAGCCGGTTTTAACCGCTTGCTGATGGGTAAACTGGCGATGGGATATGAGCAATAAATAAGCCACGGCGGTAGCCAGTACCGTGGCGTACAGCACCGACTTGCTGCCACTGCCTTCGGCCAGCACACCATCGCCGGTCCAGAACATAAAGCCTACCATACTACTAACCATTACAAATAACGGCACAAGCATAAAGCGGGCTTTGGTCGCCGGCGTGGTTTCCAGCGGGGTTTCGGCCTGCGCCTGAAGCGCTTCTTCTTTTGCCATAGGCCCGTGAACTTTATCTTTTACAATGGTATAAATCACAATAGCCAGGGTAATTAGGGCATAAAAGTTCAGGGGTACCGACCCCCATAAAATACTGACCGACGATTGCGGCAAATCATAAGTATCCAGCATTCCCAGTACAAACGCGCCCCAGCCATTGAGCAAAATCAGAATACACACCGGCGCACTGGTACTGTCGATAATATACGCCAGACGGGCCCGGCTCATTTTGAACTTATCAAACAAGCCGCGAGCAAAAATACCGGCGGTCAGTACGCTTAAATTCGACTCGATAAACACTGCAATGCCGGTGAACATGGTCAAACCGCCCACCTGCCGGCGGCTTTTAGCCACACCTTTTCCAATCAGCCAGTTAACGGTGGCGGTCACCCCGCCCGAATCCCGGATATAGGCAAGTAAAGCCCCCACCAAAACCGAAAACAGCAAAATTCGGGTGTTCCCCGGACTGGCGGCTACCTCAATAACTCGCTCTATAGAATTTATCGGTGCCAACAGTATCTGCTCAGGCGCAGCTTGCAACACAATCAGTAATTCAGAGCACAGTACCGCCATCAGCAAAGCCATAATGACTTCTTTTTTCCAGAAGACTACAAAAATGGCAACAAGTGGGGGGATGATCGACACCCAATCCATATACTTTCCTACAAATCAAACTATAAATATGGGAAGTTACAACCCTGCGGCCGCTGCTTTCCGGTGTGTTGTATTAACCACGGGCAACTTTAAAACACCCATAAAAGTATTTACAGGATAGCAGTAGCCTACTCAGATTCAGCCGGCAATGATAGCGGTTTGCCGGTGGGTGAGTGTAAGTGACCTCAAAAATGGATTTCCCAATTCCGGGCCACGCTGTTTGCTTACAAGCCCAGCGGTTTTACCCGCTATTTGGCGTAAAGGTTTACCTGGCCTGATACAATTTGATTGCCAACATCAGACATTTAGTGTTTCCCTAAGCCTTTTGTAAGCATCGTGGTCTGTAATATTGCACAGGCATTTTTGTAGTTAGGCAAATATCAATCTCTTATCACTTATGCGTATTGTATTATTCTTTTTTGTTTTACTAATAAATACCGCGGTCGCGGCCCCTGAACCTGGTTCGGATAAATTTGTGCTGGGCCAGAAAATGATTCTGGATTTGCGCTATTACTGCGCTGATGGCACTCCGGCATCGCAATGTCGCACCCCGGTTACCCGCCTGACCGACCCGATTAAAAAATTGCTGGTCTCCAATGCCATTGGCGGGGTTATTCTGTTTGGGCAGAATATTGAAGATACCCGGCAACTGGTGACACTGAATTATGAACTACAGCAATTGATGCAGCAGCATGATTTGCCGCCGCTGTTTATTGCGATTGACCAGGAAGGCGGCCGGGTAGCCCGTATCCCCGACCATATGGCTACGCGGTTTGTGGGTAATATGGCTATCGGTGCCACCCACAGCCATTACCAGACAGAATTTGCAGCACAGGTGGGGGCCAGTATCGCAGAGGCTCTGAATTTATTTGGGTTTAATATTAATTTTGCGCCATCGGTAGATGTAAACAGTAATCCGTTGAATCCGGTGATTAATGTTCGAAGCTACGGCGAAGCCGCCGTTCAGGTTGCCACCCTGGGCAGCGCCGCTGTAAAGGCCATGCAAAGCCGCGACATCATCAGCGCCATAAAACATTTTCCCGGCCATGGAGATACCCACACCGACAGCCATTCCGGTCTGCCCCGGGTGGACGATAATCTTGAGCAGATTCTGCAGGATGATTTGCTGCCCTTTATCAAACTTATCGACAGCGATGAGCCGCCGCAAATGATTATGACCGCCCACATCCAGTATCCGGCCTTAGATGACACCCGGCTCCCGACCCTTGATGGCGCCGACACTGTCGTTCCGGCAACATTGTCAGCAAAAATTCTCACCGGCTTACTGCGTGACAAGCTTAACTATAAAGGGTTGATTGTAACGGATGCTATGGACATGGCAGGTATTGCCCAGTTCTTCTCACCGGCGCAGGCATTGATTCATACCTATGCCGCTGGCGCAGATATCGCCCTGATGCCCTTTTCGATTCGCAATACCGCCGACACCCGGGAGTTTGAGCGTATTCAGCAGCAGGTGATGGCGGCGCTTAACCAGGATCGTCTCAGCCGAAGTCAGATGCAGGCATCAGCCCGGCATATTTTGCAGGTAAAACAGCAGTACGACGCGCAGCGGTTTATCGCTCGCCCGTTAGCACAGCGCCTGCAGGCGGCAAAAGAGCAGTTACCCGCGCCTCGCAGCCGTCAGCTGGAACAACAGCTGGCCACCGCCGCTCTGACGGTTTTACAAGGGCAGTCATTGCTGCCCCTGGCAAACAACCAGCACATCCGTGCCATTATGCCTGACACTGCCCGTTGTCAGGCTCTGGGCAGCGCGGTGAAACGGCTGGGCAAGGGCCATACCTATACATGTGAACACTCGTTACAAGCGGCTGCGATGAAGACCTCCCCGTTGTCAGCACAGACCGATATTTTGTTAGTGGCCGACATCAGTCCGCCGCATACCGCCGCCGAAACCGGTGGGATGGACAGCTTTGCCATCCTTCGAAATCGCAGTAGCCAGGCCCAGCGTCACGACTGGCTTAAACAGATTATGCAGCAGGCCCGGGAGCAGGGCATCACCACGGTTTTTGCGCCGTTACGAGCGCCCTATATTGCCAGTGAATTTGCGCCGGTAAGCGATATTATCCTGGCCACTTTTGGGTACAACGTAGATACCACCTCACAAGATACGGCACAAGGCGCGGTATTTGAGGCCTTGGCAGCGGGCGTTTTTACCGACTTTGACTTTCGTGGCAGGTCGCCGGTAAGCGTGATGCTGCCACCGGCAAAGTAAGTGGTCAGGGCGTGGCAGTCGGGGCCCTGGGTCTGGCTTTGCTTTGCTGATCGAGTAAATAAATAATATGGCTGTATGTGATGCCAGCCGCTTTGCTCAGGCCCAGCTCACAACTGCGGTTATTACTGACTCCAAAGCTGGCCGTGGCCGGGATCTGAACCGGTAAGGAGGCCAGCGCACTGGCGGTCAGCTCTGGACAAGTCAGGCCTTTATTGCCTGCAAAACCACAACAGGAAATATTGGCCGGTTCGCTTACCTGGGTACACAGTTTATTAGCCAGCGCCCGCAAGTACCGGCCTTCATCAAGCCGGGTACTGCTGCAGGTGGTATGCAGCATAACGGGCTGTTCGATAGGTCGAATCTCGAGCCGTTCAAGGACATGTTGCACCACAAATGCGGTAAGCTCCTGTATCTGATTTGACTTGTTTTCGGCGCTTCCTTGCTGACAGTGAAGCGCACAGGAACTGGCATCGGTGATCACCGGCCAGCGTCCATCGGGGTTATGTTGTTGCAGCCATTGTTCCAGCTGCTGTTCATACTGACTCGCGGCTTGTTGATTGCCTTTGTTTTGCCATGGCTGACCGCAGCACTGTTGTTCGACCTGTGGGGGGATCACCACTTCAAACCCGGCTTTGTTCAGCACCCGGGTTATGACCTCGGCCAGTGGGGGCTGGTCCTCAGCTGCCCCAAAAACCCGGTTTAAACAGGAGGGAAAATAAATAACTTTCTCGGTAAAAGTCGCAGAAGGGGGGATAACCGTGGAGGCCCCCTTGGGAAGCGCCTCAAAATATTCAGGCAGCGCCGGCCAGAGTCGTCGGGCCACTCTGGTAGTCGCGGGCAATACTTTGACCGGTAACGCCTGTGAGGCCCAGTGGGCCAGAGTGAGCGAGCGCCTTGCAAAGCGATGACTGCCTGCCAGATGGCGGGCCATAGTCTGGGCAGCCTGGGGGTGCTCCAGGGACCGGCGCTGTTTAATCCAGGCACCGGTGTCTATATTTACCGGACAGCTGGTGGCGCACATGCCGGTAGCCGCACAGGTGGTATCCACCAGATAAGCTTGCTGGCGATCGATGGTGGCCTGCTGTTCGGCGTCCAGCAATGGTAATCGGCGCATCAGGGCAATACGCTGCCGGGGCGTAAGCGTGAGATCCCTGGAAGGGCACTGAGGCTCACAAAATCCGCATTCAATACAGTTATCAATCAGGGTATCCACCGGCGGCAGGGTCTTAAGATGCTGTAAATGGGCTTTGGGATCGGGGTTAAATATCACGCCGGGATTAAGGATCGCGCCGGGATCGAGCAACTGCTTAATACGCTGCATAATGCCTACCGCTCTTTGCCCCCACTGATGGACTAAAAATGGCGCCATATTACGACCGGTACCATGTTCAGCTTTCAAGGTGCCGTTATAGCGGCCCGCCACCAGACTCACTACGTCCTGCATAAAAGCATCGTACCGTTGCTGCTGCGCAGGAGTATCAAATTGCTGGGTGAATACAAAGTGAAGATTACCATCCAGCGCATGACCAAACACAATGGCTTCGCGATAGTCGTAGCGCTCAAATAACTGATTTAACGCCTGCAAGCCAGCTGCTAAGTCGGTTAAATCAAACGCGATATCTTCGATAATGACGGTGGTGCCCTGGGCCCGCACCGCGCCTACCGCAGGAAATAAGCCTTTACGAATCTGCCATAGGTAGTCAATGGTTTGCGGATGTTGAGTAAACTCGCAGACCGTTTGCAGATGGCGAGTAGGAAAACCGGTCTGAATGGCGTTAAGTTGCGCCTCAAGCCGGGTTTGTGACGGGGCACTGATATCCACCAGTAATGCGACCGAGTGAGTGTCCAGCGTGGCTTTACCCACCCGCTCAAGTTGCCCGGTGACCCGTTGTAGAGCACGGCTGTCCATCAACTCTACTGCTTCGGCGCCCTGGGCCTGCAAATGCGGAATCAGGGCGCAGGCGGTCTCGGCATCGGCAAATACATACAAGCCCGTGGCTCTCACCGGTGCTACCGGGATGGTGTGCAAAGATAATTCGGCAATAAACCCCAATGTACCTTCTGAGCCAATCATAAGATGGGTCAGAATCTCCACCGGGTCGTCATAATCCAGTAGGGCATTCAGACCATAGCCCATGGTGTTTTTGAGTCTGAACTGATGTTCTATATGCGCCTTAAGGCTGGCGTCGTGACGCACTTCGTCGCGTAAGTCAGCCAGGCCTTGCAGCAGTTTTTTTTGTTTAAAGCGAAACTTGGTCAGAGACTGGGCACAGTGGGTGTCCACTTCGGTGCCATCGGCCAGAATAAGGTGCATGCCTGCCAGGGTATGATAGGCATTGTGGTCTACCCCACAACACATCCCAGAGGCGTTATTGGCGGCAATTCCGCCGATTTTACAGGTATTGATGGAGGCCGGGTCGGGTCCGATTTTAGTTCGATAGGGGGTCAGCATACGGTTGGCCTGGGCGCCAATAACCCCGGGTTGCATACGAATATGGCGGCCTTCACCGGTGATCCAGGCATTGCGCCAGTGATGATTGAGCATGATCAGCACCGAGTCGCTGATGGCCTGCCCCGATAAGCTGGTGCCGGCCGCCCGAAATGTCACCGGTACATTCCAGCGCCGGGCCAGCTGCAGGACCCGGCGTAGCTCTTCGGTGTTATTGGGAAACAGCACCAGCTTTGGGATCAGCGTGTAAAAACTGGCATCGGTACTATACGCCACCCGACGGGCCAGGTCGGTGACTCGCCTGGCCACGGGTAAGACGCCATTGAGCTGGGTTACAAAACTGCGCCAGTTTGCGCTTAAAGTGTCAGCCATACAGGATCATTCAATGAAAAATTAACATTATTACCGGCGCCAGTATTCATAAAGTGTCCAGGCTCATTCGTACAACAGGTAAGGCGCACGGCGTTGTTTAAACCGGGTCAAATCGGTTTGCCAGCCGGCCCGGATCTGCGCTTCATTCTGACCTGCCAGAATGGCTTTACGCAGGGTATCGGTGCCGGCAAGTTTGTCCATAAAATCAGGCCGGTCGAAAAAGGGTTCCCCGGCTTTTTCGAAGGTTTGATAAGCGTCAATCAACACACTCAAATTCAGACCGGTGATGGTGCTTTGACGCAAGTCCTTAAAGAAAACGATTTTGCCTTCAAGTTTGGGGGTCGGCGCTTGTGGACGTGACTGCGGCGTAAGTTTTAATGAGCCCAGCGGCACCTGATGATGTCCAATAACCTGAAAGGGCATTATAGTGCCCCGACCTACACTGACGCGGGTGGCTTCAAAAAACACCAGCGAGGGATAAAGAGAAATAGCCTGGTCGTTGGGCAGGTTTGGGCTGGGCGCCACTGGCAGCGAGTAAGACATATTCCGGCTGTAGCCCGTCACCGGCACCACCTGTAACCGGAGCTTATCGGCCTGCTCAATCCATTGCTCTCCTTTGATCATACGTGCCAATTCTGCCACGGTCATGCCGTGTAATACCGGCAAGGGGTCAACACCTACAAAAGAAGCGAAGGCTTGTTCCCTCAGCGGACCATCGACAAAAGCACCATTGGGGTTGGGCCTGTCCAGCACAATTATAGGTATCTGGTTTTGCGCGGCCGCTTCAAGAACATAGTGCAGGGTACTGATGTAGGTATAAAAACGGGCGCCGACATCCTGAATGTCAAACACCAGTACCTCCACCTCACTGAGCATCGCAGCAGTAGGCTTTTTAGTGGCACCATACAGGGACAAGAGGGGCACCCCGGTTTTCGGGTCACGGTCATCGTGGACTTTTTCGCCCGCGCCCAGCTTTCCCCGAAACCCGTGTTCTGGCGCCATCACCTGAGCAACCTGAATATTGCTGTCGAGTAAAAAATCCACCAAGTGGGTGTCGCCGACCCGGGAGGTATGATTTACCACCAGGCCCACCCGTTTCCCCTCCAGCAAGGGCAGGTATTGTTCAGGTTGTTCGGCGCCGACGGTGATGGCTTGCACCTGACTGCCCCAGGCTACCAGCATGACTAATAACATCCAGATTCTGAGCATACCCTTAGTCCTGTTCCAGCGATGCGCGCAGCCCGCCCTGGTGGTGGGCCAGGGTGTGTTCGGCCTGAGCCGCACTGCATCGACTTAGCAACATCAGAATCGCTACCTTGGCCTGACCATTAGCCGCCTTTAATGCCTGCAGCGCGCTGGCTTCATCACAGTCGGTGGCTTGCATAACAATGCGCACAGCCCGGGCCCGTAGTTTGTCGTTGCTGGCGTGTACATCCACCATCAGGTTTGAATAGGTTTTCCCCAACCTGATCATAACCGCGGTAGATAGAGTGTTGAGCACCAGTTTCTGAGCGGTGCCGGATTTCATCCGGGTGGAACCGGTTAAAGCTTCAGGCCCCACCTGTGGACAGATAGCAATCTGCGCCAGCGACAGAATCTGGCTGTTGGGGGAACAGGCAACAGCAATGGTGCCACAGCCCTGTTCACTGGCAAATTGCAGAGCCCCGGCTACATACGGGGTGCGCCCGCTGGCGGACAATCCCACCACCACATCCTTAGATGTAAGATTGATGGCTAATAAGTCGGCGGCGCCCTGGGCGCGATCATCTTCAGCGCCTTCCACCGCGTGCTCTATGGCGGTTTTACCCCCGGCTATGATACCTATCACTAAATCGTCCGGCACACTGAAAGTGGGACGACATTCCACCGCATCTAATATCCCCAAACGCCCGCTGGTGCCCGCGCCAATATAAATAAGTCGCCCTCCCAGCTTCAGCTGAGCTTCGGTAAGATCCACTGCCTGGGCCAGTGCGGGCAATTGGCTGGCGACCGCTGGCGCCACCTGGTGATCTTCGTGATTAATGGCAGTGACAATATCCAGGCTGGAACCAGTGTCGATATGCAGCGTGGCCGGGTTTCGCCCTTCAGAAAGTAAGTCGTTGAGCTGCTGCATGATGTCGGCGTGCTGATTGCTCATGATGATCCTTGTATGTCGGCAAACGAGAAAAGAAAACGCCCGATAGAGGGCACCACCTGACTGCGGATCACCATAGCATAATTTTGCGCGCCGGTTTGTATGCCTGAGAGGGCAAAGCCTTTTTGCGCAGATAAAACATGATAATATAGCTCACCTTTTAGCGGGTAAGCAGACTGGCATTTCATCTTGAGCAGACAAACCCGGGCAATTATTCATACCCAAGCACTACGGCACAATCTTGCGGCAATAAAAGCATTAGCGCCCGCCAGTTCTCCTATGGCAATTATCAAAGCGGATGCGTACGGCCACGGTGCTTTAATTACCGCCCAAACCCTGCAGTCGCAGGTCAGCGCCTTTGCCGTGGCCATTACCGAAGAGGCCGTTACGCTGCGCCAGCATGGCATCAGTGCTCCTATAGTGGTTTTAGAAGGCCCCCACGAGCCCCAGGACTGCGATTTAGCCGGTCAGCATCAGCTTACTCTGGTGGCCCATAGTGAAGCGCAGCTGAAATGGCTTGATGCAGCCCGCCAGCCGGTGGATTTATGGCTTAAAGTCGACACGGGCATGCACCGGCTTGGCCTTGATGTGGAAAGCGTGCCCGCTCTGGTGCAGCAGTATAAGCATTTACTCAACGAGCGCAGTGTAATGGTCACGCATATGGCCTGCGCCGATGAACTGGATAACCCGTTTACCATTCAGCAAACTGAGCAAATCGAGCAGCTGGCAAAGGCCGTGGGCCTGCCCCTGTCGGTGGCTAATTCGCCGGCAATGATGCACTGGCCCTCGACCCATGCACAGTGGAACCGATTGGGCATTGCCCTGTATGGGGCGAACCCGGTTTATCCGCAACCCGCAGGCATAGTTTTACACGCGGCCATGACGTTGCAAGCCAGTATTATTGCTGTGCACCATGTTCCCAAAGGCGAGGGCGTGGGTTATGGACAGACCTGGAACGCGACGCGAGACAGTCGTATTGCCACGGTGGGGATTGGTTACGGCGACGGCTATCCGCGGCATTGTCCCAACGGTACGCCAGTGCTGGTACACGGACAACGCGCAACTCTCGCCGGGCGGGTATCAATGGATATGTTGTGTATTGATGTAACGGACATCGGGCAGGCCAAAGTCGGTGACAGGGTAGAGCTATGGGGCGCGAACCTGGCTATTGATGAGATTGCCCAGTATGCCGAAACGATTGCCTATGAGCTGATGACGCGTGTTTCGGCGCGCGTGCCACGGGTAATAGATTCAGCTGCGGTCAACTGAACCAAGCCTTCAGGCTCAGGCTATAAAGAAATACTTTTTAATAATATTGAGAATATATGTCGGCCAGCGAAGTAATTTGGATGGGCTTTGTCGCCAGTTTTTGTGCCAGCTTAGGCACGGCGGCCGGAAGTCTGGGAGTTTTCGCTATCCGTCGTTTGTCCCGGCAGATGGAAGATGGTCTGTTAAGTCTGGCGGCGGGAATTATGTTGGCGGCGACGTTTTTTTCGTTGCTGTTGCCTGCTTTGGAATACGCCAGCAGCGATTATCACTCTGATATTTTTGGCGGGCTCGCGGTCGGAGCCGGGACGTTACTGGGCGCCTTCACTCTTTTTGCCATTCATCAGTATGTGCCCCATGAACATTTTATTTCCGGCCGGGAAGGCGGCGATAATTACAAGCTCGGACGTATCTGGTTGTTTGTCACCGCCATTACCCTGCATAACTTTCCCGAAGGACTGGCGGTGGGCGTAGGCTTTGCCGGCGGAGAGCTGGAAAATGGGCTGACTTTAGCCATTGGCATAGGATTACAAAACTTTCCCGAAGGGCTGGCGGTCGCAGTAGCGTTATTATCAGTAGGCTACAGCGCCGGTAAGTCGGCAATGATTGGTATTGTATCGGGGCTGGTGGAGCCGGTAGGCGGGCTTATCGGCGCGGCAGCTGTGTCCTCTGCAGCAGTATTAATGCCTTGGGCTCTGGCTTTTGCCGCTGGCGCGATGCTGTTTATTATCAGCGATGAAATCATTCCCGAAACTCATAACAACGGTAATCAAAATCTGGCCACATTTACTCTGCTGATTGGCTTTGTGATTATGATGCTGCTGGATACAAGTTTGTAGACTGTAGCCAAAAGGCTAAGAGAAAGCTACCTGACGCCGGAGTATAGTTTGTGCTGACGTGAAATTTTAAGCTAGTCGTTAGCACAACTTTTTATTATCACTATAAGGTCACTATGCGCACTTCTTATTCCAGATCTCGGGTTAGCCGGGGAATGTTTTCCAAGCCGAAACCGAAAAACGTGCCAAAACCTGTTCAATAAAAAATCCTGGCTCTGGCCAGGATTTTTTTATGGGTGAATCTCATGGCTCTAAGCCATGAGATTTAACTGTTCTGAGGCTGCATACCGGCGGACAATTCAGAGGCCGACGCCGACGCTGAATCATCACGCTTCTGCGCTTTGGCAGGTTTGTTACCCGCTACCGGAGTGTAGCGTTCGGGACGATGATTCAAAGACAGTACCAAATTCAGACAAAATGCTGCCAGAATAGAAATCAGCACCAGGGGCCAGGCAATAAAGGCCAGTGCGCTTACCAATATCAGGGTATCCACTGTGAGCTGAAATACGCCGGCTCGCAATCCAAAGCGGGCCTGCAGATAAAAGCCTAAGATCCCTACACCACCCAGACTGGAGCTATGGCGGAACATGATGAGCATACCCGTACCAATCAGCAGCCCACCAAATACCGCGGTAAAGATCGGGTTAGCATGTGAAATATCCACAAAGCGGGGCAGCAGATCCGACAGTACCGACACGGTGGTCACCGAAATAAAGGTATTAATGGTGAAGCGTTTACTGATTTGGGTCCAGGCCAGGGCATAAAACGGCAGATTGACCAAAAAAAACAATACCCCAAAATTCACCGGTAAAGCATGCGTACCCAAAAGCGCCAGGCCGGCCGCACCACCAACCATTAAATCCTGCGACTGAAACAGGTGTACTCCGAAGGTGACGAATAATCCGGCACACATCAAAGCAAAGAGATCCTCGACAAAACTGTGTTTTGCTTTTTGCATAAATAAAAAAACCTGTAAATGAACGCTGTTCAAAAGACGGGCCAATTATACGCAGCTTGTGTTGGGAAAATAGTCAGCCAGGCAAGGTAAAAGGGGACCGTAACCCCGGTGTCGGTAGCCAGACTTTACGACTTTTATCAAAAACGTAAACAGCTTGTGTTAGGTGTGTGAAAGCAGCCGGGGTAAGTGAGGTAAAAAATGCGGCTGCGTACCTAAACTGGCATCCGCACAAATTCAGCCTCAGGAAACAGGCGCTTGGCGTAGGTGGCGTTGGAGGAAAGGTATTCGTCACACAGCCAGATTTCGACACATTCGTTGGTATCGGTAAACAGAGTAAGGCATTCCCGGGTAACCTGGATCCGACGGATATGGTGTTTTTCAACAAAGGTAGTAAAACCCGCAGCCAGCCTTGATAAACTGTTATGACGCACCCCTACCATGCTGTCAAATTCGGTTAACACGTAGGCTGGTTGATTTAACCGATGCGAATGCATAGCCCAGAGGTTCATGACGATATAAAGGCCGAACAGGCTTGCACTGATGCTAAGATAGAAAGACATAGATTTGCCCTCTTATTACTTAAAAACCGCATTGTGCACGACAGCTACCTGTCGCTGTACAAATCCCGTACAACCATTGCATGTATAGCATCGACTTACAAGCAGCAGTGGCCACTGCTGCTAACAAATAGCAGCCTGCATCTGACAACATTTGTTTATATCTGACTTTAAGTGACTAATATCGTTCAAAAGTTATCAAAGTCTCTGCCCAGATTACATTTTTTAAATGCTGAGATTACCCGGAGTTACCGGACGGCAGCACCGAAATCACCTTAATGGTTGCCAATGGCAATCGCAGCCGCAAAAATGCTTCGACGGCCGGGAAGTAAAGCGACGCAAAGCTGAACTGAGCTATGACCGTATTGTTATTGTGAAACAATATCTGTAACCACGCCCGCTCGCGATGCCTGCCCATTACCACCATGTCTATACTGGCTTTATGATAACTGTTTTTATCGATCCATAAGGTATCGCCATGGAAGCGAAGCCGAGTCCATGGGCTACAAAGAGCAGTACGCTGCTGTCGGCGTTGCGTCAGCGCCCACCCGATACACAACAATACACCCAGCCCACTGATGACCAGCCACCACCAGAGTGGGGCGTCGATGTACCATACACTGGTGGCGGTAGCCGCTAAGACCGTAATGCCCAGCGGCAACCAGCCCGGCGCGGGCAGGGGCGATAATTTTCTGCTGCTATCCATAGCAAGGCTCGTGTTGCTGCTCTTAAATCAGGTCACTACCTGCAGAGCGATTTATGGGCCATTTCCCAAATGTTGCTTCAATAGTAAACCTAGAGCATTTTGGTTAAAAAAGAAACTGAACTTTAGAATGATATAAAAACTATTCTTGCGTTTAAAGCCTTTTAGAAGAAGTCGATGCCTGAAAGAAGGTTGAAGAGATGTGCCGACAGCACGGTACTAGCAATGCGACCTACTACAACTCTAAAACCAAGTAGGGTGGGATGGAAGTCTAAGATGTCAAACGGATGAGAGAGCGTGAAGAGGAAAATGCCAAGCTCAAAAAGGTATATGCTAACGGTAGTTTAGAAAATAATGCCATTGAGGGTTTGGTCGCAAAAGGTTTGGTGACAGTAGAGAAACATGAGTGCGTCAGCATCGAGACTGTAAGATCTTCTGTGTAAGTGGCTGTTTATCACAGTGATACACGGTCACTGTACATAATCATAAACTGACTCATAGCCGCTTTCCAATCTCTTATTGGCATTGTCCACTTCTTCGA
>VMHT01108048.1_pt1 | contig 26994 bp, 29 predicted proteins | sample 4693611 | NCBI WGS metagenome assembly VMHT01 (sample SAMN12280063, study PRJNA550983) | marine metagenome | isolation source: seawater sampled from same location over 5 years 0.02-0.2 micron viral filtrate | place: USA: collected off the coast of southern California halfway between the port... ...
CCTCACCTCCTCTGGAGTTGTGTTCTGATATTTATATGATGCTTCTCAACTTGTCCCAAATGCCCAGTTTTTTGTTTGATTTCTTACGGCTTCTAATGGTTTTGAGATCATTGTGATATGCTGGTGGTATCTCTGCCGCTTCTTGTGGTGTGTATCCTCTGGCACATCTTGAATGAAATCTCTGTTTGGTCTTTTTGGTGTCACCCCAATGGTTTCTTGCGTATGTCAACCAACGACCTCTGTCTGTGAGATGGAATCTATGATTGTTGGCTTGCTGTGTTCTGGTAACCCAACGGCAATTGTGGGCAGAATATTCCCAATGGGGATTGATCCTGTCCAGTTCCAGATGTTCTTCAAAATCATCTCCCATGTCCTCCCAGAAGTTGAGGAATGCCTGTTCTGGTCCCACCACATTTCTATTCCAAGAATCTTCTATGGTGACATGCTCATAATTACGATATTTCTTTTCCACCCTCTGGGTCATACTATAAAATCTACGCCATAGTGGTATGTTGTGTTTTCTTACTGCTGTGAATTGACTGCTCATTGTTTCTCCTTTGTTTCATGTATTTAGTTGTTGCTGAATGATTACCTTAGATATTGAACTGGCGTTCAATATAAAAACGCTGTCGCGTTTTTTTGTTCTCTCTTAATCCTTAAGAGGTAAGAGAACTTTTAGTAAAAATATAAAAAAATACCAAAGTCTCTTTTGAGAACAATCAACAGCATCCATTGTGGGTAAAGGGTTCACATATCTTACCCGCCTTTGAGGTGGACTACTTCCGCTATCACAAACAGGCCCTGATTGTAGCCTGACTTAAGACATAGTTTGTGATGCCTAACACACAAAAGTTTCCAAAATGTGTTAGCATAACTGCTCATTGTTTTATACTGTCCTCGCCTAACAGTCTCAGTCGCAACTGACCTACGCAATCAGAGGGTGCGATCAACTCTTCAAAATTTTTGGTGTTGCTATGTTGCCTTGGATAATTTGCCTAATGCCTATATGTGTATATAGTCTCAGACTGAAAAAGGTGTTGATTCTTGACTTGGTGGGTTTGGGAGATTAGGGGAGTTTGTATTGTATTATTCCAATGGCATTAGGTCTTAATAAGAGCAAACTCCCCCAAAATTAGTTGAGAAAACAAAATCAGAATTAAAGATGACAGTCTATTAACCTGTACAACTAATCATTTGTATTTATCGCTAATCTTGTTTTACACCGCAATAATGACGCAGAAGTGTGATCCAATTGATATTGAACTTGCCTGTTTTGGGATCTTGATAATTTCTACACACACTACACATTTTGGCGTAAAAACTGCCTCTGGCTCTGTTCCAAGGATTTGGATGATTCAATTTGATTGCCACCCTGCGTCTTGTTTTACAGGTGCGTGGACAATCCTCACATTTTTTTGGTGTGTATTTTAGGCGTTGTCTCAGGATAACATTATCATTCTCAACTGATCTCTCAATATCAATGTATTTTTCCAGACGTTTCCTTAGACCCTTCATACCAATATTTACGGTATGATTACATTTTGATGATTAGATATGAAATGATTCCTACCAGTTGAGCAAACACAATGCCCACTGCCCAATTGAATTTGTTGGATATGCTTTTGACATCTGTTTCCAAGTGTGCCAGATGGTTGTCTTTGATGATGTGTATTTCTTGCTCCATAAGAGCCAGTCTTTTGTCTATGTTTGAATAATCTTTCAATGTTTGTAGATATTTTTCTTGTATATCTTGTTCATTCATTGTCATTACCTATGCTGATCGTTTTTCTACGTTGATTCTGAATTGTCTTGAATCTATCAATCCTGAGCCTGTGGTAATTTTGGCTGTGACCTCATACGTTCTGTTTGCCACGCCACCGCTGAATTCAGCAAATGTGACTGTGCTGTTCACTATGCCTGAATTGTGTAGTGTGAGTGGTGCTGGATCATTTCTTCTTGCGTTGTGTGAATAAACAACAGACGCCAGTGTGTCGCCAGACTCTAACCATTGATTCCATTGGAAAGAATATTGAAGTCTTGCTTCAGGATCTTTGGATATTTCTAAACCATTGGCAGTTTTGATAAAACCTTCTCTATTTATTGCCATATTAGTCCCCTTCTATTGTGTAAAGTCTGTTCTCGTCTCTCACTGTGTGGAGTCGTTGTTCACTTTCTATGGTATTTATACGAGACTCGTTTGGTACCGTGTAAATCAAGTCAAATACTTGTAATTCAAAAGCAATCGCTGACAGACTTGTGTTGATGTTAAATGTGCTGTTAATGTCTACCGTTTTAACAGCGGTTGTGCTCATTGTCACTGTGCTTGTTAGAGCGCCAGAAACAAATCTTAATCTTGTGCCACTGACAGACATTGTTGCCTGTGTGTCAATTGATGTGACACCCACAAGGTTTGCTGTTGCCTGTGTTGTGAATGACATCGCATCTGATATTGTTGCTGTGAAAGGTCTTATTCTTTCTATGCCAGCAGTCAGAGTGATGTTTGCTACACTTGAGGCAGTAATTTGTATTTCTGGAATCTTTGTAAATTCTATTGCTAATGTGGCTGTGCTGTCAAGTGTGGCTTCGTGTTCTACCAACACATTCGCCGTAATAGATAAAGTCACTTCACTGTTCAATGTTGCTACACCAAATCTTATTCTGTCGCCACTTGCTGACATTTGAGCCGTCACTGTTAATGCTTGTTCTGTGTCTCTTGTCAATTGTACAGTGATACCAAATGCTAAGGCATCTGTCAATTGTGCTTGACCACTTGCTGTGATGTGTGCTTGTGAACCAACTGTGACTGTGCTTGTGAGTGTGGCTTCACCAGAGGCATTTCTATCAGCATCTGCTGTCAATGTTGCTTGACTTGTGAGTGTTGCTTCACCAGGATGTATTCTTGTGACTTCAGCAGATACAGAAGCAACAGAATTTAATTGTGCTGAATTGTTTGTGGTAAAGTCAGCATCCACAGTCATCACAAATTGTGTGTCAGGTACTGTGATAAAGTCTGCTGTCTTAACAGCGGCAGTCAATTGTGTTGCTACCACATCAAACGTGGCACTGAATAATCTAAATTTGTCACCTTGTGCTGTAAGATTGAATTGAGCAGACTGACTACTTTCAAATGTGGTTGTGAATCCACCATCGTCAACCATATCAGTTGAACCATCTGTGCCGTCAAAGTGTAATAATGCCAATGTGTCTTCATCATTACCAAATGCTGAAGTTGCCAATGGTATGTCTGGGTGTGGGAATTCATCAGGATATCTTGCTGAATGTGATATTCTAACTTCGTCTATCCAACCAGCATATCCACCTGTTGATATGCTACCCAACTGAATTCTAATACCAGATGCGTTTGCGGCTATCTGACTGGATGATGCGAACCAGGCTCCATCACTATAACTTGCTCCACCCAATTTGATACCATTCAATCTTAAACGATGTAAGAATTGATTGCTGACTGCTTGGTGTCCTGTCAATGACACGTGATACCAACCATTTGAATTAGGTGGTATGTTTCCGCCTGACGCAGTTATGGTTGTTGAACCAAATTTTGAACTGATTCCATCTCGTAGTACAAGACTCATTTCGTTGTTGGTTGGTGACCCACCTTGGGTTCCTCTGTGTTGTAAGGCAAAATTTATGTTCTGAACACGAGCAATCTCATATGTTTGTCCAAGATTTGTTGACACTGAATTGAAATATGTCCAGTCTGGTCTAAACCAAAATTCTATTGTGTATTCTGTGGTGCTGTTCCAATTCGCAGGTGCGTCAATGTAAGGTGCTGTGTTGTTGCTGTCTGTGGATCTTACAAGGTCATTATTGCCATCAAGGTATAAAGCAGTTGCGCCAAATTGTTGATATGTGTTGTCCAATTGAGCATTTCCCACTGCCTCAAACTCTATGCCTGGTCTTGCCGCATTCACTTTGACTGCCGCCATTGTGAACGCAGAATCTAAACCTGACGATCCTGAAACATTTGACACACTCGCAGACTCTTCTGAGAATGTGATGCTCTGTGATTGGAATCCTGATTGGAACACAATACCAACATCTGCGTTGATTGTTGCCACAGCAACCAATTCACCTGAATCAAGACCAAATCTTAATCTTGCGCCATCTATACTTGCTGTGAATGTTGCTGAAGGTGTGCTTGTTATATCTGTAATTTTTTCTGCTGTGATAGAAGCAGTTGCCTGCGCCACCATTGTGCTTAAACCTGCCAATATGGCATTTACATTCATTGTGGGTGAGAAAGCATCTGTTAGAGTGGCATTGAATTGTTGTAGATTGCCAATTACAGGTGTGAATGTTGCTGTTGATGTCAGTGTGATTGTTGTGTCTCTGAATCTGTCTGCTGACGCTGTTTTTGTGAATGCTGTATTGAATTGAGCACCAAAAGGCACAATTCTTTCTATCAATTGTTGTTGTAATTGTGCTTGAACAGACAATGATGCTTCAAACGGTGTAATTGTTTCTATCTGTTGCTGTACGACGCTAAATGACGCTGTAAACGACTCATTTATGAATCTTATTCTATCGCCTTGCGTTGTGTTTGTGAATTCAGTTTGTAGATTGGTTTGGTTTTCAGTTGTGACATTGACATCTGTTGTCAATGTTGCCACCGCATCTATCACAGCAGTCATATTTCTCAATGCTGAAACAGTCATTGAAGGAATAAAAGCATCAGTTAATGATGCTGATACATCAAACACCTCTCCTATAATGGCAGATAGTTGAGCCTGTGTGTTCAATGCGACACCAACACCAACAAATTTTTGTATGTTGGCAGTCAATGACGCTGTTGATTCTAACGACATTCCTAATTCATCTCTAATCCTACTTGTATTGGCAGTAAGAGCAAATGCTGAATTGAATGTGCCACCAAATCCTCTAATTGCTTTGATTGTGACTGTCAATGTAATTGCGGCATTGGCAGAGACAACAAAACCAGTAATTTTGTCGCCTTGAGCAGTTAAAGAAGCAGTGGCACTCGCACTTGCTGATAAACTTTTAATTCTTGTTGTGGTTGCTGTTATGTTTGCCTGAACAGAAAGACTGGCTTCTGCTGGTGTGAATGATTCCACAGCGGCAGACAATACAAATCCTTGTGAAACAAAATAATTTTCGTCTATGTATCCACCTTCAAGATAAGGCGAATCCATTTGTATGTTTGCTTCTTTAATTTTGTCTGTGCTGGCTGTGAGTGTGAATTGTGCTGATGAACTGCTTTGTGCTCCACCTACTGAAGAGGTGTTGAAGTTTGAATTACCAACAAATATGGGTGTGCCTTGTAGACTTAAATTTACAATATTCTCAAGTGTTGCTTCATTGCCTGCGAACCTGCTGATTGTGAATTGTAATGTGGCAGTTGAATCCAATATGGCTGTGCTGTTCTTTGTGGCAACAGCAGTCACCGTAGGCGTAAATGCTCCTGTGATTGAAACTGATCCTTGTCTGATTGCTCCCACTGAAGATGTAGCACTGGCTTGAGATGTAAATGCCGCTTGATAACTTTTTGTCAAAGTGCCTTGGGCAGTCTGTGTGACTGTTGAATCCATTGATGATGCTCCAGAATGTATTCTTGTCACTGTGCTGGCAAGTGTCAATGTGTTTGACAGTGAGGCATTAATCTGTAAAATTTTAATTACATCTGAACTCAATGTGAACTGTGTTGATACTGTTGCTGACAATTGTTTAATTCTCGTACCTTGTGTGGTGTGTGTGAATGATGCTGACAGTGTGGCGGCACCTTCATGCGTTTGTCCAAATGTGATACTTCCTTCAAAATATCCATCTTCAAAATATCCTGGTATGAAATAATTTTCTGTCTGTGTACAACTTAGAGTGAAACTGCTTGTAAGAGAGGCTGATGCCTCAATAGGATCTCCTTCAAGGTAATTTGCTTCTATATAACCTGCTTCAAAATATCGTGACATAGTTTAATCCTAAGCATCATCAGAAGTTGTGGTAGCACCGTTTGAACCATCAAAGTGTAGCAATAGTTTCGTATAACCATCTGCCGTAAAAGCGGTGTTGGTTGGTGTGAATGCTTGGCTGTATCTTGCCACATTTGACTGTCTCCATTCGTCTAGGTAACCTTTAATTGAGTAAGGACCGCCTGTGAGATAAGAACCTATCTTGTAATCGTTGTTGGTAAAATTGGTGCTGTTGGAAACACTTATTTTTTCTGTGCCGTTCAAATAATATTTCAATGTGCCTGATTTTCTCACAAAAGCAATATGATACCATTGGTTTGTGCTCATGTCATGATTGCCTGACATAATTTGAGTATTACCTGATCTCAGTTTGAATGTGCTTCCGCCAGGCTCAAAATATCCATTTAGTCTGCTGGAAACACCACTTCCTGTGTCAAAAAAGTATCTGCCATACTGACTGGTGAAGTCTGTTGGATAGTAGAAAAATTCTATGGTAAAATCGCCTGAACCTATGTTGAGAACTGTGTGATCAGGATCCACTGACCCTTCACCATCATAATAAGCACTGGTGGCACCAAATTTGGCTTGTGTTGTGCTGAGTTCAGTATTACCGCCAAAAGTTGACACCGTGACTGCTGAATCAGTTCTTGGACCATCATCCAATATCACTGTGCTGTTGTTGTCTCCATCACCGTGTAATAGTAGATGTGTGTGTTCGTCTGCCGTGAATGCTGATGAAGGCACTGTGAAATTTGATGAATATCTTGCGTGACCTTTTGAAACTCTAAATTCATCCACGTATCCTTGACCATCGTATGCTGATGACAATGAATTTTGGAATATTAACATTTCGTCGTGTGCGTAATTGTTTGAGTCTGAATAGGTAGAACCTACCTGTGTGCCATCCACAAATAATCTTGTTGATGCTGACGCTCTGCTCAATGCTATGTGTTGCCAAGCATTGGCTTGTAGCACTGAACCTGAATCAATTGCTGTGGCGCTGTTCACATACAAAAAATATTTGTCTGTGGGGTTGGAATACAACAATATTTTTGCGCCGTTTGAACCACCACGCAAATCCACAGCATTATAATTTGCGGACAATGTTGGCATATACTGCCACCATTCAATAGTGAAGTCGCCTGTGCCAAAGTCTAGAGCGCCATTGTCTGTGACGTCAATGTAATCACCACTACCATCCATATAGATTGATGAACCACCAAATTTATTTTGTGTTGTTGAAATTTTTGTGTCGCCCTCAAGACCAATCTCCATTGAAGCAGATGTTCTTGGACCAAGTGAGGCCGCTGAGCCACTGTTTGCTAAAAAAGATAATCTACTTGCTCCTAGCATTGTGAATACCTCCTATGCTTGAAAGTCAGTTGCTATTGATGTAAAATATGTAGTGCCATCAAAAAAAATAGAAACAACTGAATCATTGGTTAGTGTTTTGTTACCACCTGCGAATTTGTAAGCACCAGTGCCTGAAGCATTACCGCTACCTGACACAATCAATGTGACAGATTGACCTGTTGCCGCATCTGAGAATGCTGGTAAACTTAAACCTGATGATATTGTGACAGATTGAACATTACCGTTTGCCACTGTGAGTGTGGGAGAATCTGTTGAACCCAATGCGTGTACAGTTTCTTTGTAATCTTTCAACTGTGGCGCTAACACTACCTGATCAGAACAATCAAAATTGCCTGTTAAAGGTGTCTCTACTTTGTCATTGTTCAGATTGTTAAAATTGGCATCACCTTCTGTGTGGGTAAGTGCTGAACCTTTGCCTGATCTTGTTACTATTGTTGACATTGTTGTCTCCTTAAATTTTGTTTCTTCTCTACCAGTGCCTTAGAATGCTGTGTATGCCAAGCAATAAGAATGACACTGGTAGGAAACTGTGAAATACAATATCTATTATTATGCTAAAGATATTGATAAGTTGCCAGATGATACTTGGAAAGTATCTCCAGACTCAATCGTTTTAGCAGTTGTGACCGCTCCCCAGAAAAGTACATTTCCAGAAGTTGATGCGTCCATAATTGCCACGTGAGTTATGCTACCCCAAGTTGATGTTGCGGCAGTAAAAGTCACTGTTGCTGAGTTTGATGCTGAACCACCAGAAGCAGAACCAAATGCGATGGTCTGTCTTCCATAAGCGGATCCAGATGTTGTAATTTCATCAGAGATAGTGCCTGCTTCTAAATTAGTTGCGGCATTGCCTGACGTGTTTGTGAACAGAGCAAGATACACGTCACCAGTGTTGAATGAGAATTCAGTAGTGGCTAAAACGTGGTCTAATACCTTGTTTTCTGTATAGTTTGATGCGGCTGACATTGTTGTCTCCTTTTCATTGTTATTGATTGTCTATTTCAAACAGACAATCATTGACTGTCTGATACAATTATTTATCTCAAACCTAAAAAAACCTTAAAAAACCTTGGAAAAACTTAAACGTGATATTCAACAACAACACCACCTGATATACCATTAGTTAGAGCAATAAATGTTCCGCCATTTGGTTGTGATTGTCCTCTTCCACCAGAACCCATAGCAGTCTGAACGGTGCTTGTAGGCGTATTTGTTGCGGCTGAACCACCATATCCACCAAGGGCATAACCATATAAACCACCACCAGGTAAACCTACACTATAATTTCCAGCATTGACACTGGCATTGCCGCCACCAGTACCAGCGCCTGCGGCACCTCCCCAAACTGCTGGTCCTGACACACCGCTACCTGACCAAAAACCTGCTCCTCCAGAAAAACCATTTGGTGAATTTGCGCCATTGGTTGACGTGCTACCATCACTTGTGCCACCATTGGTGCCTGCTGAAACTTGAATGTTTGAACCATTGTTAGCATACAAAATTCTTGTGTATGCCTGACTGCTTGAAGCAGAATATACTGAAACTGGATATTGTCCAAGATTTACAGATAAATTGGTATGTTGTACAACTTCGCCACCACTACCGCCACCACCTGCTGAACCTGTTCCAGAAGTTGAGCCACCATTACCACCTGAACCAATCACTGTGACATCCATTCTCATATATAATCTATTTTCAACAGTTGGATAAATGGTTCCGCTATTTTGTAGTGTGGTTGTTGAATTGGCAAGGTTGTTCACAATGCTTCCTGTTCTGTTTAAATTAAATGTTTGATTGGCAATAGTATTACTATTTTTTGTTAATGTCACTGTGACTGTGGTGTCATTGCCATTATCTTGTAAAGGAAAATATTTTAATTGACTGATGATAGTGTTTAGAGTGCTTTTATATGATGTATAACTGATAGGATTTGTTAGACTGACATTATTTGTGTCTTGTGATATGTATCCCATTCCAGCATTGAACGTAATTGTGTATTGTGCGTTTGGATCTGTGTCAAAATCACTTATATATGGTGTATTTGATGAAAAAATTAAATTGGCTTGATTTGTAGCATAAGTTCTTGTGATATTCATATCTGTCAAATCAATGTCTAAAGGTGAACCTAAATTACAAGTTAAGCCTTTTGCCTGCGTGTTACCTTGCGGTGTTGTCACACTAAAATTTAGTGTAAAGTTTTGATCATAATCAACACCTGGTTCAAAAGATACAGCGTCAAGAGATGTGTTAATTTGTGTGAGTGTACCACTGAATGTTAAAACTTTGGTGCTTGAATTAAATGTTGCGTTTGTGGCAGACATTGTGTCAACAGCATTAGTGTCTGAAGGTGTAATTGTAAGTGAATATGTTCCTGTCCCACCTTGATTAACATAAATGTAATCAGAAATTTTAGGCACATCTGCTAAAGTTGTTGATGTGTCTTCAACGTAATTGAATGTATCTGTCGCATCTAATAGATATGCGTTGTTTGGCGTAACCGCGATAACCGTTGCTTGTAAAGTGAAATTGCTTTGTTGTGCTGATTCACCATATTCATAATTAGGATTTTTAGTAATTGTACAACTTAAAGTGGCAGATGAAACTTTTAATGATGTCAAATCAGGGAAGTCTATAGTACCTGTTGTCCATCTGTGTTCTTGATCATTGTCAAATCCAAATGCGGCTAATCCATCCCTGTCTTTCACAGCGCCTTCCTCTATCAACACATAATAAGTGGTATTGGCATCTATCAAACCTGTTGTGACCAATGTGATCTGATTGCCTGAAATTGTAAGGTTAAGGTCCGTTGAGTCTGATGGATCATATGTTCTTAACAAACTGTCTTCAATACCTGTGTTTGCTGTGCCACCCATATTAGAATGAGAAGTACAATAGTAAAATAAATCTGGACCGCTCTGAGGCACAACGAAAGTTAAAGTGTTGGCACTGGTGTTTCTTGTGACACCAGTTGTATATTCTGTGCCGCCACCGTGTGTGCCGTCTGCTGTGGTTGATAGAGCAAATGGATGTGCTGATGGATATGTGAAAACATAAGTGTTGGTTTCATACAAGTTCAATGTGGCTTGTTGTACACCATCCACATAAAAATATCCTCCTGATGCTGTCACTGTCACATTTATTGTTTGTGGTGATGCTGTGTCTTTAAACAATTTGTATGTGCCACTGGTGCCTGCCAATATTTGTCTGTCGTAGGTGTATCTTATGAATGTGTTGTTGATCACATTGGTGCCACCATCTGTTGGTTCATCCACTTGAATCTGTGGTCCTGTTGAATTGGTTGTGAATGTGCCCAAACCAGTCACAGCAGGATTTGGAAATTTTGAACCTTCTGTTTCTTTTACAAAATCCTGTTCTAAATCAATTGTGTAGGTTGTGCCTGCGGCAAATGTTATGCCTGCGGCAAATGTGTCAATGACGACTTTTTTTCTGTCATTTTTAAGTTGACATTTAGCAATCACTTCCAGTGTTGCTGGGTACATATAAACTGTTGCCATTATTCGTAGTCCTCTATGGTTACTGCTGATGATGAAGCAGGTATGGTTGCGTGAACATTGCCAAGGTTATCTTTAATAACAGCATTGCCTGAACCTTTTTCAATTGGTCTGTCAAATATTTGTACAATTCCTGTGTCGCTTGGTGAACCATTTGTTATTGTGGCTGTTGGTGCTTCAGGTCCTGGATCTGTCACAAACGTGGCAGTGGTTGTGTCTGAGATGCCAGCAAATTGTAAATCAGGACAACCAGCATTCACAATGGCTCCTGCTGATATGTTCACATAATAAGTGGTGTTGGTATCCAAATCCACTGTGGGATTCAAATACACCGTGTCTGTTTCAATCCAGAACAATTCATTGATCTGATTGTCTGTGAATGTGTGTGCCACATTGAACACTTGATGCGTCACAGCACCAGTCTTGTAGAGTGTGATGGTGCCTGATGTGCCAAATGCTATTGAATCACTAAATTTTAATCTTATTTCAGTCTGTGTGTCTACGTCTGAAAATTCATTTAATGAATTGTTGGCACTGGTCACAATTAATATTACAAAATCCATACTTGCCACAGTGAAGTTTAGATTGTCTGTTTTGATGATGGCATTGTTGCCCAATGAATGATTACAGTCTGTGATATCTTCCACAGCGAACACAATGTCTGCTGGTGCTATGATGTAATGGTCTCTGCCCAATACTGCTTTGCTTTCTATGTTGCTGTATATCACTTGTTTTTTATTTAAAGGATTCACAACACCTGTGGATGCCGCAATGGTTCCTTCTGACAGGTCCGTTAGAGCATTCATTATGGATATTGTGCCTGAACCAACTTTTACTTCTTTGTCAAATTGTAGTATCAACACACTTTCAGGACAAATTGTGCCTGTGTCTTGTGTGATTGTGAATGTTTTGTCTGTGGCTGTGTCCGCATTCATTGTGGCAATGAATGTGCTGATGTTGGTTATCTCCACGTCCTTGTTTTTGGTACACAATGTTGGTGGATTGGTCGTGTTGGTATAAAATTTAAATGGTGTGGTTTCTGTAAATTGTTTGGCAAACAAAAAGGTGTCAATATTACACGCACCTGTGCTGGGTGTTGTTGGCGATGTGCCTGCGAATGAATATGCTGAGGTTGTGTAAGCAGGTGTATTGAAGTTCCAGGTTGTAGAACCTATTTCTTCTCCCACTGCGTCATAGTCTGTGGCTGTGTCTGAATAATCTGTGCCACAATCTTCATATCTTTTGGTTTTGCCTGTTATTTCTGGTGAAACAAAATCACAATATGTCACAACACCTTCATCCATTAAGATGTAGTAGTCTGTTTTTAAATCTCTGTTGCTGAATCCAATTGCCAATGCGTTGTTGTTAAGAGTAAAATCACTTGCGTTGCTTGTGGTGTTTTTAGTTTCAACCAATGTGCCATCACTTTTGTACAATTTAACATTTTTGTCTGAACCCAAACTTAAAGCGCCATAAAATACGTTGGCTGTGGAATCTGTTGCTGTTCTTCCATACAACACATAATAATCTCCTGTGATAGGTGCTTTGTCACTGGTATATTCGCCTGTTGAATCCAAATGTGTTGTTCTGTCTGGTGGATAACGATCCACAATGTTTAATTTTGGTGATACAGGTGCCACTGTGTATTTCTCAATTTCTGGAACCCAAGCAGATCCATTCCAAATCAAACCATCTCCTGCTTCTGGTGGTGTGCCTCCTGCTGAAAATAGATTGGTATTGACTGTGACTGTGACAGCGTCAGCACTCTGAGTGGCTGTGACAGCATTACCCACAAAATTAATTTCTGCTGGTGTTGATGTGAGTGTGGTACCTTCGTCTTTAACTGTGATATTGTTGCCTGCTCCAGGTAATGGGTCTGAACCTCCTATGTCAATTTTTCCGTTGGTAGCATCTTTGATTAGGTCCGCCATTCTTTGGAATAAAGACTTGTTGCCTGTCATACCTGAAAAGAAACCATCCAGTTTCAATAATAGTTCTACCAATGAAAGAGCACCCAACAGTCTGCCCAAAGTGCCACTGTTGACATCTGTGTTATCTCCTAAGGCATCTGGCACTTGTTCAGGTGTGTAGTCAACCAACCCTGATGGTGATGTGAAAGGTCCTGTGGTTGTTGAATTAACACCTCTTGTTTTAAAAAAATATTGATCATTTGCCAATGCGTCATAATCCAATGTGACTGTGGTTCCTGATGAGAACACACCTCCGTTGGCAGGACGTTCTGTGGCAATCAATTGATATGATCTGTTTTCGTCTCCTGTGACACCTACATCTGTTGTTCTCCAGAATTCTATTGCTTCAACCAATCCTGTGGGTGATCCACAAGTGATTTCAACTCTTGGTCTGCTGTCACTTTCAAATTTTGTAACCTGTAAATTGCTTGGCACACCAATTGAACCTATTGTGATGATTCCATTGGCATCTGTTCTTGTGAAACGATATAAATCTGCTGTTGAATACACATTGGCATCATATTCCAATGCCACCATCTTCATTGTTAAGGCACCATCTGCGTCTTGTGTTTCCTGTATGCTGATGATTCTAAATACTTTTGATGTGAAACCCAGTCTTGAATTGGTAACATCTATAAGGTCACCTGCTTTTAAATTGATGTATGTGAAATCTGTTTCAAAGTCTATCACAAGATTGACTCTGCTCTGTTTTAATTCAATGATACCTAACAGTTGTGCCTGTATTGGTTCATTGATTACATCATATGTGAGTTGAAGTGTGTTGTTTTCTTCATTGCTGTTTCTGTCTGATGCTGGTATTTCAACTGTGACAAAGTCTGCTGTATCTCGTATGTCCCTGTTGGGGAACTCCACCTTGACTTTGTTGTAAAGGTCTCTTAAACCTGTTGAGGCAACATTTATATTGCCTATAATATTTGAATCTGTGAATGATGCTGTGGATGTGCCTGCTTGATTGATTGTGACACCCCATTTACCTTCGTGTATGTCATATTTCAAATAACTTGCGGCAGATGATGCCACTTTTTCTATGTTTTCCATAACTGGTCTGGCTGTGTCCAGCAAACCATTAATCTGATATCTGTCTGCGAGTGTTTGTGCTCCAGTGCCTTGATCATCGTATGCCACACCAGTGTCTGAATATGTGTTCAATGCTGTGAGGCTGGTCTGATCAATGTAATTCTCGTGTATGCCAGCACCGTATGTGGTGTTGGTCATATAATCAAACAATACATCACCAGGTTTCTTCATATCATTGTCAATTTCAAATTCAAAATTACCCAGTTGTGTCAAACCTTTATCTCTGTTGTAATTGATTTCAACCACAGCAAATAGTAAGTTTGTCATTTGGTGTGTTGTACTGCCCCAATTAGGCATTACAGAATAAGCATTGGGATAAGAAGCATTTGTATAACCATCTGGTATGCTTGGTGTGCCTGAACCTCCAGCATAACAATATATTTTTACCAATCCTGCCAATGATGTGTCTATGCCTGTGGCACTGACACCAACTGATGCCACTGTGAATCCATCAGAAGCAAAATTAACTTTTTGTTTGTTAAGATACACATCTTTGAATGTGTATGTGCTACCTGATGAATCACTCAATTTGGTTGATGTTGTTTCAGACAGTGTTAGACAGAATGTCATTGTCTGATTGTTGTTGGTCATATGGGCATCTGTTATAATGCCTCCAAAAAAGGCTGAACCATATAGAACAGGTATCTTGTGATCTGTTGCTGGTGGTAGTTGTAGTCTTACACCTTCATCAATGTTGGCAACTTCGTCAATGTCGTTGTCTTTGTTGACATTACGATTTAATTTAAAAACAAGATAGGCAAGTGCCGCTGTGGTAACCAATGTGCTGGCAGTTTGATTGCCTTTAAAAAATGTTTTTGCTTTGTTGCCAAAGTTTTTTATGCCATCAAGAAAACTCATTAATTGGGTGCTCCAAAGTTGAAGTTTGATTTCGCCAATGCTGGCACTCTGTCAAATGATTGATCACCAGGATAAAATTCTGCTTGGTCAATAGGATTTGTTCTTCTGCCAGACACTTTGTTGTTCAATTGGTCAATGATACTGGTTGCTGTGAGTGTGATCACAACAGAACCATCTGATCCTGCGAGATCATCTGCTATGTTAAAATTATTCACAACACCTTTGAACTTGCCTGCTGGGTTGCCTGTGATTGACAACAATGCTGATGTCTCAGCATTAAAAAATCCTCTTGTGATTTCTATTTCAGAACCTTTTATTTTTTGATCCACAATGTCACTCACATTGCCTGATGGTATGCCTGATATAGATATGCTCAGTTCTTGCTGTGCCGCTCTTAAATTGCTGGTTGTGTTGCTCACTGACAACAATTCACCTATGCCTTGATAGGTTGTGCTACCAATGGTGTAATTGATGTGGTAATCTGAAAATGTAAGTGTCTGATAACCAGGTATCGTCAACTTTACAAATAAATTGGTTTGAATATGTGTGTAGGAAGATAGATTCAGTGCCATTATATTGCCTCAACAAATATAAAAGGTCCGCTCCAACTTACTTGGTCATAACCAAATATTTTGTAGTTGGGCCATTGAACACAAATTACGTCCCAGGTAGCATTTGTCCCAATCACCAAATTATAACTTGCTGTGGCATCCAGTACGGGTCTATGAACACCTATAACTGATGTGGCTGATGTTTGATCGTTGGTGACTGAATAAACTTTACCTGTTGAACCTAATTGAATGTAATCACCTTTTTTTAATCTAAAATTTGTGGCATTTGTGTTTGTATTCACTGTCAATGATGTTGAACCTTGTGTTGCGGCAACATTCACCGTGCCTGTTTGACCAACAGTGCCTACCAATCCAGAAATGTAAGATTGTGGTATGCTGATTTGTCCTGTTGATACTCTGTCCAATGTTTCCATATCTTGTATGATTGAACGATATTCTGTATAACTTGGACCATCAGGCAGTCTTACTTCAAACTCCCATACCTGTCCACCAACAGATGTTGTTTTAATCACACCTGATCTGCTTTGTGTTTGTGAAACTTTTCTTCTCTTGTTGATGCTTAAAGTGGTTGCTCTGTCAAATACTTCTTGGTATGCTGTTGTCATTGTTATTACCTACTAAATTGTGGCAAACTCTGTCTGCCTGTTTCTGATACTGCGAACAAGAACTGTGGATCTCTTGCCAATAGTTCTTGGAATGATGCGGCATCTACTGCGTTTATATTGTATGTGACTTGACTGCCCATTAATGGTGTGACATTGGCTGGTCCTGTAATTAATTCTGGTCCTCTTTCTCCTGCGATACCATATTCTCCTCTGCCTATCATACCGCCATCTCCTTTGAAACCCACAAACTTACCAAGACTTGAAGCAACTGAACCCAACACATCAAACAATCCTGGTGAGTTGCTTCTTGCTCCAGCACCACCAAATATTCTTGCGAACAGTTCTTGTATTCTGCTTCTTAACAATGTTGTCAATAAGTCATTGATTAAATCTTTGAAATTAAACTTGCCTGTTTTAACAAAATTAACAATGGCATCTTCCATACCTTGTGTGGCTTGTTCAAATATTCTTCTTGCCTGTTGAGCACCGTTTGTGGCATTCTCAACATATTCACGCATTGCCTGTTCCCAACCTTCAGAAAAGTCTCTCTGTGTTTGTCTTGTTTCTTTGGCTATTTTTTGTTGTGCTTCAATTAATGCTTTGGTGTTTTGATCAACTTCATCCAACAAATCCTTAATTTGTTTATCGTCAACACCTTCAGTCTGTGCCATTATTCTTTTTTTGATTGCGTCTGCGTTTTTTTGTTCTTGTATTTCTATTTTTTTTAATACTTTTTCAAATCCTCTGTAATCATTAAGTGTGGCATCCAACTCAAGTTCACCTTTTGTCTTTTCAAAATCTTCTCTAATTTTTTTCTGTAATTTTAAAATTGTCTTACTGATTTCTTCTGCTTTCTTCTTTGTATCATCTTCTGTTTTGTCAGAAATGATGATACTAACTTCACTCATTTCTTCTAAATTTTTATTAGTTTCTTTTTGAATCTTGTTAAATTCTTCTTGTGCTTTTGTGGCATCTGATGTCTTGTTGAAATAGTAAGCAAGAGCACCACCTGCCGCTAATATACCTGATATAATTTTGATGAATGGATTTCTGCCCATTACCACATTGAGCACACCCATTGCTGTGGCTGTGGTTCTAATTGAATTTGCCAGTGTTAAGAACAAGGCAGTCATTTTACCAATTGCTAAGGCAACAAATGCCGCCTTCACAGCGTCAATGTTTTCTTTTAAGAATTTTATTACTGTGACTGTGCCTTGTATGGCAGTGGCTAATCCTGCTCCAATTGATTCTGCGAATTCTTCTAATACATCTGCGTTCTCTTCAAAAAACTTGTTGAGGTCACCCAATTGAAACTTTAATTCATCAAAAAATCCTTCTGCTACCTGTTTCTGGAAGTTAAAGAACTTGTCTCCCAACATTGAAATTGTACCTTCCAATGTGTTGGCAAATTCGTTTGTGGCATTACCAAATCTACCGCCTTTACCAAATACTTCTTCAAATCTTTTGATGGTTTGTTCAATGGATACTTTGGCTCCTTCTTCAAAGCCAAGCATTGACCTTACGCCCCGCTCCCTGAATATATCAGCACTTGCTATTCCGCCGCTGAACGCTCTTTGAATTTGTTCACCAGTGGTTTTGAAGTCCAGACCTGTCACCGCCGCCACGTTACCAGTAATCTGTAATAGATTGTTTAGGTCGTCTGCGTCTTTGGCAACAACTGCCAGGTTGCCTGATGCTTTTTCTATCTCTTGTAGTGAGAAAGGAACTTTGGATGCGAATTTTGTAAGGTTGTCAAATGCTTTGGCACCTTCTTCTGCTGATCCAAACAAGAACTTGAATCTTAATCCAAGGTTTTCAACTGATGACCCAACATCCACAAATGATTTGAGTAATTTACCAACTCCAACTGCCGCCAATGCCGCACCAACAGATGCTACTGTGGCTTTGAATGCTGATAGATTATTCTGTGCCTGTTTGGTATCTACGTCTACTCTGTACCTTAAATCTGCCATCCTCTACTTCCTTTTTAAGATGATTTTAACCAATGCTTTTATGAATTCACCAGTGGGTTTGCTCATACCTTGGGGTGCCTTCTTTGAATATCCTTTATCTAATCTTTTGGCATAAGGATAATCAGCACTGATTGTTCTTTTATTTACCAATTTTGTTCTTCGTCTGGCTGTTCCGCTTCTTTTTGGTGTTTTTTTCTTAAAGAAATCCATTGCCGCTTGTGGCACCATTCCTAATCGTGAATTGATCCTTGATACAGACGGTGAAATCCTATCATAAACTTTCTTAATCGCCATCTTTGTTCCTCACTTTGTCCATCATTTCTTGTAGTTTGCCTACAGGAACCTTTGGAGCAGGCATATTGCCCTTGCCTGCTTTTGCTTGAGCCACTTCAGACTGGTATTGTTCCCAAGCAGTGGCAGTGTTTATAATATGTATGTCAAATGTATCCGCTTCAAATAGTACCTTACTTGGAAGAGCGGAATACCTTTGTGCCAATGCGTCAATCAACAGAATTTGACGTAGATTAGAACTGTTTGGTGTTAAATCTACTTCTGTGACTTTCCCAAGCCTTCTACAACCACAGTCACAACCTTCATCAACACATTGTTGGGCAGTGATGTTTCTTTGGTTATGATGGGTTTACCTTCCTTGTCCATAATTAAACCTGTGACAGCATCCAATACAGATGTGTAATTGTCTTTGTCCACTGATGCCAACTTCATAAATTGGTCAATGGGTGTTCTGTCCCAAGTGTAAAATTCTAATGCTTCACCAAACTCTTTGACAGTGTCTTCGTCGTCCAGTGTTCTCTTGATTAATTGTGGTTTAGTCGCTATCTTTGATAGTTCCATTTTGATCTCCTTTTCTTTCAATCAGTTTGTTTGCCAGCATCACTAAAAATTTTAATCTGCTGGTTGCTTTTTCTATGTCTGCTCTGGCACACTTTATTTCATTGGTTGCCTTGGCAGATTCCGCGATGATGGATTGGTATAATTCTACTTCGTTCTTTGAATCAAATAAGTCCATAAATCAATTTTATTTATTGTGTGCCAGAGGGCGGTGTACGCCCTCTGAACAAATGTGTTTATTAAGACACTGTGTATTCGCCATCCACTGTTAAAGTGATTGGTGAAACCCACACTGGTGCGTCTGCTGATACCGTAGGTGCTAAACCTGTAATGTATCCTGAGCCAGTCACAGTTTTACCTGTAGTGCCACCATCTGTGTCACCAAAGTATAGACTGAAACTAACTTTTGTTTTGTTTTTAGACAGATTGAAAACACCAAAGTACGTCGCACTGTTGGTATCTGAATCTGTGCTATCACCAAAAAATACTGTTTGGTCCAAAACAATGTTCATCGCGAGACTGTTTGTTGATGTTGTTGCGATTTGTTTTTTCGCTGTCGCATCAAGTTGAGTCCACGTGAATACATCATTAGCATTGTTCACGGTTACGTCTTGTAAAGCAGGCACACTTAAACCAGTGTCAGAACCGTTTGACGCTACTGTCACTGACAGTGTCGCTTGTACGCCCGTAACACCTGGTGCTGGATAGATATAAGCCATATCTCTTCTCCTTTTAAGTTATTGTTATTAATCTTACAGCAATCTCTGTAATCAGTAAATCGCCTTGATAACTTTGATTCACATCACTTTCGCGTCTATGTACTCCAGACACTGTGGTAATGTTCTTCGCGTTCTTCAAATCGTTTACCAATGTAGTATAATTGGCTGGTAGACTTTTAGCATCTGATGAAAAGTAAATGATGACTGATTGTACTTTATTATTCAAATGAACACCGTCCAAAGCAGTTATGACAGGATCTTCCGTTATGTTTGGTTGATCCACGTATAATGTTTTGGGGTTTGTGATATACAGGAGTTGTCCAGATGCCGTGTAAGGCAAATTTGAACTCTTTGAGTATGTTCCCAAACTGAGTGTGTCAATATAATTAAGCACTTCTGTTCTCATTATCTAACCCTCTTTAGATTGTATTGTCCTGGTTGTTTTTCCGTTGACTCCACATTGGAATCATTGTCAAAATCATACCAGTCACCTGCTGTTATCAGTTCCTGAAACAGGCTTTCTGCCTTGTTGGCATAATAACCCATCTTTTGTCTTTCTGCGTTGTCCTCATTGCCAAAGTCAGCAATTTTAGGCAGAATGAAATCAGCAAGAGCCGTGTACACACATAAGTCTGTGAAGTCGTTGGTTCTTCCTAATATTCTGCTTGAGTCCACAGCAGGAATGTCCGCTACCGTGTTGATAGCAGTGGCACCTGATTGGCGGATGTAATACTCTCTCCACCAAGACGATGAACGGACCTTTGTGAGAATCCGTTCAGTCGCCCTGATTAAAAGTGTTTCTACTGAGTCATCAGTCAAGCCTTCATTGGCTTCAAAAAGTCTCTGATCTTTTTCTTTGACATCTTGAAACTCTGCGAAACTAATCGTCACGCCATTTTCTACTATAAAGGCCATATTACTGATCTCCAGATTATGCCGCGTTACTTACGATTTTAACACCGTGAGTATTCTGAAGTATTGCTTGTCCACAAACTGCTGACATCATAATATCAGTTGAACGTGTACTTGCTTTATCCTCAGATTTTAGCGTTACACCACCTCTCATTGCGTGTCCAATTGCTGTTGAGGCAAATACGCCACCAACTGCGTTTAGAGTTGCGTCAGCGTCTGTATCTAAATCTTGTTTAACAAGTGAAGATTCAAAAACTTGACAACCCGCAAATGTACCTAGGTAGTATTGTCTTAAAATTGAAGAACCAATTTCAGAAGCAGTTGTGCTGTACACACCACTGTTTCCTGCTAATGATTTTTTCAATTGTACTGCTTGTTTAGGCGAAACGATAGCAGTTAAAGGTCCAACAATTTTGTTGTCTCTTAATTCTGCTACTGCGTCTAAGATGTTGTTGACAGTTAAGTCAGCGTCTTCAGTTCCAACTGATTGCGTGAATGAATTGAACAATGCGAATACATCGTTATCCATTTTTTCCGCAATCGCTCTACCTGCGTTCTGACCTAAGTCTGCGATTACATCTCTTTGTGCTGAATCTCTTAAAAAATCAGTCACTTGGAAATATGTTCCAATTTCCGCCAATGTTATTGTTGCTGAAGTTGTGTTTGTGTCAGCGGCACTTGGTGCTGTACCTTCTGTTAATGCTGACGCAGAAACGGAACTGTACACGGGCACCTGTAAAACTTTTCCTGTATTAGCAGGGAAGTCAAATGAAGTCACAACTTGACGAGCGATTGAATTCTCGTAAGCCGCAAATTGAGCCTCTGCCAATAGATTAGTAAAAAGTTCTGAGTTAATGGTTGTATTATTAGCCATCGTATTACTCCTATTTGGTTTGTGTTAAAGTTAAAGACTAATTCTGCTTCTGTATCTTTTTGTACTCAGCAAATTTAGCCCTGTCAGATGCTTTACTCATATCCAATTTAGTAATATCAAATGAATTGTCAACTCCTACGCCGTATGATGATTTAGTGTTGGTTGTGTTGGCTGTTGGTAATTGAAAATGTTTATTTTCGTTTAACCAATTCATAACCAAATTATCCACCCCTAATGGTGTACCTGAATCGCTGTATTGAACAGCACCGTTATTGTCAAGCACCTCTACATCACCAGTGTCATTAAGTCTGACTCTGTCTTGGAGTAATTGTTTAACCTGCTCTGGATTGACTGAACGGTGTTTAGCCGCCGCATTCAATAGAGGAGCATTAACTTTGTACTCCTTGATCACTTGATCCCTTCTTTGGATCTCAGCATCTTTTTTAGCGGCAAGTTCTTGTAGGGTTTTTTCAAATTCACCACGTTTGATTTGTTGTTCTTGTTGACGCTTTTCAGCCTCTGTTTTCAACTCTTTCAAATGTGTTGGATCTCCCAATTCTTCATAAGGTTTTAGAACTTTACGTGTGACAGATGTTTTTAATCTTGCCATCATATCGTCCACTTCCTTCTGCGAATAAGACTTTTCCGCTGGTGCCTGATTTTCTACAGTTGGTTCTGTTTGGGCATCAGTCGCCTCTGTGTTTGCCAATGTGTTTTCTGTATGGTCCATTGTTGTACCTCGCCTCCTATTTAGAGTTAATTTATTAACCACTTTAAGTGATTTGTAGTATTTATGTCTACCTTTAAAACCTAATGCTTAATTGAATGTTTTTGATTGTTTCTGGCCCTTGCTTGGGTAAGAATGTGTAGATCCTGTTGTATCAATATGGGAACAGGTGTTGAATAGCCTTGGTAGTTGGGATGACTGTATAACCATTCTTCATCTGTGCGTGCCTGGTTCAGTCTTGCGCCAATGTTGATTAATCTTTTGGGTGATGCGTCTTTGTGTATCCACATTCTTGCCACACTGTCACCCAGTGGTGTAATTTTGTGTTCGCCACGCCATCTACAGACATCTATCTTCTGTGCTTGCCAATATGCCTTGCTGTAAGGACACACTGACACGATGCTGGCAAAATATTCAGACCAATTAACGTCTTGGTTTTGGTTTTGGTTTGCCACGCCCTTTTTTGTTTTTGTTTTTCTTTTTCATTGTTTTACCTATGTTATGATATTCTTCTATGTCTTTCTTAGACATCATTATCTTTATTCCTCTGTTGGGTTAAACAGTCTTGCCAACTCAGGATGTGTGTCTTTGATTTGCTGATCTGTATAACCTTCAGCAACCATCTGTCTAAGATGTGCTACCATATCGTCTATTGATTGAACTGGCGGATGTTCTGCCAAGTTGATTGGTTTTGGTGTGTCGCTTGTGCCCTCTAAATCTACTTCTAACCAATTGGCAATTTCTTTGTCTATGTGTTGTATCAATTCAGGTGACGTTGATGCCTCTTTGGCAGTTTTTAATTGTTGTATTTCTGAACTTGTATCTCTGATGTTGAATGATCCAGGATAATCAATTGTGCCCGTCCATTCATAACCTTGATATTCACACCACAGTTTCCACATTTGTTCTTCTGCCAATTCCAAATTGTCTGCTTTCTCTGAAAGTTTGGCATTCAACAATTGAAACTCTGTCTCCATTGCTACTCCAGAAATAGTTTTTGCCTCAGTGGCTCTGACTGCTCCTGTGTTTGCCATTTTGTCAATGGCAGTGATTGTGTGTCTAATGCTTTCGTAAATGCTGGCAATGTTGCCTCCTGAAAACTCTAATGCGTATGGTTTCAAACCAGGATCCAAGTTGTCAGGCATTTCTATCAATGAACCAGGGCCTACTCCTGCGTTGGTTTCTTTTGATTTAACCAAACTTGGATGTGAGTCCATAGCAATTGCCTGTTGTACTTCTGATGTTGAGTTGTAAATAAATTTTTGTGCGTCAGCAATATCTGAAATGTCTGATATACCAATGCCTCTGAATGTAGAATGTTTGTTGTATGCCAACACACAAGGAATCTTGCCCAAACCGTTTGGTTGTTCCTGTTCTTCTATCACTTCATTCTTTTTAAGATCCACCACAGTGGTTAAAATTCTATCTGGATACCATTTCTTCACAGTTCTCACATCACCATTGACGTCTTCCAAATATTTGATGTATTCCAATTGGTATCTGCCGTTGCCTTTGCGTTTAAAATCCCAGTCCAACACCATAATAGGATTGATGATAGAAAGATAAGGTCTTGAACCTGCTTCTATCTCATCTGCCCTTGTTTGTGCGCCTACGTCTGGCTTGGTGACAAAAATCCAGCAGTGTCCAAACACTGATGACCAAGTTGAAACATCTTTCATAAATTGATTCAGGCTTTTGCCTTCAAAATCTGCGTCTCTGATAAAGTCTTCTAACTCTGGTGCGTTCTCAATAGAGCCATAATCTCTTGTGGGCTCTTGTCTAAATAAAAATGAATTGTACACTGATATGATTGAAGCACAATGGTTTTCTAAAGGTGTATTTTTTAACCTTTGTTGAAATTCTGCGTTGGTTTCCAATTGATACCTAATTAAATTTTGTGCTCTTCTGTATTCTTCACCACCTATGTAAGATTCCAATAGATATTTCCATTGTTTGTAATAGGTGTCATACAGATGATTACCGCTTATCAGTGCGGCTATTTCTGATCGTAATGTTTCTGTTATGTTCATTGATTGCTACCTTATTTGTTGAAAGTTTCCAATTTTTTGTCCCCATCTTTCAGGCACATACAGTTCCTGATTGCGTTGTAAAGGAAAAATAAATGCTACACAATAAGAAATGGCATCAAACATATGATCAAAGCCACTGTCTTTGTCAGGCACTTGGGTACCTGGTTTGAAACAATATTTTTCCAGACTTTCTATGCTGTATTTACACCTTTGAGACACAAACAGGTGATTTTTACTGTCTGCTGATCTCAATCTGGCGTTGAGGGCATTGATTCTGTCTCTTACAGGATCGTGTCTGCGTGGTGCTTTCACATTGAACCCTGCGTTGGTTAATATGGTAAAGTCTGTGTGTCCATTTGCTGATGTCTTCCTGGCGGCGCCACTTGGATCAGGATACACAAAAACCTTGCTGGTTGGATATCTGCGTTTTATTTCCTGTGCCAACTCATCTGTGTTGGATGAATACATCTGTATTTCGTCTATGATGTATAAATCCTCGCCTTCTCTCACCATAATGGCGGCATTGATGGGTGCCACGTTGAAGTCCATACCAATATAGATAGTTCTTAAATCAGCATTGGGTAATTCTTTAATGTTTTGGTCTCTGTCAAATGCCCAAGCAACCTGATCACCAAATGATTCAAATGTGGCATTGAATTCTTGATTGAATTGCTTTTCTGACATCTCCTGTTTGGCTTGTTCAATCTCTTCTTTGGGCACAAAGCCACCTTGTAGTGTGGTGAACTGCCAACTCTTCCAATTGTCTGGATCTTCTTTCTCTCTGTTGTAAAGATCAAATGTCCAATTGTTCTTTCCTAAAGGTGTAGATATAAACAACACACCCCCTTGCGAATCTGCCAGTGCTGGTCTGATTACCTCAAACCAAGCATCTGCCTGAACCTGTGCGGCTTCATCTATCACACAATAGGAAAGTTTGATACCTCTCAATGACTGAAAGTTGTCAGCACCCTTGAGAGCAATTTCTGTGTTGTTTTTGAGTGTGACTGAAAGTTCTGATTCATTTATTTTTCTTACCCAATTGAGATCCAATAATCTTTGCTTTAATTCTTTGAAAGCGATCATCTTTGCCGCTCTGTATGAGGATGTCACATACCAAATCAATCTGTTGGGTTCTTTGGCTTGGTAGCACATCTCTCTAATGGCAAGAAATGTTTTGCCCATACGTCTACCACCAATAACCACTTTGAATCTATGGTCGTCCTGTGCCACCTGTTGTTGTATTGAACTTAATCGCATCTTAATGCCAACTTGACCTGAAGTGCCTGGTGTTCTCTCAACATCTGATTGAACTTCTTCTGTAGTTGGGCAAATGCCTCTGTGTGTTGTATCATCAATTCAGAAAGATTCTCATTCTGTTTCACAAGATTGGTTATAATTCTGTTCTGTCTTAGTAGGTCCACTTGACACTGGTTCAGCATCGCTAATGGATCAAAGTCTGGTGATATCATCTATTGCTCCTATGTAGATATTTATAGGAACCGTGTGATTATAATACTATTTTAGATTGTTTTTGAGATATGCGGCGTATGCCAATAGAAATATGATTATACAATAAAAAATAAATCCAGTCATTAAAATTTTACTACTCCTCTGGCTTCAGGATCTATCTTAAATTGTGTTGCCGCTTCTTCTGTGAACGTAAATCCTGTTGTCTTACCATCTCTATATATGCTTATACCTTCTGGCAAGTTAAGAAAAAAGGGTGCTGATCCAACTAATATTTCATCATCTTTTACAGATATTGGTTTAGAATAACACCAAGTCTTATCACCAAAACTTAACATTGGACTGATATGCTTACTGCCGTAAGTTAGATATTTCTTTTTCAACTTGTAAGATGGTATTTTATAAACTACAATCACATCACCTTGTTCTTGTGCGTGTTTAATGAATGTCACCCTACGGGCATATGTATCATTGCCTGACAAAAATATTTTATCTGTATATGTGTTGCCTGATTGCGGTTGTATCGCACCTGTTTTTTGTATTTCTTCATAACCTTTTTGTGTGGTGCCGTGATAGAAAAATCTTGGCATTATGCCTCCTCCAATTCTTCATTATAATCTTTTTCATAATAATACCATACAAAAAATTTAGTATTAAAAATTTCCCAAGCAACATCGTCTGGACAACCTTTTGCGTGAGTATCCATTAGCGGACATCCTTCTTCGTGTTTGGTCTTACAAACTGCGTGTAGAACTTCGTGTAGCACAATCGCAACCAGGTCCTTCCGTTGTGTGGTGCTGGCAGGAATCCATATGTAATTGCCTCCCATACGAGCACTACCTAACACATTCTTACATCGCTTTACCGTGTCAGTGATTCTAACTTTGATGAAAGGCAAATCATAACCTCTATCATATCGTGCTTCATTGATAATGTTCATCACTTTGTCACGCAACAATTTGGTATCCTTGTTCATTGTTCTGTCTATGTGTTTTTTTGATTTCAACATTATGCCTCCTCAACCTTATTTTTATAAGCAGTTGCTAATTTATCAGACAGTTCAACACAGATTAACTTAATTTCATCAATCATAGGTGTTCCAATAAACCAATTTGTTTCAATACCTCGTTGAATATCTTCTTGTTCTTTAAGATCAATTGCTTGTTTTAACAATGTCTGGTCTATTACATTATTAGCATACTTTGATTTAGGTATATTGTAATAATCTACAAACCAGTTATAAAATCTTAATTTCTCACTCATCCTATGCCTCCTCCTTTTGTTTAACTGGCTTAATAACTTTTCTAAGCATTTTAATCAAATCGCTATTCAATTCCAAATCTGCGGATGACCAACCTGCCCTTTGCGTTGCGGTTCTATTATATTGATCAACACATTCTATAAATTCTGGAACCTTTTTGTTGTTAGGGTCTAGTAGTGTTGGTGATTCCATATCCCATATCATTTTGCCCATTAATTCTAGGATTGTGCCATAATATGTGCCTTTGC
>VMHT01168137.1_pt1 | contig 26989 bp, 10 predicted proteins | sample 4693611 | NCBI WGS metagenome assembly VMHT01 (sample SAMN12280063, study PRJNA550983) | marine metagenome | isolation source: seawater sampled from same location over 5 years 0.02-0.2 micron viral filtrate | place: USA: collected off the coast of southern California halfway between the port... ...
AAGGACATTTAATGCAAAAATTCGCTTTAGAAAATAAAGATAAAATTTGTTTAAGTATGGAATTAGATAGATATCAAGAATTAGTACAAGAGTTATTAACATTAGTTTTATTAAAAGAACCATCAGAATTTTATAAAGAACAAATAGAAAATATAAAAGATTTAATAAAAAATAATAATATAGAAAAAAAGTACATTTCATAAAAAAAATTAAAATTTTAAAAATAATTTTAAAAATAAAAATAAAATTAAGAAATGTACTATATTGATTTTCTATATTATTATTATTAGTTATATTTTATGAATTAGGTGTTCTAGAATGTATTATACTTCTTGGATCACAATTATTTCTTTTTTAAATTATTTTTTTTTCTTTTTCCTCCACTAATTTCTGGAGATGATTCAATTGATGTTTCATATTTATTTCTTAAATAATCATACACTTTTTCACCATCTTTTACCCTAAATAATTTTCTTCTTTCTGATATTGGTAATTTTCTATAGTCTTCTACTCTTTTTTCTCTTTTATTTATTTTTTTTTCTCTTTTTTTATTTCTTTTTTTATTTTCTAATATTCGTTTTTTTAATTGTTTTCCTGTATCATAATCAGGTAATATTTCTACATTTATAAATGAACCATCTGATAAATATTCTGATATATCAGGTGATATACCAGTTGGGGTTTTAGCATATAAATGATGTGCTCTATTTATATCTTTTGGTTTATTTTGTATTCTTAATTTTGGAGAAGTTGTTCTATTAAATAATGATTCTCTTCTATCTAATAGTCGTATAACTGGTGATTGTTGTCTAACTGATGATTGTTGTCTAACTGATGATTGTTGTCTAATAGGTGATATTTCTCTTGTATACTTTAGTCTATTAAATGATTCTCTACTTTTAGGAGAACTTGTTCTATCTAATAATTGTTTTCTAAAAGGTGATATTTCTCTTGTATAATTTAGTCTATTAGATGATTGTCTACTTTCTGGTGGTGTTTTATTTTTACTACTATTTAATCCTGAACCAAATTTTATTTTATTTTTCATATTATCTAATATATATAAATAATAATAAAAATAATTAATTTAATTATTTATTTTTTTTTCTAAATCTACTATTCTATTTTCTAATTTTTGTATATGTTTAACTAAATATGGTATTAAACCTGTATAATTTACAGATTTATAACTATCATAACCATCTTTTACTAAATTAGGTAATATTTCTTCTAATTCTTGAGCAATAAAACCAACATTACTTGTATTAGATTTATTTACATCATTCCATTTAAATGAAACTGGATTTAATTTTAATATTTCATCATTATATTCTATATTTTTAATATCTTTTTTTAATCTTTTATCTGATTGTGTTGTAGATGAATAAGCAGTAATATCAAATTCTGCGTGTAATCCATTACAATGAATAAAACCTTCACCTGTTACTAATGAATCATCATAATTGAAACCCGATGATGTATTATTCATTATTAATTGTTTATTTACATCTAATAAACTAATAGCAGCAGTTGTCATAGATGTACCATCATTAAAAACTAATTTAGGTACATATAAATCTTTATGTGAATAATTTGCACTATTTGAAAATTCCATTGTGTTTTGCAATGTTGTTGTTCCATTTAAAGTACCATCTGAATTTACTAATATTGAAAATCGCGAATTTGATAATTTTAATACTGAACCACCATCTGATTCTAATATTTTATTTTTTTCTCCGATATTATTTGTACCATAATCTTCAGTATAATATGATTCTAATGTTATTGATGTATTTAAATTTAATGATTCTAATATCAATAATGCTTTATCATTTATTAAACTTATAAAATTATCTTTTGTTGATAATTTTAATATAAAATTTATAGGATAACCATACTCATTAAATTCAACTGGTGTAACAACAAAAGGTGTATTTATATATAATGGTATATTCTGTATAGTAATTGGTACTTTTAAACTATTTGTTTCTATATCTATTTCATAATATAAACTACTTAATTCATCTTTAGTTACTAAATTACTATTAATATAATCTGTTGTATAATAATTATTTTCAAAATTTGTATTAATACTTGTTCCATCACTAAAAATTACTTTATTAACTAATAAATTAATATTACTTGATATTTTATCTTCTGAAATTGTTTGATTTTGAATATTACTTCCTGATATTTGTGTTAATAAATCCAAAACAAATGCATCCCCTATATTTTCACCACTTACTATACCTGTAATTGTTGTTGTTCCACTTATTTTTGAATTTGCTTTAAAATTTGTATTTTCATCAACTATTATATTTACATTATTAATTAATGAAGCATCTATTGTTCCTGATAATATAGTATCTCCTGTAAATGTATTTGATGTTGTTGTTAATATTGAAGTTGACTGATTATCTATATTTATTATTGCATCATTTATTATTGCAGGATTTATATCCTGACCATATATATATGTTCTTCCTGAAATTTTAGAACCATTTATAGATTTAATTGTAGCTGTATCTACAATTGTTGCATTATTTATAATTGATGCATCAATCTCTGTTTCTATTGAAACTGAATTTATTTTATCTCCATATAATGATGTTATTATTGATGAACTTGCTATTTTCGCATTTAAACCAATATTACTTGTATCTATATTTCCTGTTATTATTACATTTTCTAATTTATTATTTGAATTTGTTGTATCAATCATTATTCCACTTATTTCTATATTATCCGGTAACAATGAAGGATGAATACTATTTTCTGTAAAATTATAATTTAATGTTTCTGGTAATTTATAACCATTACCTACTTTTAAATTTGATGCATCTATAACAATTGAATTATTTGATATTAAACTAGGATCTATTGATTCTTCACTTAAATCTGATAATGTTACTGAACCTATTAAACCAACATTATTTAATTGTTCTGCTTTTAATACTAAATTACCAATTAATTCTGGATTTATTAAATTACTTGTTGTATCTATTTCTACATTTTGTAATTTATATGTATATATATTATTATTTGTATCTATTTGTTCTGGTTTTATTCTTAAATTTCCTATTATTCTTGGATCTAAATTATTACTTGTCGTATCTATAATTATATTTTCTAATTTATATGTATAATTATTATCATATGAATCTATTTGTGATGGTGTAACTATAAATGTGCCTACAAATCTAGGATCTAATAATCCATTTGTTGGTCTATAATAATTTAAAACACCATCTATTAATTTATATACATAATCCATATGACTTAAAATAAAATTTTCTGGTCTTATTGATTCCCATTCTACATCTGTTAAATATGTAATATTTCCATATGGTAATAATTTATCTGTTAAAATAGTTAAATTTTCTAATGTATTACCTATAAATTGACCATATGATGGTTCTTCTGTCCCTATATTAATCCATTTTAATCCTGATGGTTCTATATTTGTTATTAAATCTATATTTAATGATCCTGGTACAAAATCAATATCGTCTGGTGATACTGAAATCTGCCCTAATATCTTTGGATCTAATTTGGCATTGTCAAATGTTAAATTTACATTTTGTAAAAAAGAACCATCTATTGTTGTATCTATTTGGTCTGCTGATAAATTTAAATTTCTTATATAATTTGGTGGTATTTTGGATTCATCATATAATCCAAAATATGTATTATTTATATATATATAATTATTATTTTCTAAATTATTAAAATTTAAATTTATTAAATCATCTTGTGTTAATATTATTAAATTATTTAAATTATATATATTTTGAATACTCTCTCTTATTTTATTTTCTAAAAATTCATTATTTATTAATGTTTTATTTTCATTTTTTATTTTAATTCTTTTTTCTCCACCCATATAACCATGATAATAACAATAATAACTTAAACTTGTAAAATTTTGTTTAATATTTAGTTTTATATCACCACTATAAAAATTTACTATAATTCCTTCTATTGTTAAAGTTCCTACTAAATTTGTATTTGCTAATGTTATAACTTCTAATGTATCTGAATCATCTATTAAAAATCCTATAGGATGCTCTATTGGTATATTAGTTAATGTTATTTCTCCTATCTCAAAACCTAAATATTCATACTCATTATAACTTAAATTTCCAAATTTATAATAATTATTACCATTTATTGTTTCTATTGATACTTCATATGTATTTGATATATTATATACTATATCATTATATGATAAAAAATTCCATTCTAAATTATTTGTATCTGTTGTATAATATAATATATCATCTACATTTATATATTTAGTTTCATCTATTAATTCTGTTATTGTTTCATCTGTATTTAATGTTATTGTTATAGTTGATATATATGTTAAATAATATTTTCTTATCTTATTTTTTAAATAATTATTTACTATTAAATTATAATTTGCTACTAAATTATTTATATCATTACTAACATATTTCCATTTTAATCCCGAAGGACCATTATATATTAATGTACTATTTGTATTTATTAATGATGTTGAACTTATATTTTTTATTGGTACATTTATATTTACTATTGAATTTATTGGTATATCACCATTTAATATTACACTATCTAATTTAAATTCTTCCGTTCCATATTTTTCAATATTTATAACATCTATTATTACATCATTAAATATATTTAATGGTATATTTGATGTATCTGATATTACTTTTGTTTTTCCTAATATATTACTTGATATATCTATATTATTAATATCTATCTCTATATTTTCAAAATTATTTATTGGTATCTTTATTAAATTATTTTCTGATACTATATTTGTAATTCCTAATAGTTTCTTATCTTCTGTAAAATCTATTAAACTTATATCTATATTTGCCTTTGTTATTAAATTAGCATTTAAATTTGAACTATTTAATGTATTTATTATTGTTATTGGTGCATCTATTACACCATTTATAAATGAAAATTCTACTGTCGCATTTTTTATTTTACTTCCATCTATTTGTCCAAATAATTTATCATCTGTTATTGTATTATCCGCTATATTTGAATTTGTTATACTATTAAATTTAAATTTTGAACCTTTTATTAAATGTTTATAATATATATTACTTTCATTTATATATGCATCATTACTTAATGTTAATAATCCATTCTCATCTACTAATAAATCTATTTCTGTCTGTGTTAAATTACTATCATAATTTGATGATTTCCCCATATAACCAATTATATTTTCTGAACCTATCGTTAAATCACTTATTGAATCATTTGTTATAAATGATTTTGGTACTACTATATAACTTAATGGTGCTCCTGCATTTGTAAATTTACTATCTATATATGATGTTAAATTATTTCCTGTTGTTGTTATCGTATCATATACATTATCTATATTTATATCTAAATTTATTAAATCTAATGAATTCATATTCCATTTTTCTGCATTATAATCATATGATAAGTATCCTTTTGATCTTTCACCAACATCCGGTATATTTATATCATAATATTTTATTATTACTATACCACTTCCACCTATACCTCCTGAACCACTTATATTATCATCATAAATTGTATCAAAACCACCTCCTCCTCCACCACCTGTTCCTTTCCCTCCATTTCCACCTCTTTTATATAATAAATTATCAGTTATGTTTACTTCTATTGTTTCTCCATTATTATATCCTGTTCCTCCTTCTGATTTTTCATATTCTAATGTATTACTAACACTATTATTATATTTAAAAGCACCTGAACCACCCCCTCCTAAACCACCTGATGGTAATTCGCCATATCTTAAACCTTCTGCTAAACTTATATTTTCATTTCCATTATTATTCCATCTTGTTGCACCACCACCTCCACCCCAATAAAATAATGAATTTATATAACCATCTTCTCTATTATAATATATATTTGATGGTACTCCAGTACCTCCTTTTACATCTACTTCTGATATTCTAGAACTTGTTCCTCCCTTTCCACCATTTTGTGCAAAAACTATTTTACCTTGTACTTCTGTTATTCCTGATAATATATTTATATTACCTCCTAATCCACCTTCTCCTAATGAAGTATTTGTATCACTTTTTCCCTTTTTACCACCTCTAGCTATTAATCCAAATGCTTCTGTATCATATCCATCTTTATTTGCATTTCCACCATTTCCAACTTTTATATTATATGATTTTCCTCTTTCTATATCTACATCTTTTACATATATAACTCCACCTCCTCCTCCTCCACCTGCATTAATAGATTGTGTTCCACCTCCACCTCCACCTCCACCTACTATTAAAATATCTATTTTACAATCATATTGAAATTCTAATAAATAATTTGTTTGTTGAGAAATATTAATATTGCTATCATTATAATTTAATAAAATATAATCACAATATTTTATATTATTTATATCATATACAGAATAATCTATATTACTACTATAATATTCTGTTGTTTCAACTATATTATGATTTATTCTTGGACTATATAATGTTGATAATTCTAAATTATAAAATTTAGAAAAAGGTATTTTTGGTAAAACATCTATATTTAATATACCTGATTTTATATTTGATGCATTATTATTATTTAAATTATATTCTATATTTTTAATGTAATTTGATGTATTATTATTTAATAATAATAATTTATTATCTATATTATTTGTATAATTTGAACTTGATATATTACTATAAACATTATTATTTGATGATAATATATATATATCATTTACATAATTTTTATTTTCATTTATATTATTTATTAAATTATTTGATATATTTGTAATGTTAGATGATAATAAATTATATGTATTTCCTACATACGGATTTAAAATCCAATCATTTAATTGCCAATTATATTCTAAATATGTATTTTCTAAATCTGATAATGGTATTTGCTCTAAAAATGTATCTTCTTTTATAGAAAATTTATATCTTAAAATTACTATTCCTTCTTTTCCGTTTCCCCATCCACCATTTTGACTATAACCTCCTCCACTACCTATTACTGTAGCATCTCCTGTTTCTATATTATTTATATCACTTATATTTGAATCTATTAGTACACCACCACCTCCTATTCCTCCTAAAGTATTATATGAACCTCCTTGACCTGCAAAATATTTTATATTATTTTGATTACTTCCTAAATTTTCATATACTATATTAAATATATTATATGCTTTTTGACCTATATTTATATTTCCATTTTGTCCTATTCCTCTAAAATTACTTATTTTTTGTCCATAATTTGCTGTTATATTATTAAATTTTGATATTCCACCAACTTCTGCTACACTATCTGATTGTCTATAATCTGTAAATCCTGAACCATTACCACCTTTACCTACTATTATATCAAATGATGTATCTTTTTCAATTGTTAATGATTCTAATAATATTTGTTGTCCACCATCTCCTCCCGCTCCTACTGTTGTTTTAAAATAATTTCCATTTGAATATATATAACTTTCTTCTGTTAATACTATTCCATAACTAGTATCCCAATTATTTATTATTTTTACTGAATTTATTTCAATCATATCATCTTTTCCTAATTCTTCTATTAAATTTAATATTGCATTATAAATATTTACATCTGTTATATCATTTAATGTTATTAAATTTATATCTCCTGATGGTCTCTCTGAACCTATATTTAACCAATATTTTCCTATTTGAAATGAACCACCTCCACCTCCTCCACCAACTATTAATACATCACAAATTATACTATCATTTATTATTAAATTATAAGTTGTATCTTCATTATTTATAGAATTGAAATAATAATAATGATAACCATTATAAACATCATTTATTATATCAGAACTATAATCTATTGCTGATGGAAATTGTCTTTTATATATATTATTATTATTTGATATTATTACATTATTTACTAATGGTTGATTATAATCTTTTACTTTCTTTTCTATATAAGGTGCTTCTGGTGTTAATAAATTACTAATTGGTATTTTAGGTAATAATTTAATATCAAATATACCATTATCCTGTTTATTATTAATATTTGATGTATGTATTTCCGATTTAGATAATTCTTCATGAAATATATTATTTATAATATCTTGTTTAATTATATCTGAAATATTATTTATATTTATTGTTTCATTTAATATATTTTTATAATATAAATTATTTACATATATATCTCCGTCTATATCAAATCTATTATTATTAATATCTTCTACTACTTCTTTACCTACTGATAAATTTACCTTATATTTATTATCTATTAATGATTTATTATCATTTATTTTTACTGATAAACCATTTGTTTCACCATCTATTCCTATTATTTTTGTATTTCCATATATATTTAACATATAATCTGAATTTTCCTTAATAATTTCTTTAAAATATTTTGGAAAATTATATCTATATCCTTCAAATTCATTATTTATTCTATTATCTTTAAATGGTATTCCTAATGACATTTTAAATGATGAATTTGATGTATTATTTGATAATAATTCTGTATGTGTATTTGAATATATTACATAATAATTATTATCTTTTTTAATATAATTATCAAATTCGAAATGTATTATTCCCAATTCTGTTTTAATTGTTTCTAAATCTTGTAATGAAATTATTCCATTATTTTCATTTATTTTATTTTTTAATAATTCATTATTTATTTCATTTCCATATGATGGTCTAGTTGTACCTACATTTATCCATAATGTTCCAAAATTTTCATCATTATATTTTGTTGGTATTGGACCTTTATTATCTATACATATATTATAATTTTCTCCTAATGTTATCACATCATATTCTGTTCCTATATATTGTAATATATGTTTACTATTTAATTCTAATGATTTTATATCTGTTTTATAATAATCTACATCATTTATATATGATATTTCATATGTTTCTATTTTATTATTATCTATTATTCCATTTGTTATATTTTTGAAATTTTTATTTTTAATACCTGTATAATATGTTGTATCTGACTCTGTTGATTTTAATATATAATTTGGATTTGAACCATATATTGATATACTTGGATGTACTTTATTATCTAAATGTGTATCTATATTTATTATATTATTGTAATAATTATCTGGATATAATATATTATCTAAATTTGTAAATATATTTGAATATTGTAATGTTTTACTATATTCTTTTATATTATCTAATTTATTTATATTTAATACTATATCATTGTAATTTATATAATTATTATCTGTATTTGTTATATTACTTGTATCTAAATTTTTTAATATATATTTTTCATTTTCATTAAAAGTTACTTTCCCTAGATTTATTATATTATTATATTCAAAACTTATTGTATTATCTGAATTTTCTAAACTATTTATTTTATTTGTTTCTAATACACTAAATTTTCCTTTTTTATTTTTTGAATGTATTGAATAATCTTTTGATATATCTATATCTACATCCATATCATATATTATTGTTCCATCTGATGTCATTTTTGATATTAATTCATTATTTGATGATATTTCTAAAAAATTTGGAACTGATATTATACTAGATTTATAATTTTTAAATTTTTGTTTATAATCTTTTAATATTTCATACACCTTTTTACTTATATATATTGCAAATACTGTTTTTGAAGCATCATCAGTATAACCTATTACTGTAAAATCTTTAAATATAAATTCTTCATCTGAATTATTTAATTTATTAAATAATTCAGTTGCTGTATATACATTTGTAAATGGATCTTCATTCGCTAAATAATTTATTAATTGAATTTTCTCATCTATTATATCCGCTTCTAATGGTATATTTTCATCTGGTATTATATTTTTTACATCTGGATATAATATAAAACATTCATGTGTTGTTAATGTTATACCTAACTTATTTTGTTCTGTTATTACACTATTTTTAATATTTTCTAATTTTAATTCTAAATTATATTCTTTATTTTCTGTATTTTTTACTATCATATATGGATAAAATATATGTGATCTATAATAATTACCATTTTCTGATGTTAGCCAAGTTTCTGTTTTAAAATCGTATTCTACTTGATTATTATTATTTTTTAAATTTAATTTATCATATTTTACATTATATGTTTGGGTCTTATCATATACTGTTGTCTGTTTTACATTATTATTATTCTCTAATTTTAAATTTAAACTTTTAAATTTATAATCTAATAATGTTGTTATGTATATAGCATTTAAAAAATAATATCTATCACCATTTTCATCCATATAAAAAAATTCTTTTAATTCTGTATTATTTTGATTGTTTATATTTGTATAAACATTTTTAAAATTATTTCTATAATTTATAAAATATACATCATCATTTGCTAAATTATTTTCTTCAAAATATCTATTTATAAATATACCATTTAAATAATTTATTTTTTCATCTATTATTCTCCATATATAGTTATTTTTTTCTTCATAATTTAAATTTAATTTTAATAATGCATTTGAACTATTATAATTTTGTTTATTTCTATCATCTAAATTTAAACGATCATCATTTCTATTTATATATAATAATGCATTCTCTTTCTCTTTATCACCTATTGATATATTTCCATATTTATTTATATTAAAACTATCTCCTAAATAACTTCCATCATAATTAAATATATAATTTACATTTGAATTTATATTTGTTTCTATATTACTATATACATATTCATTATCATAATTATTTATATTTATAAAATTATTTGAATTAATATTTTCACATTTTCCTAAACTTAATAAACCTTTATTATTTAATACTAATATCTTATCATATTTTAGTACTTCATCTGTATATTCATTATTATATTTATTTATTTCTATTATATTATTTTCTTCTGTATCATTTAATATTGATTTATTTATTACTAATGGTGTCTTTTTATTATCTAATTCTGTTGTTTTTCCTATATTTATATCATCAAATATATTTTCTACAATTGATAATGATCTTATCTCTACACCTGATTCATTATCATGCGGTATAATCTCTTTAACTTGAATTTTATCAACCTTTATTATATAATTAAATAATGCTATATTACTATTAAATTTTACTAAATTTATACCATTATTACTATTTATATTATATTCATTTGTACCCAATTCAATTTCAAAATCAAAATTATCTTTTACTATTATTTTATTTGTATCATTTGATATCTTTAATATTTCTGTTTCTGTATTATTTTTTATTACAAAATCTTTTGTTATTATATTATTTATATAATTATTTTTTAAATTTATTATATCATTATCTAATTGTATTATATATTCTTCTGAATCATATAATCCTATTGTATCATTATTATTTGATGTTATTGTATATTTATATTTACTATTTGTTTCTATTATTCCTGTTTTAAATTTATTATCATAATTTATAAATATATTGTCATTATCTACTATATATTCATCATTCTTTAATAATATTAAATCAGATTCATTATCAATCCCTTCTTTTTCTATTTTTATTAATTCTATATTATTCCCTGTAGCATTACCAATATTTATTGACATTACTTAATTTATATAAAAGATATATTTCTTATTTCTAAATATCAATAATATTTTTTATATATTATTAAATTTATATAAATATTTATTTTATTTTATATATATAGATTTATTATGGAAAATTTAGATAATAATATTACTAATATTTCTTTTAATAATAATATATTAAATTTTACTTTTGATAATAATACAACTGAACAATTAATTTTAGATGAAACAAATTATATTAAAATTTTTGATAAATGGTTTCTTGATACTCCTGTTTTTATTAGTGATAAATTTAAAAAACAAATTAAATCTTTAAATTTTATTAAAATTAATAAAGAAAAAAATAAAAATATACTAGAATTAAATACTTTTTTTACTAATATTGATAATGCTACTAAATTTTTTAATTATGTTCGCATAAGAAAAGATAAAATTGATAATGAAAAATCAAAATGGCAAGAAAAACCTAAATAAAAACTTTTTTATTTTTATATAAAAAATTACTATATATTTATTATTAAAATTATATGTATTGTAATTTTATTTTATTAATTTTTATATTATTTATTAATTTTATAAACTCCTATATTTTTAATATTGGTTCTACTGGTTTATTACTTCCTTATAGTTTAGGTATTCTTGGTTATATTAAAAAATATAATATTGTTAATTATGATGAATTAATTGGTACTTCTGGTGGTTCTTATTGTTCCTTATTATATAAATTTGAAAATAATTTAAATTCTCACGATTTTATTTGGAATAATATTTTTAATTTAAATAAAAGTACTAAAATTGATCTTTATAATTTAAATAAATTTCAATTAAGAAATAATAATATTTTATTTAATAGATATTTAAATCATTCTGTTAATAATTTAAATATTAAAATTGTTGCTACACAATATAATAATATTTTAGATAAAAAAGAATGTATTTTCTCCTACTATTCTAATATTTCTGATCTTATTAATAAATGTTATTGTAGTTCTTATATTCCATATATTAGTGGTGATAAATTTTATTATAAATATAATAATACTAAATATTATGATGGTGCTTTTAATAAAATTAATAAAAAAAATATTCATTATTCTTTTAATAATAATAATTTAATTATTAATAAATTATCTCAGAATAATAATATATTTTATATCAATTCTAATACATGGGGTAGAAAATGGAATGAACCTTTTAAACATTATTTAGATTATGAAACTTCTGAATTTTTATTTTATCAAGGATGGTATGATACTCTTCATAATATTGATAAAATATTATAAGAATTTATTATATATATTTATTTATATGGATAAAGATAATTTAAAACAATATAATAATAATATGTATTTAAAATCTTCTTGGAAATTTGCTAAAGATTTTTTAGTATATGAAAATATTTTAAAAGAATATACTAGTCTTAGAAATAATATTATTAATGAATATTATACTGAAAATTTATCTTATGGTTATAATAATTATGATTCACATAGATATGCTATTAAAAGATTACTATTTTCTGTTAGATTAAAAAATAAAAAAATAGAATTAAATAATTCTTATATTAATAAAAATAATTCACTTATTAATTATGATAAATATTTTAATATTTATAATAATTAATTACAAATAAATCTTAACATTATATTCATTGTATATAATTCTTGACTTAATAATTTAAATGCATATGGTATTCTTGCTTGAACTATATCTACCGTATTTGAACAATTACTACATTTATATATATTTTTTTCTGTATTTACTGTGGCATTTATTCCACAATTTTTACATAAAAACACTCTATAATTATCTGATACATCTAACATTCTTTCTTTTAGAAAACTACTCATTCCATGCGATAATACTGCATCTCTTTCCATTTCTCCTAAACGAAGACCTCCATTTCTCGCTCTCCCTTCTGATGGTTGTCTTGTTAACATTACTATTGGAACATTTGAACCTCTACTATGTAATTTATCTGTTACCATATGTTTTAATCTTTGATAATATGTTGGACCTATAAATATTTCTGTCTTTATTTGTTCTCCTGTTCTTCCATTATACATTATCTCATTTCCATATCTCTCCATTCCTGATAATTCTAATACTTTCGCTATACTTTCTACTGTACAACTTGTAAATGGTGTTGAATCTCCCATTGTTCCTATATGACACGATGCTTTCCCCATTATACATTCCATTAATTGTGCCATTGTCATTCTTGATGGTATCGCATGTGGATTCATTATAATATCTGGTGTTATTCCATTTTTTGTAAATGGCATATCTTCCTGATTATATATCATTCCTATTGTTCCTTTTTGAGCACTTCTACTTGCTAATTTATCTCCTATTTCTGGTTTTCTATTTTTTCTTACACGAACTTTACAAAATTTATATCCATCACTATTTATATTCGAATAATTCATATCTATATATCCATCATCATTCGCTTTCATACATGTACTTGAATCTTGATTTACATTCACACCCATCTGTTTTTTGGGCATCACTTTCCCTATTATTATATCATTCCCATCCACATATTTATTTTTTTGTACAAATCCATCATTCTCTAATTTACTATATGAAAATGGTTTCATATTTAAACTATTCTCAGGTTTTGTAAATGTCTCTTCTTCTCCTGTACTATGATTTTTTGAACATACATCTCTAAATGCTTTATAATATGTACTTGTAAATAATCCTCTATCTAATGATGCTTTATTTATCATTACACTATCTTCTTGATTAAATCCAGTATGTGTCATTATTGCTACTATCGCATTTGTTCCTGATGGTAATTCATTACTATGTGTATATTTTGATAATTTTGTTAATACTAATGGTTTTTGCGCATAATTTAATATATTTCCCATTGTATCTATTCTATTATTAAAATTACTCATATATATTCCTAATGCTTGTTTTCCCATTGCACAATTACTTACTGCAAAACCATTCCCACCAATAAAACTATGATTTTCACTTTCTACTGTTATATCTGATATATTTTTATTATTACTTAATACTTTCTTATTTATTGGTACAAAACATATATCATTATCGACTTCTATATTCTCTTTAAATTCTTCTAATGTTTTAGAATTTTCTTTTATATAATTTTTACTATAATTTTCTACATATTTTTTATAATTATTATATTCATTTATTACAAATAATTCTTTTAATAATTTATTATTATATCTTATTCCTATATTTTTTAAATAATAATCTAATATCTCTTTATCTGTTTTATTATTTAATTCATATTTATAATAATAATCTAAATAATTATTATTTATTTTATTTACTATATATTCTATTATTAAATTTGGTTCATATATATTTATTTTATAACTATTTATTTTTTCTTTGTTTTTACTTTCTAATACTAAATATGATGATAAGAATTCATTTTTTACTTTTGTTGAACATTTCTCTAACCACGATATATTTTTACATAAATTTTTTATATATATTACAAATTTTATATCATATATATGATTCTCTGTAAATCCTAAATATTTTACATCATTTATATATTCTTCTTTATCTTTCTCATTTGTAAAATTTAGTTCATTTACAATATAATATCCACATAATCTCGCTATTATTGGTAATTTCTCACTTTTTTTATATAATGGTATTAAATTTAATTTTTTATATTCATCATTTTTATTTAATAATTTTGAACTATATATTTCTTTATTTTCTATTAATTCTTTTTCTTCATTATTTTCTTTTATATTCATATATATTCCTAATTTTGTTTCATCATCAAATTTTTGAACTTCCATCCAACCTTTATTTGTCATAAATTTATGATCATATGTTGCTGTTATTGTACGACCTGTTATTATATTTATATCATATACTATCTTATCTGTTAATCTATTATAATGATTTATAACTTTTGTATGTTCCATTATTTTTGTTTTTGGATTAAAACTTAATACATTATCTCCTATTTTTATATTTTTTATCTTTTTATAATATCCATTACTTAATAATACTGTCTCATTTTCTGATAAACATTGATAACAATTTCTCGGTGATTGATTATGATCACTAAATGGTATATTTACTCCTAATATTCCATTTATTAAACTTGGATGTATCTCACAATGTGTATAAAATGGTGGATATGATGTACCTTTAATCCCTCTTTTTAATTCATTATAATTCATTGATATCATTGAATAATTTATTTCATCTGTATCTAAATATTCTATAAATCCTTCTTCTAATTTATCATATTTATGTTCTATTATATTACATCCAGCACACGGTGCTATAAATGTATCAAATGTTTTATTTTTTGAAAATTCAATCCAACTTTGTTTTCTTTCTTTTAACATTCTTATTATTCTTAATTCTCTTTCTCCTGTTTTTTTATCTATATCAACTATTAATAATGGTCTAAACATTCTACCCGCTTCTGTACTTATTATTATGAATCTCTCTTTAATATCCCATAATATACTTGTCATTGGATAAATTACACCACTTCTTTTATAATGTTTTAATTTTGTATATAATTCAAATGGACTTATATGATAACCTATTATATCTCCATTTATTTTTACTAATACATTATCTTTATTTCCTAATTTTTTTAAATAATTTGTTATATTATCTATATTATCTTCTATATCATCATCTAATGTTTCTACACCTAGATCTAATAGTAAATTTCTTATAAATATACTATTCATTGATAATGATATATTTGTACTTAATGCCATATTTTTTACTAAACCTACACTTGCTCCTTCTGGAGTTTCTGCTGGACAAATCATTCCAAATTGTGAATTATCTAATTTTCTTGGTTGTACTAATTTTCCATTTTTTTCCATTGATGTATTTATTCTTCTTAAATGTGATAATGTACTCGCATAAGACATTCTATTTAATACTTGTGATACACCTTGTTTAATATTTTGAAAACTTCCTATACTTTTTATTCCCCAATTTCCTGTTGATAATGAATATTTTAACCACGAATCTAATAATGATTGTTTAAAATATCTATGTATATTATTATCTGTTATTAATTCTCCTGATGCTATATCTCCTTTATTTCCTCTCCATAATCCTAATTCTCTTTCTATTAATCCTTTTATTTCTTTTGACATTTTTCCATAACATTGTCTGAATAAATTACTCATTAATATTCCTGGTGTATCTATTCTTTTATTCATATATGAATCTCTATTATCATAATCTTGTAATCCTAAATGGATTTTTATCATTTTTCTTATCATATATCCTAAATATAATGCTTTTCTTCTATAACTTTTACCTACATGTGGTAAAAAGTCATTTATTAAATTTGTTTCTAATAATTCATATGGTTTTTCTGATTTATTTCCACCAGTCATTATTTTTATTATTACTTGCGATGCTTGTTCTTTTGAATGAATATCACAAGCATCTTCACAACACGCCATTAATTCATTTACTATTTTTGAATTATTTGGATCATCTATATCATATACTATGTGTTGTATAATTTCTTTATCACTTATTATTCCTAATGCTCTAAATAATATAAATACTGGTATTTCACTTCTTATAAATGATGTATTTAATCTAATTATTCTCCCCATATGATTCACTTTACCTGTCATATTTAAACTTGTTGTTTTCGGTGGTAAATAATTATAATCACTCATTGATCTTATTTCTGCGTATAAACCTTCTGCATTATTATTTGGCTTAAATACTAATGTTTTATTTTCATTTATTCTATCTTGTGATACTAATACTTTTTCATTTCCATTTATTATAAAATATCCTCCATAATCATACTTACATTCTACATTTCCTTCTTCTCCTATTGCTGGTATTTGATTTAATAAACATGCTTTTGATCTTACCATTATTGGTATTTTTCCAATATAAACATTCTTTACTGTTTTATCAAATTTCTCTGTTATTCCATCACTATTTGTTGTTTCTATTATTACATGTACATCCACATATAAACTACTTGAATATGATAAATTATTCATTCTTGATATATGTGGACTCATTACTGTCTGTGTTCCATCTGATAAATAATATGATGGTTTTGTTAATGATGGTTTTATTACATTTAAATTTATTTTATAATTCATATTATTTAAATCACATTTTACTGGTGCACTTATTTTTATTGGATTAAATCCTGATATAATATGTGATAATGTTATATCTATAAATTTATTATAACTTTCAATTTGATGTTTTACTAATGTATTTGCTGACTCAATAGAACCACTTTTTTGAAAATATTTATCTAAAATTGACCAATTTATATCTTCTATATCTTTATTTGAATAATTTGACATATGGAAAAATTTATATAATTATATTTTAATAATATAATATTCATTTTTTTATTTACTTTTTAATTTTTATAAATCATTTTATATTCTATATTATTTTCTTCAAATATTTTAAATCCCTTTTTATCATAATAATATAATAAATATTCTGTATTTTCTTTATTTTTATCTATATATAATATTAATTCTCCTTTTAACATTTTTTTTGCTGTTTCTATTATTTTTGTTGCAACCCCTATTCTTCTATATTCTATACTTGTACATAATTGATTTAATGTATTATCTTTTATTCCAATAAAACCTATTATTTCATTATTATTTGTATATATTATTACATTTTTATTTTCATTTATTCTATTATTTTTAAAATTAGAATTTATTAAATTATTACATTCTTCATATTCTTTTTCTGATAAATTTTTTAATAATTTAAAAGATATCATTTTATTTTTTATATATTTAAAAAATGATTATTCTTTATATTAATATATTATATGATTTATTATTTATTTCCTACTATTGCTAATTTAATTTACTTTTATTATTTATCTGTTTTATTTTTCTTTATTTCTTATTTTACAATTGTTTTTATTATTTTATTATATTATAAAATTAATAATTTTAATATGATATATAATTATAATAATTATTTTGATTATAATTAAAAAAAATGATTATCATTTATTTTTTTTTTTATAAAATGAAATTTACTTTCATACTTGTTATGTTTCTTTTAAATTCTATTTACTCTTTTAAATTTAATAATAATTTAAATTTGAAATTACGTAATAATATTAATTTAAATTTAGATAAAAATAATAAAAATTTATATAAAACTTATTTAAATGAAAAAAAAAAAAACTATTAAATTTATTAATAATATTACTAATTCTAATACTAAAACATTATCTAAATTAATTGATAAATCTTTTCAAATTTTAGAATATAATAAAGATATTTATATTAATAATACAAAATCTAAATATAAAACTATTGTTATTGATGATAATATTAAAATTAATATTGAAAATGTTAAAAATATTAAAATTTTTAATAATAATAACTATAATATTAATTTATATAATAATAATTCTTATGATATTAATAATGATATTTATAATGATATCGATTTAATATATGAAAAAATTAAAGAACTAGATATTTTATTAAATTTATTAAATTTATTATTATTTTTTCAAAATTAAAAATTATATAAGAAATAGATTATATATATGTATAACAAGTATTACATTTTTTATTTTTATTTTAAATATAACTCATAATTTTGAGTATGTCACTATGCCCGAGAGGTCCAAGGGGCCAGACTTAAGATCTGGTGTGTAAATACACGCATGGGTTCGAACCCCATTGGTGACATTTCCTTCTTTTAGGTTATATTTATCTTTGTTGCATTGGCAGAGCGGTCTAATGCGGGAGACTCAAGTTCTCTTCCTCTTTTTGAGGGCACAGGTTCGAATCCTGTATGCAACATTTTTTTTATTTATTATTTAATTTTATCTAATTTCCTTTTCTTTTTATAATAACATAATAATGGTGTATTTTTATCTGTCTTTAAATAATTATATTTAACTGTATTTGATTTTACTAATTGATTTAATTTTATTAATTCTGTTATATTATTCTTTTTATTTGATTTTATTATATTACACATCCTTTTCTTCTCTTTTATTTGCTTTGACATATCTAAATTTATTTTATTTATTTCATCTATATTATTTATTTTTATTAATTCCCAACCATTATTTTTATTTTTAAATTTAAATTTATAATCTATTATTTTCTTTTTTATTTTCTTATTATCATACCCCTTCTCTTTATTCGCATTAAATAATTGTCTATATGTCACATATACATTATAATCCTTATCATATTTTATTTTTACATATCCATATGCATTGTATATATAGTGATCTCTTATATTAAATATATTTTTACTATCTTTATTTTTTGGTGATTTTAATATCTTTTTATTATCTATTTTACCCTCTATCTTCTCTATATCTGGTACTCCTCCCCCGGTTCCCGCTATTACTGTTCCTATATTTTTTTTTAATAGTGCTATATTAAAATTATGCACATCTGCACATAAATATAATGTCTTATATTTATTTAATTCTTCTATCAATAATTCCATTATATATGCTCCTCCTCCTTCATTATCATCATATATATTATTTAATTTATGATATTTCTTCTTTTTATATGCTATTAATGGATTATGACCTACTACAAATAATAATTTCGGTTTATGCACACTTAATTCCTTCTTTATATTATTTATATATGATAACATCTTTTTTGTTGTTATCTTATTTCTATCCGTATTCGATGCTTTATATGTATAATTATCAAATAAATTTGTATTTATATATATCACATATACTCCTATATTTAATTCCTTGATTACACTTTTTTTTATACAAGTATATATATTCTTTCCATTTAACATTTTATTTTCTGTATTTACATTCTCTAATTCTTCTAATGTTGGTATTTTTATTCTCTCATTATTTACTATCTTCTCTATTACATATTTTTGTGTCTTTAACATACAATCCTTTTTTAAATTCGGGTTTTTACTCTTTATTGTATCATTATTCTCATCATGATTCCCCATTATTATATCTATGTCTTTTTCTGTATTTAATAATAATTTATATCCTGATGTTAATGTTGTAAATGGATAATATTTATATGTATTCTCTCTATCATCATAATTTTGTGAATACCAATTATCTCCTGCCACTATTATTAATTTATCTATTTCCTTTTTTATATTTTCTATCACTATATCTCTATATATTGGTGTCTCTCTCCAATTTTTTGATGTACAGTCTATGTTATTCCAACAACCAAATAATATAAATGAATCTATTATCTTTCTTTTGTCATTTGATATTTCTCTTACATATTTCACTTTCTCTCCTTCTACTTTTCTTTTTTTATATTCCTTTTTAAATTTTTTTAACATTATTAACTTAATATAATTATAAGAAAAATAATTCTTTTAACCACAATGATATGTACAACCTACTAATGCTAATTTATATACTGATGTATTATCTACTGCATATTCTGTATTATATTCTTCCTCCGTTATTAATTCACCTGTTATTTTTACATATTTTAATTCATATTCTTTATCTTCTATTATATTATCTTTTAATGTTTTTTCTGATTTTAATATTATTGTTTCTACTTCATTATCATCTATCTCTTTCTCTTTATATTTTCTTTCTTTTTTTTGTGGATTAAAATCACAATTCATTGTTATTTTCGCTACTGTATAATTATGTAATATATCACTATCTTGTTTTTCTCCTATCCCGGGTATTACTGATGTTGTTATATAATCTCCATTCTCTAAATTCCCTTTTATATCTGATACCCATATTGCTCCTTCTCCCAATGAATTTATTTGTATATATTTATCATATTTCCCTAATTCTTCTTTTAATGCTGTTATATTTAATGTTTCTACTTTATTTGATATTACTCCAAATACCGATTTATCTTTCTCTTTATTACTTAATAATACATATGGTACTGAATTATTTACTGTTATATTTTTTGTCATACAATTCTCATATATCTTTTTATTTTCTGTATTTAATGATCTATATTTTCCACTTGATACTACAATATATCCAGTCTTTGATTCTATATCTTCTTTATTTATACTATCATCATAAAATAATACTGGATGTTGACCTGTAAAATTTATTAATTCTTTATTTTTTTCAAATTCTACTCTATCTATATTTGTTTCTAATCTTATTATATTTTTTGTTTCTTCTGATATATATTCTTCTATTTTTGGTTTATCTGATTCATATTTATTTAATATTTCTATATTATCCGGATTTTCTATATCTTCTATACTATTTATTTCTGTTTCTAATTCTATTATTTCATTTATCCATTTTTCTCTATCTATTTCATATTTTTCTGATTCTGATTCACTTTCATTTTTTTTTAAATCTTGTATGTTCCATTCTCCTACTTTTACTTCTTTTGTTATTACTCCTTCTATTTCTATATTTTTATTCCTATTTTTTATAACACAATTATCTATAATGAATTTATTTATTCTTCTGCTTTCTTCTCTATTCATTAATTTATAATAAGATTTTTTTTATTTGTATTTATATCTTATTATTACTATTCCTGAACCTCCTTTCCCTCCTTTTGATCCATAATTACCTCCACTCCCACCTCCTCCTGTATTTATTAATCCATCATTATGATATGGATATATATTTGTATTATCTCCTCCACCACCTAATCCTCCTATACTACTATTTCTTGAATATCCATCCGCACCATCTCCACCAAAATATTTTTCTGATAATGATACCTCACCATACATATTATCTGTTCCAAATTTACTATATAAATTTATTGTTTCACTATTGTATAATATTTCCTTTTTACCTTCACTTCCATCATTACTTGTTCCATCTGTACTTACTCCTCCTGATAATACTATTACATCTTCTCCCGATGTATTATCTATTGTTGATGTTATATTTGTTCCTGAATCTCCTCCTATTGATTCTATATTTGCAAAATTTACATCACCTGTACTTGATATTAATGAATTCTTTCCTATTTCACCTCCATTACCACCTCTTCCAACTTGTATTGTATATTCTATATTTGCTTTTAAAGTTCTTTCTTCATATTTTACTTCACCTCCTTTTCCTCCACCTGTTGTATATAGTAATGTATCTTCTATCCCTTCACTTCCTCCTCCACCTCCTCCTCCTCCTACTAATAGTATGCTTACATCTGTATCTGATGTAAATTGTATTGAATATTCTTTTTGATTATCTATATTTTCTATATTTGTAAAAGCATAATATGCATAATCTGTTGCACCTATGTTTATTGGTAATATTCTTTCTGGTTCTATTATTGCTTTTGTATATGTTGATACATTTGATACTGCCTCTGATATTAAATTTCTATATCTTATTAATGCTACTCCACTTCCTCCTTGACCTCCCAAACTACCTTGATAACCACCACTTCCTCCTCCTCCTGTATTATCTAATCCATTATTATAATATGGTTCTGTATTTCTATTATCTCCTCCACCACCTTTTCCTCCTTCTGTTAATAACATATCATATCCATCAGCACCATCACCGCCATAATATAATTCATTATTTATTTTTTCACCAGATATTGTATTTAAACCATATCTTTGTGAAAATAATTCAGAATTATATTTAAATATTCCATTTCTTTTTGTTTCAAATAAATATATTTCTAATAAATTTATTTTTGTTATTTTATGAAAACTATTTTGTACTATATATAATGTTTCCCCATCATCACTTATTTCCATTTGATATACATCACTATATTCTAAACAATTCTTATATGTTCCATTATAATTTTGATCTATTAAATACATATATATCTTATCTTCATCTGATATAAATACATAATTTTTATTATTATATGTTGCTGATGTTATACTTAATGTATTATTAAATGCTCCACCATACTGACTTCCACCCCAATATTTTAATAATTCATATGTATTATTTAAATATGCTACTTTATATATTTTAATTCTGTCATATAATTTATCTGCTACTATTATTATATCCTCATTATTTGTTGTTGTTTCTAATATATGAACTCCATGTGGTGTATAAAATACATTCCCTCCATAGTTTGCACTGCTATGTATATTATTTAATTCATCTTGTATTACATTAACTTCTAATAAACCATTTCCATCATCATTATCTCTATATATTAATAATCTATTACTATCTGTTATATACATTCTTTTACCATCTGTTGATACTGCTATTCCTCTTGGTGTATATAATCTATTTTCTAAATAACTATCTGATGTATTTGATGTTCCTATTACACTTACATTTGTTGTATCTGCTATATCTATTTTTCTAATACAATTATAATAATTATCTACCATATATAAATGTGTTGATGTTTTTGCTAAATTCCACGGACTCATTGATGATTCTATTGCTGATATTACTGTATCTTCTGTTAATGTATCTTTATCATATATTCTTATTTCATAATTATCTGTATTTGATACATATAATTTATTTGATATTAATACCATTCCTTTTGGATTATCAAATGGTGAATCTGCTGATTCTCCTACACTTCCTAATTCACTATATATATATGAACCTGCTGCATAACCTCCAAATGATAATCCTTCTATATTTGATACTTCTCCACCACCTCCACCACCTCCACCACCTCCTCCACCTCCTCTTTCTTCTGGGGGATCATTTTCATTGTCATAATACAATCTAAAAGCTATAAGTCCTCTATTACCATATTGACCACTTCTACTTGCAGCCTCATATGTATTTGATTGCTGACTATTACCTTTTGATCTATGTCCTGAACCATAAAGTGTTGATACATATAAAAACTTACCACTTTGACTTATTTCTATATGTTTTGGACACCATTCCCAATGCATACGATAACTATCAGAAGTATAATAAACTGCATTTATTGGATGATAACTAATACCTGTATCTATTTCTGTATTTTCATCCCATTGTTTATCTATTTCTGTATTTATATTTAAACCATTTGATGGATATTCTGTTCCAACTTCAGCTCCTTTTGGTGGATGATTACACCAATATGTATGTATACATTTGGGATTCATCATTGACTGATCATCATATATTCCATCTTCATTTGGATATATTATAAATGTTCTTATTCTCGTTTCAATACCATTCTGATTTGTACCTGTACCTAAACCAGGTGAATTTGCACTACTACCATTATAATTAACATTAATATTATGCCAATACGAATAAGTACTACTATTAGTATAATTATAAGAAGGATTCATATAGTTTCCATAATTACTACCATCACTTATTATTATTAATCTATATGTTAAATAATCGTGTGTAGTTATTGAATTAACATAACCAAATCCTAACATATCTGATGCACTATCTCCATTCCATAAATTAGAATAGTCTGATTCACTTGTCGCATTTTTATTATATGGTATTGTTCTTGGTGTATTACAACTGTTAATATTATCATGAACACCATATGTACTTGAATATGTATTAGTGGTTTGTGCAGTTGCAAAATCACCATCAGATAATCCTCCCCAACAACATACATATGGATAGTTATAATAATTACTTTGATATTGTGCTTTTCTTATCATTATTCTTCTATTAGCTGAATCTGCTATTAATAAATATTTTCCATCTCCTGTTATTACTCTACTATTAGTATGATAATCACTTAAACATTGATGTGAATATTCTGTTGTTGAACCTTTTGTACCCCTCCAACAATAATTACCACTACTACTATTAAAATTACCATTATTTTGTGAATTACCCATATATCCTATAACACTACTATAATCCCTAGATCGATTATATGATATTTTTTGCACTCTAATCGCATTACCATTATAATATGGATTCCAATAACAGTAATCTTGTGTTCCTGAAGAATTAGTTGGAGATACAACAGCACCAACAAAATAACCCCAATAATTACTATAATTATAATTCCAACCTTGCCAATCTCCATATGTATTTTGATTACCATAAGTATATAACCAATTTGTTGCACCTCCGTTGCTATTGGGCCATTCTATTCTATAATTATTATAATTATATAATTCTTTATCTCTTAATTTCCAATCAAAAATTGTACTATTTGAAACAAGTCCCATACCATCATTTCTCCATTGTTTAAAAACTCTTGCATGATGTATATATTTTGATGGTACATAATATACACTTGTTCTATGATTTATAGGACCTATCCATCCATACATACTTGAATATGACCAGCTAGTAGAATATCCTGAACTAGTACTATCATAACTATAATTAATATGAGTATCTAGTCTTCCTATCCAATAAGCTAATATATCAGGTCTTTTTTCTATTAAATAATTATAATTATGACCTTGATATCTACTTGTATTTGGATAATAACCTGAACCATTGTTTTGTGCTTTATAATTTGGTCCTGCTGAAATATAATTACTGCTCCCATAAGTGTGTATTATCATATTATCTTCTGCCATAAAATGAAAATTTGGATAACAAGTATCATAATAATAACTACCATTATAAAATCTTGAACTCATCCAAGTCGTATTAGTTTTCCAGGTAGAAAAGTATAATGTTTGTTTTCCTACACTGCCACTGCTGCTACCAGATGAATTCAAACCTTTTTGATAACTTTCACCTGAAAGACCACCTTTTGCTATTAAATTATTAATAGATGTATCATGACCTGACATTGCACTATCACCCCCTTTACCAACTTTTATAGTATATAATTTATCTTTTTTGAAAAGTACATTTGTATATTTAACCTCTCCACCTTGACCTCCTATAGGTATAACAGATGATGATGATGAATATCCTCCACCACCACCTCCTCCTACTAATAGTACATCTGCATATATATCATAATTAAATTGAATATTATATCTTGTTTTATAATCTGTATCATTATATATATCATTAATATAATCTGATGTTAATTCTATATTATATATTCTAAAATCTCCTATGTTAAAATTAGCAATATTAGATATACTTTGTCCATTAATATCAGTAGTATTATCATTTTCATCAGGTTCTAAATCAAAAATATAATTATGACCTATTGAAAATTTAACTACTGAATTTGTAGGTTCAGTATGAGTACCTGTAATATTTACTTCAGTATCTAAATTACCTTGAATATATAATTTTATTTTTGTTAAGCTTGATATTACTACAATATTATACCAATTATCTGTATTTAAACTTAATTGTGATGTACATTCTACTAAATTATTATCAATAGATTTACCAAAAATTATTTTATTATTACTATATATTATATGTAAAGCATAACCAAGAGTACTGTCTTGTCCACCTAATATATATTCGCCTGTATTTGTAGTTGGTTTAAACCAAAAACTAATACTAAATGTTATTGATTTTAAAGTATTAATAATATTATTTGTATTTAATAATATATATATATTATTTGGTACAAATAAATAATTATTAAAATAGTTTACTGTTGTTATATTATAATTATTTTCAAATGATGTTATATTTGTATTATT
>VMHT01040061.1_pt1 | contig 26966 bp, 21 predicted proteins | sample 4693611 | NCBI WGS metagenome assembly VMHT01 (sample SAMN12280063, study PRJNA550983) | marine metagenome | isolation source: seawater sampled from same location over 5 years 0.02-0.2 micron viral filtrate | place: USA: collected off the coast of southern California halfway between the port... ...
AAACCAGCATATTCACCATATTTAGCAGTAAGTTCTTTTTGCTTTTCTGCAGTTTGGATTTTAGTTGTTAACTCTTGAACCGACATGCCATATGCTTCGGCTGTAAGTCGTTGTTCTGTTAAATTTAAATCATTAAATTCTTCTGCAGAACCTACCTTATCCATTAACAAATCAGCCATTTGGGTTTCAATACGTTTTCTTTCGTCTGCTGAAGTTGCTTGTTGTCTTGCTAAAGCTAAGTTACGCATTTCATTTGCGCCTATATCCTTACCAGTCATAGCTCTTAACTTAGCTTCTTTTTTCATCGAAGTTTCAATATCCAACATACTATTAGATAAAGCTTCGATATCAGACATTGTCATACCACGTTTCTGAAGTTCAATATTACCTTCAATGATAGTTTTTAATTCTTCTTCACTAGCACCAACCAATCTAAACATTTGGTCACCAAGACCTTTTACTGCCATTTTACCTGATACACCTGCTTCTTTAGCTATATCAGATATTGTATCTTTTACATCACCAGCTTCAACACCTGCTGATTCAAATGCTTCGGTTAATTTTAGTGCAGTTGTTGCATCACCTGTTAATGATGCTACTTCAGTAACACCTTTTATTAAATCAGTAGTTGCTGCGTTAATACTACCATATTCTTCGGTGATTGCTTGTGCTGATGCTGCTATTTGGTCTGAACCATATAGGAATCCAGTTACACTCATTGAGGCAGCATCAATATTACCTTTTAATGCAAATGCTTCACCAACACTTAAACCTTGCTGAGTTACCATATCTTTCAATGCATCAACGTGAGATGATAACGATTTTCCAACATTTTCAAATGCTTTGTTCATAGCAAGAGCGGCTACACCACCCTTAGCTATTGCTCGTTCTAATTCTGAATCCAACCCAAGAATATTCTTTGTGGTATTCATCAATTCATCGTTGATGGCAGCTCGTTCTCTGTTTGCCATTAGAATTTCTTCAGTTGCATCTAATTGATTTATTAGATGGGCGTTTATTGCTTCACCCTTTTCTTCAGCTTCTTTTATTAATTCTAATTTAGCTTTTTGTACTGCTTCAATTTGAGCATTAACTTTTTCAGATTCCGATTCTAATTGAGCGGTTTCCGTTAAACTTGCTACTAAATCCTGTTGTGTTTGTTTGGCATCGTTAGAAATCTTACCTTTGACCTTAGCCAATGAAATAAGTGAATTAAGCACACCACGTTCCTTCTCCCTCAGTTTAAGTTCTTCCTTAACTGATTCGTTGAAACGCTGTTGGTCTTTTATTTTCTTTTCTGATGCCATAGATTACTTCTAATTATCTACCCATTTTTCTTCGTTGAGCATCATATGCTTTAAGAGCATTGTTTAGATTTCTTAATTTCTGTTGTGTAGCTTTATCAGGCGCTGAAGTGATTACGTTTTCGATATCACTATCTATTCCTTTTAGTTTTTGATGTAGTTTTTTACTTTTACTTTTGAATATATCAAAAATACCTTCATCCAACCCAGCTTCGGTGAACATTTTTTTAAGTTCTGATAATTTTATCTTTGCCATAGTATTATATCCCGTTGTTATATTCTATAAATATAGAAATACCCAACAAATCATCAAAAAATCTGTTGGGTATTATATTATCTTCTTATTGCTTTAGCTTTTTTAGATTCTTTATCATATGCTTTCTTCTCTTCTTGCTTCCATTCTACTATTTTACCAATATAGAATTTACGAGCCCAGACAGGCATATTATAAACATCTGAAAAAGTGAATCCACCATTTCCGTGGAATATCAAATCAAAAATGTGAGAGTGTAAATGCTTTCTATAACTATGATTGAGGCCAAAAAAACCCTAAATCCATAGGCAGTAGCATATCTCTCCTTTCCCCGGTCTCTTCAGATATAAATTCATATGTTAAATCCATATCTGGAATAACTTTATTTATATGCGTTCTGAGAGCCCTTGAATCGGCCGCAAATAATTCATTATCCACAAAATGGTTGATTGCTTTTTGTTCTGTTTCATCATCAACAGATACAATTGTATTTTTTAATCTGATGGTAAGTTGTTTATCAGTTCTATCCTTCATCTTTCTAGAAGCTCTTTTGGATTCTTCTAATTGATGTTTGATTTTTCTTTCCTTACTTTCAGTTAATGCCATAAAAGTAACTTTTCTTTTAGATTGTGGTAATTCAAACTCAAATTCGTTTTTATGCAATTCGGTTTGTCCTGAACCATCGTACTCAGTTGATTCAAATTGAGTTAAATCAATTGTTTCTTTTTGTTTTGTACCTGGTTGTGTTGGGTCATCAATCTCTACTTCATAATCTTTACCATATCCTAAGATTCTAGCTGCAATCATAATAGCGTTTTTATCACCTAAAGTAAGGTCTACATACTTTACAGGCGTTCCTTCACCATTTGATATAATAAGAGATTGAAATAATCTATCTAATACTGAACCATCTTTTATATAAGATTGGGTAGTTAAGATATCTTCTTCTTTAGCAGTCATATACTTCATCTCTATCTTTCCAGTTGATAGAGAATTATCTTTAGAATATATAAGACCTTTGGAAGGTAAATCTACGATTTCTGTTGGAAATTTGTAATCAGAAACCTTTTTCTGCTCGTATTGTTGTTTAGCGAGCTCCACCATATCCTCATTGGAAACTGGTGCTTTGTAATCATCTTGTAATTTTTCTTTACTCATAACGTTTCTCGTTTTAAAACTTTTTTAATATTGGTTAACCATATATAAATATACAAATAATATTAATTAAACGAAAAAACCTCAACATTTCTGTTGAGGTCTCTCATTATTTAATTTCTAATATATAAATATAACAATCTGAAATTAATATTGTAATATTGCGTAATCGTATGCAAGTGTTAAATCTACAGTTGCTAAATCTTCACCAGTATAATCCATGTCTGAGAATTTTGCTGTTTCGATGAAAGCTCCTTTTAACGTCCACTCTTCTACTTTATCACCAACAGGACCCAAACTGTTAAATGTGATATCTTTTTTATAGAAGTCGGAGTAACCATCTCTACCTGTTACTGATTCGTGGTGTAATCTTACCCACTCCATTGCTGCTTGCGCTGCTGATGGAACTACTGGGTCGTATAATGATATAGTTAAACTACTCCACTCACTTCTTCCTTTTACATATCTTCTAACATTGATATGGTCGATTGTAACCTTACCATTTGCTATTTCTGGTCTGTTAGCGGCTTTCACTAAGTACGCTGGAATTCCTTCTATGTACATAATGAATCTGTTTGACATCTTCGGTTCGAATGATGTAAACATTACTTCTGTTGGGTCTAATAATTGTGCCATTTATGTTCTCCGTTTCTAATTCTTTAATATAAATATAGTTTATTTCAAAAAATAGTTAGTCCCCCTTAAAAAAGGGGAACTAATTTATTTTATACTATTCTGGAAATGCTGCTCCAGTTGGTAATACATTGAAATCAAGTACTATAAACTCTGCTGTTTTTGCTGGTTGTAAGAATATCTCACCTACCATAATGTTTCTATCAATTACATCTGGAGTGTTGTTGGTTTCATCCATCTTCACTTTAAATGCGTATAAACCTTGTCTTTGTTGGATTGATTCTAAATAAGGATTAACGATTGATAAGAATCTATTTCTCGTAGCTGCTGTGTTGTTTTCGAACACTAAGTAACGAGTAGATGATGCGATGAATTTCTTCACTGCGATTAACAATCTTCTTACATTGATTCTATCCAATGCCGATGGTTTAGCTTGTAATGTTTTCTGTCCAAATACAGTAACACCTTGACCAGGGAACGTAGCGATTGGATTCATTCTACCTTCGTAAAGTGCATCTCTCTCAACTCTCGTTAATCTTGTCTTAGCTTCAATTACTGAAGTTAATCCACCTCTGTTCAATCCAGCTGGTGCGAACCATTCAGCGGCAACCTGGTCGTTAAATGCTATAACGCCTGGAAGTACAACCGATGGCGGAACCCATACTGGTTTGTTCTTATCTGTATTAAGTATCTTAACCCAAGGATAGTAAGATGCTACATAGTTTGAATCAAATGCTTGAACTGCGTTAACAGCCGTTGAAATTGAATCACTCCATGCAGATGCATCCATTACAAAGAATGTATCTTGTCTATCTTCACACATATCTTTAGCGAAAGTAGTTACTGAAGAGTGTAATCTGTGGATAACACCTGGTAATACTAACATATTGATATCAAATTCATCAGGATTAGATACAGCGTTTATTGCTTTTCTGTATGCTAATGTACCTGCTGCTGTGTTTGAAGATAAATCATATCCTTGCGAATTTCCTGCTATGATATCGTTTCCTAAAGAAACAACTCTATTTGGTTTGAATCCATCAAAACCACCTTGGAAAGGTACTAAGAACTTTCTAGAGTTAATAGAAGTTGCGTTATCATTTAATGAAATTGCTGATGTATTAGGTGATGCTGATGATGGGAAGTTAGCCCCAGCGTCTTGATTGTAATCACCTAAATAGAATGCCGTACCTACACTAGCTCCAACCTTTGGTGTTGGTGCTAAGAAGTTTCTGTTATCTGTTCCAGCGAAATCAAAATCATATCCCCAAAATCTTTTAGGATTATATGAATCATTAATTTTTTGTGCTGCTACATAAGATGGATTAGGTAATGCGAATGCTGAACCGAATGGGTTTTGTATTGCTCCGAATCCGAAAGGTACTAAACTTTCATCAATTGCTTTGTTCATTACTGCTGCACTTGCTTCAACTCTAATATTTTCTGAATTGTTAGCGTAATCACCATTAGTTGATAATTTACCATCATCATCTACAGTAATATACTTATCACCAATTACTCTAACAATGTAGTTTGGTGAATCAGGGTCTAAGTTAACACCTTGAAAGGTTTCAACTAAATTAGGTCTGATATCAGAATCAACTACACCTACAAATGGTGAACCAGCAATCTTATCTTGGTCAACTCTTCTTACTACTACAGTAAATGAACCATATTCAGAACCAGGAACTGAACCGGCTGGCTTAATATCTTGGATACCAATTTTAAATTCGTAGTTAGTTGCCGTACCATGTGATAATGTATGGAACTTAAATAAGTTAGTAGTATTACCACCAACTTTTTGTGATGTAATAAATGGTGTAGATGCTTCAGTATAAGCTTTACCATAATCAATATCTGAACTTGTAGCGATAGTTACTACAGGAATCTCACCGGCTTTAGCGAATGATGCTGATTGGAATGTTTTAAAGTTTGAATAAACATATGCATCTTCTGCACCTCTTGCTGAAAATCCAAATGATTTAGTATAATAATTATCACTAGTCGGGTTTAAAGATGCTGAATAAAAATGTTCAGCTGCTTCAGAACCTGATAACTTTAGTGAAAATATTGATGCTGAAACATCTGTACTTGCTAAGTGGTCTGTAATTGTTGATTTAATGAACACATCTGTATCGGATACGATATCATGTGTTGGGTGTAGTACACCTACTACTTTTGCACCATGTGATGATGATACTGTCAATGCTACTGGGTTTTCTAATTTGTACCCGTCTTTTCCTAATACTCTAACGATTGTTGCAGTACCAGCATCTTCTAAATAAGCTTGTGCAGTATATGGTAGATATGAATCTTCTGTCAATCCACCGAATACTTGTTGAAACTCTTGAAAAGATGATACTGTTGTTGGAACGAATGCTGGTCCTTTAACTGCTGAACCTATTAATGCTGCTCCAATTTCGCCAATCCCTTGAGGTAGAAATGACAAGTCCTTTTCTCTCGTAAAAACTCCAGGACTTACTATTCTTTCTGCCATTTGATTCTCCTATTAATTTCTTTTGGTTTTTATTATATCTATAAATACATCAAAAAACTCAAAACGATTATATTTATGCGATAGGAGTGAAAGTTCCATTTTCAATATCGAACTCACCATTACCATATTTCTCTTTGAATTCATTGGTAATAGCAACTTCTTCATTTCTCATAGACTTAAACTGTTCAGATAGATTATCTTTAGCATCTTCAATATTTTTCAATATCATTTGTGCATTCAATCTTTCTACCTCTACCTCACCTATTCTTGCTGTAACCTCAGCAAAATCGCTTCTGAATTTGTTAACTCTTTCAATATCTTTTTCATCGATATTGATAACTTGTTTTTCCGTAATTTCTTTTACTTCTGCCATAACTTTAATGTTTTTTAATTTGTTTGTTATACTTTATGTGTATATAAATATGAGAATTTTTTTCTAAAGATTAAATTTTAGGAGTTGTTTTCCAAACTATCTTCGATGCACCAAATGCTTTTTGAGTATTTATTGTATTTTTACCTCTATCTTCTGGTACTAAATACGCCTTAGCAGTTAGTGTTACATTACTTCTAACGATTCTTTCTTCACCCACTCCATTGGTTGTATCAAACGAATAAGATTCTCCTTTAATTTGGAATTTGTATCTTTCACCGAATGCACCACCCTGAAAGTATATGATTTGTTCTACAACCTTATTCAAATCTTCCATAAAATCACACCATACAATTACATCATATGCTATATTAACGTAATCTGGCCTATCTACTATATATTTCTCTATAACAGGTTTTTGGTCTTGTAAAAGAGAAAATTGGTCATATCTATTTTCTTTTGAATATTTTTTAACAAATGATTGTGATGTATCTTCATCAGTCATTACTTTCAATTTAGAATACTCTGTATTGATATCTAATGAATTTCTTTTAAACGAAATCAATGGTGTTTGTACCTTACCATTATTATCTCTTAGGAATCCTTCTCTTTGAGCAGATGCCCAATTTTCAGGAGATGCATACATTACAGGAACAGGAATAAATTTACCATTTTCTTCAATAAGTGGTTTAACATCCTTTTCCAAAAAGCTTTTAAATGCTAAATCAATATCGTAAATACCTACGTTTACGTTTTTAACATTATCTTTTCTACGAGATACTTGTTTAGATTTATTCAATTTAGGGTCATCTGAAAAAGAACTTTGGGTTCTTTTCAAATCAATCTTATCATCTCTCTGTATTCTATATCTTTGAGCCATATTAGATTCCTACTGGTAAATCATTATTATCTTTATTAACACCTACTCTAAAATCATCTTTTAATTTTAGTTGACTTCTCTTAGCCACATGCGTTTCACATATAATAGATACACTATATCCATGCTCATCACCACCATCCCAAGTAGTTGGGTTTTTACCTGCGAAAAATTGGTTTTGGAATGTTACATCTACAATGTGTTGTTCATCGTTCCATTCAATTACATCACCTAATTCAGGAAATATATTTTTATCTACTAATGTATCTCTTAGGAAGTAGAAGTTTACGTTTCTAGTATAAGATGTACCAAACTCATCAAATACAGCTTCTGCGTTTGTTCTATCAACTAATGTTGGTATTTTTACAGGATTATAATAAACTTTGTTTTTACCTTCACCATATAAGTTTTGTTTTGTATCTTCTACAATGACCTTATAGTAATACACTTCGGTATCTATGATATCCGTTATCAACTCTTTGTTTATTTTACTAAACAAAGCCATATCTCTTTGTCCACCGAATAATGCCATTTGTTACCCTATATAAATTGCACGAGGTACTCTACTTAAAGTAGCTTCCATCGCTTCTGATTCTTCTTGTTGTGCTTGAAGTAATGCTTTTCTAGAAGTAGCTTCTAAGTTTTCTCTTAATTCTGAAATTAGGATTTCCTTTTCTGATGCTGCTTCACTTCTTAAATCAGCCCCATCTAATGTTATTTCTGAGTTAGGAATTGGTACTGAACTAAACTTAGCTCTTACTGCACCTAACATTTCTTTAGCCAATGCTAATGTATATTTTTCAACCCACCTTCTACCTACGTGGTTTATATGTGTATATTCAATTCTATCATATTTAGCATTTGAATAATCAGATACTACTGAATTAGCTACTATTGGGTTATTTCTTTCTGATTCTAAAACATAGTGAAAGTGCACTGTATAATCTCGTTCTGGTTTTGGAAATATTCTAATTCTATTGTTTTGAATATCAAACCCATATTGAGATTTACGAACCTTATCATTAAATTCAATCGCTTGAACTCTTAATAAATCATCATAAAGTGGTTGCATCATAAATGAAACACCTGGCGAATAATTACCCCATCCAAATGTATCCATCATTTGTTGTGAACCTAAACCAGTTCCTACGAATGGGTCAAAGTATCTAACCATAGCAGGTGGTGCGTTATGCATCATCTTTTTTATTTCGAATTTATCAACACCAGCAGTTCCACTTTCTAAAGATGCTCCTGAATTGGATACGTCTTGTAAATCATATATTTGTTGTCCTTTTTTAGCTGCGAATGAACCAGTATAATATGTTACACTACCACCACTACCTACTTCAGAACCATAATCTTTTGCTAAAGTTACTAATCCACCTAAATTAGCATTCATTTGTTTTTGAGATAAATTAGAACCAGTTGCTTGGCCTTTTATTGAAAGTAAATTTTCTCTAATATTAAATTGATTTACTTGAGATGAGTATTCTGTTACAGCTTCTTCAAAACAAGCATAGAAGTTTATGTCCTGTAGTTCTATATCAACTATAGGATAACCCAAACGTTTTGCGCACCAACCGGCTGTTTTATCAGCTGATGATGTGAATTCTAAATCGGTATCATAGTATCCAAAAGGTGTACTACCTTCTGAGAAAGATGATGAACCCGGCCATATTGGAATGTTTACTGCCATTTACTATCTCCTAATTCTTTTATATAAATATGAGAATCTTTAAGAATCACTTTGTTTTGTAACTCATTGATACTCAGAGCTTTTCACTATCACTATCATAACCCATTGGTTTTCAGATAGTTATGTTATTTTTTCTTTTCTTCACAAGTATATGTATTGGATACTGCGCTATCATCATTAAGTTGAATACCACCGGTTGTACTTGTTGCTAAGAATCCTGCTCCAGCTAGAGTAGTTCCAGCTGAGTTTGTATATACTGTATCACCAGTTGTTGGTAATGTTCCACTACCATCGTGATAGAAGGTTGTATCGGGTGAATTTCCACATACCTGGCTATTGTTCGGACTACCATTTGCTGTAAACGCTGTAACGGAAACTTTATCGTGGTCGTATGAGTAAAACTCACTCATTTGATGAGGAGCATTTCCATCTGGTCTATCTGAAGTTGAATTTGCCGTATTGATTGTACCATACATTCCTATACTACATGAATATAAACCTACATTACTGTAAGTGGCATACCCATTATAATTATTAATACCGAGTTCTCTTCGTATTGAGAACAAAGATAACATACCTGATGATGGAACTGCCATTACATTTTCCCTTTAAGTTGATTAATTTCTGATTTCAATTCATCAATCTGAGATTGTTGTTCTTTCATACCTTCAATTAATACTGCTACCATTTTTTCATAATCTACAGTTTTATATAATGTTTTATCATCTTCATCATCGTTTAAGAGTGGTTGTTCATGCTCATGCACAATATTAGGTATAACCTTTTCTACTTCTTGTGCGATTAATCCTAAATCACGCTTACCTTTTCTACTACCTGCATTCCAATCATACTCAACACCTCTAAGTGCTTTGATTTTATCTAATGGATTTTCAATTGTGGTTACATTATCTTTTAATCTTTCATCAGATATTGTTGTTGAATAAGCAACAACATCACCATCAACGTGTAAAGTACCACCATTAGCTAATCTCATATCTTCTGCACCGGCAGCATACCATCTAATACCTACAGAAGCATCGTAGAATGTATAGTCGTGTGTGTTACCTGTGTAGATGTCTGTAGATGTTGAGTTTCTACGTCTATCATTTTCTAAACGGAACGAAGTTCCACTTAAAGTCATACCATAGTTTCCATCTGCTGAATAGGTTGTGTTGGTATTTGTAACTGTAGAACTAATTTCGCCATCATCAGTAATTTCAATACCATCACCTGCTGAAAATTCACCTATAATATCTGCGGAAGATGGTATTGATAATGCTTTTGATGTTAACCCAGTAACGTGTCCATATGTATCTAATGTTACATCTTGAATTACTGTGTTACCACTATTATTTACTGAACCTGCTGATGAAGTATCAGTATGAGAGAATGTAGTTCCACTTAGAGATAATCCACTTCCAGCAGAATATGTTGTGTTGGTATCAGTATTAGTATCTGTTGAGGATATTGTTATATTACCACCACTTTCTGAAATTGATACGTTTGAACCAGCGATAAAATCTAAAGATTCAGTACTACCTAAAGTATTACCACCTGCAGTTACGTTTCTAAATGTGTTAGTGTTTGTATCCGTTGAGGATATTGTTACTTCACCTCCTGATTCGTTAATACTAACGTTTGTTCCTGCTATTAGGTGTAAAGTTTCAGTTGAACCTAATGAAGTTCCAGTTTCACCAGATGTTGTTCTTACGGCTCTAAATGTGTTAGTATCTGTGTTAGTATCTGTTGAGGATATAGTAATAGCATTGTTTGTAGATGAATAACCTAAAGATACATTTGTTCCAGCGATGAAGTTTACATTTTCTCCTGATGTAATTGTTCCTCTACTTATACTATTAACAAATAAATCCCATCCATTATAATTGTCATAAGTAGATGATAAACTGAATGTAGTACCACTTAATGATAATCCAGTTCCTGCTGAATATGTAGTGTTAGTATTTGTATCACTCCAAGGAACGTTAACAAACATCTTACCAGATGATAATTCTACAGGATAATTCTTTCCACTTTCAGTATATCCAATTTTTACTAAACCTAAAGTAGAAGAAGTTGCCGTTGAATAAGTGGTATTTGTATTAGTATCGGTTGATGATATTTTGATTTGGCCATCATTCTCTCTTGTTACTGTAGTTGCACCACTACCAACTAATCGTACTAAATCATCAGTTCCACTATTAGCATCTAATTTTAGATATGGATTTGTATTTGAACCATCATATTGAATTGCTTTTAACAAATATGTAGTATTTGTATCGGTGTTTGTATCTGTTGATGATATATTAAATACGCCTGTTGATGTTTCTGAGATTGTAACATTACTTCCACCAACTAAGTTGATGTTTCCAGTTCTATATGTGCCTGTATTATCTCTTCTAATTTGAGTTACAGTATTTGTATTAGTATCGGTTGCACTAATTACACCTTCTTCAATTGTTACATTAGAACCTGCTGAAAATGCTTCTCTAACTTCTGAAGTTGATAACTGAGTGTTAGTATCGGTATTAACTACTGTTTCAGTTGCAGTTGATAACCCAGTAACGTGTCCGTAAGTATCTAATGTGATATCTTGGATATATGTTCTACCACTATTATTTGATGAACCTGCTGATGAGGTATCACTATGTGAAAAGGTTGTTCCACTTAGAGATAATCCACTTCCAGCAGAATATGTTGTGTTGGTGTTTGTATCTGTAGATGTGATTGTGAATACACCTGCAGAACCTTCTGAGATTGTTACGTTTGTTCCACCAACTAAATTAATATTTCCAGTTCTATATGTGCCTGTATTATCTCTTCTAATTTGAGTTACAGTATTTGTATCTGTATTGGTATCACTCCACGGAACATTTACATACATTTTTTCTGAAGATACCTCAACTGGGTAATTCTTTCCATTTTCAGAATATCCAATTTTGAATCCACCTCTTGTTGATGATGAACCAGCAGGTAGAGAGTATGCAGATGTGAATGCTCCAGTACCCAAACCACGCGTTCCTACAACACCAGAACTATTAATCACTAAAGCTTTTGATTCTTCACTAGAATCTAATCCTGTAAATTTAACACCACCACTTGCTGTTAAAGTACCGCTGAAGGTTTTGTTACCTGAAAATGTTTGTGTTCCACTTAGATGAGCCGTATTTGTTGATAAATATGAATCTGCAATAACATCACCATTCCAAGTAGCGTTTGTTATAGTACCAGATATATTAGCATTACCATTTACATTAATTCCCGTACTATCAACAGTCAATCTTCGAGTTGAACCATATACGATTTGTAAGTTACCTGCGGTGTTTGTTGTTAAATCGTTTGGTGATTCATATATTTTTATATTACCACCACTCCAACTTATTCCTTCGTTTGGACCGGGGTCGTTAAATGTGAATGCATTAACACCCGTGATATTAAAATTACCCATCGCAATAGCACCAGTCATAGTACCACCACTCTTTGGTAGTTTAGTACCTAATGATGTTGTAATCCCACTTGCGTATGAAGCATCATCATCGATAGCTGCGGCTAGTTCATTAAGAGTATCTAATGCGCCTGGAGCTCCACCAATTAAATCAGTTATTTCTGTTTGTACATATGCAGTTGTTGCTATTCTAGTAGAATTGTTATTTGCTGCTTGTGTTGGTGCAGTTGGGTTTCCAGTTAGTGCTGCTGATGAAAACATTGTTGCTTTCGATTCGTTTGTTACACTACCTAAACCAACATCACCAGCAGTAGTTGCTTGTGCTCTTAATTTACTATATGTTCCCTCATTATCAAATGTATCACCTGATAAGCTGAATGTAGTACCACTTAATGATAATCCAGTTCCTGCTGAATACGTTGTGTTTGTATTAGTATCGGTTGATGTTATAGTTATGGTACTTGCATCTGTTCTACTTACAGTAGTTGCCCCTGCACCAACAAATTTTACATCATCACTTGTTGAACCATTATGACCTGTACCACTTAATCTTAATTTAATACCACTTGAAGATACAACTGAAGTTGAATATCGATTTTGTGTATTTGTATCTGTATTGGTATCTGTAGAACTAATTACACCATCTTCAATTGTTACATTAGAACCTGCTGAGAATGCTTCTCTTACTTCTTCAGTTGATAGTTGAGTGTTAGTATCAGTATTTGTATCACTCCAAGGTACGTTAACGTACATCTTACCACTTGATAATTCTACAGGATAGTTCTTTCCATTCTCTGAATATCCAATTTTAACTAAACCTAAAGTAGAAGAAGTTGCCGTTGAATAAGTGGTATTGGTTGGAGTTGCCCAAGTGAATGAACCATCTGCATCACTTCTAAGGAATTGTGCAGTTGTTCCATTTCCTGATACGTTAAGTTGAGTTGCTCCAATTCCATTTGAAGTTACACTTAAACCAGATGAATTTTGAGTTAAAGATGTTCCTGCTGATACCGAGAATGTAGTTCCACTTAATCCAATTCCATTTCCTGCTGAATACGTTGTGTTGGTGTTTGTATCAGTTGAAGATATTGTTACTTCACCTTCTGATTCTGAAAGACTAACATTAGTTCCTGCCACTAGGTGTAAAGTTTCAGTTGAACCTAATGTAGTTCCAGTTTCACCATTTGTTGTTCTTACGGCTCTAAAAGTGTTTGTATCAGTATTGGTATCAGTCCAAGGTACGTTAACGTACATTTTTTCAGAGGATATCTCAACAGGATAATTTTTACCACTCTCTGTGTATCCAATTTTAAATCCACCTCTTGTTGATGATGAACCTAATGGTAATGAATAGTTATTATATGTGTTTGAATTAAATGCGTTTGAACCTAATTCTCTAGTTCCCACTACCCCACTACTATTAATCATTAGTGAAGTTGCTTCAGAAGATTGTCCTGAAGTTCCTGTTAGTTTTAGTGTTGTTAGTTCTGCAGATGAACCACTAACGATTACTTTTTTCCAATTTGGCATAATTTCTTTTCCTTTTAGTTATGGTTGGATACTCACAAAATATGAGCCCACTTCCCCACTATGGGGCCAATATCCAAAGATATGTATCAATAAATATGTAATAATTTTTTATTAAATAAAAAACCCCCTACATTTCTGTAAGGGGTCTTGTTGATATTATTCTGATTGAATTAATTGTTGAAGTTTTACTGCGGTTTCGTAAACTATTTGAACATCTCTTCCTTCAAAATTAGATTTGGCAATCAATTGTAAGAGGAACTCTAATTCTGTTTTAGTTAGAGATATATCTTTGTTACCTTTTCCTTCAGCTTTACTTCTTAAACTTTTAAAATCTTCCATAATTTTTTTTATAACTTTTTTTAGTTTCATTACTTATTATTCAACATAAATCCAAATATCTGTACCATCTACGTGAAGGTTTCCATTTTTTTGGTAGTTTACATCTGTTTTAACCTTAGCTACAGCTGCTACGAATGCATCAGTATCGATAGTAGTTTGTCCTGCGGTTGCTCCAGTAAAATCAAACGCCCATCTATCAGCTGTATCATCCCAACCAAATGATTTATTAGTAGCACCATTAATTACAATACCACCATCACCTTCTGTTGTTGCACCTCTGTTTAATTCGATGAATTTATCTGTAACTGCTAAGTTAGTTGTATCAATAGTAGTAGTTGTACCATTTACATCTAAATTACCAGCAATAGTAATTGTATCATTAGTATCACCAATTGTTAATGCGTTAGATGGCATCCCACCACCAAGTACACTCTTAACATCAGCGATTGTAAGTGAGTAGTTATTTGCACTAGCCGCAATACCATTTAATTTACTATGGTCAGCATTTGTAAAGTTATTTTGAGTTAATCCACCATCTCCTACCGAATATGTAGTATTAGTATCAGTTGAACTAAATGTTACTGTTCCTTCTGATTCTGAAATACTAACATTTGTTCCTGCTTTAAGGGTTAATGTTTCAGATGTACCTAGTGCAGTTCCAGTTTCACCATTTTCTGTTCTTACACCTCTAGTACTTTGTGTATTAGTCCACGGAACGTTAACTACCGCTTGTCCAGCTGAGTTTAATTGTAAACCATAAGTTCTACCAGCAGTTGCTGATACTGTGTTAGCTGCTACTGATTGGTCTGTATTACTGAATAATTCAATACCACCTCGCACAGTCGCTGTTGCTTCTGGTAATGAATAGTTATTAGCCGATGCTGCAATTCCATCTAATTTATTTTTTAGAGTAGTAGTGAAGTTTTCTTGAGTTAAACCACCAGCACCAACTGAATAAGTTGTGTTAGTATCTGTTGATGCAATTGTAATTGCACCACCATCTGCTTGTGTTAGAGTTACATTAGTTCCAGCTCTGAAATCTTGTGTTCCACCGCTATCAACTGCTACACCTTCACCACCATCAATACTATTTGCAAATGAGTAATTGTTTGCTGATGTAGCAATACCATCTAATTTAGATTTTAAAGTAGTGGTAAAGTTCTTTTGTGTTAAACCACCATCTCCTACTGAATAAGTTGTGTTGCTCCAAGGAACATTTACATACATTTTTTCTGATGATAATTCTACAGGATAGTTTTTACCATTTTCAGTATATCCAATTTTAGCACCACCTCTTGTACCCGATGCTGCTAAAGGTAATGCATAATTATTAGCCGATGCTGCAATTCCATCTAACTTATTTTTTAATGTGGTTGTAAAATTCTTTTGAGTTAATCCACCATCACCTACTGAATAAGTTGTGTTAGTATCCGTAGAAGTGATTGTTACTACACCTTCTGATTCCGAAAGACTAACATTAGTTCCTGCTGTAATGTTTAGGGCTTCTGAACTTTCTAATGAAGTTTCTGTTTCACCATTCGTTACTCTTATACCTCTAAATGAATTAGTTGTAAATGGTAACTGAGATACGTTAATATATTTTTCTGTTCCAGCATCTGATAAGATAAGTTTATCTGTACTGGCTACCGTAATTCCTGTACCATTTGTAAATGATTCGATATTTATCGAACCGGCGGGTACATTTGTCAAGTTTGAACCATCACCACTAAACGCGTTAGCGGTTACAGTTCCATCTACGTTCGCTGCAGCTAATGCTGCTGTTGAGCCGGAGACTATTACCTTTTTCCATTCTGCCATTTTATTGTTCCTCTTTTAATTTTGTTAAACTATAAGTTTACCTTTATAAATATTGTTTTTAATTTGATTACTTTTATAAATATACAAAAAAGTTACTTCCACTAACTGAAAGTGCTCCTTTTTCTCCAGTTGGTAACGTTGCAACTTCTTTTACTACCAATGTACCATCGTTATTAATTGTTACTTTATCCTGTCCACCAACATTTACAGTAAGTACATCTCCTGATGGTGATTGGGTTTTAATTAAAGCAAAGGATGATGTTACAGCCCCTGTCATTTCTAAAGAACCAGTGATTTGTGCATTAGTAGTTACTATTGTTTCTAAACTTACAGAACCATCATTCTTTGTAAAAAATAATTTCCCATCGTAAGTATTGACAGCAAGTTCACCTAATGATAAATTACCTGCATCAGGCACATTACCTGTTGTATCACTTCTCTTTAATCTAATTTTACCTGCCATCTATTTACCTATTATATTTTTAGAAGCTTCCACCATCTATTTCAGTAAATGAAAAACTTCCTGTTAATTGTAATGAACCTGTAATTTGATGAGTATCTGTTTGTTCATCACCAAATATATTAGAACCCGTAGCAAGTGATATGGATTGAGATACTATATTTGTAACTACTTTAGTAGCAGTTAATTCACCAATGTTTAAGTTTTGTCCTACTAACCCAGCAACGATTCCTGCTGAACCACTAATTAACCCATCTACTCTTTTGTTTAAGATGTGAATAACATTACCCATACCTGAATGAGATTGACAAACATAATATAAAGTATCAGGTGCATCAAATTGAACATTGAATTCTACGTTACCACTAGCAGTACCTAAGTTAGTTAATCCATCTGTAAATTGAGTAGATGCATCGTATGCTCCAGCTGATGTTTGAATTCGGAAAGGATGACCTGATGCGTTTACTGCGAATCTGTATTTTTCACCTCTCATTAAGTATATAGCTGGATTATTTTCTGTTCCACTCAAACCAGGACCTGAGAAAGTATATTTTCCACCTGCCGCTGCTACATTCCAAATTGATGTTCTAGTTGCTTCTGCTTCCACACTATCTAAATCAACTGCTTGAGTTACAGTTAAGTAACCTACTTTAGTTGAATCAGCCGTTGGATAAGTAACTTTAGCCGTATTAGCAGTTACTGCTGAATTAGCTGCTACTTCAGTATCAAAATCTGCTGAATCAAATAACTGAGATACATTAATCTTTTTCTCTGTTCCAGCATCTGATAATATTAACTTATCAGTAGCTTCTACAGTTATTCCTGTCCCATCTGTTTGGGAATCTATATCTAATGAACTCCCTGCAGTATTAATTGTAATTGTTTTAGTTGCACCAGTTCCAGTCGCTGTAACTGCGTTACCTACAAAGTTAATTGTTGTAGCTGCCGTTGATAATGAAGAACCTTCTTCTTGTATTGTGATATCACTTCCACCACCACCGATAGAACCATCATCGATTTGTGAACGAAGTGTTCTACCAACATATTGATAAGCCGTTATATAAACAAACTGATTTGATGCTGGTGCGTTTGATACCCAAGTTAAAACACCTGTTTTAAAATCATATACATAATGAGAAGGGTCTGCTGGTGAAGATGAAATACTTCCTGCTGAACTCGCCGTATCTTTATATACTACAACTTTATAACCTGGAGTAGAACTCTCAGTATTATTTGGTGAATCACTTGCGATTATATATTTTGGTGATACAAAATTAGTTTGCTGGTCTGCTTCGATAAGTTGGTCGGATGTTACTGTATCTGAAACAGATGATGGGTCTGAAGTTGTAAAGTAATAAACTTCTCTTTGCCCATCTGCCGCTTGTTTTAATTTTTTTCTATAGTGATATTTTAGTACGTTTACATCAGTTTCGATTGATGGGTTAACAACACTACCACTTATGATACCACCATTTTGTGATGAACCACTATATGCTAATTGTGTACTTCCCGTTGGAATAAGACCATCATCGGTGAATATCTCACCTGCCCCTAAATCAAATACATCAGTAAATGCTTCCTGAGTAAGTGATAGATTATCCGTTGTAAATCTTCTACCTTGTAGTAATCTTTCCGACCTGTTACTTGTATTATATGCCATTTTTATTCCTCTTTATTACGATACTGAAACCGTCATTCTTTCTAATGTTTGACTTGGTGTACCTTTATATCTAATCAATAACCAAATTTTATCATTTGATGAATTAATAGTTTGTCCACCTGCATTATTCAATCCTAATGTTAATGTTCCTGATGAATTACTAAATGATGAGAAATCACCAACAACATCAACTGAATCACTAAACGGATTATTTGCTCCTGTTGATTGTGAGTTCAATGAACAACCATATGATTGATTACCTTTTACTGCATCAAATATTTTTGAATTAGTAGCTCCAAATATAACACCAACTGCTATTTTATTAGCCGTTGTATCACTAAATGCTACTAAATCAGATGATGAGTTAGGGTCTAAGTTAATTGTTAAAGTACCTTTATTGTTTGATGCTGATGTATCAAATTCTCTTAGATACCACTTATAATGTGATGCATCGTATCCAGTTGTAGGATACCAATATCCGTTTGCTGATTTTGGGTCAACCAAATAACCTGGCTTAACCTGTAAATCACCACCATTACCTAAATCTAATGCCGTTGATACACTATTCCATGCATTGGTTAATGCGGTTGATGTACTAATAATTCTTCTATAAGTTTCGTTTGTAAATCTCTCATCCAATGCCGAAGATTGATTTCCACCACCATAGTAAGCCATTGAACCACTAGAAGCAGGTTGTCCGAATGCACCTGCTGTATGTAGGTTTACAGTTTGAGTATCTAATGTAGATTGTGAACTATTTCTATTTCTACCTTTTAGTGTTAATGTATATGATGTATCACCACCAGTTCTTGCTTCCACAAAAGTATCACCCGTTCCACTAATTGTATAAGTTGCATCAACTTCTACTAAATCATTTCTTACAGGAGTACCACTATTTCTTGCAGTGTTACCATCAGCTGATGTTACCATTCCTGATGTTTGGATTGAACCACCTGATGTTGATAATGTATCAGTACCAGCTGTATTTGTGATTGTGTATCCACTTGTACTTCCTATTGTTACATCTACTAATGTAGTTGATGCTGCGTACATAGGTGCGAACAATCCACTAGCAGTTGCTACTAATTTCCAAGTTCCACCACTTATATATGGTGCTCCAGAAAGAGAACCTGATGTTAACGTTACTCCTGTTACTCCTTCACCATTACTTGCTAATGTGTTTGTACCAATATTTGAATCTATATTTGAAACAGGTGCCCAAAATATCGTTTCACTTGCGGTTTTATCTACAAATGCTGCTTGAGAACCAGTTTTAATTCCAACTGTTGTATCTAATATATAAGTTCCTGATGCTGATACTGATGTGTTTGCTTCAGTAGTCCATCCCATAATATTTTCAGAGAATACACTTACGAATTTACCATCTTGGAAAGCTGCTGGAATAACTGCAGGATTTACAGTATTTATTTTAGCTACAGTTAGACCATTTGAAGTTCCAAATGAATTTTGTGTTAAAGTTACTGTTGATGCTGAAGTTTCCGTTTGAGTTCCACTATTATTATTGTTGAATCTAAATGCATGAGTTCCTTTTACTTGGAATTGACTAGCATTACCACTACTTAAAGCACCCAATCCAAATAATTGTGCATCGGCTGATGAATTTACTGATGTTGAACCACCTGCTACAGATGTATAACTTATTGCGTATCCAGCATTGTTATAAATTGTTTTTCCTGGAAATAATGTTCCACCTTCTGCTGCAAATCCTTTATCAACTAAATAAGTAATATCAGCTATTGAATTTCCTTGCGGTACATGTCCTGCTGGCGCCGTTCCAGTACCAGTATTACTTTTATTTTCTGAAATAGAACTATATGTTTTTGTATTTGTGGTTGGATTAGCTGCAGATGAGGATAATAATCCTGCAACAAATCTTAAAACTTCAGATACATCTGTATCTTTTGTGAAGTTATTAAAATATGAACCATCTAAGTTACTTCCCCAATCATTTGATGTTGGTACACCCACATTTATGTTGTGTGCCTTTATAGATTGAGATACATCCAATGCAGTAGAAGAAGAACCTGTGATTTGTAGGTTTTTACCATCAGCTTTATATAATGTAGCACTTAATTCTTCAAATATACCAGCTCCGAACCCATCTGCCGCTACAGATGCCGATACAACTGTATTAAAGTTACTCATAGATTCTGATGTAATCAAAATTTGAGAATGTCCTGATGTTCCATCAGAATGTGCATTTAAAATGTATAATTTTTTGTTTGTTGAATCGTAATATGGTAAACCATCCAATGTAGTACCATAATTAGCAGTAGTCATCGCTGGAAGTCCCGCTCCTGTATATATCTTTGATATAGGTGCGTAATCATTAGCTGCTGTTGAACCACCCGGCTTACCGATATAAACTATCGGCCCATCAACCTTACCATCAACCGAACCACTACCGATTACTATCTCTGCTTCACCAAATGAGGTGATATTCCTTACAGATGCTACCGAACCTCTTCTATGTTTTATTGTTTGACTCATATTTTTATCCCATTACTTGTGTATAGTTTCTACTATTACCTTTTTCTTTTTATAAATATAATATATTTTAGAAAAACCCCCCACAGTCTATCGTATCTTGCGTATTTCCTACTTGAATAGATGCCGATGCGATATAACTTCCTATTTGTTCTTCTAAAACTTCCAATCTTCCCTTTATCACAACTGCGTTTCCAACATCAGATGCTGATGTTTGAGTGAATACTGATTGTCCATTTACAGTAAAGTCTCCGTGTATATCAACACTACCAGTTACTTGTAAATTATTTGATGTCATCAAATGAGTGTATGATGATGGGTCTTGAGAACCTGTATTCCAAATGGATGAACCACCGCCACCACCACCACCGCCTGCTAGGGCGGATAAATTAACTGTATTACCATTAGATATACTTAAATTATTTCCAGCTAATGTTAATGTTTGTTCATCAGTACTTGGAAGAGTTATCGTATTACCACTACTTATGGTTAATTTATCTCCACTTAAAGATAGTGATTGTTCTGAACCTGTACTATCTGTTGTTGAATACCCTAATGCCGTAATTTGTGCTGATGAGGATATTGTTCCACTTGGTACTGATGTTAAATACGATTGTAAATCACTAATTTGAGATTCTGTAATTGTTACTTGAGCTGAACTACTCACAGTTCCAGTAGGTACTGATGTTAAATACGATTGTAAATCACTAATTTGAGATTCATTAATAGTTACTTGAGCTGAACCACTAAATACACCTTCGGAATTTAACTTAATTTTAACTGCTGCATCTGTATATCCAACTTTAGCAGTGTTTGCAATAATAGCATTTGATTGTGTAACTGAAATAGTTACAGGTTTATCTTTTATATTATCAAAATCGACTTGTTCTGAACCACTAATTACACCAGATGGTAAATTAGCGATTGTTTGTGCCGAACCACTTACCGTTCCACTTGGTAGTAATGTTTTAATTTGTGCCGAACCACTAATTAAATCATCCCCCACTTCGTTACCATATCTAATATCAAACTCAGTTGTTAATTGAGCAGATGAACTAATAACACTTTCTGCATCCAATCTGGTCTTAACATTAGATACAAAATTATCTCTAATTGAGTTATTAGCTAATATTGAATTTTTTTGAAATGGTGTTATGCTCGCAGGTAAATTACTAAGTGAATAATAATCAATATTAGTCAACTTATTTCCATTACCTTCGAATGAACCACTAAATGAACCGCTATAATCTGGCACGCTTTTCCCTTAATTATTTTTGTTACTTAACTATAAATATAATATTTCTTAGTAATCGGTTAGTAATGTTAAAATTTCATCTAAAGATTCATGTCTATGGTTATCTTTTAAACAAATATCATAAACATAATCCGAACCTTTTAACTTAGGAACTTCATGTACTGCCGAATCATTGTTGAATTTCAAATCAATTTGTTGCTTATCACCACAAAGTATCATAGTAGAACCTTTTCCTACCCTACCTAATACCATCAACAATTGTTGTTTAGTTAGATTTTGAAACTCATCGACAATACATATGGAGTTATCAAAAGTTCTTCCTCTAAAATGTGATAATGATACTAATTCAATAGATTCATCACTTTCCATCTTCTGTAATATGTTTGGTTTGTTGTAAACTTTTCTCATATTAGCTCTAATGGGAACTAACCAAGGTTCCATTTTTTCTTCTAATGAACCTGGTAAGAATCCGTTATCCTCATTTGATACTGTTGGTCGTGTAATTACAATTTTATTTACTTTTCTTTTAAAAAACATATCCAATCCTATTTGACAAGCCAACAGTGTTTTACCACTACCTGCCTTACCTATTACAAAATTGAAGGGATGATTTAAAATTTGTGCTTTCGCCTTTTTCTGTTCTTCCGATAGAGATATCGAAAATCTCACATTACCTTTTGGTGGAGTTTTGTCTTTGTTTTCAGCCATACTTTCCTTTTTCCAATAATTAAATAACTCTTTAAGATAAATATGAAATAAGCATAAAAAAAGGGTGACCGAAGCCACCCTTAATTTAAAAACTATTCTGTAATTATATAATTACTGAATTCTGTTCAATGAATCTACATATACTTTACCGTAGAACTCACCTCTTAGCATTTTCTTAGCGTAACGTGTCATTACACCTTTTCTAGGAGTGAAGTTTTTCGGGTCATATACAAGAGGAGTCATAATTAACGGAATATATGGTGCATATACTGCTCCAGTTTCAAGGAATTGTGTTCCTCTGTAACCCATTAATATTACGTTCTCTTTCATGTAAGGATTCTTATAAACTTGGAATCTACTATTTAATGAACCAACTTTTGATACACCGAATGCAAATTGAGCATCACCATTATCCGCTGAAGAAGCGTATCCTGGGATAGATTCAATGATTGTTGCAACATCAGGAGATACTACTAAGAAATTAGCCCCACCTCTTAATGTTTTTTGGTGAATAGAGTTAGATACACCAGCGATTACAGTTCCTAAAGTCTGGAACCATGCTCCCTGATTGTAAGCAGATGCGCCATATTCAGTAGCATCCATATTTGCAAATGCACTACCATTCCAAATTCTACCAGCTCTAGCTGACCAGAATCCTTCAGATTTAGCATCTTGCATTAACATATCTAAAATTTCAAAATCGATTTCTTGCGAAATGTATTCTGATAACATAGAAGTTAATTCAGCTTCTGCATCAATTGAATGGTAAGCGTTTAAATCCTGTGCGAATTCAGGCGTCCATTGTGCTTTTAACTTTCTAGTCTTAGCAACAATAGGAAGAGATTTCATCTCTACGTTCAATTCAGGAATATCTAAATCAGAACCTTTATCTTCAAAATCACCTCTTGAAATATCAGATGGTTGTGCATGATATTTAGCTTGTAGTTTGTTAGCTGCAGCAACTGCTCCTTTTACTACGAATACTACATCACCACCAACTAATTTAGTAAATTGTGGGTATTGGTCTGTAATACCAGTTGCAACTACTCTAAATCCTCTAATACCTTTTTCATCAAATCCAGCCATAGAAGCTGTAGGAACTGCAACAGAAAATTTACCTGTTAAGTCTGCTCCGAAAGCGCTATCATAATCATAAATTGATGCATCAGATGATAAAGAACCAGTTACGAATTTATCAGCAGCTGCTGAAGCGGCTAATGTTTGGTCAACTGTACTTACATCATTGATTGAGTATCCAAATCTACCAGCACCATATAAACCACCTGATGGGTCAGCTGTAGTTTCAGTTACACCGAATACAGAATCATTTTGTGAATCTTTTCCAGCGCCTGTTGCGAAACCTGGCTGAGCCGTACCATATTTGAAATCTAGATAAAATACTAGACCAGATGGTAAGTTCATTGGTTGTACTGATACGAAATCTTTTGCTACGATTTCACTAAATATTCTTCTTACTAATGGTAAAGCTACACCTGCCCACTCTTCTGAGTTTGCTGATGTTCCAGTAGAAGAAGCTTCTTTTACTAATTGCTTAGCTTGGTTTTCTAAAAGAGTTGCAACACCAGCTTTTTCAACTTCGTTGCTAATACCTTCAAGAAGACCTGTTTTTTCCCATTTTCCTGCAAGAGCTCTTGTCGTTTCTGACAATCTTGCTTGGTGGGAAGAACCTTCATTTAAAATGTTTTTTAAATCCATTTTTTTTCTCCGTTATTAATCTTATTAATTATTTTAAACCTGCTAGTTTTTTCCATCTAGCCGATAATTCATTGCCCTCAGAAATAATTTCTTTCTTTGGTGCGGAACTTTTTGTTGCTTTTGAAGCATAACCTTCTTTAACAACTGTTCTTTTCTTTTTAGCGACATTTAAGTTTTCTGCTAAAGTTGAAAATACTAATTTAACTTCTCTTACTGATGAAGTTCTATCGAAGTTTTCAAGTACTTTTACTTTCTGTCCTTCGTTTAAATCAAAAGTTCTGAATAGTTTGTTAGTGTAAAGTAGTTTAGCGTTTAACAAATTCACTTCATTGATAGTTGTTCTTAAACTTTCAATTGTTGAATATGCTTCTTCTAATTCTTCTTTTACAGAATCAACTTCTTCTTCTTCTTCAACTTTTTCACCTTCATCTGCTTTTTCAGAATCATCTTCCATCTCTTTTAAAGTTTTAATAACTTCGTCTAAATCGATTTCATCTTCATCTTCTTCAGCATCCATTTCAGCTTCTTCTTCATTACTCATTCCAGCTTCTTCTTCTTCATTTTCCATGTCATCATCAGATGCCATTTCTTCTTCAGATTCGTAAGTTTCATCAGCACTGTCCATTTCAGCTTCTAATTCAGCGATTACAGATTCTAAGTCTAACTCATCATCTTCTTCACCTTCATTGTCCATGTCATCAGCTTCATGTGCCATTTCATTTTCCATGTCATCAGATTCTTCTTCTTCGTACACTTCATTGTCCATGTCATCATTTTCATCAGTCATTTCATTTTCATCTTTAACTTCTTTTTCTTCTTCACCTTCTTCTTCACTCAACTCATTATCGTTTTCAACTTCAGATGAATCACTAGCATCATCAGATGGTTCTGCGTTATCGCCTGAACCTAAATCTGAAGAATCTAATTCTTCATTTTCCATATCATCGTTCTCTTCATCAGCTTCTTCAGCTAATTTCGCAGAAATCATTGATTGTAGTTTTGGGGTGAACGCCTCTTCTAAAGCGAGTTTTGCATTTGCAAGAGCAGTTTCTTTAACGGCTTTAGCATCAGCAATAGCTTCAGATAACAAATCTTTTCTATTTGCCATAATTGTTCTCCTAAATTGTTTTTGGAAATAAGATTATTGAGAATCTTAATAGAATATTATTTACTAATATATTTAATCACCTATTGGGAGATGATATTTTTATCTGCAATAAATAGTGTACTATAAATGAAAACACTAAAAAAGTGTTTACTATTTAATTTTCGAGCATTCTACGTCTGTACTCTGCTCTCACCGCTTGTTGCATTTTTTTTCTTTTGACAGCTGAAGGTTTGATGTACTCTTTCCTATCTTTGAGTTCTTCAATCTTTCCACTATCTTTAATTTTTCTTTTGAATGCTTTCAACGCTAATTCAATATTTCCGTTAACTACTTTTACGGCTGTAAAGCAACCCGGTACTTCCATATCTTCACGTCTAATTTTTTTGTAAGGTTTTTTTTGTCTATTATCTTGCATATAATGTTATTTAAAAAAATACACCTATCACAATATCGTGTAGGTGTATATAAATATCAAAATTATTTTACAAAAATTATTTTTTAAGAAGTTTATAAGCTGTATGTCCCATCATTACTATACCACTCTTAACAAACTTATCTTTATTAGATTGTTTTTTAAGTGCATCGTATACTTGAACCATTAGGTTTGCTGAATTCATATCAACTCTTACCTTCTTACCACTCTTAGTATCTTTAATAGAATCGTTTTGTTTATCTTTTACGATTTTTCTTAATTGAGTAATTACTTCAGGTTCTTTAGCTTCGTTTATTGATTCGTGCATATCTTCGATAGTAGCCGCCATATCACCAATAGCCATAGTTACGTTTCCGTTTCTTTGGTATAGATAATACTTAACACCTTTTGGATTCGCTGGATTTTGTAGAATAATTCTTTCTACTTTTTGTTTACCAACTAAAGTTTTTCCTTTGGATACTACAAATTCATTTTCAACTCCACCCCTCATTGATGAACCATACTTAATCGTAATCTTATCACCTTTTTTGAGTTTATCGTAAACCTTTAATCTTTTTTTCATATCCATAGATTTGGCTTCATCAAGTGATTCGAAGTATTGAATATCTTCTTTTAATGTTCCTTCTGCAAACCTCATCAACTCTTTTACTTTCTTTTCCATAGCTGGAACTTTTAATCCATAGGTGTTAGCCATTAAGGATTTCATATACCCACTATCAAGAAAGTTTTGTAGTTCTTTTTTAGTTGCTACTGATGATTTAAAATCATTTTTTGCAATCTTATCTAATTCTTTTGCACTTACTTTACCATTCATATATGCGTTCATAGCATCTTGTTTGGTATTATAGTTAGCTTCGTTTACTGATTCGTTTACTCCTTCAGATAAATCATCAACACCTTGCTTCATATCAACAAAGAGTTTTCCAAAAGCTTTTTGCTTTTTAGAATCTAACTTTTTGATATTCTTTAAATGTTTCTTTATCATAAAAGATAAATCAACCGAAATGTCTTGTAATATATCTGAGTAATCCATTATTTTTTTACCCTACCCTTATCAATATCATATTTCAATTCTTCAGCTGCACCTACTACATATTGTGCTGCTAAGTTGATATCAATGTTCTTATACTTCATTAATTTTCTAACTGCTAATAATACGATTCTTTTTTCTTCAGTTGAGTAACCTTCAACAATTTTCTTAGTT
>VMHT01144972.1_pt1 | contig 26958 bp, 22 predicted proteins | sample 4693611 | NCBI WGS metagenome assembly VMHT01 (sample SAMN12280063, study PRJNA550983) | marine metagenome | isolation source: seawater sampled from same location over 5 years 0.02-0.2 micron viral filtrate | place: USA: collected off the coast of southern California halfway between the port... ...
CCACCGAGAATCGCGTTCATCGGCGTGCGGATTTCATGACTCATGTTTGCCAGAAATTCGCTTTTCATTTTGCTGGCTTCTTCGGCCCTTTGCTTGGCGGTTTTAAGCTCTTGCTCAACAAGTTTTCGTTTGGAAATGTCCTGAATAATAGAGCAAATTAGTTCCTCGCCCATTGCACTTGTAATTTTTACGCCATTGAGCTGAACAGGATAAGTATGCCCATCCTTGTGGATATACTCTTTATAATAAGGCCCGTAACGACCAGTATCAGACAAGGATGACAGTTGAGCTTGCTCCTGCTGCTCGTATTTCTGAGGCGTCAATTGCCAATAATCCATGTTATTAAGTTCATCAAGGCCATAACCAGTGAAACGGCTCAACTCCTTATTAACGTAGTCAAATCTCCCGTCACTTATCCTGTTTATCGCAATACCAACCGGCGCTAAATTGACCAGCTTCTCGAACTTTTCTTTTTCTTCTAAATACGCAGCACTGGCACGCGCTACCGCTTCATTTGCTGAGTCTAGCTGACTCTTCGCTTCCACCAGCTCTGTTATGTCTCTGCCGATGGCTAAAATCAGGTTTTTATTGCCGACATTTAATGCAGAAAGAGAGACTAAACACAGAAACACTGACCCATCTATTCGTGAATGGAGCCATTGGAAAAGCTGAGGCCCCTCAGAGAAAGCTTTTTGAATATATTCTGAGGCCATTTCTTCCGACGTTCTGCCACAGGGCTGATATTCCGGGGAGATGTCAGAAGGCTTTAAATTGAGAAAGTTATCGGCACTTTCCACGCCATGAAGCTTAATGGCAGCTTGATTGCACCTAATGAACTTACCCGTGCTAAGGTCGATAATAGACAGGGCGTCACCAGAAACATCAAATAATTCCTTGTACATGATGTTCTCAGCTTGCTGTTTAGCGAGCTCAGCTTTTAATCTGATAATTTGCGCTTCTGATGTTTCGCTACTGTTACTCATACATGACTCTTTTGAAAAGCTCACCTGAAATATTAGAGCATTGAGGCGGCATATAATAGGTAAATGACCGTGTTTCTGAAGTGCCCGTTAACGTGACAGGGCTTTCGCTGACTTTGCTAATGGGCGCTTTGGGCCCGCTTGGCTAAACTTTTTACCGAACACCATAGGATAACGTTGTAAGGTTTCTAACTCACCCCACCTTTCTTTGTATTTTCGTATTTTCCTGCCGCCAGCCTGGGGTTTTGCTTTGCATGGGTTGGTTTTTATGCTTGACTCTGGAGTTAACTCCGGGGTTTATACTGCCAACCATGAACAAATCATCCATGTTAAAAATTGGCGAGCTGGCCCGTAAGGCCGGGGTGTCGGTGGATACAATTCGCTTTTACGAAAATAAAGGGTTGCTGAGCGCCTCGAAGCGTTCTGCCACCGGTTATCGCCTGTTTGGCGAAGACGATGTGACCCGGCTGTTGTTTATTGCCCGGGCCAAACAGGTAGGTTTTACCTTAGATGAAATCACTGAGTTGCTTGATCTCAAGTTGCATCCTGACGAGCACACCTGCCAGGAAGTCAAACAACGAACCCAGGTAAAACTTGATAAAGTCAGCCAGAAAATTGCCGAGCTGGAACGCATTCGGCGCTCGCTGGCGAAATTACATGAGGCATGCGGTGGGGGCACCCAAAGTGCCCAGCATTGCTCTATTTTGCAGCTGCTGGAGTCGGACGATTTACTATGAATGATATTTTGCTGTTAACCGAAAACTTTTTGGCGCTGTTTATTGAGTCAGCGCCTTGGCTGTTGCTGGGGCTGGCGGTAGCCGCAGTGATGCACGAGCTGGTACCCGTGAGCCTACTACAACGCCATATGGGCAGCAGTAGTGTATCAGCCATCAGTAAAGCCGCAGTCATTGGCGCGCCGCTCCCCCTATGCTCCTGCGGTGTGATTCCGGCAGCCGTGGGGCTACGCCGAAGTGGTGCTTCCAAACCGGCCACGGTCTCGTTTCTGGTTTCTACGCCCGAAACCGGGGTGGACTCGGTCTCGGTATCCTATGCCTTGTTAGGCCCCTTATTCGCGATTGTTCGGCCGATAGCAGCCATCATCAGCGCTTTGTACGCCGGCATCATGGTAAAGCTGTTTGCGCAGGAAGATACAGCCGCGGTTGCCAGCAGCCAAACCAAAACGGCCGCCGCCGGTGCATCGTCCTGCTGCAGCACTGAAGCGGCGCCTGCCACCAGCAGTTGCTGTAGTAGCGCTCAACCCGAGCCTGCACCGGCCCGGGTTGAAGAGAGTTGTTGCTCAAGCAAAGCAACGGTAAAAAAATCTGCCGAGCCCGGCAAAATGACCGCCATGTGGCGTTTTGCTACCGGCCAGCTGCTTGAAGATATCGCGGTATGGTTATTGGTGGGTTTGGCACTGGCTGCTGCGATCCAGACCTGGGTACCGACCGACTTTCTGACCCAGTGGGGTGATGGGCTGGTAGCCATGATTGTGATGGCCTTTATCGGTATTCCGATGTACATCTGCGCCACCGCTTCGACCCCTATTGCCGTGGGCTTTCTGGCCGCCGGGCTGTCGCCGGGTGCGGTGCTGGTATTTTTGCTGGCGGGGCCAGCTACGAACGTCTCCACCATGGGAATGATTTTAAAAGAGCTGGGCCGCCGCTCACTGGTGCTATACATCTTCAGCGTCACGTCTGCCGCCATCGGGCTGGGATATTTACTCAACTGGGCGGTAGCGGCCTTTAACTGGCAGGGCTTGATTGTTACGGCCGGCGATACCGCTTTACATGGTGGCACCACCGAGGCGATATATGCTCTTTGCGCTGTGATTCTGGGTGCACTCATCATTCGTATCGGCTGGCAGAAGCTGAGCGCCCGATTAAGCCGCAACACCGGCTCGCAAAGCAGTTGCTGTAGCTAAGTTACCTCAACCAGGACCCAAACCAGGGGGCAGTCCCGGCACTCACCCTGGATCCAGCCCCGGACATGCGACAATTTGTCGCATGTCCGCCTCTCCCTCTGTTTTGTAAACTACACGCGAATCAACTACATGAGATTTGGCGTGAAACCATCTATTTTCTTTTTCAGCTACTGCTTATTGTGTTCTTCTGCTTCGGTCTGGGCCGCGGCAAAGGAACCGTCTTCTTTAGAAACCATTGAAATAACCGGATCGGCTCTGGCGTCAGGCTTATCTGAGGATTTACAGTCTCAGCTTGGTCAGCAACAGGTTAACTTTGCTGCAGGCGGGGGCATTTCCGGGTTACCGGTACTCAATGGGATGATGGGCGACAAGATCCAGGTCCTCACCGATGGCATGGCGATTACCGCCGCCTGTGGCAACCAGATGAACCCGCCCCTCGCTTTTCTGGAGAACAGTACGGTGAGCCAGCTAACGGTGCAGCCTGCAATATCACCGGTGGCCGCCGGTGGCGATAATATCGCCGGTGTTATCGCCATTGAAACAGAACAACCGAGCTTTACAGACACCTCCGGTATTACCTTTCAGCAAGGCAAGCTTGCTGCGCAGTACGCCAGCATTAACCATGCTCAAACCGTCGCTGCTCAGGCATCAGCCGCCAGTAAGCACTGGTATCTGAATTACAGTGGCAGTATTGAAAAAGCCGATAGCTACGACAACGGCAACAACGAAAGAGTCGACGATACGCTGTACAAAGTAGAGCGCCACGCCGTAACCGCCGGCTACCAGCATGACTCGCGTCAGCTCACCGCCAAATTTTCACATCAAAGAGTGCCTTATCAGGGGTTCCCGGGACAATACATGGATATGGTCGATAACCGTATAAATAGTATCGCCCTTAATTATCAGCAAGATGCTCAGCCGTTATTGTTCAAAGGCCATTTAAGCGTGGTGGATGTGAGTCACACCATGGGCTTTTTCACCGCTGAGAAGCCCGGTACGATGCCGATGCTGACCAGCTCCAAAGACATTGCGGCCAAACTTAGCTGGCAATATTCGTTTGCCGCGGATCAGCACCTTACCCTGGGGCAGGAATATTACTCCAATAAACTCAACGATTACTGGCCCGCGGTGCCGGGCTCGATGATGATGGGCCCTGATAACTACATTAATATTAATGATGGCCGGCGCGAACGTTTTGCGGCCTACGCGCAGTGGGATTATGAGCCAGACAATCAGTGGCAGTACAGCGCTGGCGTGCGCGCTGAACATGTTAAAACCAATACGGGCGAAGTGCAGTCTTATCAGACCATGGCGCCGGATATACCGGCTATGGCTTCCGGTCATACCGCAATGAATACCGATGTTATGGCTGCCAATATGTTTAATGGTGCTGATCGCAGCCAGCAGGACACCCTGATTGATATTACGTTGCTGGCGGAAAAACAGCTAGATGACAACCAGTCTGTGCACGCTGGTGTGGCCCGAAAAAACCGTGCGCCCAATTTGTACGAACGCTATACCTGGGGACAGGGCATGATGGCCAGCAGCATGATTGGCTGGTTTGCTGATGGCAACGGCTATGTCGGTGATGTCGACCTGCAGCCAGAAACCGCCCACAACCTGGCCGCCGGGTACGCCTATGAAACTCACCATTATCGCCTGGAAGTAGAGGGCTTTTACAATCGAATTGATGATTACATAGACGTTGCAAAAGTGGAGGAGTTTTCTCGTACCGATAGCGCAAGCGGTCAACGAAACCTGTTACAATTTGCCAATCTGGATGCCACCATCAAAGGGGTGACCGCAACCGCTAGCTGGCACTTTGCTTCGGCTTCCAGCGGCCAGTGGCATCTTACCAATGCATTTACCTGGCAGGATGGCAAACGTGACGATACCGACCAGAGTTTGTACCAAATCATGCCGGTGACGAACAATCTGCAACTTACTCACAAATACGATAACTGGCGTAGTCAGATTCAGTGGCAGTGGTATGGCAGCAAGACCGAGGTCGACCCGCGGCGTCTGGAAAACACCACAGACAGCTTCAGCCTGATTAACTTACTGACCCAATACCAGTGGCACAGCCTGAGTATTGAGCTGGGTATCAACAACCTGTTTGACCGCCATTACCAACAGCCTATTGGCGGCGTCAGTGTGGCCCGGTTTAAACAACAACCTGAACAGGGCTTTCAACAGCTAGATGGACCGGGGCGTTCCTTCAACTTTGGTGTAACATGGCATTTTGACTAACATGCCAGTAATGGCTGCTGACCGGTACGTTTTTCATGCTATTACTTTTTATTACCGCCATGCTGGCGCCTTACCGACTGGCTCACAGTGTGGCGGCGGCCTTACTGGCAATTGAAATTGTCGGTTTAAATTTCATTGTGGCTTTCCAATCCGTTTAGTATGGTGTTGCTGGTGCCTTTGGTACTGGGGCTGATGCTACTCTCCAAAGGCTGGGCGGTGGCCATACTGCTGTTAAGCATCGCCGGACAGCTGGCTCAGCTGGCATTTCCCGAACTGCACAGTTCCGATGGTATGCTTGCCGTGCATAGCCAGAACATGATTGTGGGGTTTGTTTTAACCTGTGTCCTGATTACTGCCGTGGTGGCTTACTTTCGGCTCCAGCTAAGCCGGCAGTCGCTGGCCCTGCATACCTTACGGGAGCGACAACTGCGCGACGAGCAACTGCTGGCGATTGGTACCGCTGCAGCCCAGCTTACCCATGATGCGGCAACGCCGGTGCAAACCATCCGGCTTCTGCTTGAGGAACTGCATCAGGCACCTCAGCCCCTCACCCTTGCCGAAATTGAGGAACAATTCAGCCTGCTTGAATCAATGCTGAAAAACTGGCGGCGGGTGGCCGATGATGTCAGAGAGTCACGCCAGACCCGTTTCACCGCCGGTGAAATAGTTCAGACATTGCGTCACACCATCGCCTTAGCGCGCCCGGAAAGTCACATCGACTGGCCTGAAGAGCACGAATTTAAAGGCCCGGCTATCTGCGCCGATCGCACCCTGCTGCCTGCCCTTACCAGTATCCTTTTAAACGCCTGTCAAGCCCATGACCCGGATACCCGGCACCCGGTAACTCTGGCATTGTGTCTTACTTCCCACACCTGGCAGTTTACCATTACCAATGTTACCAAAGCGCTGGATAGTGAGCATTTGCGGGTACTTGGCAGCCAGCTGGTGCCCAGCCATACCGGCAGCGGAGCTGGCGCAGTATTAAGTAACGCCACGATAGAAAAATTCGGGGGTGAAGTCCGCTGGCAGCAACATCACCATACCGTTACCACGGAGATTATTCTGCCTGTGGAGCCACCCCAATGAAGCAGTTATGTATTGTGGATGATGATGAAAACTTAACCCGGGTACTGGCCCGCCGGTTTGAGTCTGCCGGCAACTGGCAGGTTAGAACCTTTGCATGCCCGGAGGCCCTGTTAGCGCAACCAGATCAGTTTATTGAGGCCATTTTGCTGGATATGATGCTGGGCGACAGTAAAGTAGGGTTGGATTATCTTGCCGGAATCAAACAGCGGTTCGGGCCTGAACATTTAATTATGATGAGTGGTTATGCCAGCGTGGCCACCACGGTTGAAGCCCTAAAACTGGGAGCCACCGATTATGTTACCAAACCGGTCGGCTTTGCCGAATTGCAGGCCCGGCTCGAAAATTCGTCTTCGGTGCCTAAGCCCTCGTCACTGACCCCTATGACCCCGGCCCAGGCCGAGTGGGAACATATTCAACGTGTCCTGCTGTCTTATCAGGGAAATATTTCGGCCACCGCCAAAGCGCTGGGAATGCACCGGCGCACCCTACAGCGCAAACTTCAGAAGCATTCACCCAATAAAGCATAATCAAAATAAGTTTGGCCCTAGCGCCATGCTTTCATTGCTTTTCGCCTCAATTAACGGCATGTTATAAAGATAGACACCTACGTATTAATTTACATTCGAAACTGCTTTCATACTATAAGGACATGCTATGAAATTTGCTATCTGGCCACCTGCCCGGGGCTTTAGCCTTTTCTTTCACTTTCTTCGTCGTTTGGCTGCACGCTGCAAATTAACCAATCTGGTGCGTATTGTGCGCCAGATTATTCATTTTGGACCCTGGCGTCACATCCCGATCGCTTTAATCAAACGAATGCGCGGCCCTGCCCGCTTACTCGATGCTACTCATAGCCTGGTACCGGGTTTGAGATCTGAGTCAGGTCCGGCAGCATTATCAGCGCAACTTCATCACGATGGCGTGGCGATAGCAGGGATTTTGCCAAAACGCTTTGTCAGCGAGCTGCGCGCACTTACCGACAAACTTCCGCCAGAAGAATATCATCAGTCCCACGAGGCCAGCGCTCATATTCACGCTATTGCCCATGACCCGGGCATTACCAATGTACTGCGAGCGTATCTGGGCTGTGAACCGGTACTTATTGAAGCTTCATTGTTTGTCACCCAGCCTGAAACACACCTACCGGTAGCCCCGCAAAATCATTTTCATTTTGATTATGCCGGCTGGCAGTCACTGAATGTGTTTGTTTATCTGACCGATGTGTTTGCCGGGGCATCACACCATATGGCCATTAAAGGCAGCCACCGCCACATTCAGCTTAAGGATATTGTGCGCGGAATTATCACTGAGGATGAGGTGGCTTCACGCTTTGCCGGGGCCAGTTTTCCCATCACTGGGCCGGCCGGCACCGTATTTTTTGAAAATGTTGAAGTCTTTCATAAGCGCACCCGTGGCAACGAACGGCGGGTTATGCTTAATCTGACCTATACCTCTCACCGTAACCTGTTTAGCTATGGCCGGGCCAGTCAGCGCCATCTGGCTTATCGCGATAAAATGTTCAGCCATTATCCGACCACCACAAAACAGGTTTACCCACATTCGTAACCGGCCTGAATTTGCTATGATGCGGGCTTATTCATTTAGCCAACTTTTTGTTACCGGAACTTCATCGTGAATGATAACGCTTTTTTCTTGGGTGTAGACGGCGGCGGCACTAAGTGTCTGGCCCGCTTGCAGGATACCAGTGGTAACCTGCTGGCCCAGTGTCAGACCGGCCCGGCGAACCCGGCGCAGGATGCCATAAGTGCATTGACCCAGATTGAGCTGGCCCTCGACACGCTGCTGCAGCACGCCGGTTTACCCCCGGAGGTCTGGGCCCGAACCTCTGCGGTGCTGGGGTTGGCAGGCGTGAATATTCCGGCCTATCAGCAGCTTGCTGAATCCTGGTCCTTTCCCTTTGCTAGCTGGCGGGTGGTGAGCGACCTGCATATTGCCTGTGTGGGCGCGCACCGCAGCGAAGCGGGGGCAGTGATTATTACCGGCACCGGCAGTTCGGCGTTTTTGATGCGTCACCAAAAACCGGTGTATTTGGGCGGCCATGGCTTTCCACTGGGCGACAAAGCCTCCGGGGCCTGGTTGGGCTGGCGGGCATTAAGTCTGACGCTGGAAACCCTGGATGGGCTCCATCCTCAAAATCAGCTTACCGAAGCAGTATGCCGCCAACTGCAATCCAGCGATTCTCAGGATATTGTGACCCAAACCCTAAAATACCATCCGGCGGATTTTGCCAGACTGGCACCACTGGTTTTTGCCCAGGCACCATCCTGCGAGCAAAGCCGGGTATTATTAAAAGAAGGAGCGGACTATCTTGAATCGCTTATGCAGCAACTGCAAAGCTATTCTCCAACTCGCTGCGCGATTATCGGCGGTCTGGCTGCCAGCTGGATCCCCTGGCTAGACCATGACGTAGTAAACCTGCTGGCCCCGGCTCTGCAAGAACCAATAGACGGTGCCTTATGGTTAGCTGCGCGCTGAACGTTCTATTACTCTAATCAGAGGGTGCCTTATGACTGACTTTTTTTGCTCCACGCTGTTCGATGGTGAAACTTTACATCGCGATGTCTACTTTACGGTAGATGAAGGCCGGATTTGTGCGTTTACTCCTGATAGCGCGGCTGGTGATGCCTGTGTGCTTACCGGTTTGGTATGCCCGGGCTATATTGATACCCAGGTCAATGGCGGCGGCGGGGTACAGTTTAACGACCAGCCTACATTTGGTTGTCTGCAGCAACTGGCCACTGCGCATGCCCGCCATGGTACCAGCAGTCTGCTGCCCACGGTTATTACTGATGATATCGAAACCATGCAGGAAGCGGCCAATGCGCAAGCTAAAGCTTATCACCATGCCCCTTCCCGCTTTGTGGGCATTCATTTTGAAGGTCCGCATTTAAGTGAAGCCAAAAAAGGTATGCACAGTGCTAAGCATCTGCGCATTCTGGGTGATGAAGAAATGGCGATTTTTTGTCGCCAGGACTTAGGCCAGGTCATGCTGACGGTGGCCCCTGAAACTGTTACCCCTGACCAAATCCGAACCCTGGTGGCCCACAAAGTGATTGTAAGTATGGGGCATACCAATGCCACCTTTGAGCAGTGCGCCGAAGCCTTTGCTGCCGGGGCTACCGGAGCCACCCATCTGTTTAATGCCATGTCGGCATTTACCAGTCGCGAACCCGGTGTGGTGGGAGCGGCTTTGTATCATCCGGACGTATACTGTGGTCTGATTGTGGATTTGGCCCATGTTCATAAGGTGAGTGCGGCGCTGGCCATTGCCCAAAAAGGCGCCCGGCGGATCATGCTGGTGACCGATGCCATGGGCCCGGCGGCCAGCGAGACTGATCACTTTATGTATCAGGACAAAAAAGTGGTTAAACAACACGGTACCCTGCGCCTGGATGATGGCACCCTGGCCGGGTCCATTCTGACCATGGATATTGCGGTAAAAAATACCGTGGCGCTGGAAGGGGTTTCGGTAGAGCAGGCGCTGATGATGGCTACCCGCACCCCGGCGCAATTTTTAGGCCTGCACGATATCGGCCGGTTGGGTGAAAACAGCTATGCCAATTTTGTTTGTCTGGATGACTCGCTGCAGCTTACGGGTCACTGGCATCAGGGCGTCAGCCAGTTGTGATTGCTGCCCCTATCTGGCTCTACGTTAGGCTGTTGAGCATTGAATATATCCAAAAATATCCGTGATTATACAACCCTGGCCCTACTTCACGGCGACGGGCTAGACTGTCGTCCTCTTTTTATCGAAATGGAACAGCCACAATGAGTAATGATATTCGAGTTGACGATCTTGTAGAAGGTGAGGGCAAAACCGCCGAAAAAGGTGCCCTTATCACCGTGCATTACCGGGGTTTTCTTGAGGATGGGACCGAATTTGATTCTTCCTATGCCAAAGGCCAGCCTTTTAAAACCGTATTATCTAAAAATAAGCTTATTCAGGGCTGGTTTTTAGGTATGCAGGGTATGCAGGTGGGCGGCAAACGAAAAATATGGATCCCCGCCGAGTTGGCCTATGGCGAACGCCAGATTGGCGATAAAATCCCGCCTAACAGTAATCTGCTGTTTGAAGTGGAGCTACTTGAGGTACTGACCCGCGATGACTGAGGCGTCATAACTGTTGCTCAGTGGCTAGCGTTATGACTATGGCCCTCCCGGGCATTTTATCTGGCAACGGTACACGCTTCCCGGTCCGCGGACAGACGCTTTTCCGGCAGGCGGTTCACCGGGTTTGTCTGTGCTCTCAGGTTCCCCGCGCACAGAAAAGGCCGGGGATTACCTGCTGGTCTATCAAGGTTTGGGAATGGTTAAAATCTCGTCGCGCACACTTAGGTAATCATTGAACCAGTTGTATTTTTCCCGGTTCCATTTGCGTAAGTTCTTACGCCGGCCTAACACGGTAAAGTAATCACACAGCGGCACAAAATCGTTGTGACCAATCCCGTCTACCACCACCGGCACATACTGATCTTCATCAATACGCCGTAACACCACGTTTTCGGTAATCAGATCCCGGAAGATAATATTTTTGGCCACCAGATGCTTGATTAGCTCATCCAGCTTATCCACCACCAGCCGGTTAAAAAATGGGTCGTTCCGCTTCAGGTAATGCCCCACGGTTTTTGCGACCTGGCCATCCACATCTCGCACCAGCTCAAAGACCACCCCCGTGCCACGGTTGGTCGGTACCACTTCAACTAATTCGGCAATCATCGGTGATTTGATATTGCGCCGCTTAAGCAGATTAAAATACTTAATTTCCCGGGTCTGGGTTTTAACCGGACTTTCTTTATGCAGCACTTTGACACACAAGTTGGCATCATGAGGATGGTAATAACATTGACGATTTGAACCGCTGGATAATAAAGCTGAGTCAGTGAGCGTAAGCACTTGGGCCATTATGCACCTTTGTAACAAGTAAAAAGAAGGTAAGTCCAGAATGGTGTTACCGCGAAATAAAGAATACTACCTGCGGCGCCCTGAGCTCACATCGTGCGCCAATTTTACCATGTAATCCAGGGTGTTGGCAGCTCACTGGCAGGCTCAAATGTAGCCGTAATAAATGCCGCGTATAAAAAAAGCTGGCCTGAGCCAGCTTTTTGGGTGTTCAAACCTGGTGGGTTATTCTACGGTAACCGACTTGGCCAGGTTACGGGGCTGGTCTACATCAGTGCCTTTAATCAGCGCAACATAGTAAGACAACAGCTGTAACGGCAGGGTATAGATAATGGGCGCAATAACCGGCTCACAGTGCGGTACATTGATAACCCGCATGGTCTCATCAGACACAAACTTGGCGTTTTTATCAGCAAACACATACATGATGCCGCCGCGGGCACGAACCTCTTCTACATTCGACTTCAGCTTTTCAAGCAACTGATTGTTAGGCGCCACCACAATAACCGGCATTTCTTCATCAATCAGCGCCAGTGGGCCATGTTTCAGCTCGCCTGAGGCATACGCTTCAGCATGAATATACGAGATTTCCTTAAGCTTTAACGCCCCTTCCATTGCGATAGGATACTGATCACCACGACCTAAAAACAGACTGTGGTTTTTATCGGCAAATTCTTCGGCCAGATCTTCAATCCCTTCGCTGATGGTCAGGGTTTCTTCTAGTTTGGCAGGCAGGCTATGCAGCGCTTTAACAATGCTTTGGCTGTCTGCATCGGTTAAGCCATGATGTCTGCCTATGGCCAGTGTCAGCATTAAAAATGCGGTAAGCTGGGTGGTAAAGGCTTTGGTCGAGGCAACGCCGATTTCAGCGCCGGCTTTGGTCATAAAGGCCAGATCTGATTCACGCACTAATGACGAACCCGGTACATTACAGATGGTCAGGCTGGACATGTAGCCTAATTCTTTGGCCAGACGCAACGCCGCCAGGGTATCAGCCGTTTCGCCGGATTGGGAAATCGTCACCAGCAGGCTGTTTTCATGAACTACCGACTTGCGGTAGCGAAACTCAGACGCGATTTCAATACCGCATGAGACATTCGCGTATTGCTCAAGCCAGTAACGTGCAGTCATACCCGCATGGTAGCTGGTGCCACAGGCAATAATCTGAACATGCTTTACCCGCGATAAAATCTCATCAGCGCCTTCACCAAAGATATTTGCCGCCAGACCAGTCTCGTGCAGGCGATCTTTTAAGGTATTGCGAACGACCGTAGGTTGCTCGTGAATTTCCTTGAGCATATAGTGGCGGTAGCCCGCTTTGTCGCCGGCATCATGTTCCACATTAGACTCAATGATTTCGCGCTCTACCGGCTGACCGTCTTTATCAAAAATATTGACTTCGCGGCGGGTTACTTCAGCCACATCACCTTCTTCTAAGAAGATAAACTTGCGGGTAACCGGCAACAGAGCCATTTGATCAGAGGCGATAAAGTTTTCGCCAAGTCCCAGACCGATAACCAACGGGCTGCCTGAACGGGCCACCACGACTTTGGAGGGGTCTTCTTTATCCATGATCACCGTACCGTAGGCACCATGAAACCGGCTTACTGACTGCTGCACCGCTTTCAGCAGATCGCAGCCGCTGGAAAGTTGCTCGTTAACAGTATGGGCAATGGTTTCCGTATCAGTATCGCTGGTAAAGGTATAGCCCTTGCCCTGTAGCTCTTCGCGTAAATCCATGTAATTTTCGATAATGCCGTTATGGACTACCGCAATACGCTCATTCGAAAAATGCGGATGGGCATTGGCTTCGGTAACGCCGCCATGGGTGGCCCAGCGTGTATGTGCAATCCCTGTGGTTCCCAGGCCGTTGTCACCATCGATAGCATCCACCAGCGCCTGTACTTTACCGGTACGACGTACCCGGCTTAAGGTACCGTCTTCTTGCAACAACGCGACCCCGGCAGAGTCGTATCCGCGATATTCCAGGCGCTTCAGGCCTTCCAACAGAATTTCTACAACGTTACGCTCGGCAACGGCTCCTACTATTCCACACATACTTCATACTCCATTTGGCGTGGCTATCAATACCGTTACGCCGTGATCTGTAATTGCCTGTTTCACCGCCGGGCTGATATTGCTGTCGGTGATCAGGTAAGCGATAGACTTCCAGGGTAATTCAAGGTTAGGCATGCGGTGGTCAAACTTGCTCGACTCCGCCACAATAGCTACCTCTCTGGCCGCACCGGCCATGGTTTCTGTCAGTCCGGTTAATTCATTAAAGGTGGTAGTCCCCCGCTCTACATCAATGCCTGACGCGCCTATAAAAGCATAGTCAAAACTGTAAGCCTGAGTCACTTTTTCTGCCATATGGCCCTGAAACGACTGCGACTGGGGATCCCAGGTGCCACCGGTCATCAGCACGGTTGGCTCATTATCCTGTTCGGTCAGATAACTGGCAGCTTTGAGCGAATTGGTCATTACCACCAGCCGCGAAAAGCCAAGCAAATGCGGCAACATCGTTTCGGTGGTACTGCCACTGTCGATAAGGATACGGGCATTGTCGTGCAACAAGCTGGCCGCACGGGCACCAATAGCCTGTTTTTGCGCCGATACGGGTCGCAGTATAGGAACGGCCGCCCCAGCTGATGGCACGGGGGCGGCACCGCCAAACTGGCGCACCAGCATGCCTTGCTGAGCTAACATACTCAGATCTTTGCGAATGGTCACCTCTGAGGTACCGAACTCACTGGCCAGCACATCTACCTGAGCATGACCCCGGTGGTTCACCCACTCGACAATGGCATCCCGACGCTGTTGGGTATTTCGCTTTTGCATTTTGAAACTTATATTTTCACAATGAAAGTTATTTAACTATAAAAAGTTACGTTTGGCAATGTTAGTCGTGCTTTCATTTACAGCGACAGCCGTTTTCCCTGAGCACTACTTTGAAGCGCCAGCTCAATAAGCCGGATGACCGGTACTACGCTACCTCCAGCTGCAGGCGAAGGAGCCTGATGCTCAATGCTGTCTGCCAGTTGCTGATAGAACTGGCTATAATTACCTCTTTGCGTTTCGATAAGATCACAGTCGGTTTCAAAACAAAACTTACCGAAAGCTTCTTTGCTTTCATAACCAAATTCCCCGGCGGTTAATGGCATGCCGGCTTTAAGCTGGTTTTCCTGGGGATCCAGGCCGTATTTTCGATAACTGCCCGAGGTCCCCTGGACATCGAAACGTAAGGTGGTGTCACCCTGAAACGGCGAACTGCCAACCTGCACCAGTTTGTCGGGATAGAATAAAGTGACATCAAACAAATCATCACTTTGCCCCTGGTTTCGCAGTATCTGAACATTGGCCTGAAGCGCTTCAGGAAGACCAAAAAGCTGCACACACTGGTCCAGCAGATGAGGCCCTAAATCCCAGAAAATACCGGCACCCGGCCCGGCATTTTCACGCCAGCGATCCTTGGGGACCGGCCGAAACCGGTCAAAACGGCTGATGACGCGTTTTATCTCACCAAAACGGTCCTCTGCTATCAGCTTTTTCAGGGTTAGAAAGTCTCCGTCAAAACGCCGGTTATGATACACATGTAAGGTTTTTTGCTGGCGTTCGGCCTGTTCACACAAGGCCACAGCGTCGTCCTGCGTAAGAGTGAAGGGCTTTTCCACCAGCACATGGCTATCGCTGGCCAGACACTGACTGGCCTGAGCGTAGTGCAAATCGTTGGGCGTGGTAATAATGCTTAATTCGGGCTGAGCCTGGGCCAGAGCGGCGTCCAGACTAGCAAACACCGGCACCTCCGGTAACACCGCATGTACCGCGTCCGGTTTTGACGAAACCACCCCACAGACGTGGTAGGACGACAGTTGCGTTAAAAAGGGCAGATGAAAGGTCTGGCCGGAAAATCCAAAACCCACCAGCAGGGTTTTAATCATAATGTACCTCGTTATTCTGTCATGGTTGTTTCTTGGGCATTCGGACCACGAAGGCAGACCTCCTACCCCATTGTTATCTCAGCTCAGCTTTACGGCTAAAATGAAAAGGCCCGGTCTGAACTACTCAGCCGGGCCAGTCTTCAAAAAGGCAAAACCTGCTACTTAGCTTTTTTTAGAGGGACGCTTCCAGTTACCAATATTGCGCTGTTTGGCACGGGCAATAGCCAACGCACTGTCTTCAACCTTATTGGTGACCACCGATCCTGCGCCCACCGTAGCACCCTGTCCGATTTCCACCGGGGCAACCAAGGCAGAGTTGGAACCGATAAACGCATTTTCGCCAATCAGGGTTTTGGACTTATTTACCCCATCATAGTTACAGGTAATGGTACCGGCGCCGATGTTGGCCCGGGCCCCCACCTCGGCATCGCCCAGGTAAGTCAGATGATTGGCTTTAGCGCCTTCGCCCAACGTGGTTTTTTTCATTTCGACAAAATTACCGACTTTGGAGCCTTTTTGCATAACGGAGTCCGGGCGCAGCCTTGCAAAGGGTCCAATAGAGCAGGATTCCGCGACTTGCGCCTGCTCAATCAAGGTGTGTGCTTCAATCACGGTATTATCACCAATACGGCAGTTTTTAAGCACACAGTTGGGGCCAATAGAAACATTGTCACCCAGGACCACTTCACCTTCCAGCACACAGTTAATATCGATGAACACATCGTTACCGGTGGTCACTTTGCCCCGGATATCAATTCGCGCCGGATCGGCCAGGGTGGCCCCCGCGGTCATCAGTTCTTCGGCATTCCAGCGCTGTAATGCCCGTTCCAGTTTGGCCAGATGGATGCGGTTGTTGACGCCTTCGGTCTCCACGACTTCATCAGGATGAGCCGCCTGAATGACTTTGCCTTCCGCCGCGGCCATGGCGATAACATCGGTCAGATAATATTCACCCTGGGCGTTGTCATTGCTCAGTGCGTCGAGCCAGCATTTTAAATCCGCACCGTTCATCATCATCATACCGGTATTGATTTCGGTAATGTTCCGCTGAGCTTCGGTGGCATCTTTATGTTCCACAATGGCGGTAATATTGTTGTCCTGCCCACGCACAATCCGGCCCATACCGGTAGGGTCGTCCAGATTGACCGTCAGTAACGCCAGGTCAGATTGTTGTTTTACCGCTACCAGACGCTCCAGGGTTTGTTGACGGATAAGCGGCGCATCGCCTACCAGAATCAACACATCTTCATCATCCGTGATTGCATCCGCCGCCTGTTGTACCGCATGGCCGGTGCCCAGCTGCTCGGCCTGCAGACACCAGTTAAGGTTATGGCCCTCAACCTGCTGTTGTAACAGTTCGCCCCCATGGCCATACACCAGATGTACCGCGCTGGCCTGCATTTGCTCAACCGTGTTAATAATTCGCTGTACCATGGGTACGCCGCCCACTTTGTGCAGCACCTTAGGTAAGGCAGACTTCATGCGGGTTCCTTTACCCGCCGCCAGAACGACAACAGAAAACGACATGCAAATTCCTTAACTTCTGTTAGTAATAAATTGATATTAGACTTAGTGTATCTAAGCCAGGAGTCAGAGTCAGCGATAGAATACGGGCATTCTCTGATTTTGTTTAATTTTGTGAGCGTCGCTAGTGGTTAGTGGCCGAATCGGCTATATTGCGCAAGGATCCTTTCAGACCTTCACCGCACGCAAAGGAGCATGCATTCATGACCGCCTTCCGAACCCTTCATCGCAGTATTTTACTGCTGTTTTTTGTGGTGGTGCTGGCCATTGTAACGCTGGTGCATTTTAGTATTTCCAAAATTGTGGCCGAACAAAGCCGCGCGCAGCAAAAATCCCTTTCCCCAGCCATCAACCTGATCGTTAATGAGCTACTGAAACCCCTGCATACCGCCGAAGCGCTGGGTCATTCCCAGGAGCTGGTGCAGCTGCTGAAGCAGGATAACCTGGATGGCAATGAAGTTCTCCGGGTACTTAAGCGTATGGAGCAGCAATTCAACCTGGTGTTTTTTCTGGCCAGCGAAAAAGAGCGCATGCAATACATGTCCGATGGCATGGTCATCCCGCTCATTGAAGACCAGGTTAGCTGGTATTTTAAATACAAAGACCGGCCTGAAAAAGCGGTGGCGGATATAGGCAAATGGGAGGACACCCATTTTTACATCGACATCAAAATTTTTGATGAGAACGGGGAATTTCTGGGCTTTTTTGGGGTGGGTCAAAGCCTGTCGAGCTTCCTGAAATTATTTGACGAATACAAAAATGAATATGGCTATGATTTTATTTTTGTGGATGAAAACAGCGATATTATGTTGTCCTCGGATGGGGATTTGATTGCTGAATATTCCGAATTTACCAATTTGTCCGAACTGGACTGGTTTGCCAGCCTGCCGGCACAGGTACGCCAGAAACGGGCGCTGAATAACCGGCTGGTCACCATCGATGATCAGGAATACCTGATTGCAGAGGTGGGTCTGAACCAGTTTGACTGGACCGTGTTTTTGCTTAGCCCAATGGAAAAGCGTCAGGCCCAGATTTCCCAGGGCTTTATTTTAACGGTAGTAACCTTGCTGGTGGTGGTGTTTTCGCTGTTTGTGCTGATTTACCATGTGCTGTCGTATTTTCGGCGTGATATTCACCGCGACATTGTGATTCCCCCGCCGGCTCGCCTGCCCGATCGGATGACCATCGAAGATGATTACAACCGCCTGTTAAATGCGTATCAGTATTTAAGCGTGGTGCTGGTGAACATCGATAACTTTACGATTATCAATGACACCTATGGCCGCGCCACCGGCGATGAAGTCCATCAGCATATGGTGCAATACCTGCAATCCCATCTGGACACTAAGTCGGTACTGGGATTATGGAGCAGCGAAGAATTTATTATTTTGCTGCCCGAGTGTGGGCCCCATGAGGCCCGCAAAAAAGCCGAGGAACTGCGCGAAGGCATACTGAACTTACCGCCGATAAATAAAGCCTTGCAACTAAAGCTGTCTGCGTCCTTTGGGGTTTCGTATACCGCCACCCGTCGCCCGATGAACGAGGTGGCCAGTCATGCGGAGGATGCGTTATATCAGGCGCAGCGTGATGGCCGTAATATTGTGCGACTACAGCTTATCCGCTGAACTATTTCCCCGGAGCAAAACCCCGTCTGGCAAACAGACGGGTAAGCCCGGTGGTCATAGCGACCCCGGTTAAAATACAAAGACCGCCAACCAGCGCCTGGGCCGAGACACTTTCATTTAGCAGCACCAGCCCCCAGAACAGACCAAACAGAGGCACCAGATAAGCCACGGTAATGGCTTTGGAGGGCCCGACTGCGCCGATCAGGTGAAAATACAGCAAATAGGCAATGCCGGTTCCACCTACCGCCAATCCGATAGCATTGAGCCACGCATAGCCAGAAGGTGAGGCCTGGGGCCAGGTCGCCACCGCCAGTGGTAACAGCAATACCGAGGCAACAGCCTGAGACCCGGCGGCCACCGCCAGCGGTTTCACCCCATGTAAAAAGCGTTTCATGATGCAGGCGGCCCATCCGTAACAGGCTGTGGCGGCACAGGCCGCCAGGATAGGCAGCGCCGACAACTCGCCGCCCTGAAGCTTTTGTTCACTGATCACAGCCACCCCCAGAAATCCGAGGATAAGCCCCAGGACGGCCACTTTAGAGAGTTTCTCCTGCAGCCAGATATACGCAACCAGCGCGCCGAACATGGGCGCAGTGGCATTTAGAATGGCATTCACCCCGGCCTCAAGATGCAGGCTGGCAAAATTAAACAGGGCAAACGGAATGGCCGTGTTGATGGCTCCGATAGCCACGATGGGCCAGAAAAAACGCCGGATATCAGCAGCCTGGCGCCGCCACCACAACACCGGCAATAGCACCAGGGTGGCCAGCACGGTGCGCACTTCCACCAACGCAAAAATTCCGAACTCTGGCGTGGCAACCCGCATAAACATAAACGAGCCGCCCCAGATGGCCGCCAGTGCAATCAGTGCCATCACTTCTTTGACAGGCATTAAGACATTGCTCCTTCAAGTTTGAGTAAAAAAGCTTTTCGTTCCAGCCCACCCGCGTAGCCGGTAAGGGTTTTGTTGCTCCCAATAACCCGATGACATGGCACCACAATCGCTAACGGATTACGGCCGTTCGCCATGCCTACAGCGCGTACGGCTTTGGGGTTATTAATTCGCCGGGCAATATCGCCATAGCTTACGGTCTGGCCATAGGCGATATCCTGCAGCGCCTGCCATACCTGATGCTGAAAAGCAGTACCGCTGGCGGCCAGCGTTAAACTGAAATGCTGGCGCTCACCGGCAAAATATTCGGTTAATTGTGCCACCGCTGCCCGGGTATGAGTGTTGGGTGCGTCCTTTGCCGGATTATCGGAAAAATCAATTTGATACAAACCGTCCTGGGCGGCTTTTACCACCAGCGGACCGCAAGGCGTAGACAAACTTTGACTAAACATACATCACCTATTGTTGATTCACTGCAATATCCCATAACTGCAGTGTTAAGTAGGTTCGCCAGGGCGCTGCCGCTGCCGGCGTCAGCTTTTGTTCCCGAGCTGCTTTTTTTACCACCAGATCATTATCCAGATAAATATCGCTGTGGGCGGCCCCCCGTATTTCCATATAATCGCAGGTCCAGGGGCCGATGCCTTTTAAGGCCAGTAATTCGTCACGACTGGGGGTCTCCTGATGTTCTGTAAAAGCGCAGGCCAGGGTGTGCAAGGTGGTCTGCCGCGAAGCGGGTAAGCGTAACGCAGTTTGTGGCATCTTGGCCACGGCTTCAGGCGCAGGAAACACCCAGCCAACCTGATTTTTCTGGCCGGCTTTTTCGACCAGCTGATTGGCATAGTTGGTGGCTGCTTTAACCGAGATCTGCTGGCCCAGGACCGCCCGGCAGCCGGCTTCAAAATAGGACCAGGTGCCGGGCAGGCGTAATCCTTCCACCAGCTGAGCGGAGACGATACCGGCGTTTAGCAACGCATTTTTTATCAGCCGGGGATCAGCATTAACATCCAGTACCCGGGCCAGATTCTGCATTACCGGCTGGATACATCGTAAGTCAGTGAGCTCCAGCTCTACCTCAAAACCATTTTTTGTGCGGTTGTAGGTGGCCTTTAAGCGACCCGCATGTTGTTGCCAGTTAAAGGCTAATGCATAGCTGTCAGAGCTTACCTGCTCCACCAGCGGCAGCGCATGAACCGCCAGAAACTCCTGAACCTGAGCCCAGTTATAGGGAGTACGGCAAGCTAAAAATAAATGTGTTGAAGGGGTGTCGGTGGTCACCGGCATGGTTCTCCTTAAATTACTGGGTGTCAGTCCCCAATGCTTTTGCATGGATGCCTGTAATCGGCGGCTTGAATGAAAACCACAGGCACAAGCCATCTCTGCCACCGTCAGTGAGGATTGTTGTAACAGTTGTTTGGCAAATAACAGTTGTTGGTAAACCTGTAATTGTTTAGGGGTTAAACCTAAATGCCGGGTGGTTAACTGATGCAGATATCGTGAGCTTATACCCAGACGCGTCGCAATCTGACCAATATTTTGCGCTGGTAAACAACTCAGGAGCTGCTGAGCACGTTTAATGGTGGTATCCACACCCTGCCAGGCACTGGATTGCGGCGCACTGTCTGGCCGACAGCGTAAACAAGGCCGAAACCCTGCTGCCATTGCCTGCAGCGCGTGGGTATAATACAAAACATTGTGTTCAGCCGGTAATCGCGCCGGACACACCGGCCGGCAAAATATGCCGGTGGTGGTGACCGCCACAAAGAAGGTTCCGTCAAAACGCGGATCACGGCTTATCCGGGCCTGCCGAAAACAGGCCAGCTGGTCTGGGGGGTGGCTATCAAACCGCTCGGCGCTCATATTACCGCTCCTGTAACGATAAATCAGACCCAGTGTAAACCAGTTTTCTTCCCAGGATGCGACGAAATCGGAACCGACTGTAGCGCGGGCGGTTGATTAAACCGCGGCCCATACGCATAATACTTTGCACAAAATGACCATATACTGCCTGCATCGTGGTATATCTAACCTCTTTGGAGCCCATTTGCTGAAAATGCGTAAACGCCCTCTTTGCTGGCTTTTGTTGTTGTTTGGTTTAATTTTGTGTGTGGGATCGGCACAGGCAAAAACACAGCAATGGGTTGACGACTATGCCCGTTATGTAAAGTCACAGGCTAATAAATACAATGTCCCCGGTTATGCCTTTGTGTATTATCAGCAAGGTGAAACCCCCAAAGTTTTTGTGCATGGTCGTACTGCCGGCTCGGGCGAGCGGGTCACCAGCAATACTGTTTTCCGGCTGGCGTCGGTGTCCAAGTCATTCACCGCGTTATTACTGGCTAAGCTGGTAGAGCGGGATGTAATGCGCTGGGATATGAATATTAATGAGCTGGTGCCCAAAATCCCGTTTAAAGGCGTGGGTATGGATCAGCTGCAATTGCAGCATATCAGCGGACAGTCAAGCGGGTTTATGCCCAATGCCTACGACAACCTGATTGAAGCTGATTATCCTCTTGATCGGGTATTGGAGCAGCTGGCCGAGCTGGAGCCAATTTGTGCCCCGGGCCAGTGTTACACGTATCAAAATGCGTTATTCGGCGCTATTGAATATTATCTGGTGAGCCAGAACACCTCGTATCACCGGCAGCTGCAGGAACAGCTGTTTACCCCGCTGGGGATGACCACCGCCAGTGCCGGTAAAGGTGCCCTGGTAACCTCCTCCAGCTGGGCCAAACCCCACATTGCCATTGCCCGCAATAAATGGCGTCAAAGCATGGTAGAAAGCAATTATTATCGATTTACGCCGGCAGCCGGGGTCAATGCCAGTATCACCGATATGACCATTTATCTGCAGGCATTGCTGGGTGAATTTCCCACGGTGGTGCCCCCGGAGCTGGTCGCGCATATCACCGAGCCCAGGGTACGTACGACCCGCGAAATTTACCGGCGGGGATGGCGTCGTTATTTAAACAATGCCCATTATGGGCTGGGCTGGCGGGTGTATGATTTTAACGGGCATACGCTTAATTATCATGGCGGCTGGGTAAAAGGCTATCGGGCAGATGTGTCATTTGATCCCAAAGCCAAGGCGGGCTATGTGATGCTGATGAATGCCGAGTCAAATATGATTAATTCTGCCACCGCAGAATTTTGGAAACGGTATTACGCGCAAGCCGCAGGACATTAGCCTCCGGCTTGCACAAGCAGGATTTAACTGGTTTTTAGGTAGGTATACCCGCTTAAACAGTCTTCGTAAAAGTCGGTCCAGCGCACCCCTTCCCGTGGCATGATATTGCCTGCAGATATTTGTTTATCTATCAGTTTTTTCACATCGTATGCCATCGCACGCGGGTTGTATTGCATGATATTCAGTACATCCTGTACCGACGATCCCTTGACCACTTCTTCAATGTAAAAGTCCTGGGGATCATCATCGTGACTGTAAATATGCACCTCATTAAGGCGACCGAACAGATTGTGCATATCGCCCATCACATCCTGATATGCCCCGGTCAAAAACAGGCCCACATGATAATTTTCACCGGCATTAAGCTTATGCATCGGTAACACATCAGTAATTTCCCGGCCGACGGCAAACTGGTCGATTTTACCATCGCTGTCACAGGTAATGTCCACCAGGGTACAGTTTACGTCCGGCTTTTCATTCATGCGTGTTAAGGGCACCACGGGTAACAGCTGATCGATGGCCCAGGTATCGGCGGCAGACTGAAACACCGAAAAATTACACAGGTACTGCGACGCCAGACTGTGGTCGAGCTCCTGCAATTCTTCTGGAACATAATCCTGAGTGGCGCACCACTGCTTCAGACGGACCATGATCCGCCAGTAAATGGTTTCAATTTTGGCCAGCTCTTCTAAGCTAAGGACTCTTAGCTTAAAGGCATCCAGGGCTTGTTCTTTGTACTGCGACGCATCGTTATAGACTTCCTGCATGCTTGACTGCTGCTCAAAATCGTCTTCCAGTTCACGAATGTTTTTCACAAACACATGTTCCTGACTGGCAGCGGCGGTATCTATCTCGGCGCTGTTAGAACGAATCTCGCCGACAATTTCGGTCACCACACAGCTGTGATGCGCGGTAATCGCCCGGCCACTTTCGCTGACCAGCGTAGGATGCGGCACCCCTTCCAGGTCACACACTTCTTTCATGCCATAGACCACATCGGCTACATATTCCTGCATATTGTAATTGCGCGACGAGTCGTTGGTAGAGGCGCTGCCATCGTAATCAATTCCCAGGCCGCCGCCTACATCAACGTAGTCCAGCTCAAAGCCCATTTTGTACAAGTCGGCATAGATACGGCCGCCTTCACTGATGGCTTCTTTGACCGCACGAATATCGGTTAACTGGCTGCCGATATGAAAATGCAGCAGTTTAAGACAATGGCTCATGCCATTTTCTTCCAGATAGCGGGCGGTTTTAATGGTCTCGGCAATGGTCAGGCCGAATTTGGCGCGTTCGCCCCCGGAGCCTTCCCATTTGCCGCGACCTTTTACTGTCATTTTGGCGCGCACCCCAATAATGGGATCAATCTTCAGTTCTTTGGCAATTTTAACCAGCAACAGCAGCTCGGTGTATTTTTCAACCACCACCACCATCTTGCGGCCCAGCTTTCTGCCCAGTAGCGCCAGACGCATGAACTCATCGTCTTTGTAACCATTGAGAATCGTCAGAGAGTTTTCGTTGTTGTTGAGCGCCAGAGCCGTAATAAGCTCGGCCTTGGAGCCGGCTTCCAGACCATAGTTAAAGGGTTCGCCGGCATCCACAATTTCTTCAACGACTTCGCGCATCTGATTGACTTTAATGGGATAGACGCCCTGATATTCCCCCTGATACCCAGCTTCGGCAATCGTCTCGCGAAAGCTGGTATTAAGGCTGGCGACCTGCGAACGCAGTACATCATGAAAACGCACCACCACCGGAAACTGCACCCCTTCGTCGCGGATCTCGTCAATCAGGGCCTGAAAATCGATGCGAATGCTTTTGTCAGCGGGTACCGGGGTAACCTGTACATTGCCATTTTCGCCAATTTCAAAATAGCCACCACCCCAGCGAGATACGCCATATAGCTTCTCAGCTTCTTCGATGCTCCACTCAGACAATGTTGCCACTCCAATAGGTTAAGGCGGGCGGTTTGGTGTAGCCCGGCCAATGAGATAATTATATTGCGCGTATTATAGCGATGCACATCCATGACGCTATGATTTTGTTGTCGCTGCGCACAGCAATACGGACAAAATGACATCGCCCGGGGAGTTAAGCTTACCTAGCCCCCTGGCAGAAGAAAACCGCCTGTCACAAAATTAATCTATGACCACCGGCTTTGTAAAATTCTTATTGATGATGCACATCGAGTAATCTAATCATCGGCTCGCGCGTATGAGCAAAAACATCATCATTATCCTTATAGCGTTTTTTAAACGCCCGTGTCTTTACAGAAGAGCAACGCAGTCCTCCTGTTTACATTCTGATGTCTGTAACAAATTGGCGCTGTCTGCCTGTATTTTAGGCACCACCAGACAGCGCCCGGCTTGATATAAAAAAGGAAACCGGCATGTCCAGCATTACCATCAATGGTCAGACTCATGCGCTCCCCCAAGACCCGCGCACGACTCTGCTCGACTTTATGCATCAGCATTTGCAATTATTTGGCGCTAAAAAAGGCTGCGACCATGGTCAGTGTGGCGCCTGTACGGTGCTGATTGACGGTGAGCGCATGAATGCGTGCTTACTGCTCACCTTTCAGCTGGCAGGTAAATCGGTGGTTACCATCGAAGGCTTAGCCAATGGCGACGAACTGCACCCGCTACAACAGGCTTTTATCGACAATGACGCCTTTCAGTGTGGATTTTGCACCAGCGGCCAGATTTGTTCTGGGGTAGCAGCGCAGCAGGAAATGAAACAAAACCGTCCTTCTACCCTGTGGTTTGACCCGCATCACACCAACACCGAAGACTTAAAAGAGCGTCTTAGCGGCAATCTATGCCGCTGTGGGGCGTATCCTCACATTATCGATGCGGTCAGTAAAACTGATGATACCAAGGAGGTTGGATGAAACCTTTTGCTGTTTTTCCCTTACATCAACAACAGGATCTGGCCCGGGTTGAGTCTTTTGAGCACAGCCGGTTTTTAGCTGGCGGCACCAATCTGGTGGATTTGATGAAACATCAGATTGAAAGCCCCGACCAGATTATCGACTTATCCGGCTTTGAAGAGGCCTACCAAATCAATGAAAACGACAATCGGGTAACGATTGGCACGATGGTCTCTAATAGCGATCTGGCTGACTATGCTTATCAGCAGCCCGAACTCTCAATTCTGTCACAGGCTCTGCTAGCCGGCGCCACGGTACAACTACGTAACCGGGCCACCACCGGCGGTAATCTATTGCAACGTACCCGCTGCTATTATTTTTACGACACCACCAAGCCCTGTAATAAGCGTGAGCCGGGCTCGGGTTGTGGGGCCATCAACGGCTTTAACCGGATTCATGCGGTGTTAGGCACCTCAGAGCATTGTATTGCCTCGCACCCCTCCGATATGGCCACTGCGATGACCGCCTTAAATGCCACCGTACATACCCAGAATGCTAACGGGGAAACCCGGCAGATTCCGGTCCGCGAACTCTACCAGCTGCCCGGCGACACCCCCCATATCGAAACCCAGCTGGCCGCCGATGAACTTATTACCGCGGTAAGCATCGATAAAACGCCACGGGGCACTCACATCTACCAAAAAGTACGTGACCGCTCATCCTATGCCTTTGCGCTGGTCTCTGTAGCCTGCACGCTGCAGGTTAAAGATGGCATCATCACTGACATCAACCTGGCATGTGGCGGGGTGGGACCTAAACCCTGGCACGCGCAGGCCGCCGAAGACTATCTGCGGGGCAAGTCTGCCACCACCGAACTGTTTGAACAGGCGGCGGATGTGGAGCTAAGCCCGGCCAAAGGGTCTGGTCACAATGATTTTAAAATACCTATGCTAAAACGCACGCTGGTACATGTATTAACTCAGGCTACCGAGCAGCAGCAACAGCATCCCGAGCACGAAGGAGCAATCTATGCCCGCTAATACATCGTCTAACCCTTACGGAATTGGTGCTGCTGCAAACCGGGTAGATGGCCGGCTGAAGGTTCAGGGCAAAGCCACCTATGCCGGTGAAAACCTGTTTGATGAGGCCCCGTTAATTGGCTGGATTGTGGGTGCCGATATTGCCAGCGGTACGTTAAAGCAGATTAACACCGACAAAGCCGAAGCCCAGGAAGGGGTGCACGCGGTTATCACCTACAAAAATTCGGTTGAACAAAGACCGTTTGGACAACCTGAAGAGACGCCCCGGTTTGGTCAAAGTCGGGCAATGTTAAACGAAGACAAAATCCGCTACGCCGGTTTTCCAGTGGCCCTGGTGGTGGCCGATACGCTGGAGCAGGCCCGCTATGCCGGTCAGTTAATCGAGTTTACCATTGAGCCCGGGCCGATTAGTCTGTTGACCGAACACAGCGAAGCCCAGGTCACTCCTGACAGTATCGATGGGGGTTACGAGCCGGATGCCGGTATTGGTGATATTGACGCTGCGCTCAGCAGCAGCCAGCGTTTTGATATGACCTACACCACCCCCAACCAGGTCTCGGGCGCCATGGAACCCCACACCAGTATTGCCTCTTATGACGGTACCAATCTGGTGGTGCACTCCAGCGTGCAGATACTGGCCAGTGCCGTGGATTGTCTGGCTTCTACCTTTAAACTGGACAAAGATAATATTCAGGTAAAAAGTCCGTATGTAGGCGGGGGCTTCGG
>VMHT01087414.1_pt1 | contig 26950 bp, 47 predicted proteins | sample 4693611 | NCBI WGS metagenome assembly VMHT01 (sample SAMN12280063, study PRJNA550983) | marine metagenome | isolation source: seawater sampled from same location over 5 years 0.02-0.2 micron viral filtrate | place: USA: collected off the coast of southern California halfway between the port... ...
GTAAATATTTTTATTTGTTTTGCTATGGGTTACTTCATAAATGTTTAATCCAAATATTTCACCGATTGGATAACAATCTTCTGAAACTATAACTTTATCTCTTGGTTTAACAACCTCGTCGAATGTATCATTAATAAGTTTTTCACTTAATACCTTATATGATCCTGGAGATAATTTATTATTTTCTAATACAAACCATTCTGTTTGTTCAGACATAAAATCAAGCGGATCAATATTAAGTGATTTTTTTATTTCTTTATCGCTGACACCAAACTTTTCTTTTAGTAAGAATAGCGCTGCAGCGTAAGAAGCTATTTTAGACCCGCCGCCAGGCACCTTTGCCATAATTTTTTTGATATTAAATACCAGCCTATGAAAAGGTGTATAATAATTTTTATACGTGTCTCTATTATCCATAGTATTAAGATCAAATGTTTTTAATTTTTTACCGTCTTTATCGATGATGCCTTTTTTGTAGGCTTCGGTATCTTCAAAACTTGTAGTAAGAAGCCTTAAGAATCTAAACGTATAGACAAGATCACCAGCTCGTTTGACCAATCCCATTATATTTTCCTTAATTTGTCTACTACATTCTGATCCATTGTTATATCAGTATACTGATCATTTTTAATATAATTTAAGAAGATAAGAAACGGTTTTAAAGCCGACCAATATCTATCTTCTATTTGATACTCTAACATTCTCAATGTCGGTTGCACATCAAATACATTAAACAATACTATAAGATGATTAAGTATTAGTCTTTCAGGCACACTACCATTATTAGTATAACGAAAAAATAAACGTTTAAGATACATAAATCTTTTCATGTCATTATAAAATTCTTCAGCATCTATACAATTAGGTTTATAATATTGCTGCATTGCATAAAGCATAAAGTTATCTTCTGACAACTTATCAAATAATTTCATAACACACCTAATTAGTTTTGATATACTAAATTATATATAAACTATTTACTAAGTACTGTTTTCATTGCTTGTACTAAAGACTTTTTAGACTTTCTACGGTCAAGCTCAACACCATTTTCACGCCCGAGCTCTTCTAGCTCTACCTTTGACATAGAGCCTAAGAGATCGTTTATACCAGCTTCAATTTTACCTTCAGTAATAATATGCTGTATTGCTGCTTCTGCCTCAGCTGCTTCTGCTGTAGGAAGAGAAGTCTCTGGAACTTTAGCGACTCCGTTATACTCGTTCATTTGAGCTTGAGTAAACCTAGAAGATTTATATAATTCTCTTGTTTTAGGATCTACCCAACCCTTATTCATATCTGGTACTGCATGCGCGCACCACGCTGGAGGTTTAATTGCCATAATATTATGCCTTTGTTGCTGATGGAATAACTTTACTGTCGCCTGCCTTATTGTCGTTGGTTCTAGCTTTTTTACTGGGTCCAGCATTAGCTGCCTTTTTAACATCATCGCCTGAAGCTTCAGGATTATCTTTAACATCCTTTGGTGTATTCAACATATCCTGAGCACCTTTAGATGATTTAGATGCATCATTAGGTTCTTGTGCGGCTGCAGCACTTTTGTAATGCTCTCCACGCTTTTCCATGATCCGCGTATATACTGGCCATACAGTTGATTCAACTGCAGAAACCTCGTTATCACCCATTTTAGCTTTCTTGGTTTCTTTTTTAGGATTAACTACTACTTCGTCCTCTTCGTTCTTAGCCGCCTTAGGAATATCAAAAGGAGCTTTCTTCAAAGTAACAGCTTTCTTACCCTTCTCGGACGAGGCTGAAGCCTTTGCTAACTTTTTAGCAAGCGCCATGTTTTTGCTCTCTTCAACACTTGCTTCTTTTACGTCATCAGCAATTGCTTGTTTTCGATCTACGCCTTGAGTAGCTTTATATTTTGGGTTCACAACTGGCGGTTTATTTTGTGCAACTGATTTCTTAATCCGATCTCTAGTTGCCTTAGATACCATACTTGAATAACCTTCATCAGTACCTTCTTTTTGATCTGCAATTGCCTTAGCCGTATCTTTTTTCATAGTAACAGGATATTTTTTACCTGCAAAATTAAAATGTGATTTACCAGCTTTATGTGCTCCAGCTGCAGCGCCGTGGAACGCTGTCCGCTCTGCTGCTTGAATAGTTTCTGGGATCTCAAATTCGTTGAGTTTATTTTCTGCGACCTGTTGCAATGCGGCCGCCATTTTACTAATTGATTCTTGATTCATTTTATTTCCTTACATCCAAATTTGGGCTGCGATTGCACTGGCGCCAACAGCAATGGCAATCCAGAATAATTTATTGATGACGTTAACGGTATGAGCGTTTTCATCACATTTTTTTTCGATGATATCAAGTTTTTCCGAGAACTTGTTCATTCTAGTCCAGGAGTCATCTCTATATTTATTGTATGAATCCATCTTTTCTTCAAATCTTGCAAGTGTGACTAATGCGTCGGCCATTTTGTCCATCTTATCTTCGATCCGGTCGAGTCGGGCTTCCCAGTTAACTTCTACCATCAATAGTTTCCATTTAATTTTATTAGTGTTATTTATAATATAAATTATTTACGAACCAATATCAAGTCAAAAATAGCTCCGCCAGCAGCTGTAGCACCGGCTGTGGCTCTTACTTCAATATCAGTTTTTTCTTTAAACATCAAAGGGATAGGATAGTCATAAGTTATAGGACTAGCAAAGGATCCAAATTGACCTTTTAAATTAAACACCCCATTATCTACATCTCGTGAAAAAAGCTTAAAAACAATTTCTTGGCTTTTTTCTATGCTACCTTGAAACTTAACTAGGTAACCAGTAGTTCTTCTCGGTATAGTGTATAAAGCCATTAATGTTTGACCTTTATCGGCTAGTATAGTAGCTCTAACAGATCCGTCAACTGTAACAGTAATATTACTAGAGTTAACGTCTTCAGACGGATGAGACTCTAATCTGGCTCTAAACACTCTGATAAAATTAGCTGTAGTTGTCCCCCCTAATGTGACACTCTCAGTTACCGCGTCATAATTTTCATCAAGCCCTTGAACACTTACAACAGCTCCTGTATCTCCAGCTTGACCTGTAACTGTAGCTGGTCCTGCAGTTTCTATATAGCTATACAGTCCTCCAGCATCATGAACCGTCTGTATACTGTTGCTTAAACTAGCATTATATCCAAACTTATTAATATGAGAGGTATTGATAACCAACCCACTAGCAATTTGTATACCTAGGTGTTCAAGATATTGACTAACGGCCATTTAACAATTCCAGCGCCTACGTGCTGCTTTACCTCTTTCACCAGTCCAACTTTTTGATCTTGCACAAAACGACTTTCTTCGTCCGGCCGCTTTAGATCCTTTTTTTAGTTTACTGGGTTTAGTTGTAACAGCTGTTTGTAGTTTACTACCTGGATTCGCCCGTTTAAACGCATCGACGCCCTTCTGAGTCATACCGGCACCCTTGTCGGCCGAACGAAAGTGTCCTTTAGAATCTTTTTCTAAAAATGTTTTAAACTTATCCACCGAACTCGTGCCCCGCCACTCTACGCATTTGCTTGTTAAATTCAGATTGTGATGGCTTAGATTTATATAGTTTAATAGAAATCTCAGGGCGTTCTTTACCTTTGATTCTCCAGTTATGGCCTTTTTCTTTATGATCAGCGCTAGTAGTTTTAACAACACGACGTTTGTATCCGGCCTCCCAGGACTCAGACTTTTTTTCTACCATAAACTGCTTAAAACTAATCATTTGTTTTCTCTTTATTCATCATTTTACGCAGCTTGAGAAGCTTCTCTTTATCGCTGTCTGATACCTTTGCTACTTTAGTTGTAGCTTCTGATTTCATAGCATTTTTTACATGCCGCAGTTTTTGTTGATACTTAGCAATCTCTTGGTCAATAGATGGATTATTTGCACCTTTTAATTTTTTAGTTTGAAGATCGCCGATTTGTCTGCTAAAACTAGCATGCTTATCTTTTAATTTATCTGCAGGATGTTTAAGATAAGGATTCATGTCTTCTTCAACTGCCTCACCATAAGGTTTTCCAGTAACTGCTTTGCGAAACTGCTTGGCTCTCACGTTTGTAGCCATGTCCATACCTTTTTCGCGGCGGCGAATAACATCTTTTTCTTTTGAGATGTCTTTATTGCCTCTTACAATCTTTGCAGTTGCAGAGTTACGTGCGCGATCACTTTGTGCTTTAGCTTTATTATGATACCTATCCATTGCTGCTGGAGTATCTAATACTTCATCAACTGATTCTTTTTTTCTTTTTATTCCTACAGCGTGTATAGCACCCTTTAAACGGTTATTTGCTTTTCTTGTACCGCTGAAAGCATCATCACCCTTTGTTTTATCTAAATAAGATTGAGCGGTTTTTTTAGAAATTTCATTAACTTCTTCTTTAGCTGGGACCTTTGCTTTACCTGTAAGCTTATCAACAGCCATGTCTGTACCTTTTTGGCGTTTAAGAAATTGAGAAATACCTTTTTTACGTTGCTTTTCATAACCTTTTTTGACATCAGCTGAAGCACCGGCTTGACCCATTCCACCAGTTCCAGTACGATCTCCTGCATGCGCAGCAGAAGCTGGTACTTTTTTCAAATATCTACCAACCATTCCTTTTGAAATTTCATCTACTTGTTCTACTTCTTCTTTCATATCTTTAACTTTACCATTCTTTAAATGGCGCTTAATAGTTTTACCAGCTTTTGTTTGCATAGTTACAATATGACCACCAGCTGGGTGAGGCTTACTATTGATGATTTTCATTTTGTCACGCTGCCCGGCATAAGTATTAGCTTCATTTTTCTTTTGAGCTGCAATATATTCTTTTCTGCTGCACCAATTTTCTCCGGCCATATCATAAGCATCGTACATGCAGCTTTCGTTTGTGGGCTTACCATACGTATCACCGCATGATTTACATACTTTTTCTTTCATAGAATAAGATTCATTCTTTGGAACACAATTAGGTACCATTTTGTTTCCCTTTTTCTTCATTCCAACTTGCTTATGGCTATCCCAACAAGCTTCGTCTGTTTTTTTCTTAAAGGTTTCAAGACCTTTTTTACCACCAGCAGCCATTCTGTCAGCTTTATTAGCCTGAGTAGTTGCAATGCGCTTCATACCGCCTTCACTCTTAACTACTTCTTTATCTACAGGAACCATACGAATTTTAGGTTTTCCATCAGGTCCTACATATTTTTCAGGTTTTCTGTCTGCTGATTTTGTCATTTTAGCCTCTTACTTTCGCTGCCAGATCTTTGTCTGCTTTTCCCCATGTACCAGATGATTTGGTAACAAATGAATTTACTCTTGCATGTCCCCATTGTGATGGAGTAGTACCCGGCCGATGGCCGGTTTTCCATGCGGCTACACCTCTATTATAAACTTGACGAAGAACACCTAATGGCATGCCAGTTTTTTCTGCTTTTTTCTTAAGAGAAGCCGTAGCATCTTCTGCAATATACGCTTTAAAATTAATCATCGCCATACATCTTTCTATATTTTATGGTGTGTTTAGATAATCTTGTTTTTGCTTTTGCATCACCAGGCGCAGGCTTATATGCCTTTGGATCACTATCAGACATTTTTGCCTGTTTTTTAAACTGCCTATCTCTTGCAATCTTCTGTGCTTTCTTTAGACCTCTATGATAATTAGCCGGCTGGGAACCCGGCCTATCTTTAATGTCACTATCCTGTGCTTCTGTTGTTTCACCTGGAGTTATTTTCTTAGCTTTTCTGGTTGATTCAGGCGTGCCCCAATCAGGCTTATCTGCATACATTGATGCTTCATTAAGAGACTCTCTAACAATACCATCATTATCTTCATTAGGAAGATTAGCAACATCCCATTCTACTTTTTGATTAGGGTCTATTTTAGACACATCGTCAAGCCAGCATCTCCACGTTTCACCTTTTGATTCTACTATAAGATAATTCGTACCAAGGTATTTTATATTGCCTACAATACCCTTTTTAGTTAGTACAACTTTTTCACCTTCTTCAAAAATATTATCTCTAAGGTAAGCTTCACGTAAATCAGAGACGGGCTCTAATTGAATATGATTTTTAAATTGTTTTTCTTCTTTTAGTCCTAGCCCAGACCTTACATCATTAAATAATCGTTTTGCGTTTGAATTTGACATATTGGATGGAAGGCTTCTGGCAAACCCAGTAAAATCATTGGCTACGGCATATCCCCTCTGTTTAGTTCCGGAAGCGCCTTCTGCTCCATCAGCATCGGGGTCTCTTTCACCTGCAGATATAATTTTTATGCCGCCTTCAAAATTATAAAATCCATGATCACCTTTTTTTCCATTATATTTATTTAAACGCACATCATATTGGGTAACGCGATCTGATCCTGCAACCATAACTACCTTCTTATAACCTTGATCATATAAAAATGATAAAGCATGAAAAGGTGTTTTAATTTTATTATTTAAAATAATAGACCGTGCGTGCTTCGGAAACATTTTTCTAATATGTTTTACTTTATCTTTATATTGCAACGGATTTTTTTTCTTGTCATTAGATTGTGACAAGAATATTCTATATGGAAATCTCCGTGCTTTTTTAGATAAAGTATCTAGTAACTTACCATGACCAATAGTAGGTGGATTCATTCTACCAAAGGTAAAATAAACTACATTTTCTTCTTCAACAAGAAACTGACTAAAACGATTTATCATATTACCCGCGTTTTCTACCTAATTCTGTTTGACGTATTTTAGGAAGCATTTTTTTGGCCAACCTAGTTATTCTAGGAGCCATTTTATCTAAACGCTTTTCGATCTCTTGTTTCCGTGCCGGAGTAAGATCTGCCTTTGAAATACCCTTAGTAAGCTTTTTAGCTATAGCATTACGAGCAGCCTTACGGGATCTTTTAGCAAGAACCTTAGGGTTAGCAACTTTAGCTGCTGCCTTTTTACGGCCGACTGCTAATCTAGCCTGATACTTTTTCATTGATCGCGCCTTAGCTCTTCGCTGGGTCATAGTAAGAGCCTCATCAGTAGGCTCTACTGCTTCGGCGTTATTTCCGGTAGGCGTATACTGTTTACGTTTTTTAGCTGCATGCTTAATCAGGTCATCTTCACCTGGCATGTAATCAACAGCCATAAAGTCTTTAAAATTTAAATTCTTTGCCATTTAGTTCCTCGTTGGCTTATCCCATCCCTTTAATATATCTGGTGAAAAATTATTGTATGAAAATTCCATACGATCAATAATTTTTACCGCATCACCACCAATTTTATCAATTGCTACATAACCTTCTTCACCGGTTACTTTATAACCGTTACGAGTTTTAACGAAAGTATTGATTTTACTCAATTTATTAAGGTTATTTATAAGTTTTAATTTTGCTAAAACTATAACCTTTTGTAAGTCAAACATATACTTTAGGCTATCTTTATTACCTTGTGAGAAAAAACTAAGTATTTCATTTAATTTTTTCTGCTGTGCCGTCTTACCTTTTTCACTTTTACGTTTATCTATTTCTTTTTGATATTTCTGACTAATCCACGTGATAAGGGCGGTGACATGTCTGTTGGTATCTCCAATGATCTGCCCTTGTCTGACATAGGAGTTGTTGAATTGCTCCACGAGCCTAGCAAGCTCTGTATTGGATTCCAGTTGTCGTAGAGTTGATCCGGCGATTTTGTTGAATATAAACCCAGCTTGCGAAAGATAGTCGCTAACAATTTCAGTATCCTTTTTGCTCATAGTAACATTAGTTAAGTCTCTTAACATTGCATCCTGAGACCATACAGTTTTAACTGATTTTAGTTTCGAAACATCGACGCCATAAGAAGCTTTCATAGACTCAAAAGTATTACCCTTATAGGTTGTATGCCAGACAATACCAATCTTTGCAGACTTAACTGCATCAGCACCTGCTGATTTACTTGGTAATGCATAAACAATAGTATTCGGATGAAATGTTACATAAGATTCACTTTTTATCTTTTTCGTCTTGACGTCTCCGGGGCCAAATAAAAAGTCTCCTTGTATTACACCTTTAATCCCTAAGGCTGGAAGGTGCTTAAGAGCCAGCTTAAGTTTAACTGCAAGATCACCAGAAGTGTCAGCGTCCACGTCAGCATCAGACTTATATACCTTAGGATTTTTATTGAAAATTCCCTTCTTAGCAACAAAGAAATTGCCATCGCGGGGATCAGTGCCAGCAAAGATGGCAGGTGCCCCGTCCCACTTAACACTGACAGATCCATCATGCACTCCTCTTAACATATCTCTCAATTCGCGTAAAGCCAGAATAGCTTGCCTTGTACCCTTAACGCCGCCATAGATAACTTTATCTTCTATGTGCGTCATATGAGTATTTTTATTTTCTTTTATATATGATGTAAAATTTTCCATTATTTTTAACCAATTTTTATTTTAGGTTTAATTGTCCCTTGAGTAATAACATCTAAGTAGACATCACTTAATTTTGGCTTACCGACCATTACTACTTCTCCTATTTGAGAAGCCGGTGTTTTATTGACCATTAAGATAAGTGGATTTTTAGCCAGATAGCCATGCGCTGCTTTTACATAAGGTGCTTCTACGTCTTTTTTCCACATAGGTGCCAGCTCATTGTCGCTTAAAATAGCTTTTATCTGGCTACCTGACACCCCGGCCTTTTCAGTTGCCAGCTTTTTAATTTCAGGTTTCATGTCGCGTAATCTAAGACCAGCGGAAACCATTTTATCGATAGGAACAGTACCGCCTAATTTAAAGTTCTTAAAAAAGCCTTGACTTATATCACCAGCCTTTACTTCGTAAGGTTTATTACCAATCACAATATCAGCGCCGGCAGATGCCCCACCACCTAGATGCGCGTCGTCTAATATAAAATATAGTGTAGCCTCTCCTGGACCAACACCTTTTAGATTATAGCTGTGCAGAGTTTTAAACTTATTTAAATTTTCTTTTTTTAACATGCCTATAACACTGTTTAGCTTGCTAATGGTAGGTGTGCCCTTTAAGGTTTTATCCAAGTCAAACTTAGGAAAGAAATGCATGCGGAACAAATATTGTATTTCAGCCTTATGCTTTAAATTAGTAAAATCATTAGGTGTTAAATTAAACGATGTTATCTTCTGCGCGCGTTTTAAAAAATCAGTATCTAAATCTGCTACACTAACCATAGACATCTCCTGTAATGTATAATAATTTTTAAAGCGCCGCATAGTAGCTCCTATTATTTTGGTACTATTTATACAATAAAAAAAGAGGCCTAAGCCTCTTTAATTAAATTACATGCGATCTATGTACAACTTATCCTTCTTTTTTACAACTTTATACTCATATTGGTTATAACCAGAGTCTATAAGATCTTGATTAAGATTGCTTACCCACTTTTCATATTCATCAACACGATCACCAGGTTCAAGAACCCCCAACAATGAGGGGTTCTTTTCATCATTTATAATTTTCATGCTGCTGTTGCAAACTCCACCGCCTTGTTAGCGGCGTTAATCTTACGCCCTTGATTGTAACCAAACCACTGGTTATTCAACCGACTCTCTGAGCTACGACCTTGAATGTGGTCAGTCATATATGTAACAGAGTTAAATGCCTGCCACCAAGTTCCTTGACCGAACTCTGCACCAGGCTGAGTCTCAAGATTAGAAGCTGCTAGTTGAGCTGTGCGTGAGAGTTCCTCAAACGCCGACACAGTACGCTGCTCACGGTGTGGGAATACTTCATTGTAATACTGCATTAAAGATTCAGTATTAAAGCGACGAGTTGACAAGAATTCCGCCATCTCTTTGTACTGAGCAAACTTTTCAGAAGCAAGGCCCATTTGCTCTTTAACCATATCAGCATCGAATGTAGAGCGATGGCCAACTTTTACAAAGTTTTTAGACTTTGAGTTTAGAGAAAATGTGAGCGTGTTATTGCATACAACACGAATGGGAGTAAAGCGAATATCAACAGCTTTACCATATTGGTGAGGATTGCTAAACAGTAAATAGGAGTCAACTTGGTCTTCGCCGAGAATAGTGAAAGACTCTTTGACTTTTGCGAGAGCGAATACATTTTTTCCATCCTTTAAAGATCCTGCTACATTCATTTCCATATCACCGGCCATTACGAAATCTGAGAAGAATTCGAAAGCTTGTGTATTTTGTACTGGATTCCAGTCGTCACCGACCATATCTAAAACTGAACCGTCAGAAGAACGAACCAAAGCTTTTTTACCAGGAATTTTTACACCTGATACTGTTTGTACTTCTTCTTTTTCAACTGTCCAATCAAGGCCAGCTTTTACCATAATCTGTTCGGGCGTCATATCGTTCCGAACTTCAACACCAAGACCGTGCCAAGGTACATCGCCAACATATGCGAGTTGAGCTTGACCGTTAATCATTTCTACTTCATGTGCCATTATATAATCTCCATCATTTTATAAGTATATTCTACACTATTACAAATCGTTTGTACACAGTTAATTTAGCATTTAGCTAACTTTTTTTAGTTAATTTCCATCCGCCTATTTCGGTTTCTTCCCAGATAATTGTATCGCCCACAGATAAATCTAATTTATCCATAATTTCATCTGGGATCTCAAGCCCTAGTTCGCCGTCACCAGTATCTACAATAGGCACATTCCAAATTTTATTCATTATATTTCCTTTTTTTCATTTTGTTAGCACTAACATTTTATACATAGGTTTATTCAACATAGGAGTCTGCTACATGTGTTCACCTTTCGTGCGAAAAGAAGCTAATCGTTTAAACTGGTTGGTAAAAGGCCATCTCATTAATATTAATGAAAGTGATAAGACAGTCGAAAGGATTTATAATAGCTACATAGAAAGATTATGGAACAACACCGAAAGAAGTGAATACGGACTAATTGGATTTGAGGCAGCCTATAAAAGGCGAGAAGCTGAAATTTATTCTTCTACGGCGTAACTGCTATCAGTGCTGCTTTGAGTAATTACTGAACTAAATTCAGCTGCAGCCCACGTCATAACTAAAATGCCTACAAGTCCGATAGCTACCCATTTCATTTTCATATCATCGACAATCATTTTGATACCGATCATTTCATTTCCTAAAACACGAAATTGCAATTCCATTTTACCTTCTGGCGTATCTTCGTCTCTAATTGCATGAGGTGCTTTAACTTTAACTTTTTCTTCTTCGGCCATTATTGTCTCCTAGTTGTTTAAAGGATTATTGAGAGCTTCTTGTAACGTCTCTCTTATGTCGTCGTCTAGTTTATCCATTTTAGCGTCAAGGTCTTTGATGGTCTCTTTCATTACATTACGTACATCTTTTTCAGATGCTCTTACCGTAGCTTCCACCTCTCGAATAGAAGAGGTTACATCTTTACTTTGTTCATTTAAATCTTTGCGAACTCCAGCAAGTGTTGATTCGATAGATGCCTGAGTATCTTTCATTCTATTCTCAGCATCATCAACCTTATCTTCCATTCTTTCAATATTTTCTTCGAGCTTAAAGATATCATCTTTTAAGCCGGACTTAATATCTCTTGTATAGTCTATGGCTTCATCAAGCTTGGTTTCGATAACATCATTACGGGCGGCAATAGCATCAGTATCGATATTCTGAATAATCTCTTTCATATCCATATAATCTTTGTAGATTTCAAACCCGCCCCAAGCTGCACCGCCAAGCGTCGACAGTGCAGTAAGAACCGCGGCCATCTTACCACCAGAAAACTTTAATCCACCAAATTCTACTTCAGCCATTTTTAATCCTCAAACTGCAACTGTCTTAACTGTTGTAATTCTCTTTCAAGCTTCATTACTTCAAGTTGCTTCTTTCTTAGCTCTAAATCATATAGCCTATTACAATCAATTCTTGTCTTAGCTCTCTTACCTAACGGTATCATTATTCTAGCATACACGCCTACGTCTGTACCACCATTAATATAGTTGTTGAGCTGATCATAGTCACCTTTGTCTATTAGTCCAGTAACCCCAACTTCTAAATTAGTTGCAGACCCAATTGCATTAGAGCAATCTAATTCACCAGCACGAAATTTATCGGACTGGTAGTTACCAGGTACGCCAGGCAATTGTAGGTTTAACGAACTCGATTCAGCGTTTAATGCTGACCCTATAACGATAAACAATAATATTAAGAGTCTCATATTTCATCTCACTTAATTCTCGAACAGATTTTAGACTTTACTCCTGACGATGACACGTCTTCCTTTAATTGTTTAGACGTAGTACAGATATATTCAGCTCTTTTTATATCCTGATCTCGTATATAAATTTCAAATGATTTATGTGAGAGATACTCAAGTTTTAATAAACGCTGCTGTGTTGCAAAAGGAACTAGATTCCATTCTTTATCAAATACGTTTATTTCATAATATTTTACGTCATTTCTCCTATTCCACATTTTCATGTCCGTAACAGATACACCTTCAATATAAGATGATCTGAGTTTAGGATATGTAGGTGTTAACTCATGAGCTGTAACGCTTGTTGCAATTACAGCCGCAAACACATAATAAAGCTTTTTCATTAGTCAGCAATACACTCCGCGACTATGTTAGCTACATATTCACCACCCGGTAAAGATTTGTCTTGTCCATACACTGCTTCTGATTCTACAGTAAACCAAGTAGAGCCTGCTACTGTAAGATCATATTCAGTATGATTATCATATTCTACCTTTGCAGCTTCATAACCTGACATACCCGCATCAGAAGTAGATGATACGGAAACTTCACCGTCCCAAGCAATTGAATCAGTAAGAGTCGGTGAGCTACTAAATGAGTTCGGCCATGAAATTTTAGCTGTGTAGTAATCAGCAATTGAAACATCGTAGCGGATAATAGGCAAAACACCGCCATCGGCTGCTAGAGTACTCAATTCGTCTGGAGATGGGTTGCCATACACACCAGCTTTATCTGTAAAAATAGAGCACTTAGATGACACATTACCTGTGATAGGTGAATCAACTGCAAAGGCAGATGTGGCAACCATCATAGCCGTCATAAACGTAATAGATTTGAACATTTAATTATTCCTTTATTGTTCTCTATCATATTGCGAGCGTACCATCTTTTTATGATTAGCATCAGAAGCTAAATTTCTCATCGCTCTTGGATTGTCAGGCAAACTCGTATCCTCTAATGTAAGAGTCTCTTCGTATTCACCGCCCGGTATATCTATCATATAGTATGGTTCTATCTTCGGTATAGATGCTAACGCAGCAAAAATCCTTTGTTGGTTGGTATTAACCAAATCTTCTATTGTATTTTCGCCACCTAATTCTTTTTCAAAGTTAGATAACTTTTCTTCTGGCATCTTTGTTTCTTCAACTTCTTGTTCACCTTCTTCGTCGTTTAATGATAAGTTGGCCTGTACCCATTCATCATAAAAAGGATCATCAGGACTTACTTCAAGTTTATTTAAATAATCTAATAAGGCCTGATTAAAGCCTGGGCATGCTGGATCAGCTAATGGAGTTGCAGAGCACATCATGAGTCTATCATCTACTTCAAGTCTATAATTATATGTCACATTAGGGTCAATGACCTGTCCGTCACCTTCTACATCTATAGAACCATCACCAAACCTAGATGCAGACGTGTATGGAAACCTTACATATTTTTGTATTGTTCCCCCTGGATTTCCTTCTATCCAATCATCTCGTTCTTCAAATACGTATCCATTACCGTCTAAGTCTTTATTTCTTACATAAACTGTGGCGCCTGTATTAGGATCCTTTACCATAGTATATCTATATGTTAGCCCATGTATATCCACTTTAATATGAGGTATACTACCATCAGCACCGTCTGGTAAAATACCAGTCATATTCCACGACAACCCCATTGTCGCAGCATTCTGTGTCACTCCGTATGTTATATCAGAGTAACAATAAGAAGAGGAGACCAGCAACGATACCGCTGCCGTAGAAAGTAGATTTCTGGTCATCATCCATATCCTTTAGAGGGTTAAAAGAACCACTATCCTCATCTGGCATTTCTTCTTTATTAGCTTCCCATGCCACCTTTGCCTCAGCGCCAATTAGTCCATCATATGGACAAGGAGTACCAGCATTCATCATCGCATTAAACACTCTTTCATCTTGGCACATAACCGATACTGCTGCCACTTTCATACCCATATCGTATAATACTTTAGCGTTCTTTAATTTCTCACAGTTCATATCTCTTACTGTACTACCTGTTGATATACCAAGTATCTGTGTCTGCACGGCGCCAGAAATACCAACCGTACACGAATCAGAATTAGAAGAATTTATAGATGGAGAAATAGCAGAAGGCGGAGGAGACTCTACCTTTGTTTTTGAATTAGAATCAACTACACTCTCATTATAATTTTCAGTAACGATAGGATCAGAAGCATCTTGAGCACATAAAATGCTTCCGGTTAATAAAAAAATAAAAGTAATAATATTCTTATACATGTTATACACCATTCATTGTCAGCGTATCTATTTATAATTAATCATTTTTTGATACACAAAGCTTGTTGACCGTCAGGAAAGTAACCCGGCCTACCTGATAACTCTGCGCCGAGAGCTTCTCTAGCTTGAAAACATTTTATCATAGAAGTATGTTGACTATGCATCTCTACATAGGGTACTGTATCATAAAGATATACAAATACCAAAACCCACATTACAGACCTTCTTTCTTTTTATCCCATGGCTGAGGGCCTCCATAAGGTTCCCACTCTGCTCCAGCAATTATCAAACATGACATTGGCGGGCCGCTGCCATTTGGAAAAGACAAAACAAAAGCTAACGTGCCAGTATCTTGATTTAAGAATATTTGAGCTTCAGAAGTAAATGTCTTTCCATCTTTAGAAGCAATTGTACCAGTACCGTGAAGCAACAGTGCATTCTTATATTGTATCATTATTCTCATTACTTCAGGCGATGGATCGCAAGGCACGTTTATCTGAATTATGTCAGCGCGTGCTGGTGTACATACAGCAAGCCCTAAGGCCAATAATAATCTCTTCATAGTATATCCTTCTCAATAAAAAAAAGGGGGCTAACCATGGCCCCCGCGCACTTATTGAGTAGTGACCCTGTGTGTATATAGCTTAGAAGCTAAAAGTAGCACCTACTTTTGAGCTTACTGCGTCTTCTGCATCGATATCCCAAGTTGTTTCACCGAACAACTCAACTCCACCGAATACTTCGTAAGTAGCACCAAAGTTAATCTTTGGGTTATCAAGCATTTTGTCTACTTTGAACTCTTCATTGTTATATACTGGCAGATCCATGTCAGCTGTAAGACCTACACCAAACATTGTGTATCCAACTTCTGGTGTTACTTTTACGCCAAAATCTTCTACAGCGTTACCAGCCGCGTCATTGATGGTATATGCTGCTTCTGATTCTACGCCCCAAGTAATACCTGTTGCACCAATCTCGTTTGCTGAGATAGACGTTGCTGTTAATAGTGCTGCTGCTGTGATTGCTGCAAATTTCATTTTCTTTTTCCTAGATTAAGTTAACATTATTAAGCTGCCACGTTTTCTGTTGCTAGGTAAGTGGCCAACCCCCTGTGTTATGCAGCTAGTGCGTAACCAGATGGTGCAAAATTATCGTTTGCATTTGTGTTTTGTAAACTAGAATACATGTCGATCCTATTTCAGCCCCATCAGAAATACACATTATGTACTTGTGGTGGAGCTGTCCGGTACTGCCCCGGAGTCCATACATCCGTTATTAACGCTTACAGGTTATATATTAACATATGTTTTAAATGTTGTACATGCTCCATCACAATCTTTCTTGAGTGTGATATAATTAGCACATAGCCATCTGCATCATATGCAATCCATTTATACTTTTTCTTCAGTATCGTGAATGTAAAGTTGGATGAGGGCATAGTGGAGAACTTTCATTAAATCCTTACGGGCGTCATCACGACTACCCTTCTTCCCATAACGATTTGAATACTTATCAACATTTCCCATACAAAAACCAGTACCGTGACCGCGCTCAATAATTACTTCTGTTGATTGGAATTTATTAGTAGCATAATGTCCATCATATGTAGCATCGATATAAGCTTGAAACTCTTCAATCAGCGCGCCTTCATTAAATTTATAATCAATCATTTATTCGTCCCAAACTCCATCCCATGTATAAAATACGTGTTTATCAATTATTTTACTTATTTCCATTTGATCCGCCCATGACGGATTTACGTAAGTTGCGTGATAAAATGTGGCTCCTTGTGTAGGATCATCTACATTTCCTATCATTACATCTCTAGCAATGACTCTAGCTTGAGCCCACGACTTATTTTCTTTCGGCGTCTGATCTTCAATTAAAAATGTCCAACTAAACTGTTTTGGTTGGTACACTACATCACAAATATTATTAGGCCATTCTGTATGCTTTACGCGATTAATTGTAACGTGCGCAACTCCGATTTGGCCTTCTATAACTTCACCCCGTGCCTCGTGGTAGATATTCATAGCCAAGCAATTGTGGCTTTCAGGATCTACCTCGGGATTCATCATAGTCAGAGTTACTGCTACTGCTGCTAGTCCTGACATGGTTAATAATCCACTTGCTATGTTAATTGTTTTTGACATTGGATATTTATAAACCTAAAACTCGACCTGCGTGCTCTTTTAAACCTTTATAGGGATTCTCAGTTAGAAACTCTGCAATTTGTTCGAAATAAAACGCAGACTTTTCATCACCTTCGAGTTCTAAAACACCGGCACATTCATTCATGAAATCGATAATTTCACCTAGTGCAACGCGGCCATCGCTTCCCATGGCCGCTTTATGTGATTTACCTTTACGCTGCATTAGCGGATTCCTCCATTTTAATTTCAGTCATCCAAATATCATGTTCAACTTCCATATCAGCTTCTATACGCTCAATATTTTGCTGAAGATCATCTACAATGTCAAGCAGTTCAATTAAAACAGTGGCACGGCTATGACCAAAATTATGAGAACGACGAACGATGCTCATCAATTTCTTTCTCATCATTATTGCATCTTGAATATCATTTACCATAATCATTACGCTACTTCCTCCATTTTGTAAATTAAATTAGCTGCTGACATTTCAGGCTTAAATCCGATTGCAACAAAACCATAGTTAGCTACAACTAACACATTACCTTCTACATCAACGATGATATCACCGACTGAAAGTGAAGACATACGTGAGAAACGTGTAATCGCTGACTCGGGGCCAATGTTACCGATTTCAAAGCAATGCTCAGGAGTTTGAGCGCGAATATCAGAAACATGAGTATAAAGGCCATCTGTAAGAGCTTGATCAGCAATACCAGAAATGTTCTTACCGCTAAAATCAAAGTTCATCTCTGTTTTTGCTTCACGCTTAGGATTAGTTTCACCGGCATTGATAGCTTCGATGTCTGCGTCAGAGTATTGAATTTGCCAAACTGTAAAAATCATGTCATTATCTCCTTATGATATAACCATACTACACTATTCCAAATCGTTTGTACACAGTTAATTGCGCTCCAGCCGCAATTTGTTTTCATTTAAAAACAATAACTTATAAATATCGTTAATATGGAGGAATGAAATGATAGATCCGATCACGGCAATTAGTGCTGCGACGGCTGCTTTCAATGGTGTGAAGAAACTCGTGGCTGCTGGTCGTGATATAGAAGATGTTGTTGGTCAATTAGGAAAGTGGTATGGAGCCGCAGCAGATTTAAGTAGAGCTGAACAGCAGAGGAAAAATCCTCCAATGTTTAGCAGATTATTCATGGGTGGTTCAGTCGAAGAAGAGGCGCTGGCCATTATAGTTCAAAAAAAGAAATTAGAAGAGCAAGAGAAAACTTTACAAGAGTTATTAAACCATAGATTTGGTTATGGCACTTGGAAAGAGATGGTAGAATTGCGCCGAAAGATTAAAAAGGAACGTGAAGAAACCATATATAAACAACAAGAGAAACGTCAGGCATTTCAAGAAGGATTACTCTTAATTTTTTTAGTCGTTGCCGGCTTTGCTATTGTAGGCGGTACTACTTTTATGGTAGGTTTGGGGGCCGGATGGTGGTAACTACATCATAAAGGCTTCTAACGATTGCTGTACTACTGGAGGATTTCCTTGCCTTTGTTCCCAGCCAGATTCCCATCCGGATGCATTAGCTAGTGTTGAAGGAATATGATCAAACGTGCCGTTGCCACGTGGGACATAGTTTTGCCCAAATCTGACAAAGTCACACATCACATCTTCTAAATCTTTTGGTTTGCCGCCAGTTCTTTCACGAAGTAAATCCATAAAGTTATCAGCTTTCCAACCACCAGATAGTTTTTTCATACAGCGTACTGCATTATTTCCTAAATATGTGTGTGAATCAACGTCAGCGTGTTCAGGGAAATAGTCAGAACAATCCATAGAAAAAGCCGCATATTGAAAGTTAAATTTTCTATGGCCGTTCGCCGCATTATGTGTATTAAGAAAGTCAACTATTTCTTTATGCCCACGCTTTTCTTTTAAAAAGAAATCAGTAAATCTATTCATAAGACCAGGTAATTCTTTTACCATAAAGTCTACATTAGACGTTCCTTTTTTTGGTGCAGGAGGCTGATTACCTATTGACGTGAACAGTGGTTTACCTGATGCCTTTGTTTGCACTAGGTCTTCTGACATATCTTGAACATCACGGTGTTTTCCCCAATGCTGTACTATATTATTACGATAACCATGATCGTTTTCAAATGATGCACCAGAGCCTGTAATTCTGTGACACATAAAAACATATAACCACGTTTTAGTATCCCACTGAATATTATCATTCGCTGCTGATATTTTTCTTCTATCCTTTTTCTGCCAGCGCCACTTCGGAGTCTTAGAACCAAATCTTAAGTCTTGTAGTACATTTGAAAAGCCAGCAGCATTTCGTGTTTTACAGTCGTAGATATCAATCTTCTGCATCAGAGGATCGTTAACAATTTTATTTGCCTCTGGACCTTCATAATCAAGCTCTCCCCAGTTTACATTATCTTGAAGCCATCCAGCTTTTGGATAATAATAATTGACAAGAACATCGATTGCTTCTTCATTAAGCCACATTCTTAACCCAGCCTCTATAGGAATCAATACTATCAGGAAGATTTTTATTTTGTAGCACTGGCTCTTTGCCTACGTTCCACATTAATATATTCTTGCCTGAATTTTTTGGAATGTATTTCCATACTTTACCATCATAGGTATCTATAGTCGGAAATGGTGGCAAGTTTTCTTTTTTCTCTGTAGCTGTAAATGCCAAAGGCTCTGACACAGCTTTGGCTGTACCCAGTTCCCCTGCCTTCATATTACGAGATACACAAACAGATGTAAACTTGGCATTTGGCCAAGCTATTTGTAATGCGCGAGTAAGAACACCAGTAGATGTTGCAACATATACTTCATCGGGTGGATCAATTGCCATAGCGCTTTTTACAATACCTGCGGTTACCATTTCGTGTTTTAAACCCAATGGAACAAAATAAGCGTCTTTGTTTTTACTGGCCCATTTTTGCGCGATCAAGTTTAAATTAGGCATTGCTGCTATTCTGTAAAATTCTGCAGAAGCTCCTCGCTCAATGCAGCAGGCTTGGTGATCGGAAATGCGTTTGGAGGAAGGCATAAACAGCTTAACATTTTTTCCGTGTCTTTTGGCCACATCAAGTATACTAACACCAGCAAGACCAGTACGAGGCTGAACATATACGATAGTACGGATATGATCAGGGAGAGAAGATATGAGACAATCCCCGCCACGAACCTTACTGCCAGTAATATAATCATCGCGAACAACACGTACACCAGAGTGTTCAGTGACAATAGGTTCTCCATATGGATCCTCCCAATCTTTTGCAAGTTCTAAATAATATTCTTTTGGATCGCCGTATAATGCCGGAATATCTTTATTAATGCCATCAATTACATGATTATTGTGTGCCATTACATGAAACTTTCTAATGTATTTTCTGAAATGCCCCAGTTCATACGACGATAGTACATCGGATTAAGATGGACTGACTGAGGTTTTTCCATTCTTTCTGCAGCATAACGTTCTTCATCCATATCATACCACGCTTGAGGTGCTTTTACTAATTTCATTTCATAAATTTTCATACACCCTTCAATATTCCAAGCTGCTAGCATTCTTTCACCCCTGTCTCCCCAAAATGGTTTGCCTTTATAGTAACCAGTTTTAGGCAGCTTGCGGCCTTCGAATTCAATAGGCCATGGTACGGCATATTCCACTTCAATGCCAAGACTTCTGCCAAAATCAGAATAAGCTTCGACCATTTTATAGATGCTGCTTTCAACCCTGCACAAATGGTGACGCACATCAATATTACCAAGAGATATAGTAACACCTTTATGATGTGGTTTGATATGAGATCTGATATAAGCAAAGTCTTCTTTTATCTGACCAAACAATGTAGTCCCATCTTGTTTGACTACACTACTATTCTTCGGTGCGTATGCACACACGTGGCTATCACCAATCGCTAACCATTCGTGTGGTAAATCACTACCTACAAGAGACTTAGCTTCAGAAAGCTTCTCAGTTATAGCATCACACCATACTTTATCTATAACGTCTTTTCGCTTCTTTAACTGAGCGCCATAGTCGACTGGAGGACCGTCAAGCACTGTTATTGTTTCTGATGCAAGTAAGTTATCAATCCAATCCTTAATAACTTCAGTAAAACCTCCCATAAGATTAATGCTTCCGCCAAAGTTAGCACCAGGCAAAAGATAGACATCTTTATGCTTTCCATTTGTATGGTCAATAGGTACGCCAAGATTTTCTGACCAAGTCCTGGCATAACCATAGCTATGGCTCGATTCTTTCTTTGGTATTTTACTAAAGGTTCCGACTATCATTCTACAAACTCATATGTTATACCTGCTTCGTTGAACAGTATTTCTGAGTGGCCCCAAGATTTTTTCCAATTTTCTTTTATTTCTTGTTTCGGCATAACAACACGCTTAATACCCACTTGAATCACGCCTTTTGCACACTCAGAGCACACAGGCAAACCAGTGACATATATTGTGGATTGATCTAAAGACACGCCGTTATATGTGGCGTTATAGATCAAGTTTTGTTCGGCATGCACGATATATTGGTACTTAAGTTCTCTATCATTTAAACGCGCCCCACCATCAAATATGCCTCGAGGGAATCCATTATATCCTTGCGCTAAAACCTGACCTTTAGATCCTACAGCTACCGCGCCAATTTGCGACGATGGATCTTTAGACCAGGTTCCTACTGTTCTAGCAAGTTCTAAGTAACGAAGATCCCATTTATTACTCATCGCACTAACTCAAAGTGACGCTCATATACATGAAGATTTTGAACCTGCCAGATCATCATACCAGGTTCAATGGCTGTACCATTTCCATTTGAAGTACGTTCAAAGCGTCTGAAATTATAATCGTCACACAATTTTTGTACTACGTGCATTTGCCATGCGTTATCATTCTTATATCCAAAGACCACATCATTAGATCTCATTTGCACAACAGAATGTAGTAGGCCGTCACGAACATAATACGTGACTGCATTAGTACAAATAAAATCATTCTTGCCATTGTCTTTATAGTCTACCCAGATATTAGGGCGGTTGTAGACCATAGTGGCACGTCTACCGTCAGGATGTTCTAAAAGCTCTGTCAGTACATTATCATATTGATTGTGATATGAGTCACTAAAAATAAGTTTGCCATAGTTGGAATTAATTTCACCATGATGGTTGGCAGCATACTTCCATGCATCAGGCGGACCTCGATGCTCACCATAAATGTCATTAATATTAGTTGACATATTATGATACCATAATAATTCTTGGTTAATATATCCTTGATTTGGCTGTCCGAAGATTGAAGGTTCGGTGGCAACAAACGACGCGCCGATTAATTCAATAGTTTTAGCGCCAGTTTTATCTATAGTGAATGCTTCATCATTGAGCTCACCTATAAAAAACCGGCGGATATCTTCTACGCTATCCATTCTCATTATTCATCTCCTGTTATATAGCGATCATCCATATGATGATGCCCATCTGATATGTGCTGCATTAGTATCATTAATTGTGTGGTGGCGTGTGCAAGATGACTATAGCCTGATTCAGGATCTAGATCTTCACCATTCCAGAATGAATTAAGGTGGCGTTGAATAGACGAATATGTACGAGACCATTCTGTACAATGTCCGTCATCACGCCAATTGTTAGTACCGTATTTATTAGCGCCAAAGCCAAGTACTTCTGCAACTTGGGTCAGCGAATCGATGGGTACTAGTGCGTGCGGGGCTTTTCCATTATCATATTTCATAATTATATTCTATCATATTCTAGTGGATATGTAAACCTATTATTTTTATTAATATGTTTTAGTGCATCTTTTGCATCAACATAATCTAAGATTTTATACTCGACTACTTGGTTTTCTTCAAGAGGACCAGGCCATGGTCTAGACCACATCCAAATTCCAAGTTTATCAATGCGGCCATTGCGTATTTGTTTTTGAATATATTCTGACACATGAACACCAGACTTAGAATACATCTTATAGTCAATGGATCCAAGCATCTGATGATATGTATCATATTCATAGCCATCATACAAAGTCTGAAATTTATCGACCTTTGCTTGGTGGAATTCTACGAATTCAGAATCCCACCGAAAATAAGGGTTCGGTCGATTATCTTCGTTGACTTTTTCGTCACGCTGAATAATAAAAGCTTTGTCGACCTTAGCTTTAAAGTGTGTCATATTACTCCGCGTTCCATAAGTTGAAAGACTTCAAACGCCACTTCATCAAACTCCTCTTGCGAAGATTGAGAGAAGTCAAAGCCGAGACCACCCATATTATCAAAGATTTTTTCTGCATAATCTAATGTGCAGTTAAACATTTTTTCAATTTCACGAATATACAACATTTATTTTTCTCCATTTGATATAACCATACTACACTATTCCAAATCGTTTGTACATAAAAAAATGCGCCGAAGCGCATTTTAGTTTTGTTTGTAATCAATAACTTAGAATTTTTATCCAAATCTAGCTAAATATTGTCCTATTCGACCTACAAAAGGTAGAAGCATAAGAGCCATAAGTAAGTTCATTCCCGTATGAGCCATAGCAATTCGTAGTGTGTCACCTTTTGGCATTCCATCAGAGACAAACAAACCAGCTAGCCATATTGTACCTGTCGTGCCGATGTTAGCGCCAAGCACACAAGCAATAGCTGCCGGCAGTGGTAAAGCACCAGAAGCGACTAGTGCAATAATAGCAGTAGTAGATAGTGAAGACGATTGCCATAGCAATGTCATGATGATTCCGCCGAAGAACATATAGATCGGACTGCCTAGAAACCAGTTAAGGTGTTCCATATTCCCCATAGATTTCATTCCACCTGAGAATGTCTTAAGTCCAATATAAAAAATGACCAGCCCAACAAGGGCTGTTATCATCGGGTTTCCTAGATCCATCTTCTTTACCTTTTTCCAAAGTTTTTTACCTTCATTTTTCATTAGACGATGCTCGGCAGATCGCCATGATTGCCTTCATGAGATGGCGGAGTCCAACCCCCTGGCTTTAATAAATCAGGTAAACCAAAACGATTAGGCCGTCCAGGCTTTACGCCAGGTTCTTTTGCCATATTGGCATCATAGATCTTATTCCATGCCTCATTAGCATCAACACCCATTACATCAAGAGTGCCAATAGCAAATACGCACATATCAATTAGGCCGTCAACAACTTCCTCTGCATCAGAATTATTAATAGCAGACAGCGTCTCTTGGTATTCTTCACCAATCATAAGCATACGAAACATAAGATATTTCTGCATCAAAGCTTTGTCGCCACGATTAGCTTGAAACCAATCGTGTACACCAAACTTGTCGTGCATGTTTTCAATATCATTTACCCAATTATCACTCATTTAATTCTCCTTGTATCATATAGCATATTCTATCATATTTGTGGAATATTGTAAACATCTAATTTATGGCTTATACGTTTTATTTTTACCATTATGCTCATTACATGTCACACTTACAACACTGCACCTACCACCTGTTACATTTGCAACCGTCTTACTAATTTCTTTATGCGCCATATATGCAAAATGTTCTGTACTAACTATAGGAACAATTTTAATTTGAGCCAGTCCTCTGCCTTCTAGTAATTTAAATGTTTTAAGCTGGGGATCAGATTCTAATAAAATAACTTTATACGCAAAATTATTTTCTAACCATTTGTTAAATGTTTTTAAAGTATTAAAATCTATTACTGCCCCATTTGCATCTAGCTCATCGCATTTAAAATCTACACTAAACGTTAATGAATAGCCATGTAAAAACTGATCATGCAGTGTAGAATTTAAATGCCTAAGGCACCCTTGTAATTCATTATTACACCCATAAGTTTTTGTACTATAGTAAGCCAAGTTGTCCCTTCTCTAATTTTTTAATACCTAGAGCCCAGTTTTCAGCTGCCGATTCTACATACGATAAAGCTTTGCCAGGAAATTCTTCTTCAAACTTTAAAACATCATTTAGGCCGTTAAAGTATTTTATATAAAACATTTCATTCTTTGCGTCTATTTTTACTTCACAATAGTCATCAGTGTCTGATTCGTCTTTGTAATACGTAGAGATTAATCGGCCCATTTTTATTCTCCTATAAAGTTTTGAATACTTGGATAAATTTGTCCTATAGCTTCAGCGACAGACAAGGCTAAGTCCATATGTTCTTTTTGTGTACCATTAGCAGATCTTAGTTCAATATAATGAATCCATGACCTAATAGTACCATTTACATACACCCTTGAAACAGTATTTCCTTCGGGCAATACGGCCCTTGCCTGCTCTTTTGCGATACCATTATCTATAGCCCAACTATAGGCCATTTTAGCAGTTTCAATAACCGCCATCTGCTTATTCGCCCATTCATCTTCAAGAGCCATATCATTATTTTCGACGCTGTTCTGGCGATTCTTAGGATCTTGTAACCTTGCATCTCTTAAGACAAAATCTGTATCTAAGTCTCTGATATCAGCATATCGCTGCGAGAATTCTTGAAACGAAAAAGATCTATGCCTTAGTAATTGTCTAGCAATGTCACGTGTTGTTTCAATCTCAATGCACGCAGACGCCATTTCAAATGGGCTCCAATGCCGATGCTTAATTAAATAATCTAAAAGCTTAGCAGTTGTCTTAGTATTCGCTTGATTTGATGGATTAGAAACTCTTGCACAATATGCAACTAAATCTTGAATATTTTCAAGTCCCATAATCCCAGGTTCACCTGAGTGAACGTGCTTTACGGGTTGGCTGTATGATATAAGACGGCTTTTCATTATTTGCCCTGTCCTCTATACTTTTTATATCCACGTTTTTTATGTTTATTCATCGATGCCATCTTAACGTTTCTACGCCCGATGCATGTCTTCTTTGAATTAGTAAAACCTTTTGCCATTATCTATTCCTTACTGTATTTTAAAATCTTTAAAGCGTTCATTCATGTGGGACTTATCAAAAGCCGGAACATCATCCATGACACCATCAGTCGCATTCTCTGCATCATAAAGTCTCATCCTCGATCGGTCAATACCTATAACAAATCTTTTATTTGCATTAGGATCGTTATATCTATTCTTAAGTTGTTTGACCATTATTTGGCCTTCTGTCTCAAGCTCTTCTGATGATATGAGGGCGAACATGAGATCTGCGGTAGCGGGTAATCCAAAAGACTCGGACGTATCTTCAAGCCCAGGATCCGAGCTAGTATAACCACTACGAGTCGTTTGTGTTGCAGATACGATCGGAACGTCAAACTCCACCGCAAGACCTCGTAGCTCTTCAGCAATTGCTTTAATGTAGGTGTATGAATTGATTGCACCACCCATTCCTTTCATGCGTGAAGAAGAACATATATTAAGATAATCAATAAAAATCATATCTGGCACAAAGTTCTTTTTTAGTTTAAGTTCATTGAGCAAAGCTCGGAAGTGCCCTGTATGAGCAGACCCGGTTGGATACTCTTTAATAATAAGCTTGCCATTCGTCTTTGCCGCAACCTGATCAACCTTAGACGTTAGCATATCTTTCGTGATGTGCTGTAACTGATCTAACGGAATATTTAACAGATTAGCATCAATACGTTCTGCAATACGTTCTTCTGCCATCTCCATGGTAATATAAAGTACGTTTTTTCCTTGAGTGAGGACATTACCAGCCATATGACACATAAACAACGATTTGCCTACACCTGTACCGGCAAGTGCGATGTTAAGAGTTTTATTTGGTAATCCGCCCTTTGTAATCTTGTTAAAATAATCTAAGTCAAACGGAATACGCTCTTCATCTTCGTGATAAAACTCATAACGTTTTTCAACATCTTCAATATAGTCATGGCCTACAGACGGATCAAATGTTACGGATAAGGCTTTTGATAGCAAGTCAGGCATGGCGGTCTTAGTAAGTGTCTGATGCTTGCCATCAATAATACTAATGCTTTCCATTACTGCATTATGAATAGCTCTGTCCTGACACCATTTTTCAGTAGTATCTATAAGCCATTCTTCATCGGCCTTCTCACTCTTATCAAACACATTCGGTAAAATTTCCATAGCCGCAGTGTATTGATCATCATTGAATTTATCAGACTGATCTATTTCTATTTTAAATGAATCAATGGTAGGGAGTTTATTATACTTAGCAACAAACTTTGCCACCTCTTTGAACAGCTGATTATATACTCCCTGAAAATATTCAGGTTTAATAAAGGGAAGAACCTTACGAGTGTAAGGCTCATCAATCAATAGATGTTTAAGTATTGTCTGTTCAACGTTACTCATTATTTTCCATTTCGTTTAAGTTATTAACTAGTATGCTTTCTAATATTTTTCCGGCATATTTTTGAAAGTCAACGCTGTCAACTGATAGGTCGCCATCAGGGGAAA
>VMHT01016495.1_pt1 | contig 26931 bp, 23 predicted proteins | sample 4693611 | NCBI WGS metagenome assembly VMHT01 (sample SAMN12280063, study PRJNA550983) | marine metagenome | isolation source: seawater sampled from same location over 5 years 0.02-0.2 micron viral filtrate | place: USA: collected off the coast of southern California halfway between the port... ...
ATAATCGCAAGATGTTATCTGCAAATACGCAAATTTGCAATTATGCAAGGTCGGTTTTGCTATTCAGTGGATTTATCAATACTCAGCCAATGGTCGAGCGCATAGCGGCCACCGCCCTGCACCGCCAAAACCAGCAGCAAAAATACCCATAACAGGCGCTGGTCGAGAATAAGCGCGTCGGAGGCGCGGTCAAACCAGCCGCCAATCGTCGCCGCATCAGCTCCGTGGCCGAAAATATCGGTTAGCGATTGCACGATGATAAAGCCAATCATGCCCAAAGCCGCGCCGCGGGTGAACAGGCCCAGCAAAATCAATAGCGGCAATATCATCTCAGCCCAACTGCCGAGCAGCACGAGCGGATACCAAACCGCCGAAATCATTTGCGGGTGAAATTGCGCGGCCTCTGCGACCTTTGGCAGAATTTGATAATAAGCGCCGAGAAGAAGGTTAAACATTCTCCCTCCATTTCTTGTTGTTATTCAAGAGACAGTAACACACACATCAAAAAAAACACCGCCCAATTAGGCGGTGTTTTAAGGCTTTAAATTGAAAAAAAGCTAGTTCTTCTCTTGGTCCACCAGCTTATTGGCTGAAATCCAAGGCATTTTGGAGCGGAGGTCAGCGCCGACTTTTTCAATCGGATGCGCGTCATTCACTTTACGGAATTCTTTGATTTCTTCCTGGCCGCCTTGCATCCAGCGATCGGTGAATTTACCGGTCTGAATGTCTTCGAGAATTTTCTTCATCTCGGCTTTGGTCTCTGAGGTGACGACGCGCGGGCCGGACACATATTCACCAAACTCAGCCGTGTTGGAGATGGAGTAATTCATATTGGCAATGCCGCCTTCATAAATCAGGTCAACAATCAGCTTCACTTCGTGCAGGCACTCGAAATAGGCCATTTCCGGCGGATAACCGGCTTCGGTCAGCGTCTCGTAACCGGCTTTGATAAGCTCGACCACGCCGCCACACAACACGGCTTGCTCGCCGAATAAATCGGTTTCGCACTCATCGCGGAAAGTGGTTTCAATAATGCCGGAGCGACCGCCGCCGACGCCGCAAGCGTAAGACAAGGCAAGCTCGCGGGCATTGCCGCTGGCATCTTGCGCCACGGCAACCAAGCACGGCACACCGCCGCCCTTCAGATATTCGCCGCGCACCGTATGGCCCGGGCCTTTCGGCGCAACCATTGAGACATCGAGGTCAGGGCGCGCTTTAATGAGGCCGAAATGAATGGACAGGCCATGCGCGAACATCAGCGTGCCGCCCTCGCGGATATTATTGGCGATATGCTCGGCATAAATATCTTTTTGTAGCTCATCCGGCGTCAATATCATGACGACATCGGCCCAAGCGGCGGCCTCGGCAATGTCTTTCACCGCAATGCCTTCAGCTTCGGCTTTGGCGATTGAGCCTGAACCGGCGCGCAGGCCGACACATATATCTTCAACGCCACTATCGCGCAAATTCAGCAAATGGGCGTGGCCTTGCGAGCCATAGCCGATTACCGCCACTTTTTTACCTTTTATCAGATTTGCGTCTGCGTCGCGTTCGTAAAGCATTTCCATCAGTCTGCCCCTTTAAATGTCTTGGGTAAAAATTACATTGCCTCAGGGCCGCGCGAGAGAGCCGCCACGCCAGTGCGCGATGCCTCCTGCAAACCCAAAGGCGTCATCAGGTCGATAAAAGCGTCAATCTTTTCGCTATTACCGGTGATTTCAAAAATAAAACTCTCAGGCGTCGCATCAACAACGCGGGCGCGAAACGCCTCAGACAGGCGCAGCGCCTCGACACGGGCATCGCCCTTGCCGGCCACTTTCACCAGCGCCAATTCGCGTTCAACGCTTTCACATTCAACCGTCAAATCAACCACGCGATGCACCGGCACAAGGCGGCCCAATTGCGCTTTAATCTGCTCAATCACTTGCGGCGTGCCATTGGTAACAATGGTGATGCGCGACATGTGGTCGGTTTGGTCAATCTCCGCCACGGTCAGGCTTTCAATATTATAGCCGCGACCGGAAAACAGCCCAATGACACGCGCCAACACACCGGCCTCATTATCGACCAGCACTGAAATCGTATGCGTTGCTATTGCTTGTTCGTCCATTGGAAACCCTGTTCGGCCTGCCCCTCTTATCGGCACTCTATAGCGCAGCACCGCAAGCGGGGGAAGCCCCATTATCAACTGTTAAACCAGCGCCTTGCCTTCGTCGGAAACTTCGACTTCCAGCCCCTGATCGTCGGCCAGCAACATGTCATTATGCGCCGCGCCTGACGGTATCATCGGGAAGCAGTTTTCTTCCTTAGTGACCACGCAATCGAAAATCACCGGCCCATCGGTTTTGACCATGCGCTTAATCGCATCATCCAATTCGCCCGGCGTTTGCGCGCGAATACCCGTCGCGCCATAAGCCTCGGCCAGCTTCACGAAATCGGGCAGTGCTTCGGAATAAGAATTGGAATAGCGCCCGCCATGCAGCAATTCCTGCCATTGGCGCACCATGCCCATATATTCATTATTCAAAATGAAAATCTTAATCGGCAGGCGGTGCTGAACCGCCGTTGACAGCTCCTGCATGGTCATCATGGCAGAAGCCTCACCGGCAATGTCAATCACCAAGCCTTTAGGATGAGCCACTTGCACGCCAACCGCCGCCGGAATGCCATAGCCCATTGTGCCCAAGCCGCCCGAAGTCATCCAGCGATTGGGGTCTTCAAAACGATAATATTGCGCCGCCCACATTTGGTGCTGGCCGACCTCTGTCGTGATGAATGTGTTTGGCCCTTTGGTCAGCTCATACAGACGCTGCACCGAATATTGCGGCTTAATCGCCTTATCGTCTTTGCGATAAGCCAAGCAGTCGCGCCCGCGCCAGCCGTCAATTTCTTGCCACCAGCTTGCCAGTGCTTTTTTGTCGGGCGTTACGGCGCGCGATTTATAAACCCGCAGCATATCCTCAAGAACATGCGCGACATCGCCGACAATCGGCACATCCACCATGACGTTTTTATTGATGCTCGACGGGTCGATATCAATGTGAATTTTCTTGCTGTCGGGCGAAAACTTATCCAACGCGCCGGTGATGCGGTCGTCAAAGCGCGCGCCGATATTTATCATCACGTCGCAATCATGCATCGCCAAATTGGCCTCATATGTGCCGTGCATGCCCAACATGCCGAGCCATTGCTTATCGGCTGAGGGATAGCTGCCCAGCCCCATCAGGGTTGAGGTGATGGGATAGCCGGTCAGCTTCACGAATTCGCGCAAAAGCTGGCTGGCTTGCGGGCCGGAATTAATCACCCCGCCGCCAGTGTAGAAAATCGGCTTTTTGGCCGTGGCAATCAGGTCAATGGCGGCGGTAATCGCCTCCATTTCGCCCTTGATTTTCGGCTGATACGATGTGTGCTTCACCGATGTCGGCTTCAGATAATCGCCCATGGCAAATTGAACGTCTTTGGGAATATCGACAACAACCGGTCCGGGGCGGCCGGTGGTGGCAACATAAAACGCCTCATGCATGACGCGCGCCAAATCATTCACGTCTTTGACGAGGTAATTATGCTTGGTGCAAGCGCGGGTGATGCCGACCGTATCGGCTTCTTGGAAAGCATCCGCGCCGATGAGATGCGTCGGCACTTGGCCGGTAATGCAAACCATCGGAATGGAATCCATCAGCGCATCGGTCAGGCCGGTCACCGCATTGGTCGCGCCCGGGCCGGAGGTGACAAGCACCACGCCGCATTTGCCGCTGGAACGGGCATAACCCTCCGCCGCATGGGTCGCGCCTTGCTCATGGCGCACCAAAATATGCTCAATGTCTTCCTGCTGGAATAATTCGTCATAAATCGGCAGCACGGCCCCGCCGGGATAACCGAAAATATGCTGCACGCCATTATCGCGCAGGGCTTGCAAAACGATTTGAGCGCCGTTTATCTGTTTTTCCATCATGCCATCCGCGCTTTATCACGCGTCTCCAAATAGTTACGGGCGCATATGCGCCCCGATGAGGCGAAATTAGCGAAATTTATGTCGCCGTCAAGGCCTATTTTGAAATAAATGAAAAGATTTTGGCAAAGTTTTTTGCATAATCTTGCTCGGAAAAGCTTTGCCAGCCATCCATCTGATTGCGAAACCAGGTCATTTGTCGCTTGGCATAACGCCGCGTCGCCTGCTGCGCTTGGGCAATCGCCGTGTCGCGGTCTATCTCGCCTTGCAGCAAGGCCATCAGTTCAGCTACGCCCAAAGCCCTGAGTGCCGTCGTATCGGGCGGCAGATTAAGCGCCCAAACGCGCTCCACCTCGGCCAATGCGCCCGCCGCCAGCATCTCCTCAAAACGCTGATTGCACCGCGCATAAAGCCAGTCGCGGTCGGGCATCAGCAAAAGGCCACAATAATCAGATAGCGGCGCGGTTTGCGGTTGGGCTTGCCAGACGGAGAGCGGTTGCGCGGTCGCCTCAAAAACCTCAAGCCCGCGTAAAATACGTTGCCTATCGGTGGGCGGCAGACGCGCCGCCAGTGGCGTATCAACGCGTTCCAATTCCGCATAAAGCGCGGGCAGACCCGCATCTTCCAGCCTTGCGCGCAAGGCGTTGCGAATATTGTCGGGAATATCGGGAATATCCACCAGCCCCTCGGTCAGGCTTTTAAAATAAAGCCCGGTGCCGCCGACAATAATGGGCCGCTGCCCTGCCGCTTGCGCTGCCTCAATCTCAGCCAAGGCCGCCGCCTGCCATTGCCCAACACTATAGGGCGCCGCCACCGGCACATGGCCATACAACGCATGCGGCGCACGGCGCAAATCGACGCGCGGAGGTCGCGCCGTCAACACATCGAGCGTGTCATAAACCTGCATGCTGTCGGCATTGATGATGCGGCCGTTAAATTGTTCCGCCAAGGCGAGGGCTAATGCGGACTTGCCGCTGGCCGTTGCGCCTGCAATAAGAATGGGAAGCTCTGACATAACTTATTCTTATAGGGTTCTTGCATATGACAAAAGCGGCTGAAGCAGATTTTCTGGTCGTGACGGCAGCACCGGATAGCGGCGTTTTAGACGACGCCTTGCTGGCCGCCTTTGCCGAGAACATTCCCACCCTGCCCGCCGCCGACCGTTTGGGCGATGCGGCAGTGCAATATGCCATTGCGCCAGACATGCTGGGCATTGCCGATGCTATGGCCGACCGCTTTCATGATGCGCCGATTGACATTAACCGCGTCAGCGACACGGCGCGGCGCAAGAAAATGCTGATTGCCGATTTGGAAAGCACGATTATCGAACAAGAATGTCTCGATGAATTGGCCAAAACCATTGGCAAGGAAGCGGTGATTGTCGATATCACCGCCCGCGCCATGCGCGGCGAGTTGGATTTTGAACCGGCACTGAAAGAGCGCGTTGCCATGCTGAAAGGCTTGCCCGAAAGCGCGCTGCAAGAGCTTTACGATAACGGCATTACGCTGATGCCCGGGGCGCAAACCCTGCTCGCCACCTTACGTCGGCATGATGTGTTTTGCGGGCTGGTATCGGGCGGCTTTGCTTTCTTTGCCCAACGCATTGCCGATAAGCTGAATTTCAATCGCTTTCAATGCAATGACTTAAAGCTGACCGATGGCGTGCTGGACGGGACGGTCGTCGAGCCGATTTTAGGGCGCGCCGCCAAGGCTGAAATTCTGACCGCTTGGGCCGATGAATTGGGCTTTTCCGATTCTGATGTTTTGGCGACGGGCGACGGCTCCAATGACCTCGCCATGCTGGGCATTGCCGGCATGGGCGTAGCGTTTCGCGCCAAACCCGCCGTTGCGGAAAGCGCGCGCTATCGCATCACCCACGGCGATTTGACCGCCCTGCTTTATTTGCAGGGCTATCGCCAAGCCGAATTTGCCTGATTTAATCGCTAAGCGGTATTGCGATAAAGCGCACGGTTTCGCCTGAACGAATAAAGGCCAGCACAGAATTGCGCCCGCTTTTCTTCGCCGCTTTGAGCGCATCAACCGCCGCCTTGGCCGAGCCGACCTGCTTTTGGTCAATCTCAGAAACCACATCGCCCGGACGAATTCCCGCCTCAAAAGCTGCGCTGTCGCGCGTCACATCAATAATCACCGCGCCGATAACATCATCAGCCAGACCGAAACGTTGACGGTTTTCACGGCTCAGACTTTGCACGGTAATGCCCAAATAGCTGACATCATCTGTGGTGCGCGCCTTTTCTTGAGGGCGCTCTTCCACCGCCGGTTTGGTGCTGGCTTCTTCCAAGCGACCGGTGACGATTTTCAGCATGCGAGATTTACCGCGCCGAATAACTTCTACTTGCACCGGCTTGTCGATTTTGGTTTCCGCCACAATGCGCGGCAGGTCGCGCATGGTCGGCACGGGCTTGCCGTCAAATTTGACAATCACATCACCGACTTTCACGCCGCCTTTTTCAGCCGGGCCATCGGGAGAGATTTCAGATACCAAAGCACCCCGCGCCGCGCCAAGTGACAGGCCATCGGCGAGTTCATCCGTGACTTGCTGAATCCGCACGCCCAACCAGCCGCGCCGTGTCTCTCCAAAATTTTGCAATTGCGCGGTCACGGTTTTGGCGAGATTGGACGGAATGGAAAAACCAATACCGACCGAACCGCCGGAGGGGGAGATAATGGCCGAGTTCACGCCAATCACTTCGCCCTTCATATTAAACAGCGGGCCGCCGGAATTGCCGCGGTTAATCGCGGCATCGGTTTGAATGAAACTATCATAAGGGCCGGCATTAATATCGCGGTTAATGGCCGAAATAACACCGGCAGATAAAGAGCCGCCCAGTCCGAATGGATTGCCAATAGCAATCACCCAATCGCCGACCCGCGCCTTATCGCTATCGCCAAGCGGCACGTAAGGCAGGCGTTTTTTGGACGAGACTTTCAGCACCGCCAAATCGGTTTTCGGGTCACGCCCGATAAGCTCGGCATCCAGCTTGCTGCCATCAGAAAACGTCACGGTAATCTCATCGGCTTCTTCAATCACATGATTATTGGTGATGATGATGCCCTTCGGATCAACCACAAAACCGGAGCCGAGCGACGATACTTTTTGGCTTGGGGCTTTGCCGCCGCCGCGTCTCTGATTAAAAAATTCTTCGAAAAAGCGGTCAAAGGGCGGCTGACCCGGCCCGCGCGAGCGGCGCTGCTCAACCGTTTGCGAGGTCGAAATATTGACCACGGCAGGGGTCAGCTTTTCTGCCAAATCGGCGAAACCAACAATCGGCCGCGCCTGCGCCGGTGTCATCAGCAGCGGCGCGAGGCATAAAGCCATGATTAAAGAGAAGCGAGTGAGCGCGTTTTCAAACATAAAAGATCCTATCCAAGCAGCCAAACCAAGCCGACACCTATGCCCAGAGCAACCACCCCACCATTGCGGAGGGTGGCATCACTGACGGCGTCGATTTGTTTGACCATAGAGCGCAAAAATGACGGAAAAAGGGCATAGAGCGCCCCTTCAAAAGCCAGCACCAACCCAACGGCCAGAAACAGCTTTTCAAGCATTAGTTTGTCGCCTGCTCCGTCGGCGCGTTAACGACGATTTCCGGACACATGCTCTCGCTCAATGATTTGCCGCCGCGTGTCAGCTTATCGACATTCACCCGCGCACCGCGCTTCACTTGACCGTTTTTACTCGGGGCCAGCACGCTATTCGGGTTTTTCAGGAACTGAAAAAAGGCGCTATCGGGCGACAAGACCATCGTCGTGCCATCTTCCTCAAGCGCCGTTTCATAGGCCTGCATGGACCGATAAAAGGCGAAGAAATCGGGGTCTTGGCCAAAGACTTTGGCGAAGACGCGGTTACGACACCCATCGCCTTGGCCGCGAATAACTTCGCTATCGCGGGTCGCCTCGGCAATCAGAACCGTCACTTGCTTATCGGCTTGGGCGCGAATGGCGCGGCCAACCTCTTGACCACGGGCGCGGAACTCAGCCGCTTCCTGCTCGCGTTCGGTTTGCATACGGCGATAAATCGCTTGGCTATTGGCCTCGGGCAAATCGGCACGGCGGATACGCACATCAATAATCTCAATGCCAAAATCAGCCGCTTGCTCATTCACCAAAGCGCTGATGCGCTCCATTAAATCGGAACGCTTATCGCGCACCACGGTTTCAAATTTCTCTTCACCCAAAACCGAGCGCATAGAAGACGACACAATCGTCGATAGCCGCGATTGCGCGCGACGCTCATCGCGCAGGGCTTTGTAGAATTGCAGCGGGTCGATGATGCGATAGCGGGTAAAGGCATCCACCACCAAACGCTTTTGGTCGGAGGCAATCAGCTCTTCAGCCGGTGTATCGAGGTCAAGTATCCGCTTATCAATGAAAATGACATTTTGCACAAACGGCATTTTAAAATGCAGACCGGCATCCATAATGACGCGGCGCGGGTCACCAAATTGCAGCACAAGGGCTTGCTTGGTTTGGTGCACGGTGAACAGCGATGCCGAGGCCAAAATGCCCAGCGCGGCAACGAGAATGAGAGAAATGACGAGACTAGGGCGTTTCATTATTTTGTCTCCTGATTGCGTCTCAGCTGGTCGAGCGGCAGGTAAGGCACAACGCCCTGCCCGTCTTGCTCAATAATCACCTTATTGGTGCGGCCGAGAACTTTTTCGAGGGTTTCGAGGAACATGCGCTGGCGGGTCACCCCACGCGCAACGCGATATTCATCATAAATGGACGCAAAACGTGTGGCTTCACCATCGGCTTCCGCAACAGTTTGCGCGAGATAGGCTTCCGCCTCACGGCGAATACGTACCGCCTCACCCTGGGCTTCCGGCACAACGCGATTGGCGTATTTATTGGCCTCATTGCGGGCGCGTTCTTGGTCAGCGCGCGCCGCTTGCACATCGCGGAAAGCGTCAATCACCGCAGCAGGCGGGTCAACTTTCTGCATTTTCACCCGTGTGACGGTAATGCCCGCGCCATATTGGTCGAGGGTTTTTTGCATCAAGGCTTTTACTTGCTCTTCATTGGTTTGACGTTGTTCGGTCAAAATCGGCTGAATGTCATTCTGCCCGATAATCTCGCGCATGGTGCTTTCAGCAACCGCCTTCACCGTGCCATTCGGGTTTTGAATGTTAAACAGATAATCCGGCGCATCTTTAATGACCCAGAAAACCGAGAAATCGACATCGACGATATTTTCATCGCCGGTCAACATCAGGCTTTCTTCCGGCACATCGCGGGTGACACCCGCCGAGCGGCGATCGCCGCCTGCCCGCATGCCGATATCAACGAGATTTTCCGTCGTGACTTTCGGCGTCACGGCAGTCTCAATCGGGAATGGCAGGTGATAATTCAAACCCGGGCTGGTTTGGGTATGAAACTTGCCGAAGCGCAAAACAACACCCTGCTCATCGGCCTGCACACGATAAAAACCGCTCAGCGCCCAAAGGCCAAGCAGCACGGCAAGGATGACAACAAGACCGGAGCCGCCGCCTGCACTTGGCAAGAGACGCCCGAAGCGTTGCTGTGCTTGGCGAATGATTTCTTCAATATCGGGCTCATTGCCCGGACCCTTGCGCGGGCCGCCACCGCCATTACCGCGGCCAGAGCCGCGATTAGAGCCGCCACCGCTTCCCCAAGGGTTCTGATTATTGCCGGAATTATTGTCCCAAGGCATTGCCTGTCCTCCGTTAAATGAGATGGATTTTATAAAAGCATCTCTCTTGCGTCGCAATGTGACACTTGTGCAAGAGCAACGCAAACCCCGCATCAATTGACAAGCGCATCATATAGAGGTCTATGTGGTGAGCATGACACATAAATTCAAGCTTTAACCGAGAGTTTTTACCGATGTCCGCTTTGGCAGAAGCCGATATTTTATCCGCATTGGACGCCGTAACCGCCGCAGGCGAGGCACAATCGCTGGTCGCCGCCGACCGCATACAGGGTTTGGTGATACGCGACGGCAATGTCGGATTCTCCATTGAGGTTGACGGGCTGGCCCCTGACGGGCTGGATGCGGTGAAGCAGCAAGCCGAGGCTGCCGTTCAAAAATGCGCTGGTGTGGTGTCGGTGACTTGCGTCTTAACCGCCCATCGCCCGCAAGAAAGCGCAAGCCCAAAAGCACCGCATAATAGCGCCAGCACGCAAGTGCCGGAGGTTTTCAAGCGCATTAAAACCGTTATCGCCGTCGCTTCGGGCAAGGGGGGTGTCGGCAAATCAACCGTTGCGGTCAATCTCGCCGCCGCTTTGGCCAAAGCCGGCAATATCACCGGCTTGCTGGATGCCGATATTTACGGGCCGAGCATGCCGCAGCTTTTGGGCGTGCGCGATAAGCCGCAACTGACCGATGATAAAAAACTCATTCCGATTGAAGCCAAGGGCATGCCCACCATGTCCATCGGCTATTTGGTGGATACCGACCAAGCGATGATTTGGCGCGGGCCAATGGCGCAAGGCGCGCTGGTGCAGATGCTGGAAGATGTCGCTTGGCCCGATTTGGATGTGCTGGTGCTCGACCTGCCGCCGGGCACGGGCGATATTCAACTGACCATGGCGCAGCGTATTCCGGTATCGGGGGCGGTGCTGGTCACCACCCCGTCCGATTTGGCGCTGGCCGATGTCACCCGCGCCATTGCCATGTTTGAAAAAACCAATGTGCCGGTGCTCGGGCTGATTGAGAATATGGCCTATCTCGATGCGCCGGATGGCAGCCGCCTTTTTCCATTTGGCGAAGGTGGCGAAACGCTGGCCAAAAACCTCAATCTCGCGCATCTCGCTGCCCTGCCCTTAGATGCCACTATCGGCACGGATGGCAGCCATGCGGCTTTTACGTCACTGGCCGCGCGCATCAGTAAATCGATAAAGGAAACGGCATGAGCGAAGACAAGGCTTCAAACAAAAAAGCCTATCGGTTTTTAACCGGCCCCGATGACGCCGCCTTTTGCCAGCGTGTCTCTGATGCACTGCGTGATGGCTGGGTGCTCTATGGCCCGCCTTTGATGCAGGTTGATGCACAAGGCAATCGCCATTGCGGGCAAGCCGTGGTGCTGCCGGAGTTTTTCTCTACTTATTCAGAAAATTAAGCGGCAGGCCGGGCGTGTCCCAGTCTGTGGCCAGCAAGCGGCCAGTGCCTGAGGCGGTGATGTAGGCGGTTTTTAAATCCGCGCCGCCAAAGCAGATATTGGTGGTCATCGGGTCACCGGTCGGCACATGGCGAATATCGCCGGTCTCGGGATGAATGCGCGAAATGCCGCCATTCATAATGGTGGCGACGCATACTGTGCCGTCTGCTTCCAAGGCCATGCTGTCGAAAAAGCTGAAGCCCGCAGGCGAGGCGACAAAGTTTTTCTGACCGCTGCGCCCGCTATCGGCCAGCTTGCCCGGCCCGTCCAACTTCCACCGCCATAACCGCGCGCCTTGGGTTTCGGCGACATAGACATAATCCTCATCGGGGCTGAGGCCGACGCCATTGGCGGTTTCAATGGGAAACACCATTTCCGCGACATGGCTGCCATCGGTTTTGGCGTAAAACAGCGCGCCGCGATCTTTCAAGCGGCCATAGCCCTTGCCCAAATCGGTGAACCAAAAGCCGCCATGCGCGTCGAAAACAATATCATTCGGCCCGCGCAGCGGATTGCCGTTCACTTCGGTATAGAGCACCTCAACCTTGCCGCTTTTTAAATCCACCCGCTCAATGCGCCCGCCCGAATAGTCATCGGCAATATCTCCGGCGAATAAAAGCCCGTTCACATCGTGCCATTCAAAGCCGCCATTATTGCAAATATAAACCGCGCCATCGGGGCCGATGGCCGCGCCGTTTGGCCCGCCGCCGGTTTCGGCAATCACCTCAATTTTTCCGTCCGGCGTGACGCGGCTTAACGTGCCGCGCGCAATCTCAACCAAAATGACCGAGCCGTCATCCATGGCAATCGGCCCTTCGGGAAATAATAATCCTGATGCAATTTCGCGCATATCACTCTCCTCGCCTAACGGCGTTTTAGCGTGACAAAACTATAATCGGCGCTGTCTTTTTCGCCAGCCGAAAATCGCTCGCGGTCTTGCTCGTGCCAGTCATCGGGCTGCTGCAAAGCGAATGAGGTATCGCCGGTGGGCGCGGCATGCACTTGCGTCAAATGCACGGTCTGCGCCATTGGCTCGAATAATTTATAAATCTGCCCGCCGCCGATAATCATCACCGTCTCGGCGTTTTGCGCCGCTGCCAGCGCGGCCTCAGGCGTTGCCGCCACCACCACATTATCGGGCGCATCAACACCGCCGCGACTAATGACAATATTCAAGCGGCCGGGCAAAGGCCGCCCAATCGACTCCCATGTCAGCCGCCCCATGATAATCGGGCAGCCCATCGTCACTTGCTTGAAATGTTTGAGGTCAGAAGGCAGCCGCCACGGCATGTCACCATCGCGGCCGATAATGCCGTTTTCGGCAACCGCCACGACGAGTTCAATCGTCGGCATGATTAAACCGCGACCGGTGCCGCAATATGCGGTTGCGCGACATAGTCCACCAATTCGAAATCATCAAACACAAAGCCGAAAATATCTTTTTTGTCGGGATTGATTTTGAGGCTTGGCAATGTGCCCGGACGACGTTGTAATTGCGTGCGCGCTTGGTCAATATGATTGAGATAAAGATGCGCGTCGCCCAGCGTATGAACAAAATCACCCGGCTCCAAATCGCATACTTGCGCCAGCATTTGGGTCAGCAGCGCATAAGACGCAATATTGAACGGCACGCCCAGAAAAATATCGGCCGAGCGCTGGTAAAGCTGGCAAGACAGTTTGCCCTTGGCGACATAAAACTGAAACAGGCAATGGCATGGCGGCAAGGCCATATTATCCACATCCGCCGGATTCCAGGCCGTCACAATATGGCGGCGCGAGTCCGGATTATCTTTTAACTGCGCCACCAAAGCGGTGATTTGGTCAATATGCACGCCGCTCGGCGTTTGCCAACTGCGCCATTGCTTGCCGTAAACCGGCCCGAGATTGCCATCCGCATCGGCCCATTCATCCCAAATCGACACGCCGTTTTCTTTCAGATAGGCGATATTCGTATCACCGGTCAAAAACCACAAAAGCTCATGAATAATGGATTTCAAATGCAATTTTTTGGTGGTCAGAACCGGAAAGCCCTGCCCCAGATTAAACCGCATTTGGTGACCAAAGACCGACAAAGTGCCGGTTCCGGTGCGGTCATCGCGTTGCACGCCGTGGTGTAAAACATGTTCGAGAAGGTCAAGATAATGCTGCATGGTTTTATATTTGGTTTTTCACCCAAGATTCGCAACGGGTTTTCCTGTCGCACTGTTATTTTACTGTGAAGACTGTTATATAGAGGGTGTCGGCTTGCCGACTATGGCGATAAACGGGCTTCGTAATAAACCTATCGGACCCGGGGGCAGTACCCGGCGCCTCCACCATTTCTCTAGCGTTTTGGGGGCGACATAGGATCGACGAGGGCGTAAAGGATGTTTCCGTCGCTCGGCATGGTACCATCGTTATCGGGCCATTTTAGTAGTTGCAAATGACAACTATGCGGAAGTAGCTGTCGCTGCGTAAGCAGTCACACGACTTCAATTCAAGTCCATTGCCTTCGCAGGTGATGGCGGGGTTCGGAAGGCACCTGGCAACAGAAGCCTTCCACTTTTTTAATGCCCGCGCGGCTTACAGGCAGAAGCAATGACAGATATTAGCGATTCACCCGACGATATTTATAAATATGCAGACCGCGTGCAGGTCGCCCTGCTCGATATGGTTCGCAGCGTCATGCGTGAGGCCGCCAGCCAAGGCCTCGCCGGTGGACATCATTTTTTCATCACTTATTTCACCCATGCAGATGGCGTGGTGATATCTGATAAATTGCGAGCGCAGCATCCGGAAGAAATTACCATTGTGCTGCAAAATCAATATGAGGATTTGGAAATTGAGGAAGATGCGTTTCATGTGACGCTGAGCTTTAATGACACGCCCGAGCGCCTGACCGTGCCCTTTGCCGCCATGAGCAAATTTTATGACCCCTCCGTGGCTTTCGGCCTGATTTTTGACGTTGATGCGCCGGATATTGATTTCGCCGCTTTGGCCGAGCAGGATGCCATGGTTGACGCCATTTTATCGGCGGAAGAAGGCCAAACCGGCGCGCCCGAGGCCACCGCAGAAGATAAAAAAGGCGAAGTCGTCAACCTCGACAGCTTTCGCGATAAATAGTTTTCAACGCCTCGCTAGCCTAGATATATTGGCGGCGCGCGGTCCGCATGCTAGACCGCTTACAGATTTATATTCCATTGGAGATTGAAAAATGGCCGATACGCGCACTGAAACCGATAGCTTTGGCCCGCTTGACGTGCCCGCAGAAAAATATTGGGGCGCGCAGACACAGCGCTCGCTGGGTAATTTTAAAATCGGCACGGAAACCATGCCGCTGCCATTGGTGCGCGCGCTGGGCATTGTCAAAATGTCGGCCGCGCAAGCCAATATGAAGCTGGATAATTTGGAAAAAGAAATTGGCGATGCGATTGTGCAGGCCGCCGCTGAAGTGGCTGAGGGCAAGCTCAACGGTCATTTCCCGCTTGTTGTTTGGCAAACCGGCTCGGGCACGCAATCCAATATGAATTCCAATGAAGTGATTTCCAACCGCGCCATTGAAATGCTGGGCGGCACAATGGGCTCAAAAGAGCCGGTGCATCCCAATGACCATTGCAATCGCAGCCAATCCTCCAATGATACTTTCCCGACCGCCATGCATATTGCGGCGGCTGAGGAGATTGTGCATCGTCTCGTGCCTTCCTTGCAGCAGCTTCACAATGCGCTGAATGATAAGGCGGAAGCGTTTAAGGACATCATTAAAATCGGCCGCACCCATACGCAAGATGCCACGCCGCTGACTTTGGGTCAGGAGTTTTCCGGCTATGTCGCCATGGTGAAAAACGGCATGGGGCGGGTCGAAGCGGTGTTGCCCAAACTCTATGAATTGGCGCAAGGCGGCACGGCGGTCGGCACCGGCATTAATGCCAAAATCGGTTTTGCCGAGAAATTTGCCGATGAAGTGGCCGCCTATACCAAGCTGCCCTTCGTCACCGCGCCGAATAAATTTGAGGCACTCGCAACCCATGATGCAATGGTTGAGGCGCATGGCGCGCTCAATGAAGTGGCGGTGTCGCTGTTTAAAATCGCCAATGATATTCGCCTGCTTGGCTCCGGCCCGCGCTCAGGTCTCGGTGAGTTGAGCTTGCCGGAAAATGAGCCCGGCTCATCCATCATGCCGGGCAAAGTCAATCCGACACAATGCGAAGCGCTGACTATGGTGTGCGCGCAAGTGGTGGGCAATAACACCGCCGTCTCCTTCGCCGGGTCGCAAGGCCATTTTGAGTTGAATGTTTACAAGCCCGTCATCGCCGCCAATGTGCTGCAATCCATTCGCCTGCTGGGCGATGCGGCGGTCAGCTTCTCGGATAATTGCGTGGTTGGCATTAAGGCCAATGAAGAAAACATCGCCGCGCTGATGGAACGCTCGCTCATGCTGGTCACGGCACTGGCCCCAACCATCGGCTATGACAACGCCACATTGGTTGCCAAAACGGCGCATAAAAACGGCACGACCTTGCGCGAGGAAGCGGTCAAAGGCGGCTTTGTGACCGAGGAAGAATTTGACACCATTGTGCGTCCGGAAGACATGATTGCGCCGAAATAGCGCCGATTGAAGCGCCATGAAGCCTGAAAAACGCTCCATTACCATTGCCGGACACGCCACCAGCGTATCTCTGGAACCGGCCTTTTGGGATGCGCTGAAGGATATGGCGGCGCAAAACGAGCAAAGCGTGCCCGACCTTATTCGCCAATTAGACGCCGAAGCGCGTGAGGCCAGCCTGTCTTCTACTCTGCGGGTGGCGGTGTTGCGCTGGGTGCAGACCCGGGCGCATCAAAAGCCGTAGCGCGCGCCTTAATCTCCGGCGCGGCCAGCCCGCCGGTCAATTGCCAGATAATCGGACGCTGGCGGTCAATCGGATAAAGCCTCATTTCGGCATCTATGAGCAGGTCAACCATATCCAAGGCGCCCGAGAAGCGCGCCTCATTCTGACCATTGGCAAAAACAAATTCCGTGCTGGCGGTTTCGACCACGCCATTGCGAAGCTGTACCAAGCCAAGACCGCGCGCAAAGGTCAATTCTTTCTTGCCGGTCAACGCGGCCAGTAAATCGGTCGCCGCACCCTGCCGATTGGGCGCGGAAATTTTATCGACAAATCCGACGGCATCGAAAAAAGTTAATTGCCCGGGCGCAATCTCATAATTCACCTCGCCGCCCAAAGAGGCCATCATGGAACGCGGCGAGCTGCCCCGCCCTTCCAATCGCAAAGTGCCCGAGAGCAGCGCATTGACCAGCCCATTGCCATATTGCTGCGCCAAGAAGTCATTGGGGTTGAGGCCGGTAAAGCTGGCATCAAGTCCGAAGCGCGGCGACAGCAAGCCGCCTTCGGCCAATAAATTGGCTGTCATGGTGCCGCCCATCAGCTCTAACGCCAGATTGGGCGCTTCCAATACGCCCTCGGTCAATTTCAAGCGGCCACTGAGATTATCTAAAATAACATCGCCAAAACGCGACCCCGCCGCCGTTAGCTGAATATCGGCATTGCTGCGCCCCAAAACCGACCATCTTATTGGCCCGTTGCGCCAGCCGGATTTATCGCGCTCGGGCAGCATCCAGCTAAAATCAACATTCTCAGCCGCCAAATTGGCATTAAGGCGCGGCAGGTTTTCGCCCGTTTGCAGCACGCCTTCGCCGGATATTTGCCCCGCGCCAAAGGTCAGATTAAGACCGGCAAAACCGAAATTATTCTGCGTCGCATTGAGTTGCATTTCACCGCTGGCGGCTATCCGCTCCCAAGATGTGTCGGCATCCAATAGGGGCAAGAAATGCGAGAAATTAAATTCCAGCGCGCCGGATAATAATTTGCCGCCGACCGCGCCGCGCAATGTGCCATTGAGGGCCATCGCATCATCGGCCAGCGCGACATTGGCAACCACCGACAATAACTCATTGCCCTGCGCGTTTAGCCCAAGCTCCATGGTGGCGGTATCTGACGCGCCATAGACCGGCGGCAGGAAAAATAAATCAGCCAGCCCATTGGCCTCGCCATCCAATGACAGCGCAATCTCCGTGCCCGCCTCGACAAAAGCCAGCGAGCGCGATGGTGAGGTTACCGATAAGGCGGCGGTTGTCGCGCCAAATGCGCCGGTGCCGCGATAAATCACTTTTGGCCAATCCGGCGAACTGGGCGCGGTTAACTGAATATCAAATTGCATATTCGCCGCGACGTCTTGATTGAAATCCAACGGCCCGAAACGCGACACAATCGGCCCATGCGCCCATTTGGCATCATCGCCGCGAATGGCCAGCGACAACGCCCCATGCGAGGGCGCGGCGTCATAATTTAATATGCCGTTCAGCGTCACCTCTGCATTGGCGAAATTGGCGAGATGCAGTTTGTCAATTTGTACTTGGCGGTCAGCCACCGTGCCCTTGGCCTTAAACGGGCCGATAAATTGAGCGCCGGCAAAAACCCGCCCGATTTGAATATCGAAGTCAATTTTTCGCGCGGCATCGGCGGTTGATAAAACCCGCGCCAATAAACGGTCAAGCTGGGGCAATACGCCGACAATACCGCTTTCGCGTCCGGCAGTGGCGGTTTCGACAATGCCCCAATCGGCCAAATCGAAATTGCTGATGCCGAATAAAACATCGCCCTGTCGGCCATTAATATCGGGCAGGCTGATATCGGCGGAAAAATAATCATCCCCGAGGCGACCGGCCAGCCCTTTCAGTGCCAAGCCGTCTTGGTTCAACAACACATCCCCGACCAAGGATGCGCGCTGCAATGTGCCCTCATCAACGGCTTCGGCAAAAGCCGAGAAGTCGATATTATTCTGATTGCCGAGCCATAAAAGCAGGGCCAGCGCATCTGAGGAGCGGGTCGAGAAATTGCCGGTAAATACCGGCTTATCTTGGCGCGTATCCAGCGTGCCGGTCGCCAAAAGCGATGAACGGAACGGCAGGTTCATGTTTAATCTTTCAACGCTTAACAACGCGCCGTTTTGATTGACTTGCGCCGCCAAGTCGCTGCCGGTCTCGCCGCCAATCACAAAACGGGTCGCTTCAATGTCAAAGGATGTCGCCAAATCGGGCGCGACGCCCTGCCAAATATCATTCAGCAAGCCGGAGGGCTTATCGGCATTATCAAAGCGCAGCAAATCCAGATTAACCGCACCGGTGGACATCCGCCCGTCCAGCAAGGGCACTTCCCCCGCCATGCGCGGCCAATTCAGCGCCAATCGCGACCGAAATACCGTATTCAGCGCTTCAATCTCCATACTATCGGCGCGAATGCCGCTGGCCGAACCGCTGACCAGCCCGGTTAATTGCACCCGCCGCCCGGGCGTCGTCACCTGCACGGGCAGGCGCGCCTCAATGGCGGTCATCAGCAAATTATTGGACAGCAACTCCACTTCGCCATTGAGCCGCCAATTTTCGGCATCGCCGGACAAAAAGCCGACAAAATCAATCTGCTCATCAATGCCTAAACCGAGGACAAGGCCAATTTGCGCCTCACGCGCAGGCGGCCCGATGGTTAATTGCAAAAACGCGGCATGCCCATCGGCAATGACTTTCTGCACGACAAGCACCATCGGCCCATTGGCCTGCTGCGCCATGAGCGAGGCCGATAAATTTTCAATCCGCGTGACCACTTGCGGGCGCAACGGGTCGAGACCGATAATGCGGAGGCCGCTATTCAGAAAATTAACCCGCGGCAGTGACCCGCCGCGCAAAGCCGCAATGAGACTCGCCGGACGCTCGGAAAGCTGTAATTGCACATCGGCATCAATCAGCGTCACCTCATCGACGCGAAAGCGACGCTGCACAAGCTCGATAATGTCGAGGTCAGCCACCATTTGCGGCATGGTGGCCGCAAACCGCGCCGCCGCCCGACGCTTATCGCTAAAGCTCACTTGCGTGATGATGATTTGCGGGCGCGGCACAAAGCGCAAGCGCACCGCGCCGTCAATGCGCACATCAGCCGAAAAGCGCGCCGATAAATCGGCCTCAATGGTCTCAATCGGCGGCAATATGCGCATGGCATTGGGCGCAATCACCGCAGCCATGACAGCCGAGAGCATTAAGAAAATAACCGAAAGATAAGGAAAGCGCGGCATGACGACCTATTGTTATCTCAAACCGAGACACTAACAATGTCACGGCAGATTGGCTAGATAGGTTCGGCTGAATTGCGCGAGATGCTATAGTAACCGAATCAAATTAGGTGAGGTGAATGGAGAACGATCCGTTCGATTTGGGCGCTGACGCCCCTGCCACTCCGGCCCCGCAAGACCCGCAGGCCGGAAGCAGCATATCGCAAAAAGCCGCGCAGGCCGGACAGGCCCGTCGGTTAGAGCCCTTGCTCGGCGGTTTGAACGAAGAACAAGGCGCGGCTGTGACCGCTGAGGACGGGCCGCTTTTACTGCTCGCCGGTGCCGGAACCGGTAAAACCCGCGCGCTGACCACCCGTATTGCCTATAAAATCGCCACCCAACAAGCCTGGCCAAGCCAAATTCTCGCCGTGACCTTTACCAATAAAGCGGCGCGCGAGATGAAAGACCGGATTGGCTCAATGCTGGGCGAAACCGTGGAGGGCATGCCGTGGCTCGGCACATTCCACTCGCTTTCGGCAAAAATCTTGCGGATTCACGCTGAACTGGTCGATTTGCGCCCCGATTTCACCATTCTCGACACGGATGACCAAATTCGCCTGCTGAAACAGTTGATTAAAGCCGAGAATATTGACGAAAAACGCTGGCCTGCGCGGCAAATGGCCATTCTCATTGACCGCTGGAAAAATCGCGGCTGGCTGCCCGAAAATGTGCCGGAGGGCGAAGCCGGTTTTTTCGCCAATGGGCTGGGCGGCAAGCTTTATGCCGATTACCAAAAACGTTTGAAAATTCTCAATGCCGCAGATTTCGGCGATTTGCTGCTCGAATGTTTGCGCCTGTTCCGCGAAAATGAGGCAGTGCTGTCGGAATATCAGCAACGTTTTAAACACATTCTGGTTGATGAATATCAAGATACCAATGCCGTGCAATATCTCTGGCTGCGCTTGCTGGCGCAGGGCCACCATAATATTTGCTGCGTCGGTGATGACGACCAATCCATTTATGGCTGGCGCGGCGCTGAGGTCGATAATATTCTGCGCTTTGAAAAAGATTTCGAGGGCGCGAAAGTCATTCGACTGGAACGCAATTACCGCTCGACGCCGAATATTCTGGGCGCGGCCTCCGGCTTGATTGCCGCCAATGAAACCCGCCTCGGCAAAACCCTTTGGACCGACAGCAATGAAGATGGCGAGCCGGTGAAAGTGCGCGGCGTTTGGGATGGCGAAGAGGAAGCCCGCCTGACGGCTGACGATATCGAAGCGCATCAACGCGACGGCCAAATGCTGAATGAAATGGCCGTGTTGGTGCGCGCCTCTTTTCAAATGCGCGAATTTGAAGACCGCTTCATCTCGCTGGGGATTCCTTATCGGGTGATTGGCGGGCCGCGCTTTTATGAGCGCGCCGAAATTCGCGATGCCAATGCCTATTTCCGGCTGATTGCCCAAATTGATGATGATTTGGCGTTTGAGCGCATTTGCAATAAACCGCGGCGCGGCCTCGGCAATGTCGCCATGCAGACGCTGCAAAATGCGGCGCGCGCGCAAAGCAAATCATTATTCCGCACGGCTGAGGATATTATCGACACGGAAGAATTAAAACCGGCAGCGCGGCGCGCCATGACCGGTTTTGTCCGTGCCATAAATCACTGGCGCTCGCTGGTCGATACCATGACCCATACTGAGCTGGCAGAATTGGTGCTTGATGAAAGCGGCTATACCGCCATGTGGCAGGCCGATAAATCGCCCGACGCGCCGGGCAAGCTGGAAAATCTGAAAGAACTCGTCCGCTCAATGGAGGAGTTTGAAACATTGACCGGCTATTTGGAGCATATCTCCTTGGTCATGGAAGCCGCCAATAATGACAATGAAGACAAGGTTTCGGTGATGACGCTGCATGCCGCCAAGGGCTTGGAGTTTGAAACCGTGTTTCTGCCCGGCTGGGAAGAGGGATTATTCCCCCATCAGCGCAGCCTTGATGAAAGCGGCACAAAGGGCCTTGAGGAAGAACGCCGCCTCGCCTATGTCGGCATTACCCGCGCCAAAAAACGCGCCACGATTTCCTTTGCCGGTAATCGCCGCACCCATGGCCAATGGAATTCGGCCCTGCCCTCGCGCTTTATTGATGAATTGCCGGAAAAACATGTCGAGATTGCCGAGAGCGACCACGCTGCCGGCGGCTTTTCCAATCAAAGCCGTTTCAATAATGATTTTTCAGGCTCAAGCTATAACAGCCCGGGCTGGCAACGCGCCCAACAAAACCGCAGCGGCTATAAACAAAGCGCCCCGCCGACGATTAATGCCCGCGCCGAGCCTGTTGTCTCTTCCATGAGCAGCAGCGCTTTTAAACGCGGCGAGCGGATTTTCCATCAGAAATTCGGCTATGGACGCATTGAGGCGATTGAGGGCAATAAGCTGACCGTCGCCTTTGAGAAGGCCGGTGTTAAAAAAGTGCTCGATTCATATGTCGAAAAGCACTGACGCTGATGCCCGGCCCGATAACGCCCGCGACCTATAAATTAAGCCTCACCACGACCCAAGCTGATGCGGCGGAAATCGCGCTGGAGAATTTCGGCGCAACCATTTGGGCGACCCAAGATGATAAAACAGGCGGCACGCGCTTTGAGGTCTATTTCGACACGCCCCCCGATATCAGCGCGCTGCACTTGCCACCCGATGCCGCGCCGGTGGTCGAGAACCTACCCGCCAAAGACTGGGTAGGAGAGAGCCAAGCCGGTCTGCCGCCGATTACCATTGCGCCGTTTTATTTGCACGGGCAGCATGATGCGCCGCGTGGCGGCGGCTGGCGCAATATTGAAATGCAAGCGGCGACGGCGTTTGGGTCGGGCCATCACGGCACAACACAAGGCGCACTCGCCCTATTGAGCGCGCATTTGAAGCGACACCACCCGCGCCATATGGCCGATATTGGCTGCGGCACGGGCGTGCTGGCCATTGCGGCGGCCAAAAGCGGGGTGCGCCATATTCTGGCCAGCGATATTGACCCTGATGCCATTCACGTGGCGCGGCAAAATATGCGGCGCAATCAGGTCGCCCCTCACATCACCGCTTTTCCGGCGACCGGCATGGCACATCCGCAATATTGCGCGCGCCGTTTTGATTTAATCATCGCCAATATATTGGCCCTGCCTTTGCGGCAATTGGCCGATGCCTTTCATCGGCATTTATCGCCGAATGGGCGCGTGATTATTGCCGGTATCTTGACCCCGCAAGCGCGCCGCGTCATTGCGCGCTATCGCGCCGCCGATTTAATTGTTGAGCGGAAAATCACTATCGGGGCTTGGACGAGCCTGTGCTTTAGGCGATAATGCTTCCCATGTTTCAAAGTTTCGATGATGACAGCTCACATAAAGACGTCGCGCCCCGGGTCAAAGCCCTGCGCGCGCGCTTGGCCAAAATGAAACTCGACGGGCTGATTATCCCGCGTGAAGATGAATTTCAGGGGGAATATGTGCCCGCCGCCAATGAGCGGCTGAAATGGATTTCCGGCTTTGGCGGCTCGGCAGGCACGGCGATTGTGCTGGCCCGCAAGGCCGCTTTATTTGTCGATGGCCGCTATATTTTGCAAGCGCCCAAACAGACCGACACCAAGCTGTTCTTAATTGTCGATATGATGCAAACCGCGCCCTCGCAATGGCTGACCAATATGGCCAAAAAGGGCATGGAGGTCGGCCTCGACCCCCGCCTGCATAGCGAAAGCGCCGTCAAATTTTATCGCGACCGATTGGCCGCCAAGGGCGCAAGGCTGGTGCTGATAGATGATAATCCGCTGGATGCCGAATGGCACGACCGGCCCGAACTGCCCGACACGCCGGTGGTGATTCAGCCAACCCGCTTGGCCGGACGCACATCGGAGCAAAAGCGCAAAGCGCTGGCGGCTGATTTAAAAAAAGCCGGACATGATATGTTGCTGGTCGCGCAGCCTGAAAATATTGCTTGGCTGCTGAACATTCGCGCCCAAGATGTGCCGCATACGCCTTTTGCGCTTTCTTTTGGCCTGCTGCATAAAAACGGCAGCTTTGACTGGTTCATCAGAAAAAGCCGCGTTGACGCCACAGTGCGCGCCCATATTGGTGGTGGGCTGCGTCTGCACCGCCAGGGCGATATGCTGGCCAAGTTAAAAGGCCTTAAAGGCAAGACCGTCGCCTATGACCCGAGCAACACACCGGCTTGGTTTGGCGAGCAAATGATTGACGCCAATCTGGTGCGCGTCACCGACCCGTGCGCCCTGCCCAAAGCCGCCAAACACAAAGCCGAGATTAAGGCGAGCATCGCCGCGCATGAAATGGATGGCGCGGCGCTTTGCACTTTTCTCGCTTGGTTCGATAAACATGCCGCCAAGGGCGCGCTGACGGAAATCTGCGCGGCCAAACAGGCCGAGGCCTGCCGCGCTGCATCAGGCAAATTGCTGGATTTGAGCTTTGACACCATATCCGGCACCGGCCCGCATGGCGCGATTGTGCATTATCGCGTGACCGAGAAAACCAATCGCCGCATTAAAGCCGGTGACCTTTATTTGATTGATAGCGGCGGCCAATATCAGCAAGGCACAACCGATGTTACGCGCACGGTTTTGGTCGAGGGCGGCAAGCCCCCGGCCGGTGCGATTGATGCCTTTACCCGCGTCTTGCGCGGGCATATTGCGCTGGCTATGGCGCATTTTCCGGCCGGCACAAACGGCATGCAGCTCGATACGCTGGCGCGCGCGCCGCTATGGGAAGTCGGGCTGGATTTCGACCACGGCACGGGCCACGGCGTCGGCAGCTATCTGTCCGTGCATGAAGGGCCGCAGCGCATTTCCAAAGGCGGCACCGTCGCCTTGCAAGAGGGCATGATTGTCTCCAATGAGCCGGGCTATTACAAAGCCAATGCTTTCGGAATTCGCATTGAAAATCTGCAATATGTGACGGCGCTGAAAAAGACCAATGGCCCGCGCCCGATGATGGGTTTTGAACCGCTCACACTCGCGCCGATTGACCGCCGCCTGATTGATAAAAGCCAAATGAGCGCCACCGATGTGAACTGGCTCAACGCCTATCATGCGCGGGTGCAAAAAACCCTATTGCCGAAAGTCGATAAAGCGACGCAAAGCTGGCTGAAGAAAAACTGCAAACCGCTCTAAGCGCCATTAGCGAGCGGCGAGGTCAATCCATTGGTCTTCGGTCAATATCTCAACCCCCAATTCAGTGGCCTTGGTCAGCTTTGACCCGGCCCCCGGTCCGGCAACCAAAATATCGGTCTTGGCCGATACTGAGCCGACAACTTTCGCGCCCATCGCCTCGGCCCGTGCCTTGGCTTCGGCGCGGGTCATTTTCTCAAGCGTGCCGGTGAACACAATGGTTTTTCCCGCCACCGCCGTATCGGTCGCCACGGCTTCGGGCGGGGTCGGGTTAATGCCCGCCGCGATGAGGGCGGTCACGGCGGCGCAATTATCCGGCGAAGAAAAAAAGCCGACCAGCGCATTCACCAAAGCCTTGCCGACACCATCCAGCGTTTCAATCTCACTGCGCGCCGCCTCATCACCCGCCGCCATATTTTGCGCGGCCTGCATCATGGCGGGCAGCGACATATAATGCCGCGCCAAAAGCCGCGCTGAGGTTTCGCCAATATGACGAATGCCAAGCGCGAAAATATAGCGATCCAAATCGGCGGTTTTACCCGCCTCAATCGCGGCAAATAATTTACGCGCACTGTCTTTAATCGTGCCGATTTTATCCTTCGCGCCCGATGTATATTGCCAAATCTCCGGCGGATTATCGGCAAAGCGCGCTTCTAGGGTGAAGATATCCTGCGGGCTACGAATGAGGCCCAATTCCCAATAATCATCAATTTGCTTTTGCCCCAGCCCTTCAATATCCAAAGCGGCGCGGGAGACAAAATGCTTCAATCCCTCCCGCGCCTGCGCCGGACAGGTCAAACCTGCCGAGCAGCGCGTCACCACATCAGCCTCGCCATCATCGCGAATTTCACGCAAGGCAGGCGCGCCACATGCCGGACAGGCGCTCGGCAATTCATAAGGGCGACTTTGGCTGTCGCGCTTCTCAACCAGCACACGCACAACTTGCGGGATAACATCACCGGCGCGCTGAATGACCACATTATCGCCAATGCGAATATCTTTGCGAGCAATCTCATCGGCATTATGCAGCGTCGCATTCGACACCACGACACCGCCGACCGTTATCGGCTCCAGCTTGGCGACCGGCGTCAGCGCGCCCGTGCGCCCGACCTGAATATCAATATCATTGAGCTTGGTGGTGGCCTGTTCGGCCGGGAATTTATGCGCGATAGCCCAGCGCGGGGCGCGTGAGACAAAACCCAGACGCTGCTGATAGTCCAGCCGGTCAACCTTATAAACCATGCCATCAATGTCATAGCCCAGCGCGGCGCGTTGCGCGTCAATATCCGCCCAATGGGCCAACAAGCCGGATGTTTCATCAACCGTCACAAAAGCCGGATTAACGCTAAAACCCCACTCGGCAAAACACGCCATCATGCCGCTTTGCGTATCGGCGGGCATCGCGCTCATCTCGCCCCATGTATAGGCGAAGAATTTGAGCGGGCGTTGCTTGGTAATCGCGACATCAAGCTGACGCAGGCTGCCCGCTGCCGCATTGCGTGGATTGGCGAAAATCTTGCCACCCTGCGCGCTTTGACGCTCATTCAACGCGGCAAAATCGGAATGGCTCATATAAACCTCGCCGCGCACCTCAACAATATCGGGCACATGGTCGGGCAATTGATGCGGAATATCCGGCAGCGTTTTCAGATTGGCGGTGATGTCCTCGCCGACACGGCCATCGCCGCGTGTCGCGCCCTGCACCAAAACGCCCTTCTCATAGCGCAAGCTGGCCGACAGTCCATCAATCTTCGGCTCGGAGGTGAAGCGCAATTCCGCCACCGCCTCGAGATTGAGAAAGCGGCGAATACGGCCATCAAAATCGGTGACATCTTCCTCGTTAAACGCATTACCCAGAGATAACATCGGCACGGCATGTTCTATTTTGCCGAAAGCCTGTGTCGGTGCTGCGCCAACGCGCTCGCTCGGGCTGTCGCTGCGTTTTAAGGCCGGAAAACGCGCCTCAATCGCGGCATTGCGCTGCCGCAAAGCGTCATAATCTGCATCTGAAATCAGCGGCGCATCATTTTGATAATAGGCGGCATCATGGGCGCCTATCTCTGCCGCCAAACGCGCCAATTCTTGCTCGGCTTGTGCCGCGCTCAGCGCCTCAACCGGCATATTGGCGGCCACTACCCGACCTCCAATAGGCGTTGCGCCGCCGCCCTCGCCTCATCGGTAATGCTGGCACCCGATAACATGCGCGCCACTTCTTCCAAACGCGCCGGATTGTCGAGCGGCACAACACTGGTGCTGACCGACCCGTTTTCGCCGCTTTTGCTGACCTGCCAGTGATAATTCCCCCGCGCCGCCACTTGCGGGCTATGGGTTACGACCAAAACCTGTCCGTTTTGGGCCAAGCGATGCAGCCTTGTGCCGACCGCCTCAGCCACCGCGCCGCCGACACCGGCATCGACTTCGTCAAATATCAATGTGCCGCCATGCCCCTCGGCGGCCAGTGTCACTTTCAGCGCCAACATAAAGCGCGCCAATTCCCCGCCTGAGGCGATTTTGGCAATCGGCCCGGGCGCCATGCCCGGATTGGTGGAGGCGACAAAGCTGATTTTATCAAGCCCATGCGCCGCGCCATCCTCGGGCGCACCGGTTTCA
>VMHT01026084.1_pt1 | contig 26918 bp, 40 predicted proteins | sample 4693611 | NCBI WGS metagenome assembly VMHT01 (sample SAMN12280063, study PRJNA550983) | marine metagenome | isolation source: seawater sampled from same location over 5 years 0.02-0.2 micron viral filtrate | place: USA: collected off the coast of southern California halfway between the port... ...
ACAATCGTCTGGGAAAGCGAAATATAATGACAAAAAAGTTCTCGACAGTAACCGTACAAGGTGAGTGGGAAGTACAATGTTATGATGTTGAAGTGGAGGTAGTAAGTGCAAGTAGGTGATTTAGTTAGAAAGTTTACCAGTATCAAAGGGACTTACCAGTATGGCATTGTGACTGCTGTGTCAGGTACTTCCAACTTGCCGACACTGACTGCAAGGGTTGCTTGGATTAACAGTAACCCAAAGAACCCTTGGATGATGGCAAAGCATATAGAGGTGATCAGTGAAAGTTCTACAAAAAGTTTGAATAAAAGTTAAACCCCAATCGTATTATTGATATAACCCGAACAGCGAGGCATTATGCAAGTCGGAGATTTAATCAGAACAATATATTCAGACAGAATAGCAATCGTCACAGAGGTTAATCCTTTGCCAACTTGGAATACTTCGCCTTTCGGAGTGAAGTTTACTATGTTAGATGGTAAGCCCATTAGCAAATACAGTGGCGGATCGCCAGATGGTATGCAACCAAGCGACAGGATACGAATAGTAAGTACAAAAACCCCACAGCCAGTGCAGTTTATAAGGGACTGGGATCACGGATGGTGGAGAGGTGGACTATGGGGGGAAACTTATGCTCAAAATAGGTGATTTAGTCAAAGACATATCAGGAATAATGGGGGTTGTACTTGTAATAGATGTAGATTTCGCAAAGACAACTTTCGGTTGGGTGAAGAAAAAACATTTAGAGGTGATAAATGGAAGTAGGTGAACTATACAGGTTTGAGGGGGGCTATTGCCCGATGAAGTTTTACGGCAAGATCGCTGTATACCTTGGAGAAGATCCTATCCATCGCAGTGATGGGGTAACTGTGATCAATCACAAGATTGTGATACAAGGCGAGCCACATACAAGGATCATTGATCGGACTTGTTTGAAATGGATGATAAAACTTTGAATAAAACTTAATCTTCAATCGTATTATCTATATAACACATTTAAGGGGGTTCAATATGTTTGAGCATTTCTCTAACTGCCACGGTGAGTTAAACGCACTAATGGCATTGATAACATCGTTTCCACTGATAGGTATGTGGTTTAGTGCTCAGTTTTGGAGTACGCACGAAGATGGTGAGGTGTGTAATGAAGAAGGGTGACATAGTGATCCACGATTTTTGGGGCAAAGGAATGATTGTCCAACAGCAAGGGGTTGTAGATCGTTGGCTTGTTCGATGGTTCGAGCCTTGTACAAAAGGCAGATGGGATGTTGTAGGTGTATGGGGATCTGAGTTGGGGGTGCTAAGTGAAAGTAGGTGATTTAGTTGTCCTTTCTGCAAGGGGAAACAAACTCCAACGCAATACAGCGATTGCACATTATCACGGTGGCTACGGCTTAATCAACAAGGTGGGTGATGGTGACATTTTCGACTTGCGTATCACTTGGTTTAAGAGCAATGGCGAGTTCTATCGCACAAGGTATTTTGATCGTCACGAAGTAAAAAAGAAAAAAGTTTGAATAAAAGTTAAACCTTAATCGTATATTAGATATAACAAACAAGACAGGAGATAAAATGTCAAAAATAACAGTAGAGCAAGTCGAGTTCTGGCTTGGAAGTGATTGGAAAACGTCAGAGATATTAGAAATCTTAGCAGACTTGGCTAATGGGGATTATGAACAACAACAGTTAAAATCTGACATTGTTAATACCTGTTCGCAACATCAAAATATATAGAGGTGTCCAATGGGATATAGAAGTCAAGTATTATTAGCCTTTGATAAGGCTCTGTTACCAAAGTTCTTAGATGTAATCGCAAGGAGCGAGAACACAAAGAAACTTGTTTTTGAATGGCGAGAGAGTTGGGATAAAGAGTTCCAAGGTGAACATCACTGTATTGTTTGGGATCACATCAAGTGGTATCCCGATGAAGATACCCATGCCATCGAAAACTTTGCAAACGACAACCACGAAGATGCTCGCTTTATTCGTATCGGTGAAGAATATGATGACAGCGAGGATTATGGCGAGTTTGCACAAGACTCGATCCAAATCGAAAGAACGCAATCAATAGAGTTTTATTAGGGGGTACTTATGTTAATAGCAAGTTTCGGGTGCAAAGTTAAAAAAGGTGACTTAGTTTCTATGAATAAAAACAAAGAACTTGTCTGCCCCAACACAGGCTCAGACGCAACGATCAAAAAGGGAACAACTGGTATTGTTCTAAGAGAGGTAAGTATTGATCATTGGGGCGAGTATTATGTAGCCTTTGACAGCAGAGTAGTCCGAGTGGATGAATACAATCTTGATGTTGTGAAAAAAAGTTTGAATAAAAGTTAAACTCATTCGTATCATTACTGTAACCAATAACCAACGAGGTTTATATGCAACCAGATACCGTATTTCTTGTAGGACAAGTTTTCTGGGATATGTTTCTGATCCTAATCGCAAGTATCATTGTATCGACAGTGATCTCTTTTATTGTCGTGAATACCGTACCCGAAAAAAAGATTGAAAGTTTTTTGAATAAATATGGTATCTGAGCCGTAGTATATATGTAACCAATAAATAACAACCACTAAACAAATGGAGTTCCAATGAAAGGACTTACCACATCAAATGGCGGTTCAAACCGTAGCCAATCCACCTGCTCATTCTGTCGTAGCCCTGATCATCAGGTAGGCAAATGTCCACACGTTGCGATCATCAAAAAGTCTTTGGACAAAGGTGTGATCCCACTCAAATATATGGCATCAGTTACTCCCAATGCGCCTCTAAGCGGAAACACCTATCGAAACAACAGTTATTGGAGATCGCCTCTCAGTGGCTATTATTCACACGGTGACAACTGGGGCGAACTTCACAAGCAAACCCAAAAAGCCTACGACAAGTGGAGTAGAGCGCAAGATAGAGCCAAGAATAAGGGTAAGTCCAAGCGAAGTACCGCAAACCGAACTTGTGGATACTGTGGCTCTAAGGATCATACTCGCAGAACCTGTGGGCTTTTAGCAAGTCACAAGACAAAGTTGGCTAAGGCTAACCGTAACTTCCGAAAGTGGTTCTATCAAGAGTATGTCGAGGGACAAGGACTATCCACAGGTGCAATCGCTGAGATCACTTGTCACGATGAGGGTGGCTATAACCGAGAGGCAACTACAGAAACAATCCGCACCCTTGTAACCGAGATTAACTGGGATAGTATCAACCTTTTCGCCTGTAAAGAAGATGCCGAGATTAACTGGAGATCAGTACAAAACTGGACAGGCGCAGACTTGGGATGTACTCAGGACAAGTTAACAAACATTCAAAACTTCATTCAATCGGGGGCTTACCTTAAAGTGCCAAAGTCTGCTTTCGAGGGTACAAACATTCAATACGGTAGTCGTTCTTGGAACACCAGTGAACAGCCGTATCGAGCAGTCCCCTTGCCAACTCTAAGGAACTATGCAGAGCGCATCAAAACTTGGGATACGAAAACTCGTTACTATAACTCATCCAAGATCCAGTCAGTGAAGATTGTAAGCCGTGCGCCCCAAATACTTGCAGACGATTGGGTGGATGGATACTCAGATGAAATGTCCGTTATCTTCAAGAAGTTTACACTTGCACAACTGGAGTTCTTAGGTATCATCGAGCATATCAAAGAATGGGAAAAGAAAGATCAATAAACTTTGAATAAAGAGAACTGGCTAATCGTATAACTTATGAAACCAAGAAACTAAGAGGCTGAAGATGAAGAAATACAAACTTGATACTATTAACTCTCTTGTAGAAGGAATACGATTAGCCAGTTCAAACTCCCTGACAGGACACAGAGGCAACTTCTTTGATAAGTTTATCCTATCTCTCATAGAGATAAACACCCTTGTCAATGAAAATCGGTATTCTGAGTGGAGTAGGAAAAAGGCGAACAACTATCACACTTGGCTTTCCTATGATGAGAGTGATAACACTATTGTCCTTAATCCTCGAAGAAGTGATGATTGGAGTAACAACCTTATTGAACAAGCCATTGAACGATATGATCCGTCCGTTATTTCTGAATGGGTGGAGTTTGCTAAATCTTCTGAATATAAGACAAATCTTAATCAGGTTTGCGATTATTATAGTAGAAGTGGTGGCTATTTTCGTAGGTTGATCCAACTCCATCGCAGTGGAGAGGTATTGAATAAGGGACAATATGACAAGATTGTGAATAACAAATATGCTCAAAAGGTGATCACTGCGATCAATGCCAAGCCGATCTTTGCAAAGGGTTCACTTGTAGACTTTCGCTCAACTCACGAAGAAACGCAAGATGAAAACGGTTCAAGGCGATTGTACAAAAATGCACCTTTAGGCTTGCTTATCTTGTCCTCCGATGCACCTATAGTCAGTGCCTGTAAGGGTGCAAAGCGATATAAGGTAGTTCCTATCGGACATAACGAGCCTTTCTATGTCGAGGAAAGGTGGCTAAAGAAAAGAAAAAAAAGAAAGTGAATAAAATCCTAATGCCAATCGTCTAATATATAAGAGGTGAATATGAAACCAAAATACACAAGTGATCTTCCAATCCGATGTGCAAGTCGCTATTCCGTGACTTATATGTATCTCAATGGAAAGCAAGATAGTGTAAGGCTATGTGTGAGCAAAAGCATACGAAGTGGCGGTGTCAAGCCCTTACAGGGAGATCAAAAGGTATTCCCCACACTTGAAAAGGCAAGAGAATATGCCTACAATCACGGCTATATCGTATATTACGAAGAAAATGAAAAAAGTTTGAATAAAAAATAAACTCAGCCGTATAACTATTGTAACCACAAAACATTGGGGGACATTATGTCCAAGAAGTTCGATCTAAATAAGCACACTGCAAGACTACTTATGCGAGAGCCGTTTTTTGCGGGCATTTCACGGAGGGTAGACAAGACTGCCTCTACCGCTATCCCTACTGCTGGTGTACGGCTCAACAAGGCTACTGGTTACTTTGAAATGCTCTACAATCCTGAGTTCTTTGAGGGATTGACGGATGTTCAAAAGTTGGGTGTCCTCAAGCACGAGTTTTATCACCTGATCTTCCAACACGTCACGGATCGTCTACCCGAAGATGGTATGTCAAAAGTGTGGAATGTCGCAACTGACTTGGCTATCAACAGCCACCTTATTGGTGAGTTGCCCGAAAATGGCTGTATCCCATCTTTGAAAGATACACCCTTTGAGGAATACCCTGTCGGCTTGTCTGCCGAGGCTTATCTCAAAATGCTCAAAGAAGATGAACAGTTTCAAAAGCCAGAAGATGGTGATGGCGAGGGTGGACAAGGTGAAGGCTCAGGCGGTGGCTTGCCCGATACCCTTGACGATCACGGTGATTGGGGCGAGAGTTCCGAGGGTACTGAGGCAGGCGAGATTGCAAAGCAACGGCTCAAAGAGATCCTTGAGCAAGCGAGTAAAGAGGCGAACCGTTCTGGATCGTGGGGTACTGTATCTTCTGAAGTACGAAAGGAGATCCAAAAGTTCCTTAATCCATCGATTGACTGGCGAAAGATGTTGTCATACTTCATCAAGACTTCTCGTAAGGCTAACAAACGATCTACTATCCGTAGGCTCAACAAGCGGTATCCTCGCATCCACAGTGGGCATAAGGTGACAAGGGTAGCAAACATCGCTATCAGTATCGATCAGTCGGGATCTGTCAGTGATTATATGCTCGCCTCATTCTTCAATGAGTTGAACAGCCTTTCAAAACTGGCTACCTTTACCGTAGTTCCCTTTGATACTGAGGTTGACGAAAGCAAGGTTTTCACTTGGAAAAAGGGCGAGAACCGAGAGTGGGAAAGGGTTCTATGTGGGGGTACTTGTTTCAATGCACCTACCAAGTATGTCAATGATCGTGACTTCGATGGGCATATCATCCTCACCGATATGTATGCTCCTAAGCCTATTCCGAGCAAGTGCCAACGGATGTGGATCACAGACGAGAACGGAAAAACTAACCCATACTTTGACACCAAAGAAGTGGTAGTAGCGGTTAAGGCAAGCGATTGAAAAAAAGATTGAATAAAAGTTATTCTTCAATCGTATTATCTATGTAAGGCGAGAGTGATTAGGAACTCTCAAAAAAAATAAAAAAGTTTGAATAAAACTAATAACCCAGACGTATATTTACTGTAACAACAAACAAAGAGGTTCAAAATGGCTATTCCATTCTCATCATTCATAAAGTGTGCAACATTCGTACTCGACATTAAAAAGCCTGTACTCGTTAGAGGACGGCACGGTATCGGTAAATCCGAAACCATCTACCAAATCGCTGAGAAGATGGGATTGCCTGTTGTCGAAAGACGAGCCTCTCAAATGACAGAGGGTGACTTGCTTGGACTACCTGACAATCGTGATGTGGTTGTCAATGGTATCAAAGCCACCACTTTCAATCCACCCGATTGGTTTGTGACTGCCTGTACCGAGGCTTGTGTCCTGTTCTTCGATGAGATTGATCGTGCTACAATGGAAGTTCGACAAGGTATCTTTGAACTTACCGATAGCCGTAAGATCAATGGACACTTTCTCCATCCCGATACCGTTATCATCGGTGCTGTCAATGGCGGTGAACACGGAGCGCAATACCAAGTAGGTGAGTTTGATCCTGCTGAGTTGGATCGCTGGACTGTGTTCGATCTTGAACCTACTGTTGAGGACTTTCTTCAATGGGCTAAGGGTAAAGTTGACGATATGGTGTGGGACTTTATCAATCAGAACCACAAGCACCTACTCCACGAAGATGACTATGAGCCTAACAAGGTTTATCCTACTCCTCGATCTTGGGTACGGTTCAATGACTGTGTAGTCAATGGCGATCTACTCAATGCTACCGATGATGGCTCTAATGCTATCCTGTTCAATCTTGCTCAAGGCTTTGTAGGCTTAGAGGGTGCTGTAGCCTTTACAGACTTCCGAAAGTCTTACGAGCGACAAGTAACCATTGAACACCTCATTGATGAGGGTAGGCTTGATAAGGTTGCTGAGTGGGGTATCAATGAACATTCCGCTATGGTTGAAAAGATCGAGAATAAAGACATTCTTGCAAGTCGCTTGACTTCTGATCAGATCCAAAACCTTGTAAACTACTTTGCAGTGTTGCCGAGTGAGTGCGGAATGAAGTTGTGGACACTTATCGGTAAGGAAACATCTAACCAAGATAATATGGTTGACATTCACCAATCCACTACTACCGATGGTGAACCAGTATCCACTTTACTTGTCAAGATGTACGAGGGATAACCAAGGTTCTAAGGGGGCAGTCGCAGTGTAGCGACACCCCCGATTTTTTTCTTTGAATAAAAACTAAACTCAATCGTATTATATATGTAACCGAGAAACAAGAGGTAGATTATGAGTAGCAGTAACGGTAAAGGTGACAATACAGACTTTACAGCAGTTGGAATAGCGGAGGGATGGATAGAGGCAGAAAGTGAAGAAAAAGTCATTGAGGCTTGGCAACACTTGATCGACACTGGCATTTGTTGGCAACTTCAAGGATACTTCGGCAGAACGGCTCACAGGCTAATCGAAGAGGGTATTTGTAAGCACCCAAGGCAAGCCCGAAACGCCCACGAGCATCCAGTCGGTTGAAAAAGACTTCGCCCTATTTTTTCCTTTTCTTGAACGAAAACTAAGTTTATGCCCCCTGTTGCTTAGGGCATCTAAGAAGTATATGAGCGACACTAACACTAACAAAAACAGGAAGAAAAAGCCGTCAGGGGTACGGCTTATCAAAAGGCAAGTAGGCATTATCAAGGGATACAAAAATCTTGGTGCAGAAAGCAACACCCCACCATTCTTAACTTTGAAACTACTTTATCGAGAGATCATTATGAGCAACTTTTCCACTTTTATCATCACAACCGCATCAATCCCTTATCTTTGGTTTGCTCTTGTGCTTTCCTATCCGAAAGCCGTATCCGAAGATCCTATCGCTTATGTCGAAGTTGTAGAGGATGAGATTGAGATTGAATACATCAACCCACCGACAGCAGACGAGATCGAAAGAGCAAAAAACTTTGAATAAAATATAATCCTCAATCGTATTACTTATAGAACCCGAAACAATGGACTATCAAATGCTTTCAGAACAACAGATCAAAGAACTTGCAAGCGCACTTGAACAGGCAGTCAGCGAAGAACCCGAAGAGGTATCAGAAGAAGAAGTTTTCAAAAATGCCATTTGGACAGTTGAAAATCTCGATAAGGCAGTAAAGGGGCGAGGGTTTCCATTCCCATCGGAGGAAGTGCAACTTTCTCGTAAGGCTCAGATCCTCAATAGTCTTTGCTTTGTCGTTGCCGAAACTTGGGGAGAGATCACCGACAACCCCGAACTTCAAGCCCTTGGTGAGCAAGCGATCAACACGATCCTTGCAGAACTTGAAAAAGTTAATGCATCATCTTGAAAAAAAGATTGAATAAAATCTCATCCTCATTCGTCTAATAGATATAACCACTAACAAGGGGCTACAAAATGGCTACAAACCTTTATACAGTAATCACAAGAGATCAGGCAATCGCATCTTTTGAAGAATATGAACTGCCATCCATTCGAGCAGAATATGAGCAAGATGGCGAACCCGATTATGTCGCACGATCCGAGGCTTGGAGCAACTATGTTGATAGCCTTTGGCAAAATCGACAGATCAGTGATTGGCAACTTGAACATTGGGATCACCCCGATTGCACGGAGGATCAATAACAATGGGTATCAATCGTCTAAGAACTCCAATAGCCCGCTCGTTTGAGTCAAGAGAGCAAGCGAACCAATGGGCATATCGAAACGGTAGAACAGATCAAAGGCTCTTTGTGATTACCGAGAATGTACCGACACCCTTTACGTATTGGGTGCTTTGCGATCAATCTTTCAACCTTGCGAGGACAGTACAGAAAAGGGGCTATCAAATCCTTTCTGTCTATGAATAAAAAAAGATTGAATAAAACTTAAAGCCCAATCGTATAACTAATAACAACAGCAACCCAAACAGCAGAACAGCGAGAGGTTCACAGATAATGAAAATCCCCTAATACATAGTGCCGATAGCCAAGAGGGGCTTGTATATCTCTTGGAGTAACCACTAAGTTTGCAGAACAACAAAGTAAAAAAAACTTTGAATAAACTTAAACCTTCAACCGTATAACTAATAAGAAGAGAGGAACACAGGGTTTCTCTATTTGATTTCACGCACACATAAGGGCAACTAATGCCATTCACAGATAAAAGAGTTTTCATGCGTCCCAATAGCAACATTGCTTATAAGACACTAAACAGTTTCACTTTGTATAGTCTAATGGGTAGGTATGCAGAACGAAGTGAGATCATTATGTACAACTACCTTAAAAACATTCTTATAGAGAGAGGTTATCTTGATTAGATTTTTCATATTCTTTACCGTGGCTTGGTTCACACTTTCAATACTTCCTCACTGGCTATTGGCTATCCCATTAGCAGTAGGCATTAACAAAGTAGCCTTTGGCTAAAACCTATATATGATTTTATCGTGTGTGTGGACAAGTCAAGTAATGTATACGATTTCATACACGGGCGATATAAGATTATTCACTTTCCATTAGGATTTATCGGGTATCAAGCCCACACTAAATAGATTATTCGGACAATAAATGTCCACTTCACAAAAAAAACAATGAATAGTTTCGGTGTTTCATTCGTATAATGTATGTAACCGAAACAAATGGAGTTTCACTATGACTAAGACAACAAATGAAAATGTAGCAAGCCGTTGGGCAAGAGGACAAGAGGCAAGTAACCATAACGGTAACTTCACCACCAATGGGGATAAACTCTATTCCTATCGTCAACTAATCGGTATCACTACCACCGAGGGAAAGAAAGTCTTGTTTGACTTCACGGCTAAAACTGGCAACTTCTTGTCAATGACTACCAGTTCAAAACACATCAGCCCAGCGAGGGGTTATGCTGATTTGACTGTGAACCCGACAGTGGTGCAGAACCTTGAAGCCTTTAATCCTAAACCTTTCTAAAAAAGATTGAATAATCCTTATTCCCCATCCGTATAATGTATGTACCAAGGAGATAGAATGTTTAAAGTCGGTGATATCGTTCGGACAGTTCGTGAGATTCGTAACAACCCAGTGGTAGCAGAAAGGCGAGGTTGGAATCCTGTGCCTGCTCACTCCGTGGGTGTTGTGATAACTGTAAAGGAAACCGATCTTAATGCCTGTTACCGAGCCAATGGCAAGGGTGATGTTTATGTCGATGTTCACATCTTCGATGATGGCACGGGCGAGCCTTGGAAAGCGGGTAACTACCATTCGGGGAGTTTTGAGAAGATCCTCTAATCGGACATAAAATGTCCGTTTTAACTTATTTTAACTTTTTTGAATAAAAGATTGAATAAAGTTAGGGGCTCAACCGTCTAATATATGTAACCAATCAACAGCGGGGCTTTTATGCCGTATCTCTTCAATCTCATCTTTGCTCTCCTCTTGACATTCTATGTCGGCAATCAACAAATTATGATCCAGATCAATGATGATCGGCAAGTTCAAATAAAAGTGAAAAAAGATCAAAAAAGATTGAATAAATCTGAAGTTGAAACGTCTAATATATATGCGAACAACAAAGAACACGAAGAAAAGTTTTTTTGATAACGGACATATTCTGTCCGTTTCAGGCTTGCATACCCCTTTATAATATGTTATATTATAGTATAAGAAAAAAAAAAAACTCTTAAAAAAAAACTCTCAATCTCACTCTCCTCTAAGGATTATTCAATATGACTACTCAATCTCAAAATGTTCAAATCTCCGAAACTGAAATCTTTGCTTGCTACGATATGGTTCGTGGTGTTCTTCTTTCAAAATGTCGCAATCCTCAAGTAGCCCACGATAGCGCAATGGACGGTATCCTCAAGGCTATTGAAAATATGGATAAGTACAACGGCAAAAGCAAGGTTTCAACTTGGGTTTGCACTGTTGCATATCGTCTTTGGCTTGACGGTATCCGTTCACACTCTAACTCAAAAACCACTTATACAGGTGACAATGTATTCCTCGAAAATGTAGGTGGATACTATGAAATGGAAGAGTTCGGTAATGGGCTTGATAACTCCGTTATCACCGAGGCTCTTGCTAAGTTGTCGGATGCCCATAAGCAAGTTTTAACCTTGCATTACATCGAGGGCTTGAAATACCGTGAGATTGCCGAGCGCATCGGTAAGCCTATCGGTACAGTGATGAGCCGTATCAATCAGGCAAAAGCCAAGTTGAAAGGTAACAATGCGCTTGTAGCAATGATGAAACAATAATGTTTCATTGTTACGGACATTATTTGTCCTCTTATATAAGGGGGACAGTTTTTGTCCGTTTATATAGGGTAAAATCAAATAGCCTAAAAGCCCAGTAAAATCAAATAGATAGGGGCTACCCCCCTCCCCCCCCTATCGGGACACCTGCCGTAACAGCCGTGTTTCGACTTGGGGAAGTCTCTTTTCAACACGCGTATCATTTTTCCAGATTTAAAAATTTTGCCATTTTTTTGAGATTTGAGAACAAAGGTGCATAATTAACTACTTATAGAGTAACACACCTATAGGAGACATATTATGTCAAACAGATATTCAACAGATAAAGGAATGCAGAACCTCTTTGAAAGCTTTAGAAGAAGCTTAAATGAAGCCCCTAATGTTGCAAGAAATGCACTAGTGGACGATGAGGGCGCCCGTCACTATGCAGACGAGGGCATGCCCACATCAGATGACGTCGCACAAGTAATAGCACAAGCATTACAAGATCCAAAGATGCAAAGCAGACTAGAGCAAGGAGCAGAAGGAGATATAGCTAGTATGATCGTGCAGTTATTTCCAATAGACTCGATGGACTACTCACAAGCAATGCGTGACGGAAGCGGAATCAGCGCTAGCGCAGGACAACCATATGACAAAGATGGAAGCAAAGCAGCAGGACAAGCAGAAACTATGATGGCAAAAGCCAATGAAGCAATAGAAGGCGCACGATATCACCAATTACTAAGTGATCTTGGTATGGATGCCAGTATTGAACAAATAATTGATCTAGCTAAAGGTATATTAGAAGATACAGCCACCCAAAAAATGGGAGTAACTCCCAAGTTTGGTGGCAAATATAAAGGTGTTGCATTAAGCGAAGGTAGAATGAAATACCTTGAGAGCGAGATCGTTAATGGCTTAATGGAAATGATGCAACAGTACGACGTAACTATAGAAGACATTAAAGGTGTTATCGATAGTGGAGCCGTTCAGAATGTCATGGACATGCTTTCAGATAAAAACCGTCCACCTCGCGAACCAATGACGCCAGACGAAAAAGCGCGAATGTACACAAAGACGATTTAGTTATGAAGATTACAAAGAAACAATTACGAGATATTATTCTAGAAGAGCTTAATGCGGCTAATGATACAGCAGCCGATGGACAAATGCTTGAGAACTTGCGCGTGGGCGTGATCGAAAGAATGAGGGCTGTACTAGATGAACTAGTTGACAAAGCTGGTGTAATGGGTGTAGATTCTTCAGAGATCGAGCAAGCGCTTAAGGATTGCATACAGAGAATACAAGAACCTCCACCAATAGATCCACAAGTACCACGATGAAACCAATAATCATTAAAAACGAAAAATTATTAGATCGCCTTTCTATTGTTATTAACATAGGGGCGATTACCCTTTTCCCTTTTATTATTCACAGGGGGCAACTGGATGAGAACGAGTATATCCTCAACCATGAGAAGATACACCTCAAACAACAAGCAGAGCTTCTTCTAATAGGGTTCTACGCCCTTTATGTTATGTGGTGGGCTTGGGGGCGCTTGAAAGGTTTAAGTGGCGCTGAAGCATACATGGCAATCCCTTTTGAAAGGGAAGCTTATGATAACGATATAAATTTAGAATATTTAGAAAGTCGAAAACGTTTCTCATGGATTAATTATATTAGAAAGACATAGGAGATGCATGTCAAAAAAAGCTTTTGAGATTGATATATCACAATTTGAAGAAATGCAAGAATTGATTCTTGAGTATCTTAAAATATTCACCCACTTATTAAACAAGAAAAATTTGCGCATAAAAACTATAACTGTTGATGCTGATACTGACAAGGTTCTCATTGAAGCAGTTGATTGCGATGACGACTCCGATGAGGATACGGAATGGGATTTCGAATGGATTTGATATCATGGCAAATAGATATACTCCAATTGAATACAAACAACTAAGCGATAAACTGATTGGTTCATTAGTATCATTAGGTGTAGACGGAGAAAATTGCGGCGTTGGCGTTGTGATTTCACATCGCCGGTGGTATGGGCATTTTCACGTTTATGTTTTTTGGATATCTAGCCCCTATTTTAAGTTTAAATTAGATCGCCAAAGCGGTTGGCATGAATTTGAAAGATTAACTATTTTATCTAAATGTAGTTAATGACTAATGTTCGAGATATTTATTTTATGCTCAAACTGTTAGTACCCAATGTTGGAGATATAATCACATTCAATGCTGTATGGCAATTACAAATCAACGTTGATAGTGATAATCACTTTCCTTGTGGTGTAGTTACGTCAAAGAAAAAATACCGCGAACTGAGCCATGAGATGTCTAGCAACTCGCTTACTTTGTTTGGCACTTTAGCTTATCCATTGAACACTGGAGAACAATATGTACAAGAGCAAACAGTTTATATTGTGAGATGGGCTACCACTAATAAGGACTTAGCCAAAAGTTACCAATTTATAAATGAAGAGTGGTTTTATAATAATAGTTTCCTAATTGTCTCTAGAGCATAGTTACAACAGGGGGGTATTACTATTGCATTGGACTAAGTTTCTTCCCAACGTTGGAGATTTGTTTGTCTTAGATTATCACAAAGGCAGGAGAGTTGGTATATTTGTCCGAAGTCAATTAAAAGATATTTACATCAATGACTCTCAAACATCAAACAAATCATTTGGGATCGTGTGGGTTATAATGTGGGTTCCTGTAGAAGAAGAAAAAATGCCATCAAAGTATCTATCTGAAATGACAATTATGAACTATTTAAAATCAGGGAAAGGAAAAATTTATAGGAGAAAAGATGGCATTGAATATTAAGCTTGACGTCACAGATACCGACGTGTCAGCAAAAGGGTTTTTTTTGAAAAATGGTAGAGTCTTGCTGGTTAAGCCAACTGGTAGTGATAATAAGTATGATATACCGGGTGGAAAAATTAAATTTAGCGAATCAAAAGAACAAGGGTTATATAGAGAGTGTCTAGAGGAAGTTGGGCTAAAAATCAAACAAGCCAATTTCATAGGTGAAGACAAGGAAAGAAAAAAAGTGTATTTTGCCATACACGACTGGGATGGAGAGATTATTCTTCAATTAGAAGAGATAGAAAAATACCGCTGGGTAGCACTTAAAGACGTATTAGAATATTCTTTGACTAAGACTGCCTATAACGGTTTTGTGCACTATTTATTTATGTAACAGACGGGAGGGTTAACGTATGACTGGTGAATCAAATTCTAGTTGGGAAGCTTATTCTAAAATGGTTCTCAAGCAGTTAGAAAATCTTGATCAAAGTATGAATGGATTACGTCAAGAAATTCAAGAACTTAAGGCAGAGCTAGCTGAAATGAGAGGTAAGCAGTCCAATGTGCAAGACTTGAAAGAATGGAAAAACAAAATGGATGAAGTTTGCTCTCCTACTCAATTGAAAGAACTGAAACAAGAAGTTGAAGACTTGAAATTGTTCAAGGCAAAAGCAATAACCGTTTTCGCCGTCGTACAGTTTGCAATGGGAGTTATATTATTTGCAAAAGATCTTTTGTAAATATGTTATATTACAGCGGTTTTCAAATCCCTTATTTTTATAAGGGATTTTTTATTTATTGCCCATAGTTACTTTATAGATGTCGGGGGTTAATATGTATGAAAACGTTGTTTTTAATACTCTTAGGGGTAGTGTCTTGTAATACAGATCAGATGCTTGTTCATGAAGTAGAAAAGGAAGTAGAAGTATATATTGAAGTACCTAGTGAATGTGAAGTTGTAGAAGAAATTATTGTAGAAGACACAGCATTTGATTTTTCTGATATTTGGATTGATTCCTTAAAGCAAGTCGCTGCGCTCGATGGTGTAGACATTTTTTGGATTATCGATCCTTCTGGATCGATGAACAACGATCAAGAAAACATTATTAATGGCATTCACCACATGATGATGAATCTACCAGAAGTTGGGTGGAGGCTCATGATCCTTCCATCTGATTATAGGCAGGTTGGCGATCTAACGACTTTTCCAATCGTTCCGGGGGATACACTAGCTGATGTAGAACACATGTATTCTTTGCACATGTCAGGCGCGTTTGAAGCAGGGTTTGATGCTGCATTTGAATACATCATATTCAATCCTTATGCCAGTACATGGCTCAGAAATGATGCATCAGCATTATTTGTCTTCGTGTCAGATGAGGAAGAACAATCTCAATACCACTTTTCTTCTCACTATGATTTCATCTCGTGGGTATCAAGTTTTAGACAAAACGTTTTTATTGCTAGTATTGTGAATGTAGATCAGGCTGATACCGTTTGTACTTCTGGACATATGCCGCAAAATGTGGGGCATAACTATATTGACGTGACAACATATTTTTCTGGTAATGTTATTGATATTTGTTCTGAAGACTGGAGTGCCGGTGTTGCGCAGGCATCTACTCAAATTACTCCTTATGAATACATTGATTTAACTCATGTCCCTATGGATCCAGCTTGGATTTATGTTTACATTGATGGAGTGCACAACACTGACTGGTATTATGAGCCTGCAGAAAATAGATTATATTTTACAGTAATTCCTCCAGCAAATTCTTTAGTAGAAGTAGCATATAACTATTAATTTACTATTTATTGTATGTTGTTATATTTTTGCTTATTATTATGCACTGCGTTTGCAGAAGATGTTCCGGTACCTGAAGTTGAATCGGATTTAGAAATAGTAGTGGAAGCTAGCCGGGATTATCAGGTATACATAGCTCCTGTACAATATCACATATATGACGAAAGTGTAGAAGCCGTGATTCCACATCAAATGATATTAAATTACACCAGCAAACATGCAAAAAATTGCAAAGTAAAAGCTGGATACAGCACTTGGCACAATATAACACAGCATGGTGGCATGAAAGTATATGACAAAAGCACAATAGGTTATGTGTGGGACAATTGCAATTACGGCAGAGATCATAGAAAATGTTCTGTACAGAATGATCATTTTTTTCTAGAAACACATGTAACTGTTGATGAAAATGAATTAACTTTATCAATGACTCTATTTAATTCTCAATTGCAGCCAGTTAATACCACCATGACTAAAAATAAAAAATTTGTAAGATGGATTAAACAACAAGAAGTGACAGTAAAAGTAGAGGAAAGTATGATGGGCTCCAGTACAACAATACATAAACCCAAAGAAGAGCTTCCTTTAAAGTGGGAAATACCACACAGTCTGGCTTCTGAATTGGTGTATAAAGCTAGTCTGGGATTATGGCTAGGAGTGAAAATAGATTAAGGAGAAGATCATAATGATAAAAAGAGAAGAAATAATGTGGTTGTTAGAGAATTGTGGTGCTGAGATGCCACCAGAGAAACCAAACTGTGGCTGTGGGCAGGATCCTTGTATTACTCACGGCGCTGACAGCGAGCTATATCTAAAGGCTGATGAGACTACCGTAACTGTTAATGGGAAGCCCGATCACGAAATTGAAATGGCACACAAACAACTGCACAGAACGGCAAAACAATCACAATCTCTGGCAGACAGACTGCATGATATGGAAGAAGCCAATCTCCCAGCATGGGTTCAAGCTAAAATTACAATGGCTTCTGAATATATTTCAAAAGTTCATGGATATTTAGACGATTTGTTGTCCGGTGCAGCGGAAGAAAGTACAGAAATAACAGTTATGAAAGAGGAAATGGAAGGAGATATTCCAAAAGCTCGTCATGACGTCGAAATTGAGCTAAATATCACCAAATCTGATATGAAAAAATTACATAATGGAAAAAAAGTAGTCTTACAAGACAAAACAGGACTTAATAACTTCAAGGTAACGGTGTCAGCTTCGTGAAAAAACAAAGGCTAGTTATATTGCTTGCGTTTTTTGGACATTTTTTGTCCGCATATTTAATTTATATACTTCATCAAAGAGTAAAATATTTAGAAACTAGAGAATGTGTAATAGAGATCAGATTTAATGGAGTCAAGAATGAGTGAATACGATCAAAGAAGAGAAAAAATTATCTTAAAACTTAAAAAAAAGTTTGCTGGGACAGGAATTCCAGATAACTGAGCAGAAAATGCAGCCCGGAGGGTTGTAGATATGTGGGAAAACAGCGATGGTTCTAAAGAAAGTTTTGAGAAAGCAGTTTATACTGTGTATAGAGGACTTTAAGGCTCTATTTATTAGCAATAAGGATTATAAGCATGAAATTAATAATGGAAAATTGGAAAAACTTCACAAATGAAGTGTCAAAGAAAACTAAAGTCATCAATACAGTTGATGGAAAGAAAGAAGTTCAAGCTTCTTTCGAAATAGGCAACTTCTTTGTCTATAGAGTAGTGAATAGAAGTAAGTCACATTACATTGTGACACATACACCAAGTGGGCATATGATACCATCAGAATATTATTTCCAAAATTATGGCGGAAAGCAGGCAGATATCAAAAGAATGTTAAATGATATTGAGCAAAATCTAGATTTACCAGATTTATCAAGCCCTGAGCCCAGTATTGAGTCGTTGCAGACGCTAGCCGACTTTATTTCTGGCTCTCAAGACTTAAACGAGATCGTCGGTAAGGACTCTGCAGACGCTTTGAAAGACTTTTCTGATGCTTCTTCACAAACTGCTGACGATATGGCTGATGTCGCAGATAAACAACAGGCTGCTATTGACGCGCAAACAAAAACATCTGAAAGTTTTCAAGAATTTGCTGATGCAATTGGTGCTTTTTCCGATTCTATCTCTGATAGTTCTGAAGAATCTGATAAAATGTTGGAATTGTATCAAAAATTTGAAGAAGCAAACCTAGGAGAGTTCATTGATAAGATTGGAGAGCTAGCTCCGCTGGCAGATATGATGGATAAAGTTGAAGATGGTAAAGGTGCTGGTGAATTAATTGCCGGTTTACAAGAACTTGACATGGATCCAAAAGAAATTGGAGAAAAATTGACAATGGTTCAAGAATTAAGAGATGAATTTGACGAATATAAGACAGAACAAGAAGATGCTCAAAAAGAAAAAGAAGAAAAACAAGCTGAGAAAGATGCCGAACAAGATGCAGCGATGAAAAATGCATCTAGAGAGAGTACAGATACTAAAAACGCAGCGCAAGCAGAAGCCGAAGGGTAAAAGTGTGGAATTTTGACGAACAAACAAGGCTCGATGATCATGAAATGTATAATTTTGTTGAAAATTATGTCAAAAAAGGATATTGTGTTTATGTTGGTACAGATTCTCAAGCAGTTCAAAATAAATACATATTTGCAACAGCGATTTGCCTTCACCATCCCATAAAAAGAGATGGAGTTTGCTATTTTTGGCAAAAAGTTAAATTTTGCCGGGCGAAATTCAATAGCTTACAAGAAAGATTATTAAAAGAAGCGACTTTGACGTTAGTCACTGCTCAAAACTTAAAAGAAAAAGTCAAAAACATTGACATCGAAGTACACTTTGACGTGTCAAGTGATGAAAAGTATGCTTCACATCGTTCTATGTCACTAATTACATCATATGCATTAGGTTTTGGCTTTAAATACCAAATCAAGCCCCACTCGTGGGCTGCTACTGGGGCTGCAGATGGACATTGTAAAAGATAGTATGTTGGGAGAAGTAAATTATTTAAGAATCAAGGTTGGAGACTTGGTTTCATGGAGAGATATAACCGAGAATGATCCGGATCAATATGGAATTGTCTTATCAAAATATGTTTCCACTTTAAAAGAGAGAAAAATCTGCATGTTGAAGGTTGCCAGCACCAAAGATAATATGATCAAGAATATTTTGGCTATAATTGTTAAAATAGAGAGCAAAAAGACTACTTAATATTGTATTTAATGGAGTTAAATATGAATTCGACTGTTGATCACATCGCAATATTGGTTGACGACTTGGAAGCTGCCGAAAAATGGTATGTTGAGAAAGTTGGTGGAGAAGTAACGCATAAGCAAGAAAATTATATAAGAGTAAAACTAAAAAATACAAATCTTGCGCTTTTAAGCAATAAATTTACTTCTTCTAAGCCGCATATTGGCATACTTTGTGAAAAATACGAAGAACTTCCTGCTGACGGCTCTTTAATTGAACATAGAGATGGTACAACAGGAGTCTATGTTAAAGATCCATTTGGAAATGATATAGAATTCATACATTACGCCAATCAATCAAAGAAATTTTTAATCTGAGGGTATATTAATGATAAAATTAAACAAAAAACATAAGACAGTCTTAAAAGAAGAGATTGGAAGGGCGTGTCTTATTATGCATGCACAAAATCGTCTAGATGAGCATGATTTTCAGACTTTCATGAACGAACTTCGTGACTATGAAGCAAACATTACGATTACAGAGAGCAATCAAAACGATTTTTTATATGAAGGCTTTTTTGAACGCCTGAAGAACTTGGCGAGTGGTACGTTTGCCAAAATTGCACCAGATAATCAACAAAAAATTCAAGATTTATCTGATCAGTTAGATCGAATCATGAGAGGCGATTTAGCCATGGCTAAAGAGACTGGAAACAAGGCTGACGAGGCTGCTGCAATGGGCAAAGCTAGAATGATTGTCAAAGATATTGCTAAATTAGATCCCAAGATGGCTGATGATTTAAAGAAAGCTTTCGAAATTGAAATGGAAGAAGTTGCAACCGATGGTGGCGGAGATGGTGGCGGAGGAAATAGTCAAGCCCAAGATGATGCCAAGAAAGTAGCTCAGGCTGGTGATCAAAAAGCTCAATCTGCTAGAGGCGATAGTTTCTTCTCAAAGTTGTTTGGGAAAATGGGTGACTCTGCACTTGCAGCACAAGACTCAAACACTGCTTTGTACAATATGGCTACAAGAGGCTTTAATAGTTTTTTCCAGCCAAAACAACCCATTCCTATAAATCAAGAAGACAATGTTCTCATGACTGCGTTTATGAATTTATATAATAAGAACCCTGAGTTAGCTAGAATGTTCGCGCAAATGAATCTTACGCCAGATGATATGCAAGCACATATGGATAAGACACCTGACGGTGCTGCTGACGACGATGAAGGCGGCGCAGAGGGCGAAGGCGCCGAGGAAGAAGGAGGACTGTCTAAAGACACTCCTGTGTCCATCATGACACGTCAAAAAGATGTCAAGCCCGGAAAAGGCGGCGAGAAAGAAGCGCCTCTTGTCATGTCAATTGAAAAGATGGGTATTTCCCAGAAATCTGCTCAACAGATTGCTAAAAGAATTGGACAATATCTTAAACAAAGAAAGATTGCAATTGCTGAGAACATGAATAGACTAACTGTTGCAGATACAGATAAGATTGTAGAGAATATTGTATTCAATGCTCCCAAGTCTTTGCTTCTTACTTTATTTGAAGAAGTTTCAGAGGAAGATATGGAAGAAATCTTTGCCGCCAGACGAACCAAAGATCCAAAGAAGATGAAAAAGGTTTATAGAAAGATGGCTATGAAATATCATCCGGATCGAGGCGGTTCTGCTGATGACATGGCAAAAGTCAATAAAGAAATTGGTAAAAAAGTTCAAAATAGTTATAAAGAAGACGAGAAAGAAGACGAGAAGCCAGTAAAAGCTTCTGGTGAAACTCCTTCTGCTAAAGATATTGAAAAAGATATTAAGTCAAAACCAGAGAAGGCAGCTATTATATTTGTCAAAGACTTGAAAAAAGCGGGGGTTAAAGTAGATGACGAAACATCGACTGCGTTGGCAACTCAATTTGATAAGATCAAGAGAGATATGGTACCAAGAGAAAAAATTAGTACAGCGCTTGCGTTGGTGGTATCCAATGCAGAGAGCGGTGAGACATCTCCTAGAGATGCCAAGATCCAAGTTGCAGGTATTGCTAATCTTGATCCTGACAAAGATATCACTAAGCAAACCCCTCCAGAAAAAGTAATTAGAAATGCTTTCAAGGCTGAAAGAGCTAGAATCCGTGCTATGTCTAAGGGTAAGGGCGTAATTCACAAGATTATTTCAAGATTCATCTCTGATAATCAATTCTTGATGAAGAAAGATCCTGCTCTTAAAGATATTTTTGATGATCAGCCTAAGTTCAATCAATTTGCCAAGAAAATCAGAAAGAATATTCGTCGTATGCTTCAAAGAAGAGGGTATGAAGAATCTGAAATTGGAAACTTGTTAGAAAGAATGAACGTTGAAGCAGAAATGAGAAATTCTGTTAAAAAAGTATTGATGGAGCATAATAAGTGAAATGCGATATAACAAATAATTCTGATATGGATATTGGTGAACTAAGTCCTCTTATTGATGACTTAGCTTCTCACGTTCAAGGGGTAATGAAGTTAAATTCGTTACCAGCAATCACTTTGCAAGAGGATGCTGATAATGCTGATGTTCTTTTAGGTAAGACTGCACAGTACGATCCTCAGAACAAAGTCATAACAGTATATGTGACTAACAGACATCCAAAAGATATTATGAGATCGATTTCTCACGAAATGATTCATCACTCTCAGAATGAAAGAGGTGAATTTGATAATATCGGGGCTGTTGGTGAAGGATACGCACAAGCAGATAAACATTTGCGTAATATGGAAAAAGAAGCCTATTTAAAAGGTAATATGTGTTTTCGCGATTGGGAAGACGGATACAAAAGACAAATGATGGAATCTATCCATCGACAGAATTCATTTAAAAGGAGAAATAATACAATGAAAATTCACAAATGGAAAAATAATGAACTTAACAGATTGTTGATGGAAAAGTTTAGTCTTGGCGAAGGCAATTACAATCGTGAAGAAGAAGAAGAGCAAGAAGAAGAAGAGCAAGTAGTCAACGAAGCTGAAGAAGAGAAAAAGGAAGATAAAGGTGACGATGAGCCAGAACAGTTGTATAGGTACGACAAGGATGGAAAAATCGTTCCTGTAACAAAAGCCTACATGTCTGCGAAGAAAGTGAGAAAGTTTTTTGGCTTAGATGAAGAAAAGAAGCCAGATGAGAATAACGATGGAATTCCAGATTACGCTCAAGACGGAAAAGGTAAAAATGATTTAGGAAAGCCCGGAAGCCGTAAAATGACACCTGCACAGAAGAAAAAGAGCGATGCTAATCGTCCAATGGGCGCGCTCAAAAAAACACTTAAGGATAGTGGAATGAGTGATGAAGAAATTGCTAAGTTATCAGATGATGAGATCGATAAATTAGCAGCGAAAAAAAGGCAAGAAATGGGTATTGTTGCATTCGAATCACAGAGTTTCCGCGAACAAATAAGAAAACAATTAGAAGAAATATTAAAAATTAATTAAAGGAGAACAAGCAATGAAAAAATTGCTAATCGAAGGCCCAGTAGGGCACATGTGGCACCCATTTGATTTAGATCAAGTGCAGACTGGTAAAGATTTATTATCAGTCTTTGAGAATGAAGTTGTAGAGTACATTAATCAATTCACACCTTCAATCAAGATCGATGGCATCAATGGGCCCATTCGCCTTATTGTTAACGATGCAGGAGAAAAAGAGTTTGCCATTGATAGACTCTCAACTGCTCCTTTGGATCTTCGTGGTGTAACTGCTGATCGCCTTAAAGAAAGATTTGAAAAAGCTGTGCTTCAAGCATTAGATACTGATGAAGAGATCAAACTCCCTTTACACAAATTGGTTGCAATGGGTGTAAAGATGGAAGATCTTGAAGTTGGCAAGACATTAGAAATCACTCACAGAAAAAAGAAAAAGAAAGTTGTTATCAAACAGATAACTTCTGGACATGGTTTTGTTAACGATGGTACTGTTGCTTTGAGAGTCTTAAATGCTGCTTTAACTGCTGCTCCTTCTGAAATGGAATCTGTACTTAAAGAATTGGGTATGTGGGATAATCCTAGTATCTGTCTTAACAACGACATTGTACATGAATCGTCAAAAGGCTCTGGACAAGTCAATGCTGTTAAATATGATGAAGACTTTATTGCTTTTCATGGATTAAATCAAATTTATGTTCCGGAAGGTAAGAAAGCTAGAAAGACTAGAGAAATAAAATTATCTGATTCTCAAAAACAAGCATTAACGAAATTGGTTGCTATTATTAATAACCATACACCAATACAAGGATTTAGAGCGCTCTCACCGTTTGATACAGTGGCTTTAAGAGGCGAGGTGGACATTGACTATAGCCCAGCTTTAGAACAGGTTATAGAGATAAAAATGGACGATCAAAATGCTGTTGCCAAGTCAATAGGACAATGGCTAAATGATTCCAAGATTATCAAACCTTCTTATGACGAAAAATATACGTTTGCTGATGGGAAGAAAAGATCTTATTTTAGTAAAGCAAATTATGTTGCTCTTATTCCCGATCAAGGTGAAACACAATATTCTGTAAGACAAATATTAAGTGCTGAGGCTCATCCGGAAATTACTGAAGATGATTATTATAAATTTGCATCTGCTGCTATCTTTTATCATGCTACTCGACTCTTAGGTAGACAGGTGTTAGGCACTCTTGTCAACAAATCCAAAATTGGAAACGAAGCTTTGACTAGTCATGAAGGCGTCGTAATGCGCTCTGTCGATATCTTCGGTGTTGATAAGCCAGTAAAGATTACTGGTGATTTTATTCGTGATGGAATGATGGGTGGTATTTCCCAAGTAATGGTAAAAGAATCACTAGAAGATACACCGCCTCAAGAAATTGGTGATGAAGAAGAAGAAAGAGAAGAAGTAAATTCTACAGGCACTAAAACTGTTGCAATTATGCCGGGTTCCTTTAAGCCCCCGCATGCTGGGCATTTGCAGATGGCTGAACATCTTTCTAATATAGCTGATGATGTATTAATATTTGTATCTGCTCCGGGCTCTAAGTCTAAAAGACTTTTACCTTTCTCAAAGACTGAGATATCATACGAAAAGGCAATGGATTTGTGGACTCTCCTTTTAAAAGGTGCATCTGGTAATATTCAATTAGTTCAAACTTCTGATCCTAGTCCATCACCTATTACTGTATTAGAAGATTTACAAAAGCCTCCGGAAGAAAGAAACTATTATCAAGATGTCGATTTTTATGCAGAAGATTATTCTAAATTCTACCTTGGTATGTCCGAAAAAGAAAAGGACGATCCGGGATCAATGAAAAGATTTGAAATGTATGCTAATAACCCTAGGGTTCAAATTGAAATAGTGCCAGCATTTGCTCATTCAAGTAATTATGCTCAAGCAATACAACAATTTTCTGCAGAACATTCAGACAACATTATGATTCTCAATCGAGATATCGAAGCAAAAGGATATGAACTAGCAAATAGTCTTGTATCGTCAAGAGCAGCTAAAAAACTACCTGCCAATCCTTCATTAAATGATTTAATTGGGGCTTTATCAAAAGCTAACAAAATTAAAGTTGCAAAGTTTATGAAATCTACTCCTAGTCATTTGGATAAGAAAAATTTTAGTGCAACTGATTTGCGTTTACTTTTAGATTTAAAAGCTGTGTATAAAATGCCCGTAGATATGCTCCTTAAAGATTTTGTTGGACAGAATGTAGCAGAGTATTTAAGAATCATTTATGGCTCTGCAGATATAAAAGAATCAGTTAATCTGATTCAAGATATGGTTAGAGAAATTTTGAGAGAACAATTAGAAGAAACATCAGTAGCTGGTGGTTCTGCTGGTATATCTGGTGACGTAGAAGGTTATTCGGGTGGATCTAATCCAGACAGAAAGAAGAAGAAGAAAAAAGGAAACTCTATCATTCGTGAAGATGAAGAAGAAGTCAATGAAGCTACTTTCCATCCTTCAGAACTTCCTATTTCTAATCCTAGGGGTGCTTCAACCATTACGGTAACAGTTATACCCAGTAGTAGACACAAGCCTACAGGTGCCGTCAGTGACGCAGGATATAAAAAAGCCATCAGCAACAAGCATAAGTTTGACATTAGTAATGTAAACACAGAAAGAACCCCCTATTATGACGAAGGAGATGTGATCACCGATTTAGTGGAAAAAGTCCTTCGGAATATAATACGAGCGAACTAATTACTTTATTCATTATTTGGAGAAAAATATTCATGAAAAGAGAAGATTTATTTGAAAGCATTGACAGGCAGATAATTGCAGAGAAGGTATACCGTAAAAAAGTTAAATCCCTTATCACAGAATTCAATACTTTGCAAGCAAAAAAAACAAAAAAAGAAGAAATAATTGAAAAGCTGTATAGAGCCAAAATTCGTAAAGATTTATATACACTTTTAGAGAAAAAAGAGACTGTTCGATACAAGAGCACTGGACTGAACTCTCTAGATGATTTATTTATGAACAGCAATCTTTTGACAACCATTGAAACGCCTTATTACAGCCTTACAACCTCAAAAGAACAAAGAGACGACTACAGAAATCACGTCCTACAGGCGGTTATTGACATATTTAAGACTGCATCGCCAGAGGAAGAGCCAAATGATTTAAATGAATCACTGAAATATATTTTTGAACAGGAAGAAGCCGATATTTCTGTAGCTGTAACAGATGAAGAATTGCCAGAAGATAATGTGGTGGGGCCGGCTGCTAGAGAAGCCGCAGAAGAGGAAGAAAAGGAAGACTCACTAGAAAGCGACAACACTGAAGCTATGGACGAAGAAGGCGATTTTACTGGACGTAACAAGGCACAAAGTGCTGTCTCGAAAGTTGAAAAGTCAATATTGGATTATTATGATGATCTTGGAAATCCAGCAGACAAAGCAGATTTTAAAACTTACCTCATAGCTAACCTGAGATTATACTTTGATCGTTGGGAGAACTCATTGCAAAATGATGCGGATCCTCAATTCTCTGATGATGTTAATCAAGCTGTGGAAGATGCAGAGGCAGATATCGAAGCCGGTGAAGTTGGTGGTGGCGAAGAAGCCCCAGCAGAAGAAGGTGGCGATGATGAATTGGATCTAGATATATAATATAATAATATATTAATATAATATATAATAAAAAAATACTAATATAATGAAAGAAATAAACTATAAAAACTATTCTAAAATATCAGAATTAAAAAAAATGAATAAAATAGATGATCAATTCGTATTCTATATTGAATCTTTATCTTTAGAAGATCTGATATCAATCAAAGTTGAGAGTATAATGAAGAATCTTAATTTCAAATTTTTTAATTTTCCATTATGGAAATCATTTCACACAATTACCTCTGAGGCTCTAATTACTGCAGTATTTGGTGTCGCCTCAAATAATTCAGAAGCAGCTAGAATTCTTGGAATTGATTTAAAACAATATAAAAACTACTTATCGCGATTCGGATACGAAATTAAAACTTGGGAGAGATAATGAAAGAGATAGTATTGGCAATGTTATGTGCCTGCTCACAGGATGTGAGTATATTAAAACTACAAGATGCAGAAGCTTCGGACACAGCTATAGCGATTGTTGATACAAATGAAAGTGAGCCAACAAATGAACCAGAAGAGGTACCTACTGAGCTAAACGGTAATGTTGGATATGTGAATTATTACCTTAGACAAGTAGCGTGTCCTGCATGTGTAGGCGAACCTCAAGAACTTACTGTAGAATTTAAAGCTAAATTTTTCGAAAACACAAATCAAAATCATACTGAATGGATTCCTCAAATTGGAACTTGCACTGATCAACTTTTGATTACTGTGCCTTCGACTAATGCCGTAGACATGGGACAGTCT